>ENA-OQVM01000648-OQVM01000648.1-marine-metagenome-genome-assembly--contig:-NODE-648-length-53103-cov-6.834100_pt1 | contig 53103 bp, 44 predicted proteins | sample MGYA00237776_ERZ505498 | MGnify/ENA primary metagenome ERZ505498 (study PRJEB26159, sample SAMN06265151) | marine metagenome | isolation source: Helgoland LTER site | place: Germany:Helgoland, sampling...
ACATGTTATATAAGTTTAGGAAAAGAAGTGAGAATGGCCAACATTAAAATAGATGGTTTCAAGGAGAAAACAAACATGGACTAGCCGATTCGTAGAAGAAATATCTTGTTAGATGTACGATATGGATTACTAATAATTAAGCCTATTAAGGCATTTTACAAACAATTCAAAAAAACATTGCGCTATGAATAAAATAAAAATCGTCATTTCAGGAATCCTTGTATCCTGCCTTCTATCATTATCCGGATGTTATGTGACCAAAGCTGGAAATTATGTTTCTGAAAAATCCAAGGCTGCTTGGTCTGGTACTAAATCTTTTTTCGGTGCAGACGAAGAATAATTATTTTTTTATTTAATGAAACCTTCTCTTCTTTTCAGTTTTCTCTGTTCTGTACTTCTTCTTGGTGTTTCATCTTGCTCACTTTCTGAGGTTGGAAACACAATCAAATCCAAAACGCTACAAGGATCGAACTACCTCGTAGAAAAATCCATTGGAGCATATGATTACACCAAAGAAGTCATAGGTTTGGGTGACGATGAACCTGTGGATCCCTCGATTCTTTACCTTAAAGGAAAAAAAGGACCAGGGCAGGGGAAGACCGTTGTTCTCATCTCAGGGGATGAAGAGTATCGAACCGAGGAAAGTATGCCTATGCTTGCTAAAATTTTGGCAGAAAGGCACGGATTTACCTGTAAAGTTTTGTTTTCTTGGGATGAGGGAGGAAATTACATTGATCCAGACAACCACAGGGGGATCAAAGGTTGGCACCATTTGGATAAGGCAGACATCATGATTATTGGTACTCGTTTTCGCGATCCATCTACCGAAGACGCCAAATATATCACCAGGTTTCTTAACGATGGAAAACCTGTTATTGGCATACGTACATCCACTCATGCATTCAAATGGTTGGATGATCGATCCTTTGGTGGAAAAATCACCTTTAAAGAATTTGGTCCCAAAGTCATGGGCGAAGGTTGGGTTAGCCATCATGGCAAGCACAAGGTGGAGGGAGCCCGTGGCGTGGTCGAACCAGCCAATGCCAATCATCCAATTTTACGCAGTGTAAAAGATGTTTTTGGGCCGTCAGATGTTTACGGGATTAATGCTTTGACCGAAAAGGACACAATACTGCTTCGCGGACAGGTCACCGCTAACCTGAGTCCCGATTCAAAACCTGTTGCCAATAAAAATAAACCAATGCAACCCCTTGCATGGCTCCATACCTATGTTTCCCCAAATGCATCAAAAGGTACGACTTTTTGTACCACGATGGGTGCATCTGTCGATTTGGTGAGCGAAGATTTGCGCCGCCTTATTGTAAATGCCACCTACCACTTGTGCGGGCTTGAAGTTCCTCAAAAGGCGGATGCTGCTTATGTCGATCCCTTCTATCCGTCCTTTTACGGTTACACCAAAAATCAGAAAAATTATTGGAAGCTTGAGAACATGCAACCAAGTGACTACGGCTTGGGGAAATCTCCCAAGGCTGCAGATCCTAAGGGTTCTCCAAAGTGGCCTTTCCGGGATTAATTTAGTTTTTAAAGCCTATCCAGCCTCCCATTTTTTCTTAGTTTTCGGTTTTTCCTGTACACATCGTTCGGAGATTGGTGTATAGATCGAATTATTTGAACGATGCCTAAAACAGAAATAATTCTAATCCGTCACGGAGAAACCGAATGGAACCTGTCAGGTCGCTGGCAGGGACATGCTGACTCAGCTCTGAGTCCAAGAGGAATTGCTCAGGCTCAAGCTTTAGGCGAGCGGATGAAGGGCGAGGAGGTTGATATGGTATATGTAAGTGATTTGGAGCGTGCTTTGCATACATCTCGTCTGGTTGGTAATCCTAGTGGTTGGCAACCCCGAACTATGCCAGGGTTGCGAGAGAGAGATCTCGGGGTTCTCGAAGGATTGACAACTGATGAAATGCGAGAAAGTCAACCAAGGGCTTTTCAATCATTTATGGAAGATGGTCCAAATTACCAACCTCCTGGTGGAGAAAGTTTCCAACAGTTTTTTGATCGTTGTTCTCTTGCTATTGAGACCCTGGCCAATGAGCATCCTGGGCAAAAGGTTGTAGCTGTGACCCATGGAGGTGTCCTCGGGGCAGTTTTTCGAAAGGTTTTAAAACTCTCTCTTGAAGCTGAAAGAAATTTTCTTTTGCTTAATTGTTCGATTAACAGGATACAAAAGTCGCAAGTTAATTGGAATCTTGTCAGTTGGGGAGATGTCGCACATCTTCAAGGTTTAGACTCTTTGGACGATTCCTAGGTTATATTTACCAGCCCTTTAAAGGATATTAGTTTAATCTTTTAATCCTACAAGCTATACAAGAAAAAATACGTAAAAACATACGTTATTAAGAAGATTGTCGGTAAATATATAAAAAAAGAGTGTAATATTTGATAAATACATCATTTTAGGGTATAATATGGTATATGAAAATTGATCCAAAACATGACCTTTTTGAATTTCATTTTCATTACCATATTGAAGATTCCGCTTGTTTCTCCGATAAGTATTTTTTGGCTCATGATTTTGATGAGGCAAAAGAAATGTTTGATTATGCATGTAGCAAGCGGACATCCTTAGCTTTGTTGGATAAAGTAGAAAAATGGAATCGTTGGGCTGATCGCTGGGAGGAAGTCGACCTTCCCACATCTGACCCCTCTTTGAACTGATATGATCGAGTATTTCCCTGCTGCAGCAGGGAGATTTCTTTCGTTTGTGAATAACTTTTATTCTTTTCATTTGCGAAGTCATTTTTTCCACACTCCCTTAGTAATTATGGGTAAAAAAAATCCTGAAGATGAAGTTTTCGAATTTCGTATAAAATTTTATCATTCTGGCTCTGACTTTATAAACCAGCGTCATTTTATGGCTCTGAACCATTCCGCAGCTTTGGAAATGTTTGAATTTGCATCGAGAAAAGACTCCATTGAAGTGGAAGTTATTGGTTTAGATAGGTGGAATCGTTGGGCAAATCGCTGGGAACCAAGCGAAGAATTAGTCGACGAAGAGGTTGGTATAGTTTCCTAACTGTTCTGATACTCTTTTTGAAAAAGGGTCGTTACTTTATGACTTTTTTTTGCTTATTGAATTAAATATGGCTTTTACCTTTGCATAGCTAATCCGTATTGTGGCGGGAATGATTTCTCCTCCTCACATGCTAGCCTCTTCAAACTTCCGCATTGAATCTGATTGCTCAGATCAAACCGGGCCTCGAGCTGGTAGCCTTGACCTACCTAGGGGGGCTGTTCGCACTCCTGTATTTATGCCGGTGGGTACACAGGCAACCGTCAAGGGTACTTTACCGGGAGATTTAAAAAAGGTTGTGCGAGCCCCTATTATTTTGGGGAATACTTATCATTTAAACCTCAGACCGGGAGTGGAGGTAGTACGCCAGGCGGGTGGCCTTGCAGATTTTATGAACTGGGATGGCCCGGTGCTTACCGATAGTGGTGGTTTCCAGGTATTCAGCCTTTCGAAGTTAAGAAAAATCAATGATGAAGGTGTGCGTTTTCGTTCCCACCTTGATGGCCGGGAAATTTTCCTTGGTCCCCGTGAGGCTGTGGCCATTCAAGACGGGCTTCGTTCTGACATAGCGATGTGCCTGGATGTATGTCCGGCAGCAAACGATTCTCAAAAGGAAGTTGAAAGTGCTGTTAATCGCACCTCTTTGTGGGCTCGTGCTTGCCAGCAAGCTTGGGAAGAAGGAACCGGACCGAAAGAGGGGAGGAATCTATTTGGTATCGTTCAGGGCGGAAGGTTTGAAGAAATGCGCCGGCAATCGGCCGAGCAATTGATTGAGTTGAATTTCCCTGGTTATGCAGTTGGTGGAGTAAGCGTTGGAGAAACCGAAGAGGAAATGCTCGAACAGGTAAATTGGACTACGAGTGTACTACCTTTAGAAAAGCCTAGGTATGTAATGGGAGTAGGCACGCCTACTCAGCTTTTAAGAATGATTGGGATGGGAGCGGATATGTTTGATTGTGTGATGCCAAGCCGAGCGGCTCGCCATGGGATGGCTTACACATCAACCGGCACTCTAAATTTGCGAAACGAAAAATTTAAAGAAGATTACAGCCCGTTGGATGAAAATTCAGATTGTGCAGCATCCCGCGAATTTTCAAAGTCCTACCTACGGCACCTTATTCAGGCAAAGGAGTCTCTGGCTGGTACCATCCTCACCCTGCACAACTTGCGCTTTTTCGTTTCGTTAATGGAGGAGGCGAGGAAGCAGATATTGATGGGAGAGTTCGAGCGTTGGTCGGCTCGTTGGATTTGTAGTTATAACTCGGGGGCTTAGTCTTGACTATGGTCTTCTGATGAAGCAGTTTCTTTTTTCGTCTTCGGACACTAAGGTCGGGCCGTAGCGCAGTCTGGTAGCGCACTACGCTGGGGGTGTAGGGGTCGTGAGTTCAAATCTCACCGGCCCGACCATTTTTTCTTCCTTCTTCCCCCATTCGAAAAGAAGGTTTTCAAATCCTCACCATCTGCTAGAATAGAATCTTTGCGTAATTTATGAAAACTCTAGTAACAGGAGGAGCCGGTTTCCTTGGTAGTCACATTTGTGAACGTTTGCTCGAACAGGGGCATGAAGTCATTTGCTTGGATAATTTCTTTACAGGCAATAAGCAAAATGTCTCTCATCTCAAAGATTATGCCAATTTTGAACTTCTTCGTCACGATGTGATTGATCCGTTTAAGGTCGAGGTCGATCGAATTTACAATATGGCCTGTCCGGCATCTCCGGTTCATTACCAGTATAATCCGATTAAAACGGTAAAGACTTCGGTGATGGGAGCGATTAATTGTTTGGGCTTGGCTAAGCGGGTGGGGGCACGCATTTTGCAGGCATCCACCTCTGAGGTTTACGGAGATCCGGAAATACATCCCCAACCCGAGAGCTACCGGGGGAATGTTAATCCAATCGGTACGCGTGCTTGTTACGACGAAGGAAAGCGTTGTGCCGAGACATTATTTTTTGATTATCACCGGGAAAACCAGGTGGATATACGTGTGGTACGTATTTTCAATACTTACGGACCACGAATGGCACCGGACGATGGTCGGGTGGTTTCCAATTTCATCGTACAGGCCCTCAAAGGTGAGGACCTGACTATCTACGGGGACGGATCCCAGACTCGTTCTTTTTGCTTTGTCGACGATTTGGTGGAAGCAATCCTTCGTACCATGGAACAGGAAGAAACTGTTGGCCCGATAAATATTGGAAATCCAGTTGAGTTCACGATCCGCGAATTGGCCGAGCAGGTACTCAAACAGGTAGGTTCATCTTCCAAACTTGTGGAAATGCCCCTTCCTTCGGATGATCCTACTCAACGAAAGCCCGATATTTCCCTTGCCAAGAAGGTCTTGGGGTGGGAGCCCAAAGTTCAATTGGCTGAGGGGTTGGAGCGTGCCATTCCTTATTTCCGCGATGCGATATCTCGCTAGCCATATGTTTCCGTACCGACCCTTTTTTATATGAGTTTGTTTTCACCCGTTCAATCGATCATGCAATCCCTTAAGGGGCGGCAATATCGAAAATTTATTAAAAAGTGCGTCCCGGTAGTAACCCGGATCAACGAGTTGGAGAAGGAATTGCAGTCTTTGAGTGACGATCAGTTACGAGCCAAAACGGATGAGTTTATGCAGCGTTACAAGGACGGAACCAGCCTGGACGATCTGCTGCCCGAGGCCTTTGCTGTGGTCAAAAACGGAGCGCGCCGAATTTGTGGTAAAACCATTGATGTGTGCGATCAGCCAATTGAATGGCAGATGGTTCATTACGATGTACAGTTGATCGGCGGTATGGCCTTGCATGAACGCCACATCGCAGAAATGGCAACAGGGGAGGGTAAAACCCTTGTCTCCACCTGTCCTCTTTACCTCAATGCATTGTCTGGTCAGAACTGCCAACTTGTCACCGTCAATGATTACCTTGCTCGTCGGGATTCTAATTGGATGGGGGCGCTGTTTGAATTTCTGGGACTGAAGGTGGGATGTATTCAAAACAGTATGCCATCATCCGAGCGTCGTGATATGTACGCTAAGAATATTACCTATGGCACCGCATCTGAGTTTGGATTTGATTATTTGCGGGACAATGGAATGGCTACCAGCCAGGAAGATCAGGTCCAACGGGATCATTTTTTCTGTATTATTGATGAAGCAGACTCCATCCTCATCGATGAAGCACGTACACCCTTGATTATTTCCGGTCCCATGCGTGAGGACAATCCATTGCCATTTAGTGAGATGAAACCTCTGGTGACTAAGCTAGTGGATGCACAGGTTCGCCAGTGTAATCGCTTGGCTGAGGATGCTAAGAGGGTACTAACTTCGGATGAATCTGACGAGGATGTACTTGATGAAGCCACTGGCAAACTTTACCAGGTGAAGCGGGGATTGCCCACCCATCGGCAGTTCATGCGGATGATGGAGGATGCTAAAATCCGAAAACGTTTTGAGAAGTTCGACCTGGAAATGAATTCCGATTATAACAAGGAAAGGGCACACAATTTAAAGGAAGAACTGCACTATGTAATTGACGAAAAAAACCAGCAGGCGGACTTGACCGAGCAGGGGCGTGGTTTAATCAGTCCAAGTGATCCTGAGGGCTTCGTAATTCCTGACCTTGCCACCACCTATGTGGAAATTGATCGCAAGAAGACTTTAAGCGATGAGGAAAAGCGCCAGGAACGCGAGCAGGCGGAACTTGAATTTCAGGTAAAAAGTGAACGTATCCATACGATTTCTCAATTGTTACGTGCCTTTGCCCTCTACGAAAAAGACAAAGAATATGTGGTGCAGGGTGGCAAGGTTATGATCGTGGATGAAAATACGGGTCGTTTGATGCCGGGTCGTCGCTGGAGTAACGGATTGCACCAGGCGGTTGAATCCAAAGAAGGGGTACAGATCGAAAAGGAAACAAAGACATACGCCACCATTACTATTCAGAATTATTTTCGGATGTATGATAAGTTGTCGGGAATGACCGGTACTGCCGAGACTGAGGCTGGTGAATTTCATGATATTTATCGCTTAGGAGTTATGGTCATTCCTACTCACCGTAAGTGTGTACGAGAGGATCTTAACGATTTGATGTTCAAAGGCCGTAGGCAAAAGTACAATCAGGTATTGGAAGATCTTACTGAGGCCCATAAACGCGGACAACCGGTTTTGGTGGGTACTGCATCAGTGGAATCTTCCGAAGTTTTCGGTCGTATGCTCAAGCGGGCAAACATCCGCCATACTGTACTCAATGCAAAATTTCATGAAAGGGAAGCTGAGATTGTTGCCCAGGCTGGGCAGAAGGGTGCAGTAACGATTGCCACCAATATGGCAGGTCGGGGAACAGACATTAAATTGGGCGAGGAAGTCAAAGAACTTGGAGGTCTGCTTGTCCTGGGCACGGAAAGGCATGAGTCCCGGCGGATTGACCGACAATTACGCGGACGTTGTGCCCGTCAGGGCGATCCTGGAGCCTCCCGCTTTTATGTGTCATTGGAGGATGATTTGATGCGTTTGTTCGCCAACCAGGGAGCTCTTTCCAAGATGTTGGAAAAATCGTTTGGGGATGATGAGATGCTCGAGCATGGTACGCTCGACTGGTCGATCCAAAACGCTCAGAAAAAAGTGGAGCAGCAAAATTATTCCATCCGTAAACGCCTGCTTCAGTATGATGATGTTCTTAACCGCCAACGGGAAATTGTTTATTCGATTCGTAATGATGTTTTACTTGAGGAAGATCCCGGTAAAATCCTTCTCGATCTGGTGGAGGAGGAGGTGGACGAACGTCTAGCCACCATGCCGGAAAACGAGTTTAAGGCCACCAAGTTAGCGGATATGCCGGAGGTTGAATCTTTCGTTGCCTCCTGGGTGAATATTACTTTCCCCCTTAATCTTAATGCCGAGGAATTTGTTGGCCTGGGCGAAGAAGGTTGCAGGAAATTACTTCTTGAAAAAATCCACCAAGCCTATGAAGGCAAGCGCAAGCTGGAGGATCCTGAACAGATTCAAAGCTTGGAGCGCTATGTGGTGGTCAATGCAGTTGATGTTCATTGGCAGGACCATCTTACAGAGATGGAAGAATTGCGCCGTAGTGTGGGCTTGCGGGGATATGGCCAGAAAGATCCCTTGAGTGAATACAAGAGCGAGGCATTCCGGGCTTTTGAAGAAATGATGGGTTCGATGCGTTCAGAGGTTTGTACAGGTATGTTTCGTGCAGCGACCAACTTGGCAGCCTTTGAAAACATGTTAAATACTTTGAGTAAATCTGCCAAATCGACTGGACCAGACTCCGGTAGTGCTGCTGGATTTGACCGTTTTTCTGCACCCTCTGCTTCCGCGCCCCCCCCTAGTGCACCATCAGCACCTCCTGTCGCCACACCGGTGGTCAGAGATGCACCCAAAGTCGGTCGTAATGATCCTTGCCCCTGTGGGAGCGGTAAGAAATACAAGAAGTGTTGCGGGATAGGGGCAGCCTCCTAGGGCAGACAAAGATACAAGATTAGCTTTTTTCGGAAAGGCAGCGGGCAAGATCTGTCCATTGTGAACCGGTAATCTTTTCAGGGCGTATGGTTGGGCAGAGGTTCTGTCTTTTTAACCACGAGAGCATAACTTCTTGAATATCAGAATTCTCGTTTTTGATTAAGCTTCCCAGTTGTTTTCTGCGTTGCGTAAAAATTCTTCTAATTAATACCCGTACATCCTTAGGAAAGGGGAATTTATTTTCCAACCTGTCCATCCGTAGCAACACGGAATCAACCGATGGTGCTGGAAAAAAGCATTGTCCAGGCACCGCATGTTTTCCACCTGTTTTATAGCAGGCCTGTAAAAAAATGGATAGGGCATTAAATGTTTTGCTTCCAGGACAGGCGAGCATGCGTTCAGTTGCTTCCTTTTGTAACATCATGACCATGCGCAAAGGAAGTTTTCCAGATCCGAGCAAACCTTCTAACCATGCTGAGGAAATTGCATAGGGCAGATTGGCGACCACTGCAAAATCACCTATTTCTTCGGGTAAATCTCCGGTGGGGCATTTGACCGCATCTGCCCGTAAGAGATTGAGTTGACCCGATTTAATATAGGAGGCGAGCTGTTCTCTAAGGTGAGCATCCAGACGACGATCAATTTCTACTGCATAGACTGGATGCCCATGTGCGAGCAGGCGTTCGGTCAGGGTGCCGAGTCCGGGGCCAATCTCGAGCACGGGCATCTTTTTAGGAAGATCTGCCATGGAAATAGATTTTTCCACAAGGTTTCCATCGATCAGGAAATTTTGACCTAATTTCTTATTGGGGCGATGATCGAGTTGACGGAGCAACTCATTGGTGACTGATGGACTAAGAGCCATTCAAGCAGTGGGCAGGAGAATACTTCGGTCTATCTATTCGCAGTCCTTCATCTCCCCGATGAACTCCTCGACATTTTCCGCCCGCATTAGAGCCTCTCCACAGAGCACGGCATCGGCACCTGCCTCCCGGGCACGCCAGGCATCTGCTGGTTCGAGGATTCCACTCTCGCTTACTTTGATAATTCCTTCAGGAATTTTCGGGAATAAATCTTCAGTCACCGCAAGGTCGGTCTTGAAACGTTTTAAATCCCGGTTGTTTACTCCAAGAAGAAGAGGGTTGTGGGGTAAAACTTTTTCGAGCTCTTCTTCTTCATGGATTTCATAAAGGCAGGTAAGTCCTGCTAGGTCTGCTGCATACCTTAGGGTTTTTAATTCGTCATCATCCAGGGCACGAACGATTAGAAGGATTGCACGGGCACCGGCTTCGAGAGCTTCCAATATCTGAATCGGGTGGACCATAAAGTCTTTGCGCAGAGTTGGGGTGGAGCGGTTGTGTTCGCGTAAAAAATCATTCACATCCCAAAGGTCCTGCAGAGTGCCTCCGAAGTAGGGTTCGTCGGTTAGTATGGAAAGTGCGTCGGCACTTGCATTAACATACGTCCGTGCCTGTTCTGGAGCAGATGCAGCGGATGCGATCTCACCAGCAGAGGGGGACTTTCGTTTAATCTCGGCGATGACGGATAATTCATCCGGACTGGAGAGGGCATCAAGAAACGAGGGGCCGTTTTGGAGGCGTTCTCCAAGTTGGGAAAGTTCGCTATCACGAACCGGACGGATGAGCGGTTCGATTTCGCGGCGCTTGGCCGCCATGATTTCAGATAGTTTGTCCATGGATAATTGTTTGGGGAAAATAAATTTCCTGGGGTATGGGTTTGCAAGTCCCAGGCATTTTTCCCATAGTGCGCCTGCGTGAGCGAAATTCAACGACTAAGAGAACTTATGGCAAGATTGCGTGCCCCGGACGGTTGTCCCTGGGATCAGGAGCAAACCCATCAATCCATTGCCCGTTGTTTAGTTGAAGAGGCAGCTGAGGTGCTGGAAGCAATCGATACCGAGGACACGGAGTTATTAAGGGAGGAACTGGGCGATCTTTTACTTCAGGTAGTTTTTCATTCGCAGATTGAAGAAGAGGCAGGGCGCTTTGATCTTGAGGATGTTGCTCGGGAAATTTCAGAAAAATTAGTCCGGAGGCATCCACATGTTTTTGGGGATCCAGGCGACAAAGAAGAAGATGCTGATGCGGTGATTGATCGTTGGGAACGAATTAAGGCCGAAGAAAAAAAGGCCAAGGGGGTAAGTGAAACAAATCAAAAATTTAAGAATTTGCCTCCGCAACTTCCCTCCACTCTTTTTGCTAACGAAGTATACAAGCAGGCAAATAAACTGGGCTTGGAGAAGGAGGGGGAATGGGATGATAGTAAGATCAATGAAATGGGCAGCGGTTTGAATGAAGCCCAAGCGGGAAGAGCTCTTTTCGAATGGGTGGCAGCCTGCCGGTCTGGTGGGATTGATCCAGAATCTGCCCTGCGCAAATTTGCATCGTCTCAAGTCCGTATTCTCGAAGAGAAATATAAGCCAAAGCCTTGAGCATTTTCCGCTCCACGAAGTTTGAAACTCTGGAGTTTTTTGACGATTCCAAACGTCGCACCCTTGTTTGTGAACTACGTAAAAGTCTGCGTTCGCGTAGGATTAATCTGCGATTAAAAAGCCCAAGCAGTGCTTTGCTCACTTTTCCTCAGCGAATGGCATGGAAAGAGGCGGAAAAGTTTTTGCAGCAACAAACAGATTGGTTGCGGCGTAAAAGTTTGGAGTTTCCAGCCCGCATATTTATGAGCGATCATTTTTCTGGGGGCGGGTGTATTTATTTAGATTCTATAGGTTCGTGCAAACCGGTTAATGTACAAATAGACCCCCAAGCTAACAGAACCAGGACCAGTCTCGAAAACCAGCAAGTTTCTATTTTTGTATCATCCGAAGAAAACCGTGAGTATTTGATTAAAGAGGCCTGCCGTAAATTAGCCTGTCAATTTCTGCCTTCCAGGTTGCAATGGGCGGAGGAACGGACTGGTTTGCAGTCGAAAAGAATCAGGGTGGGGGATCAAAGTACCCGTTGGGGGTCTTGTTCCCCACGCGGAACGATTTCCTTAAACTGGCGAATTATTCTACTTCCTGAAGAGTTAGGAAACTATGTGATTTTTCATGAACTTACTCACCTCGTGGAGATGAACCATTCCTCCCGCTTTTGGACAAAACTAGAAGAATTTGTTCCCGGAGCCAAAGAGATGGACCGTAAATTATCCAGGGCAGGAAAACCAGTGTTTGCTTTAGGACGAATAAAATAGTCGCTAAAAAGCCAATTTATTCAGGTCCGAGTTCCCAGGCGGATCGGCCACCCATCGAGCGCAGATAGATTAAGCCCTCACTGCCTTCTTCCGCCACATCAGTCGGGGTGATGGCATCAGGCCCGTAGCGACGGTTTAAGTCGAGTCCAAAGGCCAACATTTTACGGACTAAGGATTTTTTTCCTGAAAACGCAGCTCCATGGAGAAGGGTGTAACCGTTCATCGCCTCGATGGTTGGATCAGCGGAACGTTCGAGTAAATAATCGACGACATCTTCACGACCAGCCACGGTGGCGACTAACAGGGGGGTGGCCCCAAATGAGTCCTGTTCATTGATTAGTCGTCCGGCTTTAAGGAGCGATCGGATCTGATCATAATCTCCGGTGCCAGCAGCCAAGTGTAATGGGTAGGATGATTTTACGCCCAATCCCTTAAGTAATTCGACAATTTTAACATTTCCACTTGCTCCGGCCAAGTCCATGAGGTTTGAGCCATAAGCATCGACGGCATGCACATCGGCAGACAGGGCGAGTAAGGTTTCGACTGTTTCCAGTTGTCCGCGAAGGGTCGCAGTCATGACTGGAGTTTCCTGCTCGTCAGTCTGGGCATCAACTTCGGCACCGTCTTCCAAAAGTAATTCGACCACTTCCTGGTTTTTTCCCCATGCGGCACTGTGCAGGGGGGTGGATAGATGATTTCCTCGGGTATTTGGATCACCACCATTGCGCAGTAAATAGTCCACAATATATGCGTTTCCACGATAGGCGGCATAATGCAGTGGAGAATGACCAAAGCGGTCGTTCGCATTGATCAAGGCTCCCATGGCCACGGCTTCAACTACCTCGTTTAGGTCGTCACGGGCGATCGCTAGAAATAAGCGGGTATTGATTTGATCAATCCATTCCTGGCCAAGTCGGTCCACCATGAGGGACCAGGGTTGCTGGTCCGCGTTTGAGAGTTTAAGTTTTCCTGACAACCCTCTTTGGTTATTACTTTTTAGATTGAAATTCGAAAATTCATCCAACCAACTGATATATTTTAATTGATCAAAACTAAGGCCTTGTGGTTCCCGGAGCAATTTGGCAGATGCAGTTGGATTGAAGTCGAGGGCAAATGCATGATTGTTCAATAATTTACGCCGGTGAAAGGCAAGTGGCTCAATGGTCGAACCAAGTTTTAATTCCCGCGAATATTCGGGGGTGGATAGCCAGGCAGAATCGGTTCTTTCGATAAGATCAAGTTGATGAACTTGAAGTAAAGCATTGAGGCCAATACCAGCCTTCATGCCTGCAAGTAACTCCCGAAAGGCAAGGGGATTGGAAATTTTCATTCCTGTAGCCCAAATCGGAATGGTTTGGGCAATGGTTTGGCCGTTGGGGAGGGTAGCTTGTTCGGTACGGGAACTTCCTCCGGCAAAGGCAAAATCTCCGCTCGGGAAACGGACTAATTCCCGGGCACTTAGATCAAATCCAGGCAGATCAGTATCCGCTCCCAATTTATTTGCTGAAAATAATTTAAGGGCCATGTCCACGACTTCTCCAAGAAAATGGTGGAAACCTTCTTCTGGTAGACTAATGCGACCGACAAGAGGGGCGTCACCTGGCAACTGGTCGACGATCTTTAGAGGATTTACCTGTTTCGCCGCGCTGGTTTTATCATTTGAATAATTACGCACATCAATATTTAGGGTGCCCGGTTGAGAACTAAAAAGGAGCCCATAAGAATCGAGCAGGAGAGAGTCAAACAAGGGAAGGATCGATTCGATAAGGGGATTTCCCTGCCATGCCTCGACCATTTGTCCATTTCCGGTACCCTCGAGGTAGAGAGCAAGATCAGAGGATTGGCTGGCATGTTTAGCAAGAGGAGCAGGCAATTCGGGCAGTTGAAAGCTTGAAGAAAGTGAGGATATAAAATTTTCGAGATCTTGATTCCGTGAAGGGAGGTTTGCGTTTTGTCGGAGGAGTAAATTACCAAGCAGGAAGCAAAAATCACCTTCCCGACCGATGGCAAATGGCTGGGTGGTCCGTTGGTACACTTTTGGATTATTTTTAGATGGGCGCAGACCTAAGAAACGGGCGAGATCTGACATCGCACGGTCGGCCAGTTCAGGGGAGCTTGCCCGGGCAATCGCCCCGAATTGTGGGTGCGGATTTTCGCCTTCGACCAGCCGGACGAAAAATTGTACTGGTTCGGACCATCTTATCCCACTACTGTTACGGTCAGAAAGCCAGGAACGCAGTGGAGAACCAGCTTCTTCCATGCGCTTGAATAAAGAGTTCCATCTCTGGTTCTTGATGATTTCCGATTTGGATATCATTTTTTGTCCATCGATGCTGAGCACGAGGATAGAGTCGGTCGGCACCCTGTGAAGGGTTGGAGAGACTGGAGCAGACTTCGCAGATACAGCCAAGAAAGAAACGGACAGGCAGGAGGTTAGGAAGAGAACGAATGAAGAGCGAAAAATAAGCATAAAGGTATAGTCTCAAGCTAATCAGCGTCAGATATTGGTCAAATTATCTTTCCATTCTTCCCTGTCCTTTCTAAAGATTGTCTAAGGAAAATTATGTTTACTGGAATCGTTGAAGGAGTTGGTGTTGTAAAAAGCCTGGAAGAACAGGAGGAATCCTGGTTGCTTCGCTTGGAATTACCCTTTGCTGATGGAGATGGATTGGAAGCAGGGGCAAGCTTAGCAGTAAATGGATGTTGCCTAACTATGCGGGAAGACGGGGCAACCGCTGGATCGTTTGATTTGCTGGAGGAAACCCTTAACCGTACAAACCTCGGACAATTATCTACCGGAGACTGGGTAAACCTCGAGCGCTCCCTCCCAGCGAACGGTCGTTTGGGCGGTCATTTTGTAACCGGTCACATTGATGGTCCGGGAACGATTCAAGTTTTTGAGGAACGGGGTAAAAATTTATTTCTTCAAGTGGGTGTAGAGCAGGAATCAGCCAAGTATCTGGTGGATAAAGGATGCATTGCAGTGGATGGATGTTCGTTGACTGTTTGTGAAGTAACTGACGATTCCTTTGCAGTCTGGCTCATTCCCCACACTTTGGACCAGACGAATTTGAAAGGGCGAAAGCCTGGGGATCGCTTGAACTTAGAATTCGACCTGCTTGCCAAGTATGTCGAGCGAATCCATGCAAAGTCATGAATGATTCTTTCACTATGGAGCCCGGGGATGCGGCTTTGGCGGTTTTGGATGAATTAAAAAGACAACGGTCCGAAGGAATTCGCCATTTGTACATGGAGGAATCCACTTTGCAGGGATTGGAGGAATTATTAGCAGGAGGGAAAAAGGAGTCTCCACCGATTGCCGCTGTGCCTGATAAGCCTAGATTTGATCAAGTCTCCGAACCCCCTGCCGTGGCTAAGGTTCCTTTGGGTACCCAAGCACCTGAACAAGAAAAGCCAGTTCCAGTTTCTCAACCAACTCCAAAATCCGTAAACCCTGCACTGGCAAAGCCTCCCGAGATTTCCCTGCCCGATGGATCAAAGGCTGAACGATGGAATTGGCTAAAGGAGCGGGTATTGGGTTGCGAGGTTTGCCAGTCCGAACTTAATCCCGGGGCAAAGGTGGTTTTTGGAGTTGGGAGTTTGGATGCAGATTTATTTTTTTGTGGGGAAGCCCCGGGTCCAGAAGAGGAGGAAGCGGGCGAACCCTTTGTTGGACCGGCTGGTGAATTGTTGGATAAAATTATATCTGTCATGGGACTGTCGAGGGAATCAGTTTACCTTGGCAATGTGGTTAATTTTCGTCCCCGTCATGAACGTGCTTACGGTAACCGCCCGCCCACTTCCGATGAATTGAACTTTTGTTTGCCCTACCTAAAGGCACAGTTGGAAATCATTAAGCCAAAAATCGTGGTTGCCCTTGGCAAGACCGCGACCGATGGATTGCTTGGTCCTGACCCTCAGCGCCGGCTCGGACAGATGCGTGGAAGCTGGCATGAATACGAAGGTATTCCCATGATGGTCACCTATCACCCATCCTACCTCCTCCACAACCCAAGCAAATCGAGTAAGCGTAAGGTATGGGATGATATGCTCATGGTTATGGAAAAGTTGAAACTCCCGATCAGTGAGAAACAACGGTCCTTTTTTCAATAAGCCTTTTTTACTGTGTCTGAATCAATCGTCTTAATGTCACTGGCGGGGCATACCCCTTCGGCCGAGCTTTTGAGCTGGCGGTCGGAAGAGGCTGAACTTTCGATCGCGGTGGATGGTGGTTGCTTGGCTTATCGCCATGCGGATGTTGAACCCGATGTAATACTTGGAGATTTTGATTCCTGTGGAGATATTTCGGACATCCAAACGAAATTTCCACGATCAGAGATTCATAAATTACCTGACCAGGAACATACCGATTTTGAAAAATCGGTTTCTTGGATGATGAATAGGGGAGTTCCCAAACAACTGGTCATCCTTGGTGGACTGGGAAAACGAACAGATCATTGCCTTTCCAATTTGATGACCGCTGCCCGGATTAACCCGTCGGTGGAAGTGGTCTTTGATGATGCCCACGAGTATGTGAGGAGAATAACTCCGTGCACATCTTTCTTACTGAATGGTAGGTCGGGAAGTACCCTTAGCCTGCTCCCCATGGGAAAATGTGAAGGTGTAGAGAGTTCTGGTCTGCAATGGGAATTGCAAGGGGTAGATTTTTCCTGGGACGGAATGGTCAGTCAGAGTAATCAATGTGTTGCCGATGAAGTACGGGTGGAATGCCAAAAAGGGGTTCTCTTTGCCTTTGTTTCCAAGGAGTCATAAAAAAACCCTGCCGGTATTGACCGACAGGGTTTTAATAAAGTAACAAATAAATACTTAAGACTTGAACTGGGGGAGTATTCCTTTGTCCATTGCTTCTTTGAAATACTTTTCTGGGTCCTTCTTCCATCTGCGCTGTGCACTGGATGACCAGAAGTAGACGGTCTTTCCATTGTACTCAATGGATTTGGATTCGGGATTGACAATCCGATCATTGTAAATGGGGCAAAAACGTTGATCGAGCAATTCAACTTTGTCCACGCCAAGTTCCTTCTTTTCAGATGCGGAAAACTTTTCGGCAAGTGCAGGTACTGCTTTTATGTAGTAAGCAGTAGCCTTGTCGAAAGCTTTGACGCAGGAACCGCAGCAAAATTCGATCTTCTTGCCCAGGACCTCAGAGTATTCTTCCGGATCGATGTCGTCATCCAACATGAGGGCACATTTTTCTGCTCCAAAAAGAGCGGGCTGCATAAGCAATGCGATAAAGAGAGTAGAGAGTGCAATTTTCATATTACCTAATTTGATCGATCGATTCATAAAATTCAAGCTTTTCAGAGGGATTATAGAATATTTTTTTCTGGAGGTAGGTATTATCGGGTTGACCAAGGCAGGTAGGCTCTTTGCGATACAGACAATGAGAGATTCGCAAAACCTCGAATGTTTCCGCAAGCAATTGCAGGAATCTCTCGAGGAGATCGAACAATACCTGGCTAAGACGGCAGAATCAGCCGAAGCAGTTTCCCCGGATAAAGGCCTTGGTCGTTTATCGAGAATGGAAGCGATGCAGGACCAACAACTCATTCTTGCGGCACGTCGTCGCAAAAAAATGCAAAAAGTCGAGGTTCTCTCCGCCTTACAACGCATAGAGAACGGAATATTTGGAACCTGTATATTTTGCGGAAAACCGATCGCTTTTGAGCGTTTGGAAGTTGCACCTGAAGCAACTACCTGTGTGAACTGTTCTTAAATTTATTTCCTGTACCGTTCATTTTATCCATGTGCGTCTGCTTGCTGAACTGCCTGATCGGCATCAAACCAGGGTGTAATGGTTTGTAAGTCCTGATCGTTCCCGATGCAGTACACAAGATCACCGGCGCAAAAAGTTGAATCGGCAAGACGATGGACAATCAAAGATTCTCCCTGTCGAATCGCGAGAATGGAAACACCCGATTTTTCGGCTAGGTCGAGATCCCGGGGAGATTGTCCAATCACCCGACTGCCTTCAGTGACTAACAAGTTCTCAACCTTCAAGTCCTTGAGCCCCGCATGGGCTGCCAGGGGTAGAGGGGAGGAGGAATGCTCGCGGTCGGAGTGCATTGTTTCCTCACGTGCCTGATCAATTTCACGGACAATTAAATTTCGCGGAATCTTGAGCTGACGTAGAACAAGGGAAAGAATTTCCAGCCCTCCTTCCACTTCAGATGCGACCACATTGACCGGTATGACTTTGCTGAGTTGTTCCGATCCACGCATGTATTGAGTGCGCACAAAAACGGGTGCTTGTACCTTCATTCGACCAATTGTGGAAATGACCCGCTCAATTGCCTGGTTGTCATTAATCATAATGACGATGGCCCGGCAGGTCTCGACATGGGCATGGCCAAGAGCTTCTTCACTGGTGGCATCAGCATAGTAGACTGGATCACCCAACCGGCGACCAAGCTCAACGTTATCCGAGTTCATCTCCAGGGCAACCGCTTCAATATCTAAGCGGCTTAAACTGTTGGTGAGTAAACGTCCGGCCAGCCCGTATCCAATGACCACAATGTGATCATTATGTCCGACTGTACGATGCTCGAGTTCTTCTGCACTTCTTGCCCGTAGGAGTTTAGCAAGTGGATCGAGTGCTCGTTCTCCGGCAGTAAAGTGAGGAGCTTTATAAACAAGTAGAGGGGTTAGAAACATGCTGAGAATTCCTGCATTGAGTAAAGGACCAATTTCAGATTCGATAACCACCCCCTCGTGAATTGCGAGTTGGAGGATCACAAATCCAAACTCTCCAAACTGAGCCAGACCTACTCCAGCCAACCAGGCAGCCCGAGGGGGAAAACGCATAAAGGAGGCGGCAAGGATGGCAATCAACCCTTTCCCGCCAATGAAAGCGAGAAGAAGAAGACCTACTTCTACAGGCTTGTCGGCGAGTAATTGAAAATCAAAAAACATCCCCAGGGAGACGAAGAAGAAACTTACAAAGACATCGCGCAGTGGTAGAATGTCACCCATCGCCCGATGGCGGAAATCGGTATCCGCCACAATCATGCCGGCAAGGAAGGCACCCAGTGCCAGGGATAGACCTGTTAGGGAGGTAAGGTAAGCGGTTCCAATACAAAGGCAAAGTACAGTAAGGATAAAGACTTCATTACTGCGGCTTGAATCCACCCAGCGAAAGAGTAGGGGAACAAGCTTGCGGGAGGCGGCAAAGAGCAGGGTAACCATGAGTGCAGCCTTGGCTAAAGCTATGCCAATTGCCTGCCAGGTTTCGGGCTTATCGAGCCCAAACGAAAGTAAGGGTACGATAAGCACCATGGGAACAATGCAAAGATCCTGAAAGATCAAGGTACCCACAATAAAGCGCCCATGGGGTGCGTCTAATTCACCACGCTCTCCAAGAGTACGAAGAACCAAGGCCGTGCTGGATAAAGCAAAGACAAAACCATACACAATTGCCTGCGGAGTGGAGAGACCAAAACCTACACAGATTGCGAAGGTTACAAGAGCAGTGACGCTTACTTGGATTAAGCCGCCAAGAGCAACCTGGCGAAAGATATTGCGCAAACGGGCAAGAGAAAATTCCAAGCCGATTGTAAAGAGAAGGAAAATTACGCCAACTTCAGCAATTACCTCAATGGCTTCAGGGTCGTGGGCAAGTGAAAGTGCATTGGGGCCAACCAGGGCACCCGAGAGTACAAGCCCGGCAACCACAGGAAGTTTTAGTCGCCCGAGAATGAGGGTGACCAATACGCTAACGGTGGCAATAACGGTAATTTCCTGAAGCAAATGCATCGGGCAATCATCTGAATGATGAGTGGTCAAAAGGACAACCCGAAAGCTTTAAAATTTTGGGAAAATTATTTGTTTCAAGCATGAGAGAAATTCATCCTGCCCCGGCCGGGCAAAAAAGGTGAAGAAATTACACTCAATTCGAAGTTGAAAGTACGATTGGCACGCCTGATGCAAAACCCTTCTCACCAAATTAACCTGTAATAACAATAAGTCATGGAAATAAATAAATACATAGGTAGAGAGAGTTCTGATGAAATGGTTTGGCTCAAAAGTTTGTGCTGGGGAATCGGACTGGCATTATTTGCGGTGAGCTTTCTTGGATTAATGAATCTGTAAAAGCAATTGATAATTGGTTTTTGACTAGGCTGAAAATTAATTCGCTTGGAGTGTAAGCTTGCCTTGCCAATGCTCAAGGTTGTCGATACTTTTGGTCGCTTGCATGAATTCCGCCGCACCACATTCCACACATATTCGTAACCTCGCGATCATCGCCCATGTTGATCACGGAAAGACCACTTTGGTCGATCAACTACTTAGGCAGTCTGGTGTCTTCCGAGAGAATCAGGCAATCGATGATCGCGCGATGGACTCGATGGACCAGGAGCGTGAGCGCGGAATTACAATCAAGGCGAAGAATACTTCCGTGCGTTGGAAGGAATACTTAATCAATGTAGTCGATACCCCTGGTCACGCTGATTTTGGGGGCGAGGTTGAACGGGTAATGAAGATGGTGGACGGTGTAATGTTGGTGGTGGACTCCCACGAAGGTCCACAGGCCCAGACACGATTCGTTTTGCAAAAGGCTTTGGCTGCCGGTTTATTACCGGTGGTATTCGTCAATAAGATTGACCGGCCCAATGCTGAGCCTGCCAAAATGCAGGACAAGGTGTTGGAACTCTTTTTGGAACTGGAAGCCACAGACGAACAATTTAATGCACCTTTTCTTTTTGGCAGTGCTAAGGAAGGCTTTGCTAAGGCTTCCCTGGACGATGAGAATACCGACATGCTTCCACTCTTTCAGGCAATTGTTGATCGTGTGCCTGCTCCAGTAATTAATGATGATCCCAACTTTCGCATGTTGGTCAGCAATGTCGACTGGTCTGACTATGTTGGACGCATCGCGGTTGGCAAAGTGCTTTCCGGTAAGGTCAAGGCAGGAGATCCAGTCTGGAGGATTGGTGAGAATGGATCTTCACCCCGGTCAAAGGTTACAAAAGTATTTGAGTACAGTGCTTTAGCTACTCAGGATTTATCTGAGGGTGTGGCTGGAAATATTGTCGGGGTTGCAGGCTTTGAAGAGGTTGATATTGGAGAAACTCTTTCGGGTAGCCCGGATGCTGAGGGTTTACCTTTTGTACAGATTGATCCTCCCACAGTTATGATGTCTTTTTCGGTAAATGACGGACCTTTGGCTGGACGCGAAGGAGACCGTGTGACTTCCCGTGAAATTCGCGAACGTTTATTTCGCGAAGCCCGCACCAATGTATCGATCAAGGTGGAGGATGGAAATGATTCCACTGAATTTAAAGTCAGTGCCCGTGGAGCTATGCAAGTTGCTGTCCTTGTGGAAACAATGAGACGTGAAGGCTTTGAGATTTTGGTAAGTCGACCATCTGTTATTCGCAAGGAAATCGACGGGCGGATGCACGAACCATACGAGACTTTATATTTGGAAGTGCCTGACGAATGTCTCGGTGGATGCATGCAGGCTGTGGCAAACCGCAAGGGGCAGGTGGATGATATGTCCGCCTCCAATGGATGGACTCGTTTGCAGGCAATCATGCCTACCCGTGGATTGATCGGGTTGGAGTTTGAGGCTCTTAATATTACCAGCGGTCGGGGAATTTTATCCCACTTATTTTTGGAGTACCGCCCGGTAACCGGAGAAATTCGAACCCGTCAAACGGGAACGCTTGTATCCATGGAAAAAGGTGAGTCTAATACATATGCACTGCGGAATATTGAAACGCGGGGTAAATTGTTCATTGGTTCAGGGGAAGAAGTTTATGAGGGTATGATTGTTGGGGAGAATCCACGGACTGAGGATTTGCCTGTCAATCCGACCAAAGCCAAACATGTGACCAATCACCGGGCAGCGGGAAGTGACAGGACCGAAGCTTTGACCCCTGCGATTCGCTTTTCACTGGAGCGGGCGATTGAATATGTAGGTCCCGATGAATTAGTCGAGGTGACCCCTAAACTGATACGCCTGCGTAAACGCATACTAGATTTTAACGCACGTAAGCGCGAGTCCAAGAAAGTAGTATCCTGAGTTTTCTCTTGGCTTGTACCTTCAAGCCGAGAAAGTTAAGCAAGTGAGAATGTTTTTCCGTTCTATTCAGTTTTATTTTTCAGTTCTTTTGTTAGTAATTCTTTGCGGGTGTGGAGTGGGTAACCTTTATGGACCTGCTTATTATTCAGATACCAAGCTTGGAGAGAATGTCAGAAGGGTAACTTTTCGGGGAGGTGATCATCCTATGACTGGGGACTTGTGCCTCCTTAGATGTGCCGAATTGACTTTGGAATCTGGCCATACACATTTTCAGGTTGTTGATTCTGAGTCCGGATCGAATATTGACCAGGTTGGTTCGGTCTATCCTTTTGACCAGCACTATCACATGGATAGCCCTTTTATTCGGGAAGTTACTTCCGTGACCAAGACCATTCGTCTACACAAAGAAGAAGCTGAGGTTGGATTTTCATATAGTGCTAGTGACGTCCGTCGCTCGATGCGCCAAAAGTACGAGATTAAATAAGGCAATCGAAGTTATTTATTTCGTCCATCATTGACCTCCTGTCTACCTTCCTGTTGACTGCGCTCTTTTATCTATGAACGAACCAATTGAAATTCGTATCCCCGAGTTTATCCGCAATGGCTTGATCCTATGGGTCATTATCGCCATCGCCGTGATTAGCGGGGCTATCACATCCACCTACACCGTCCAAGCAGAGTCTCAGGGCGTGGTCTTGCGCTTTGGTAAGTATCTCAAGACCGTTGAGCCAGGCTTGCGATTCAAGGCACCCTACGGAGTTGATAAGGTGTATGTTTTACCTGTCCGTCGCCAACTCAAGCAGGAGTTTGGCTTTGCCACACTTGGTGCGAGTAACAACAACCAATTTTCGGAGCCCCGTACCCGCACCCGTGAGAAAAGCATGGTTACCGGAGATTTGAATGCGGCCGAGGTTGAATGGATTGTTCAATATCGTATTAGTGATCCGAGGCTTTATTTGTTCAATGTTTTGGATCCTGAAGGTACCTTGCGTTATGTGTCTGAGTCAGTCATGCGTACCGTGGTGGGGGACCGTACAGTCGACGAGGTCATTACCATTGGGCGTCAGGAAATCGAAGAAGAGGCACGCGACCGTTTGGAAAGTTTGGTAAACAAATATGAGTTGGGCATAGGTATTGATCAAATCCAGTTACAAAATGTTAACCCGCCACCGCCCGTTCAGGCTTCCTTTAACGAGGTTAATCAAGCCCAACAGGAAAGAGAACGCATGATCAATGAAGCAAACGGCGAGTATAATCAAGAAGTTCCGCGTTCCCGTGGGGTTGCGGATCAAAAGATCCAAGCTTCGGAGGGCTATGCCCTTAAACGGGTTAATGAATCCCTTGGTGATGTGGCCAGTTTCAAATCCATGCTTGCCGAGTACAAGAAAGCCCCAGAAATTACCCGAACCCGCTTATACTTGGAATCGATGAAAGAAGTGATGCCAAAAATGGGTAAGAAAATTATTTTGGACGAGGATGCCTCTCAGATTCTTCCTCTCTTACAACTAAACGATTCTGGAACAGGAGCACTCGCACGATGAAGACTCAAGCACTTGCCATACTTATTATTCTCGGAGCGATTGCGTTCTATCTTTGTACCTATGTGGTCAAAGAAACAGACCAGGTTATCCTTACCCAATTTGGAAAGCCTGTTGGTGAACCAGTTACGGAAGCAGGACTACATTACCGCTTACCCTTTATTCAGGAGGTCAATCGTATAGAGAAACGTTTTCTTCCCTGGGATGGCCCGGCCAATGAAATGTCTACTAAAGATAAGACCTACTTGATAATTGATACTTATGCTCGTTGGCGTATTAGCGACCCCATGCAATATTTCTTGCGTTTGCGCGATGAACGTAGTGCCCTTTCCCGACTTGATGATATCTTAGGAAGTGAGACCCGTAACGCGGTGGCAAAGCATGAACTTATTGAGATCGTGCGTACATCCAAAGACCGTGTGGCCGAGACGGATAAGCTACTTACTGAGGGTATTGGTAAAGTCGGTCTGCTTTATTCAATCAAGGTTGGACGTGAAAAAGTGGAGGAGGAGATTTTCAAAAAAGCCGCTGCCAAATTGACTGGCTTTGGAATCGAGTTGCTCGATGTTCGATTTAAAAGGATCAATTACAACGAAACGGTTCGTCGTAGAATTTATGAGCGTATGGTCAGTGAGCGTCAGCAAATTGCGGCCCGTTTCCGTTCGGAAGGAGCAGGGGAGGCAGCCAAGATTATTGGTAAAAAGGAACGAGACCTTCAGGAAATTGAGTCAGAGTCCTACAAGCGGGTGCAGGAAATTTACGGGGAAGCAGACGCCAAGGCATCCGCGATTTACGCCGAGGCTTATGATAGTAGTAAAATGTCTGCAGAATTTTATAAATTTATTAAGACATTGGAAACCTACCGCGATGTATTATCTTCAGATGTATCCTTGGTTTTGACCACGGATTCTCCACTCTTTCGCTTGCTTAAATCGACTGAAGTCTCATTACCCTCTGCCGTTTCTGCTGATTGATCAGGTGGATTAATTCCTCCCAGCCACGCTGGAAGGTCTTCGATCTTTTTGAGGAGAAAGTGATAGGTTGTTCGGTCAATCCATCCTTTTTGTCTTATGTGTTCAAGCCACTTTTTCCTTCGAGCCAATTCAATTTTTTTGGCCTTACTATTACCATGCGTTGCACCTCCTGACGGTGCCATTACTAAATAGATCGTCAAGGCTCCACCGCTTATGAGTAGGTAGAGGGCAAATTTTTCAATTCCTCCCTCTTCTTGTTTGCTTACAGCCTGTATTTTTTTACTTGGAGTAGAACTAGTTAATTGCTCAGTAAAATTCCGATCTCTTATTTCCTTGGTTATTATCGCCAATTGAAGAAGTCCTTTTTTCCTGTCTTCATCAAAAAACTGTTCAATTTTTTCTGATTCTTCTAAGAGGAAAGAAGAACGGGCACGACTAATTTCGATGGAATCAAAGTAATTACCAAGTATCCAATCGGAAATCGATGAACTGGAAATAGTGGAAAGTTTCAGGGGTGATCGGTTGATCGATAAACTGGATTCTAAGCTTATCCGTGCGATAAAATCCATGGGGTTGTCAGCCGAGTATATGTGAAGTAGAGATTCAGCAAAAAAAGATTCCTGAAGGCAATAATACTTCAAGGTTGGCGAAGTTAACGGATCGATAACTAATAAACGATTTTCCAAGCTATCCGGAATTGTCTCTTGCCCATAAAAAGATAGCCGGACCCCTAAAATGCAGGCAAGTATTATTAGAGTATTGCGAGAGAGCAAAGCCATCGGTTCTCCTTACGAGACCTGATTTTCTATTTCGGTAGGATTTTCTTTTCTGGAATGCCTGCTGTAAAAAAGAGAAACTAGCTTCTTTATCGATCTTCGACTTTCCCGATTGCAGGCAATTAGGCAGAAAAGGGCACCGGTCATAATATAGGTAGACGGTTCAGGGACTGGACTAAAATTTAAATTACTAAATTCGTAGGTTAAATAAAGCTCGTTACCATTTTTATGAACACCCCAAAGATCAGTGGGTTGATTGTACCCGTCAAATCCGTTGAGCCAGGCATCAATTCCTGTATGCCCTCCACTACCAGAGGTAGTAAGGTTAAAGGAACTGGTTACATCTCCAGACGCACCCCAACCTGATATGGTTAAAAAGTTGAATCCACTAGTGCCTGTATAATCATTTAGTGCATTTCCGCCAGTCATGCCATAAGCCAATACCGCTAATGAATCGACGCCGTCATTAGCGATGATACTTAAATTAAATTTTTGACTGTTACTTGGGTAGGCTGTGAAATTATCAGGTTGGTTTAATTTAGAATCTGCACCAGGTGTAAAGTCATCTATTTCCCAGTTGTAAGTGGTGCCAGTTACCCAATCAGCCCTTCTTTGTCTACTGCTTTGTATCGAAGTTACAGGGTCTTCAAGCGTTTCAGTAGTTAAAGCTTGGTTATTTTCTAATCGGACGATCGGTTCAAGGGGATTGGAACTGAAAATATCGTAATAAAATGCTGGAGCAGAGTTGGATTTTGGCAGGAATTTAGGATAATCATGAAATAAATTTTGAAGTTTAAAGGTTTGTTCCTTTAGCTTTGTAACTTTCGAGTTCAATTGGTCGGTTTGAATATTGGGCGAGCGCGTACCTGGGAATTTTCTTGTACCTGAGTAGAGAATCGATGGAGAAAGGTGCTGATTCATCGAATGCCCAAATTCAAAAGTAAGGTAAGAGGTAAGAGAATTGTAATTCTCGAGTTCTTTGGAACCTTCCCAGTGAAGAGGTTTCTCGATAGAATTTAGCTCTCTAAGAAAGTAATATGACCTGGAATGAATGAAGGTCTTTCTTTCAAGGAAATCATTCGGGTCGAAATCCAACAGTAAATCAGGCAGGGTTGGAACAAGCTTAGGTGCAGAGTTAGGTTTTTTGGATAAATTTAATTCAACTAAATTTGCCCTCCTCGAACTTTTCGAACGATTATAATTTTCAGAACCTAAATATTGATTTGAGAGTTGGGAAACTTTTTGATTCAACTCAGGGTAAGAAAGGACGCTCTTTGGATAAATGTTTTCCGAATTGTGATGGGGTGGGAAAAACAATTTCGTTGAAAAAGTGCTTTCAGTAGAAAAATCATGGCTTTTATGATGATGTGTATCAAATGGGTGGACATACTGAGCCTCCAAGGAGAACTTTTGCAAGAACCCGAAAGCAACGGTGAGTAACCACCTCTTATAACTAACACGCATTACTTAATATATTAGCGAAAGTAATTAAAAAGATACAGATTTAATCCGTGAGTGTGCTCAAAAAATTTATTTATTAGTCGATTGATCGATCGATCGGAATTGAACTACTAATTCATATCATTTTTAAAGATTTTGTTTTGGGTTGGTCTTTTCTGATATTCTTTGGGAATTTATGAGTATGGTTTGGTATTTATGTAAACTACTAATATCCGCAGGCATCATTGTTGTGATTTCTGAGATATCCAAAAAGCTACCTTTGCTTGGTAGTTTAATCGCGTCTTTGCCCTTAATTTCTGTTCTTGGTATGATTTGGATGTACGCAGAAACAAAAGAGGTTTCACGGATTGCTGATCATGCGGAGGGCACATTTTGGTATGTGCTTCCCTCTCTCCCCATGTTCCTACTTATGCCATGGATGATGCGCAAAGGAGTCTCTTTTCCTGTCGCCTTGTCTGCGGGTATAGCTCTAACAGGTTTCCTCTATGTTGTCATGACTAAGGTTTTGGCAAAATTCGGGATGAATTTGTAGGCCCTTTATGCAGATAAATTGGCCACTTTTCGCAGGTGCAATTTTTGGCTCATCCTCGGTTTTATTGGCTGCTTACGGGGCTCATGGATTGGAGCAAGTTTTTTTGACCACCCCAAAAATGCGGATTGCTTATGGAAATGCGGTGGATTTTCAAATGCTGCATTCCTTACTTTTGGTTATTTTGGGCCTAACCCTGTATATTCCAAAATTTCGACTGCCCGCTTATCTGTGGAAGACGCTCTTGTTATCGATTATCCTTTTTTGTATGAGTATTTATCTTTGGGTTTTTGGAGGACCTAACTGGTTGGTCAGGGTTACTCCTTTCGGCGGGATGGGCTTTGTTTTATCTTGGCTCATGTTAATCCGAATAATTTGGCTGAACTCATCATCTGATTAGGATTTAAATTAAATGAATAAAGCCTTAGCCACTGCAATTTGGATCTTAACTGTAATTAGTGCCTATTGGATGGGATTAGAACACGATTCTGTTCAGTCCAATAATTCAGTCGTTGCTTCTTTGGATGAAAATTTGGAAAAATTCGTTTTACCTCAAAAAAATAATTTTGTTTTGCCTGTTAAGGACAGCACTGCTCGGCCAATGGAAATCGCCGTTGTGGCTGCAGCATCTGAAATTGAAAAAGGAATTAGTGAAGAAGTAATTGAACCGTTAAAGAATCGTTCGTTAGCTAGTAAGTTGGGGTCCAGCCATCCACTTGAAAGGTTGGAAGCATTTGTTGAATTGCTCAAAGAGCCAAATGCTGGTGCCATTCAAACGGCACTGCAGGCCTATGAATCATTACCCGGTGGGCCCGGTCGATTCAGCGAGTTAAAAATCCTCGCTTTCGCCTGGGGCAAAGTAGACCCTGAGGCTGCACTGACTTGGAGTCAGAAGCAGGAACATTGGGACAAGCATGTTGCGAGCGGTTCGATCATGGATTCTTGGTCCCGTGAGGATGCTGATGCTGCAATTACTTGGGCGAAGGAAAACTTTGAGGGCGAAGAAAACCCCTATTTTATAGGGATTATTAATGGACTATCAGAATCAAGTTTACCCCGGGCCACTGATTTAATGACTGAGCTGCCTTATGGACGTGTCAGGGGAAGGTCTGCCCATATCTTATTCGAAAAGGTTTGGAATCAGGGAGAAGAGGTTGCCCTGCACTGGGCGGAACATTTGCCTGAAGGTTCATTGCAGGAATTTGCTTATGGAGAACTGGGAGAAAAAGTGGCTAGATCAAACATTTCCCGTGCCGTCGAGTGGGTGGACTCGATGGAGGACTCCTCGATAAAATCGGCAGTTAGTGAAGATGTTTCTCGCGAGATGGCGAGGCAGAACCCTAGTGATGCTGGAGAATGGGTCCTGCAGATGCCCGAAGGAGATTCCAGGAAAGTGGCGATGCAAGAGGTTGCAAAAGTTTGGTCGCGAAAAGACCCTACTGCCACCGCCGAATGGATTAATCAATTTCCTGAAGGAACTGATGCGGATCCGGCGATTGAGGCTTTGGTCCGGCAGATTAGAAAGTCGGATCCCCAAGGGGCATTGAACTGGGCGGCAAGCTTATCAAATTTAGAACAAAGAAAAAAATTGCTCGCGGAAACAGAGGCAGTGATAAAAGCCCAAAAATTTCCATCTGGTCGCAGTTCCAAGTAATTTGTTGTCACTTATATTCTAGGTAGAAAAGAGTCTAGCAAAGCTGGCTGCTTTGCCTTTTTACTAGGGAAAGTTTCGTAAAATCGACCGGTGTTGGTTAAGCTGTAAGCGGATTCGGTGACGGAGCAAACTAAGCTACTGTAAGGTCTACTTTTTTAGAAAAAATAAACAGATGGGCTGGGGTACATTAATTATGGAACCTCTTTGGTAAGTCAGCTTGCCACTTACAGGGTCGACACGATGAGCCGTTATGGTGTTGGAATCTTGTCCGGCCGCCAATAACCAGTTTCCACTTGGAGTTAAGTTAATATTTCTGGGGAATGCTCCTCGTATGGGTTGTTTTTGTAAAACCTTCAAGGAACCGTCCGGATTTGTTGAAAAAACGGTCACGGAATCGTGTCCCCGATTAGAGGAATAAATCCACTTGCCTGATGGATGTGCCAAAATTTCCGCGGCCGAATTAAAGCTTTCACCTATTTTTTCAGGTTCTGTAAGGGTGGGGGACTCGCTTATACATTTTGCTTCTCCCAATTTGGAGTCCCAGGAAAAAACCTCAACCGATAGGCTTAATTCATTAAGCAAATAAATCCATTTCTCATTTGTGGAAAACCTCATGTGTCTTGGACCTCCCCCAGTTCGACTTCGTGCAATTCTGTGTGGAGACATTTTAATCTCTTCTAAATCAATTCGGTAAAGAACGATTTGATCGAGGCCAAGATCGGGGATAAGGGCGAATTTTCCGCAGGGAGAGTATCCACACCAGTGAGGATGGGGAGAATCTTGACGGGTTCCAAATACCTTAGAGCCACCGCTGTGTTCAAAGATAGTTGGCTTATTTAACTCACCCTTTTCATTGAGAGGAAAAAAACCAACCGAACCTCCCCCGTATTGGGTAGTAAGTAAAAATTTCCCACTCGGATGGACCGCGAGGTGGCACCCCATACCATCCGGGCAGACCTTGCGGGTAAATTCCTCAAGTTTTTGATCTTTTCCGATCTTGTATCCAACCACACCAGCCTGGTTTTTCCATCGGGCTACTGCATACAAACAATTTAGACTTGGGTGTGCTGTAAGAAAGCCTGGGGCATTAATTTTGGCAGCCAAAGAGACATCTGAGAACCGCCCCGTTTGTTCATTGAAACTAGTACGGTAAATACCTTCTGCCTTTTTTCCTCCTGTGCCAATGTAAAGAGTAAGTTCTTCTCCATGACTATATCGAGAAATCATGCCACTTAGTAAAATAAAAAAAAAGATGATTTTAGAATTTCTCATATTGCTTGGGGTACTTTCCATTTTTAGATGTAAGAAAAGGATGGCAACTTGCTACAGAGATTTTGATAAACATAAGTCTATGTAAAGAGAATATATTTTTTGGATTGCTGAAAAGAAGGCTATGTAAATGCTAATAAAAAGTGATTTGTAAAAATTTTAAGGAAAAAGAGCGCATGCGTAAAGTAGGTCGTTCCGCAGCCGAGGTTCTGGACCGATTATGCGAACTGGTCAAGCCCGGTATGAGCACTTGGGAAATTGATGAAGCTGGAGGTGAAATCATGGAGGAACTTGGAGTGAAGAGTGCCTGCAAGGGATATCGTTCAGGTCATCGCATCTTTCCATCACACACATGCTTATCCGTAAATGAAGAGGTTGTGCATGGCATCGGTATTAAAGAATGTATTCTTCAGGAGGGAGACGTTTTATCAGTTGATGTTTGTGTGAAACAGGATGGATTTATTGGAGATAATTGCCGGACAGTTCCCGTGGGTGAAGTCACTCCTGAGGTTGCTCGTTTGCTCCGGGTAACTGAGCAGTCCTTATACCTTGGTTTAATCAATGCACTGCATAAAAACCGGGTGGGAGATATCTCCGCCGGGGTACAGCAGCATGTGCGTGACCAAGGCTTTGCCATCATTACCAACTTTGTTGGTCACGGGGTTGGGCGTACCCTCCATGAAGATCCCCAAATTCCGAACTTTGGAAAAGCGGGAACCGGTCCGCAACTGCGCAAGGGAATGGCCATTTGTGTCGAACCTATGGTAAACACAAAAAATCCAGGCATTCGTATGGCCAAAGATGGATGGACTGCATTGGCGGAAGATAAATTGCCCTCAGCTCATTTTGAACATACTCTACTTGTTGATGTGGGTACCCCGGAGATCGTAACTTTGCCTCCCGGTTACCACCACGCAACCAAGTTTCTTAAAGAAAAATTAGAACAGCTCGATCTCGAGGTCGAATTGGATTTTTAAAGCCTTAATTTACAATGCTCAAAAAAATATCGGACAGTGTATTTTCTTTTGATGTCGAATGGATTCCCGATCCCAAGTCAGCAGAAATTTTACACAATTCCAAGCCTGTTGAAGAACCGGGTCCACAAGCTGAAGAATCCTTTGAAGCGTTGTGGTCGAGTGCACGAAAAGAGGGAGATGCCGCAGACTTTCAACCCTACCTTAAGACCATTTTATGTCGGGTGGTTTCCTTGGCGGGTATTCTTCGGGAACGGGCACCAGGAGGTCGTCCTTCGTTAAAACTTATTTCTTTACCTGTTGATCCCACAGATCCAGGGAAATCAGACGAAAAAACCATCCTCACAAGTTTTCTCAAATCAGTCGGTCGTAGAAAGCCCCAGTTGGTCGGTTATAATTCCGCACAGGCTGATGTCCCTATACTGGTACAGCGATCAATTGTTCACGGGCTTCCTGGTTTTGGTTTTTCTGATCGCCCCAATAAGCCCTGGGATGGGGTTGATTATTTTGATGCCCGCAATTCTGATTACAACATCGATCTGGCAGATGCGATGGGGCAATTCAGGGATCGTCCGACTTTACATCAGGCAGCAACTCTAAGCGGGATACCTGGAAAGATGGAAGTTAGCGGAGACTCCGTTGCTCAAATATGGTTGGAAGGCAAATTGGATGAGATTGTGGCCTATAATGAATTTGATGCTTTTACGACCCATTTACTTTGGGCAAGAGTTGCTCACTTTTCTGGTTTACTCACACCGGAAGAATACAATGAGGAGCAAAACCTGGTTCGTGAATTGCTCGAGTCTGAAAGCGCGCAAAATCGTCCGCATCTGCGCCGCTTTATAGAGGAATGGGAAAGATTGCTCACGATCACCGGTCAGAACTGACCGAAAATATCCTCCTCTTCTGAGGACTTTTAGGTTGTGAGGATGGACAAGAGGTGGTGGAACGATAAATTGCCCATAACTAACAATTGTAATAGATAAAAATACATGACCACAGACACAGCGGCTCAGGAAGCCTTGGACAAATTATCGGAAACGCGCGAACGCTTGCTGGGGGAGATTCGCAAGGCGGTTGTTGGCCAAGACGAGGTAATCGAGCAGTTGCTCATCTCTTTGTTGGCACGCGGACATTGCCTGCTCACAGGTATTCCTGGATTGGGCAAAACCTTATTGGTCAAAACTGTGGCCAATTGCCTGACACTTGGATTTAAACGAATTCAATTTACTCCCGACCTTATGCCAGCTGATGTGGTTGGCTCGGAAGTGGTTGATGAAGATGCAAGCAGTGGCAAACTGTCCTTTCGTTTCGTTCCCGGCCCGATCTTTTCTCAAGTTGTATTAGCGGATGAAATCAACCGTACTCCGCCAAAGACTCAGGCTGCCTTGCTCGAGGCAATGGAAGAGAGACAGGTTACGGTTGCGGGAGAAACTCGTTCTCTAGAAAGCCCTTTTTTCGTACTCGCCACTCAAAACCCTATCGAATTGGAAGGCACTTATCCTTTGCCGGAGGCTCAGCTTGATCGCTTTTTGTTGAACCCAGTTATTCAATACCTTCCGGAAGCAGACGAAATACGGATGGTTGGAGATACCACCGGATCGGAACGTCCATTGCCTCAAGCGGTACTTTCCGGTCCTGAAATTGAAACTTTGCAATACCTTACCAGACAAGTGCCCGCCCCTGAAAGCGTGGTTTCTTACGCCGTGCGACTGGTTTCCGCTTCCCGTCCGGGAGAAACTGGTTGCGATCCTTGGATTGCAGAAAGAATCAAATGGGGTGCGGGTTCCCGTGGTTCTCAGGCTTTGGTCCTTTCGGCGAAGGCACGTGCCTTACTTAACGGTCGTCCCAATGCTTCTCGCGAAGATATCCGGGCCATGGCCAAGTCGGCTCTGCGCCATCGTATTCTTCCGAGTTTTCTGGCTGAGTCTGAAGGTTTAAGCTCAGATGACCTGATCGACCGTTTGCTCGACCAGGTATCCGAATAAATAAACCAGCCCTCATTCTTAACCACATTTTCTCCACGTGATTAAATCTTCGGAGAATCCGCTGCTTGATCCGGTTCATCTTTCGAGGATTGATGATCTATTCCTGCTTGCAAAGGTAGTGGTAGAGGGAAACTTTTTTGGTTTACACCGAAGTAGGCGACAGGGGCAGGGGAATGAGTTTTTTCAATATCGTTCCTATGAGGCCGGTGAGGATTTAAAGAATGTGGACTGGAAGGTTTATGGTAAGCTGGGTGAATTGGTCTCCAAATCTTACCAGGAAAGTGCCAACGCCAACCTCTTTATCGTTTTAGATGGCAGTGCCTCCATGAGTTACCAAGGCGAGGGATCTCCCTGTTCCAAGTTCCGATATGCTCAAATGCTTGCCGCATGTATGGCATATTTAGCCCAGCGTCAGGGTGACCGGATCGGACTGTTTGGTGGGTCTGAGGATTCGATGCAATGGATGTTCCCATCCGGGGGGAAAGAAAGTTTTAAAAGCCTACTTGCCTGTATTGGCGGAATGAGTCCGAGTGGGTTGGATGTGGGCGATCCAGCCTGGGACAAATTCAAAAGCAAACTTCCGATGCACGCCACCGTGGTGGTTATCTCAGATTTTTTAGAAAATGAGGCTAAGCTGCGTGATCGTTTGAGTTTTGCCCGTTCTCCCCGTTATGAGTGTATCTGCTTACAGGTTCTTGACCCGCTTGAGGAAAAACTTCCCGATGCTGAGGCCGTTCGTTTTGTTGAACTTGAAGGGCAGGGAGAAGTTTCCGTATCTCCTGATCGTATCCGTGGAGATTATCAATTGAGTATGAGCAATCATTTGGAAAAGCTCAGTGGGATTTTCGCTGGAACGGGTTCTGAATTTTCTACCTTACGTACCCACGACGATCTGGGTCATGGCATCCGCAAATTTCTTGGTATGCGGGGGATGAATAAATGATGGAATTTGGACAGCCTCTTGCTTTGTGGACTGGCCTCGCCATAGCACTGCCAATTATTGCCCATTTAGCCTACCAGAGGATTGCTCATAAAGTATCCTTCTCAAGTCTCCGTTTTCTTCGTTCTTCAAGTATTCCCAGGACAGGTCGTCGTAAACCCAGTGACTGGTTACTCCTTATTCTACGCATTTTACTCTTTGTCCTGTTGGCCCTCCTGCTTGCGGATCCGTACTGGCAAGAGCCTGATTTGGAAAACCCGTTATCTTCGGGGTCCAGCCAATCAATCTTTGTTATCGATTGTAGCCCGAGTATGTCAGGTTGGGGAGCATGGGATGAAATGATTGAAGAAGTCGGCGTCCGTTTACAAAATTCAGCCGATGAAACATTTGGTTTATTGGCTACTCAAAAGGGTGCTTTAACCGAGTGGGCTGTGGGAACAAAAAAGGAAGAACTGCTCAAGGCCATTGAGGAATTAACCCCCCAGTCATCAGCCCTTGGGATTCAAACTTTGATCGATCGGTCAGCGGATTTGTTTTCACCGCAGGCAGGTTTGAAAAAAGTTGTCTGCGTTAGTGACTTTCAAAAATCTTCCTGGCAGGACATGGCTGGATCGTTCGGAGAGGCCGGAATTACTATTGAATTGCTCCCAGTTGGACATGGTGAAGCCCCCTGGTCAACTCGATCCTTTAATCGATCAATCGTGGATGCCCGGGTTGCTCCTTTGGGTACTGAAAAAGTCCGGGTTTGGACGGCTTTGCGAAATTGGGAAGATCAACGATCGGATATAAATGTTTCCATTTTTGCTGGTGGTGCTGTCAGGCAGACGATTGAAACCTCTCTTCCTCCTTTGGGCTCGCAACAAGTTCAATTTATTTTACCGGCTCAAGATTTTGCTCAAGCATCAGTAAGTATTGACCAGGCAGATGCTTATGCTTTGGACGATAATCAATCGTTATGGGTTCTTCCACCCTTACCACGATCTTTTGGTTTTTGGAAAAATCCTAGCCCGAAGGATTCTGATTCCTTGGAGCAACAATTTCTTCAGGCGGCCATGGAAAGTGCCGGTGATGGCACTTGGATTCGTTGGCAGGAAAATAAAGAAAGGGCCAATGAAGTGCGGATGGGAATAACCGGACCACCCCTTGAATTACTCCTGGTTCTTGGCCTGTCCAGATGGTTTGAAGATGAGGACTTATCCATCCCTTTGGATTCTCACTTGCAGGGCGGGGGAACTGTACTAATTACCCCCCCAGATGATTCATTTGTAGCAATGAACCAAGTTTTTAAAGAATCAGGAATGCTCAGTTTTACTTTTGGCGGGATTAACCAGACTATACCGGGGATCGACCCTTTTCGCTTTGAAGTGCTGGCGGAGAAAAGTGAATTATCGAGGGTATTCTCAGGTGATTCCGCCCGGGACTTGTATCTTTCCCAAATTAAACAATTTATAACCGTTCAAGAAGATGAGAGCCTGGAAGTTCCTTTGCGGGATCGTTCTGGCAAACCCTTGGTTTTAGTTCGTTCATTTCCCAGTGGTGGAAGGCTGATCTTTTTTACTTTTCGCATGTTTCCCCAATGGACAGACCTGCCTATGCGTAACTCTTTTCTTCCTTTACTTGTTGAGTTGTGTGCCCTCAATCAAAAGCAAGAGAGCCTTGGAGGAGCTATCCGTTTGCAGGCAGGAGAGGCATTAGAGATCGGGGACAACCCTGTGGATACTCAAAACCTTGGGCTTTTTCAAATGGGTGAAAAAAGGATTGAAGTTGTGCATCCCCTTGTTGAATCCATGCCTGAGGTGATCAATCAGAATGAATTAACTGAAGCTCTCGTTGGAAACTCCTCTTCGGTGCCGGCAGACTTGTCTGTCAACCAAGTCAAAGCTCAATCAGGTATCCCTCTTTGGCCTTGGTTTGCATTAGCTTCGGCCATCCTCATTATTACAGAAATGATCCTCTCGGCCCCAGTTTCTAAAACTCATAACAGTGAGGAGTCGGCAAGTGGCTAATTTTGTACGCAGATTACGCAGGGAATCACGGGTCATGGTTTTTGCTCAGTCCCTTGGTGCAATTATTTCCGGTTTTCTTGCCTGGTCAGGTTTATTGATTCTTCTCGATCTTTATGACGCTTTTTCACCGATTCAGGAAGCGGAGGTTTCGACTTGGTTATTTGGGGCTATTACCTTGTCCCTTTTTTGCTTTTTGATTTTGTTTATTCGTACATGGATTAGCCGTCCTGGTTCTGCGCAACTGGCCAGGCAAGTGGAGTCTGCCAATCCCGAATTGCGAGATCTTTTAAACTCAGCGGTCGAGATAGAAGAAAAAAGGAAAAAACCTGGGTTGATGGAACGCCGAGTTCTGCGTGAGCTAGATAGAAAATCCTTATCCCTTGATTGGGGCAAAGGAGTTCGTCCTTCTGCTTCATTTTGGAATTTTTTGGTGGTTGGACTTGTATGCGGCTTACTTCTTTCCCTTTGGAATATGGACCGCAGTCCGCTCAACAAAGCTCTCGCATCCTGGACTGGTGAACCGGGACTTCGTGTACAGACAAGTTTAAGCGGAGCCACCGATGATCAATTAAACGATCCCGACTTTGAGTACCGAAGGGGGACAGATGTATCGATACGAGCCGAAGTTCTGCGGGGGCATCGAGGCTCTAAATCGGCATCGATTGAATGGGGTGAAGAAAACGGTACCGTCCGTCTAAGTATGGTCCCGACCGAAACACCTGGTCAGTTAGAGTTTGTACTGCCCTCCCTTCAAGAGACCCTTCGATACCGGGTAGTCACCCCTTCGTTGGAAAGTGCTTGGCATCAAATCATTCCTTACGATCCACCCGAGCTCGAATTTGCCCGTTGGGAAATTACGCCACCTGCTTACTTAAAAATGGGACAAATTAATCATGATGGCTTTGGCTATCTTGAAGCTCCTGAAAACAGTGAGGTTCGCTTGGATGTCCGGGTGAAAGATTTCCCAGAACAGGTAAGAGCACGCTTAATTAGTGAAGAGGGTAATTATTCATTGGAGAAAATCGGAAAGGTCACTTTTTCTTGGAAAGGGAAAATGGAAAAAGAATGGTCTGCGCGTTTGGGGCTATCTGATCCCAGCGAGCCTGGACGACCGGAAATTCTTTATGATTTAGTGAATTTTTCCCCGGTTCCTGATGAACCTCCAATTATTGAGATTTCAGAACCTGCTAAGGATTTGGAACTTCCTTATGACGCAGAGCCATTACTCATCGAGGTCTTTGCTGCAGATGATCACGGGATTTCCGATTTGCGCCTCCATGTATCTCACGACGGAGAAAAGCGGGAAGAGGGACTATTTGTCGATCCAGTGGAAAAAGAAAAAGCAGTTACTGGCATTTTAGACCTCAGCGAATATCCGCTCGCTGTAGGAGATGTAATCACATACATGGCCTTTGCTGCCGATAATAAGGAACCCAAAAACCAACTTGCTCGGTCCGAAATCTATTTTATCGAAATTCTTCCTCCAGAAGGAAATTCGACCGAGTCGGAAGATCAAGCGGGTGCAGGTATGGAGGGCGATACCAAAGAAATCCCCATCCGACAATTCATTAACCGTACCAAACAGATCATCCGGGATAGTTATGATGCATTGATGGAAGATGGATTGGAAAAGGAGGAAAGGTCCCTTGCCTTGTGTATCGAGGCTTTGAGCTTAAAAAACGAAATGACCAAGACTTTTGATGAGTTTGAGGGAATGTTTCCGATTGTTGATGGATTGGACCTCGGTGAATTGCTCAACGAAGCCACCTATCATATTGAACAGACAGAAATCTACACGGGAGATCAGGAGCTTGAATTGTCCCTCGAATCTTCGGAACAGGCCCTGCGTAAACTGGTACAGCTATACGCGTTGATGCAACAGTTGGAAAAAGAAAAGACAAAAGGTCAGGGTCAGGGACAACCGAGTAAAAGTGCAGGCAAAGAGGGGGAGCAAAAGGAAGAGGAGCCCAAGGGAGAAAAGAGCAAAGACCCAGCACAACAACTTGAAGAATTGGCCAAGGAAATGGAAGAACTTGAAAACCTTGAAGCACGCCAGGACTCTTTAAATGAACAGGTCGGACAAGCTGCGGGTAGCGGACAATCCGGAAAACCGAATCAGAACCTCGCCAGTGAACAGGAGGGAATACGTCGAGATCTCGATGGTTTGCGACAGCAAAGGTATGATCGGAATGGAAAACTTGGAGATGTAGCAGACCTTGACCAGGCTGGTCGGGAGATGAAGGCAGGGGCTGGCGACTTGCGACGAGATCAACCCCGCCAAGCTCAACCTCACGGCGAGCTCGCATCTGAGGCCCTGGGGCGTGCAATCTCCCAAGTCGAACAAGAGATGTCCAAGCTTGCGGCTGATATGGTTGATCAATTGACCGAGATGGCTGAACAACTTGGAGAAGGACAGGGGAATCTTCGTGGAGAAACTGAAAATGCTAAGGGTGGACAGGGTGAACGATTACGCGAGGAACAGGATAGTTTGAACGAGGGTCTGGAAGACTTGCTTGAAGAGATTGATCGTACCGCGAGATCACTCGGTAAATATCAGGATCGTGCCACCGAGGAACTTCTAAAAGCCGCCCGGGATGCTAAGGAAGATGGGTTGGAGCAAGCGGGGAAGCGAGCATCAAACTCTCTGCTCTACGATGCTTTTCCTCAAGCCCAGAAGGAACAGGGGAAAGTAGAGGATGGGTTAGAGGGTTTACAGGGTGGCCTGCAAAAAGTTGAGGATCAATTGCGCTACGGGGAAAGTTCTGAACTTGGAGAGTTGGCCGAACGTTTACAACGCATGAGCCAGGAAGGTGCGGGCATGGGAGAGGAAGAATTTAGGCAGGCGAATGAAGAAGCCGCTCGGGCCTTAGGCAATTTGCCTGATGCCGAGTCTGATGAGCGATTATTAAACCTTACACGGATGTTTGAGGAGTCCGCCATATCCGAAAATATCAGCAATGGCCGGTCTCTTTCTGCTGGTGCTGTGGAACAGGCCTCGCGTTTGATCGAACAATTTTATTGGCAGCAAGCGGTCGAACAGAGCTTGCGGCGTAACCATCAATCCACCCGTGCGCCTGCCCGATACCGAAAACAAGTACAGGAATACTTTCGTCGCATCGCGGAGGGTCCTTAAGAGGTATGGAATCGATCGGACTAGAATGGCCTTATTCCTATTCCTGGCTGATTGCCGGGGTAGGGCTTTATTTTATACTTCTCTTTTGGCATGCTAGGTGTCTGTTTAATGCAAGCACTGCTAAAGACGCTTGGAAATTGATTATTCTTCGTGGTCTTTTCGGCTTAATCTTTCTCATCTTGATCACCCGGCCATTTATAGAGTCGAAGGAAACGAACCCTGATGCGGTAAGGTTGGTTGCTGCGGTAGATTTGTCTGGAAGTATGAACCACCGGGATCAGTCCGGTGGTAAAAGGCGAATTGATTTGGTCCGTTCTTTTCTCGACCCCGACCGCACGGGCTCGTGGTTTAATCAAACAAGGGAGAGTTTTGGGGCAGTTGATCGACTGGGCTTTTCCATTGACGATATATCTGCCATCCGTTCATCCAGCTGGTCCATTCCAGAGAGTGGTGAAAATACTGCCATTGGGGACGCTTTAATTGAACTACTTGAACGGCAGGATAAGGAAGCCCCTGGAGCGGTTGTGCTTTTTTCAGATGGTCGAAATAATGTGGGGAAATCTCCACTTATTGCGGGTGACCAATACCGTAACCGAGGCATTCCCATAAACGTGATTGGAGTGGGTGAGGCTCAGGAACAGGGAAATCTTTCCGTCTCTTTTTCGGAGGTTCCTTCCGAAATCGTAGCCAAGGAAGAATTGATTCTTGCTGCCGAAATAAATAATGGATTTGGCCGAGATGTAAAACTAGTTGCCCGCCTGTTTGCTGAGGAAGAAGAATTGGAGGATCGATCGATTACTCTACAAGCTGGCGAGTCAAGGCTGTTGAATTTTAGCCCTGTTGTCCCAGAAATTGCTGGGGTTCGTACCTATCGCGTGGTCCTTGATTCGGTCGAGAGAGATTCCGACCCCTCCGACAATTCTGATGCACAAGTTATTCAAATTCTTCCGCCCGCTTTTTTTTCCGCACTCTATTTATCTCACCAAATTAATCCCTTGTATCCTTTTCTTAAACGCTCCCTAGCTAGCGATCGTTTTCAGTTGAGTTCGCTCATTCGTTTGGGGGAGAAAACTTTTCATGCTCGTGGGGAAAAGCTTTCTCCAAAAGGATACCCACAAAACCCCGCCTTTTGGATGGATTATGATGTCGTCTTGCTGGATGCCGGTTGCTTGAAAGAATTAAACTCAACTATGATTTCCTCGCTCAAGGATTTTGTGCAAAAACGGGGAGGTGGACTTTTGCTTTTTGGAGAACCGAGCTTGGCACGTGAAATCCTTGGCGGGGTTATGCCAGCAGTCGATACCCAATCTTCTCGTGGGAAACAAAACCTATCTCTTTCGGTTTTACCCGACCCTTTGTTCTCCGAGCGTAAACGATTGGATAATTGGAAAACTTTTTTGCCTGCTGGATTGCCAGCTCATTTAATCACCCGGGTCAATCCGGCAGCACGGGAGGTGGTCAGTCTCAAAGGCAGGCCGGATCTATCTGTCATGGCATTACAGGCATATGGAGCGGGTAAATCTGCTTATTGGGGCTCTACCCATGATTGGAGGAGGGCCCTGAGTGACGAAGAACGTTCTCGTGAGTTTTCACTCTTCTGGCAGGGAGTGGTTGAGTGGCTTGGTTCGGGCACAGTCGAGCGGATCAAGGTCGAGCAAACGCCTGGCTTTTTGATTGCAGGAGATGAAACCTCATTGCGAATGGAAGCTTTGGGGGCAGATTTTGAACCCTCTATGGATGCAAGAGTGGAGGCAAATATAACTGGCCCGGAGGGTTTTTCCAAAACCTTGCAACTTTATCCACAAGGAGGTGACCTTGGTACCTACGCTGGGAAATTTATCCCTCCTCACCCAGGGCCTTACCGAGTGGTTTACAATCTCGGTTTTCCTGATGGTGAAAAGATCGAGCAATCTTCCTACCTGAAAATTCGGCAATTCGGAGATGAGGCCAAGGATATGCGCTATGCCGAGCGTGATTTACAAATGCTTGCCAACCTAACAGGTGGTTCATTTGTAAGAGTCGAAGATATGACTGATACATGGGTGCCCAACCTATCTGCCGCCCTACCTACAATAAGTAAGAGAAATGACTTGGCTAATGCCTGGCCTTTGTTTGCAGTTTTGTTTCTCGCTGCGGGAGTCGAATGGGTCTTGCGAAGAAAAGGGGGCTTGCGATGATGGGGCCGAGAGTAATGCCGCTGGTATTCGCTATGGGTCTATCCAAGCTTGTTTATTCTCAGGATGTAATTTCTCCCGTTTCTATTGAGGGCAATCAAACTGATAATAATCAGACTGAAGTTACTTTGCCTGCTATGCGTTCAAGCATAGACAATACTTTAAATCAGGCGTCTCAAAAGCTAAAGTCCTCCAAGGTGGAAGAACGAGTTGGGGCAGCCAAGCTCTTGGGTAAGTATGCTAATGCCCAAGTAAGTCTGCTTTTGATTGGTGCGTTGGATGATTCCAGTGAATTGGTTCGTCGTGCGGTAATGGTCTCTTTGGTCGAGCATTTTAACAATGGTGCCCCGATTTATGAACAGGCATTGGTCGAAAAAATATTTTCCAAAATTGGAGATCCTGATGTCGAGGTTAGGCGTGAAACTTCCGCCCTTATTCCACGTTTAATTCCTGGTCTCATGCGATCCGGGATGGAAAGAATTCAAGTAAATGGACGAAGTATACTTCGGTCGGTTCCCGGGAAGCTTCGCCAAGATTTACAAGACCTGGCGAATCAGGCCTTGATCGACCCTGACTCCATTGTCCGTCAAAATGTTTTAAAGCATCACTTCTCTTTACGTTTTCAAATGGAATCTCAAACTTTCGTCCGGTTGCTAGGGGATAAGGATGTTTCTGTTTTGCTCGTTGCCTTGGATCAAGCCCGCATGTACGCCGCTCAATCTGGTACTTATGATCAAATGGAGGCCCTTACTAAACATTCAGATGTTGGGGTGCGGGCAAAGTTGGCGAGGACAGTCCTGTCTTTGGGACGTTCTTTCCCGCAATATCGAAAAATACTCAGGATATTGACCAACGACCCAGTGGATGAAGTGGCTACTCTTTCAGCTGTAGATCTGGCGAGGTTGGGTGAGCGGGTATCCAACCAGATGATCGATCGAATTATCGCTTACTTGTCAAAGGCCAAGGGACTTTTTGGTAAAGCTGAGTCCTTATTTTATTCTCTCTCTGCTTTGGGTTCAGATGCAAAACGAATTTATACAGCTTTGCTCGAACACCCAAGTGCGAGTATGCGATCTCAGGCATGGGTACGTCATCTAACTCTTTCTGAAGGTTGGAAAAATGCCTCCAGTTGGAGGTATGCATTGCAGGATCGAGATATTAAAGTGCGAAAAGCGGTGCTATCCCTTCTTCGTGGACGGGTTGAACAGATCAACCGGAATGATTTAACCAACCTGATTAAAAGCCGCCATGTCGAGGTTCGGTCCTTTGCATCGGAACTTTTATTGGTCGCAGAAAAAGAAGTGGTTAAAGAATGTTTTTTTGATCTCCTAATCGATGAAGACTCTCTCGTTCGCTCAACTACTTTGCGAGCCCTTGCAAAGATTCAGGCAGATGGTTGGGTAGACCTCCATGCCCGCTCATTAAAAGATAAGGATTATGCTATTCAACGAGCCGCTATGGATGGATTGCTGGGTGATCATAAGGTTGGATTGCCTGCCTTGCTCAAATATTTACGCCAATATCCAGCTGAACGAATTAGTGCATTGGCCCGAAGAGAACTTCAGCAAATGGGAATAAATCCATGAGATCTAGTCTACTGTTTTGTTTTTCCGTATGGATAGCCGTTTTTTCTCACGGCCAAGATCCATCGGTTCAGATGGAGAATACCGGGGCCATTCGGATCATGCAGTTACGCAGGGATGGTCCAACGCGTGTACGTTACCCCGATGCGCTGCCCAGTCTGCTCGAACTTATGAATGAGCGGTCCCTCGCCAATTTTGATCCCGATCCGCTATTTATCGAATCCTTGGCTGATGAAAGGCTGTTTGAACATCCAGTCCTCTATGTAAATTGTGACGAACTTCCCAATTTCGATTTTTCATCCGAGGAAAATGAAGCTTTGCGTAGGTATATGACACTTGGGGGATTTGTTTACCTCGATGCTGGTATAAAGGCATCCTTTCTCGGTACTGATCTTGGACACAGTTATGCAGCGTGGGAAGAACGGGCTGAGGTTCGTCAGTGGTTTGAGCAATTATTTCCTGATCAGCCCTTTACTCCCTTACCCAGAAATCATGAAATATTCCGAACCTTTTACAAGGGCTTGCCTGGTAACGAATATTTGCGCTTAGAAGAAGACCAAAAGCGTTTGCCCGATACCGTGCTCACTTTTGTGGAGCAGGAAAAGTGGCCTCAGGGAACATACTCCATGGTCGGAATAAAAGTAAATGATCGGCTTGCCTGTGTTGCCTCTCCTATTTGTGCGATGGGGTGGGGCAGGGACGAATTCGGTGCATGGATACCACCCATTTCTTTTCGGGTTCGAGAATCAGCCGAAGATTTTGATGAGACTCTACAGGTTGCTTCCTTTGCCGGACAAACTTATGAGGTTACCCGTGAAGATGGGTTGAAGGATGAAATCTACTTAGTTCCGGGAAACCGTCCGCTCTGGGTAAAAGAACCCACCGGCCGCTGGAGGATCTTCAAATATTATTCGGGGGAAGAAATAAGCAATTATGCACACTCCTTTTATGCCCGTTTGGGCATGAATGTTTTTCTTTATGCCTTGCTAAACTAAAAAAATTATCAATTAGCTAGGTATTCATGAAGGCAGAAGATATTTTCCCCACCCCTCCAGAAGCGCCCGACCCCACACTTTGGCAAAGAGTAAGTGGTTCGCCTTATTTTTGGTGGTTTGTTGCTATGTTCCTTTTGGGACTTTTGGTCGTGTTGTTACCCTCCCAGTGTTCCTTCGAGGGACTTCAGTTTGCACAGGAGGAAGCCGAGGACCTTGATACGGCTCCTTTTGTTGATCAAAATGAAGAGCTTCAGCAACGGTTGGATGGATTATGGTACAACCAAGCGGATGATCTCCCCTACACGGGATTAGGCGTTACTTTTCACCAGAACGGTCAGAAAAAGACCCGTACTAAATTTTCCGAGGGCTTGGCTATCGGTCTGATCGAGGAATGGGATAACAACGGTTCATTACTTGGGCCCCAATTCAAAAACGAATTCAAAAGATAGCCTGAATTATTGGCGGTTGGAAATATCTTTGAGTACAGAGAAGCTCTTCGTCTCCTTTTCTTGCGTGCCTAACCTGGCATGAACCAATGAGGCTCCTAGTAGCATGGGAGCAACTAAATTGATAATGGGGAATGTCCAAAGAAAAGTAGCCACCGTTCCATGTGCTAACTTTCCAGGCTTCTTTTGCCTAACCTCCCGGGGTAGGCGAAGTTCGATGAGTTGTCCGTATTCCCGGCTTAGCAGGTAACCACCCAATAAAAATTGCAAAACCAGGCCGACAGGGGGAATGAAATACCCAACGAGCAGTAGAGGGGATGCCAATAGGTAAATAAAAAGACTCCAAACAATGAAGCGCAGGGAAGAAATGGTCGACTCGATGATACCAGGTGGTTTGATCCATGCAGAGTCTGGGTAATGTTGTTCTCGTACCGCATCGAGAGCATCATCAATAAAGATACCCAGAAAAGCAGCGTATACACTGGCGAGAAAGAAATAGCCAAGCACGCCGATAAAAAAAGTACCTAGAATTACTGCGACTGCTTCGAGCCATCCATTTGTCCAACTCATCCAACCGCTTAAATTGTTCGAAAAAGAATCAACCATTCGAAAAATAAAGGCACCGCCAATCAGGATAGTTATGAAGATTGCACCCAGGCTAAGAATTGTGGCCCATAAAATTGGTTTCCATAACCGGGGATCAGATAGTTGGGAAAAAGAGAGTGTGAAGTCGCGTATCATCAAATTTTATGGTGTATATTCATTCTTTCCTGTTCGCAAATTGGCAAGGTTTTTAGAGTGGATATAATTTTCAAGTGGACAAGAGGGTAGTTGATTCTAATAGATTGAAGTGTGGAAATGGAAATTGGGAAAAATGGCTGACCATAAATATACGGCGGACACCATCAAGTCGCTCGACTGGAAAGAGCACATACGACTGCGTCCAGGCATGTACATTGGAAAACTTGGAGACGGGTCTTCCGAGGATGATGGTATCTATGTTTTACTCAAAGAAGTCTTAGATAATTGTATCGATGAATTTGTCATGGGCTTTGGCAAACAGATCGATGTGGAGTGCGATGGACAGGTTGTAACAGTACGCGATCTTGGCAGAGGAATACCTTTGGAAAAATTGCTCGATTGTTCGAGCAAGATCAACACAGGTGCAAAATATGATTCTGAAGCTTTTAAAAAGTCAGTTGGGCTTAACGGGGTAGGCATTAAAGCGGTAAACGCTCTTTCCAGCATGTTTGAAATCCAGGCATTTCGTGAGGGAGAGACCCGCAGAATCGAATTTGCCGCTGGAGAAGTTCAGTCGATCGACAAAAAAAATAAGTCCACCAATGAAGACAACGGGACCATGATTTCCTATGTTCCGGACGAGTCCATGTTTAAGAAGTATCGTTACCGTAACGAATATGTGGAACGTATGCTTCGCTATTACACCTATCTTAACCGTGGCCTAACTATCCGCTACAATGGAAAACGTTTTCGCTCCAAAGATGGGTTAAGAGATTTACTCGAAGAGAACATTTCCGAGACTCCTCTATACCCTATTATTTACATTGAAGGTCATGACATAGAGGTGGCATTTACTCACCTCGATCAATATGGAGAGGATTATTTCTCCTTTGTCAACGGCCAGCACACTACTCAGGGGGGAACCCATCAGGCAGCCTTTCGTGAAGCAGTGGTCAAGACGGTCCGGGATTTTGTAAAAAAGAATTTTGATGCGGCTGATGTACGCAGCGGAATTGTTGCGGCTATAAGCATAAAGGTCCAGGAACCAGTTTTTGAATCCCAGACCAAGACCAAGCTAGGATCGCTTACTGTTTCTCCGGATGGTGAGACTATACGTACTTTCGTGGGCAACTTTCTTAAGGAGAAGTTGGACAATTATTTGCACAAGCATCCGGAGGTTGCTGATGCACTTCAACAAAAAATCCAACGGAGTGAGCGTGAACGCAAGGAACTTAAGGGCATTCAAAAAATTGCACGCGAACGGGCGAAAAAGAGCAAAGTGCATAACCGCAAACTTCGTGACTGCCGCATTCATTTGAGTGGCAAAAACAAAGAGCGTTTCAAAAGCACTTTATTTATTACCGAAGGAGATTCAGCAAGTGGATCGATCACCAAGGCCAGGAATGTACAGTTTCAGGGTGTATTCAGTTTGAAGGGGAAACCGCTCAATACCTTTGGGCTTACCCGCAAGGTGGTCTATGAGAATGAAGAGTTTAATTTAATCCAAGCTGCTCTGGGAATTGAAGAAGATTTAGAGGGTTTGCACTACAATCAGGTAGTCATAGCTACCGATGCCGATGTAGATGGAATGCATATTCGTTTGCTCCTCATCACATTCTTTCTTCAATTCTTTCCTGAATTGATCCGTCAGGGACACTTGTTTGTTTTGCAAACACCTTTGTTTCGAGTGCGAAATAAGAAAACCACTCTTTATTGCTACGACGATACTGAACGCGAAGCGGCCCTTAAGACCCTTGGAAGAAATCCGGAGATTACGAGGTTTAAAGGACTGGGAGAAATTTCTCCTGACGAATTTAAACACTTTATTGGTGATGATATTCGTTTGGATCCAGTGAAGATAGATGCCAATGAATCTCTCAAGGAGATGCTCAAATTCTTCATGGGAAAGAACACCCCAACCCGACAGGAATATATTATCCGAAATCTTCGTTTTGAACACGATATTTTAGATGAGGATGAAGAGGGTGAGGAGAATGGAAACCCCATCCTTCCTAAGAAGAGTAAAAAGACTGAGGTTTCCAAAAAGGAGATGGTCGAGAGTGCGGCTGCCTGAATAATTTTGTAAATGAGTTCCGACCAAATCAATACCAATGAAGATTCGGGCGGGGTTCCCGAGGAAGAGGTAGATGGGGCTGATGAGTCGTCGACTAAGGAAGTTGTAGCTCGTAGGTTTGATCCCGAAGCCTTGGCTCTTGAGGGACCAAAGAGAGGAGATGACGATGCAATCTATGTCGATGATATGTACGGCGATTGGTTTCTTGACTATGCATCCTATGTTATTCTCGAACGGGCTGTACCTCATGCAGATGATGGATTAAAACCTGTTCAGCGCCGAATTCTTCATTCTATGAAGGAGTTGGATGATGGCCGATATAACAAGGTGGCCAATGTTATTGGTAACACCATGAAGTACCATCCTCACGGTGATGCTTCTATTGGAGATGCCATCGTACAAATCGGTCAGAAAGATTTGTTAATTGATCCCCAGGGGAATTGGGGGAATGTACTTACAGGTGATTCTGCAGCAGCTCCTCGGTATATTGAGGCTAGGCTAACTCCCTTTGCACTGGAAGTAATTTTTAGTCCCAAGGTGACTACCTGGGCATCTTCTTATGACGGTCGGAACAAGGAACCGGTAACTTTTCCCACAAAATTTCCTTTATTATTAGCTCAGGGAGCCGAGGGAATTGCGGTTGGTTTATCCACCAAGATTCTTCCTCATAATTTCCTCGAAATCATCGATGCGATGATTGATGCCCTTCGCAAGAATCCGATTGATTTGTTACCCGACTTTCCACAGGGAGGTATGGCGGATTGTACTGCTTACAATGGCGGGGCAAGAGGTGGTCGTATCAGAGTACGTGCGAAAATTGAAGTGGTAAAAAAACACCTGCTTAAAGTTGTGGAGATTCCTTTTAGCACGACCACTACAAGCCTGATCGACTCGGTACTTGCTGCAAACGATAAGGGTAAAATTAAAATTTCCAAAATCGAGGATAACACCGCAGAGTTTGTGGAGATTATGATTCATCTGCCCTCCACTGTCTCGGCTGAAGAGGCCATGCCTGCTTTGTATGCCTTTACTGATTGTGAGGTCAGCCTTGCCCCCAATGCCTGTGTAATTAAGGATAATCATCCCCAATTCCTAGCGGTAAATGATTTGATTAAATCATCTGCCGACCTGACTAGGGATTTACTTGGACAGGAACTTGAAATCCGTCTCGCTGAGTTGCGGGAGAAGTGGCATTTTTCATCCCTTGAAAAAATATTTATCGAGAAAAGAATTTATCGGGATATAGAAAAGGAAGAAACCTGGGAGGGGGTAATTTCTGCGGTGGATAAAGGCTTAAAGCCTTACATCAAAATTTTTCGACGCTCCGTCACTCAGGATGATATTCTCCGATTGTTGGAAATTCGTATCAAGCGAATATCCAAGTTCGACTCCTTTCGTGCGGATGAAGTTATCAAAGGTTTTGAAGATGAAATTAAAGAGGTCGAGGGGCATCTTGCTCAACTTACCCGTTATGCCGTTCGTTATCTTAAGGATTTAAAAAAGAACTACGGTAAGGGAAAAGAGAGGAAAACCGAAATTAGCCGGGAGGAGGATGGTTCGCTTGCCCCCTTCGATAGAATCAATGCTGCACAGGTGGTTGTGGCCAATGAAACCCTTTACCTGAATCGGAAGGATGGATTTGCTGGGTATGGGCTGAAAAAAGACGAATCGATTGAGAAGTGCTCAAACTTGGATGATGTTATTGTTTTTGGAAAAGATGGAATTATGAAGGTGATGAAAGTTGCCGAGAAAATGTTTGTGGGTAAATCTCCTTTGCGGGTTAATGTTTTCCGAAGGGATGAGGAAAAGGTATATAACCTTGTCTACAGGGATGGGCAGAGTGGTCGATTGTATGCGAAGAAATTTAAAATAGGTGGAGTAACCCGCGATAAGGAATATCCCTTGTTTAAGACTCATTCCCGGTCCCGTATTTTTTTCTTTGCCGTACATGACAATGAAAAGAAAAACAGTCGTATACTGGTACACCTTGACCCAGAGCTTAAACGAATCAAGGAAATGGTTATTGAACTCGATTTTGCCTGGCTTGATTTACAAGGCCGTGGGGCAAAGGGTAGTACTCTAACAGCTCATAAGGTCGACCGGGTGGTCAATGCACCCAAAGAAAATGGAGATGACGAAGTTTCGGATGAGAACTCAGGGAAAGAGGAAAAGAAAATTTCTGCCCCAAAAGAAAAAAAACCTCCAGTTAAAGAGAAAGCTGTAGCTTCTAACAGCGATGATAAAAAACCTCTTTCTCAGGAAAAAAAAGGGGAGCCCGATCGTAAAGATTCTTTAGACGAAAAAGACCCTAGGAGCCAGGCAACCTTTGAGTTTTAATAGTTCATCAAAAAGCATGGTTTTTTAACCTCCATTAATAACCCGCACTTTTATGTTCAATTCCGTGCCTAGCGAGGAAGTCTATCGAAAACTTCTTCATGGGATTGTCATTGTTCTTCCCTTAGGGGTTTTTTACGGCCCAAATATTTTCGCAGTGGAACGGTCGTTTTTTTTATTCCTTTCATTGGGAATACTTTTGTACTCCTTACTTACCGAGTTTATTCGTTTTCGCTACCCTCCATTCGGTCGGTGGTTTTTGGCAACTTTTGGATCGATGCTTCGGGAGGAAGAAAAAACACAAATAAGTGGAGCAACTTATATGGCTGGAGCCACTTTTCTATGTGCATGGTTGAGTACCATCAGCGAAAGTTTTGCGGCTTGTTCATGTCTGTCGCTTACCCTTTTTATTTTGGGCGATGCTGCAGCTGCTCTGGTGGGTAAATCAATAGGTCGTATTCGCATAGGGAAAAAAACTTTAGAAGGTGCAATTGCCTGTTTTCTCCTTTGTATGGTTCTTGCCTATTGGGTCTTTCCAATTCTGCCTGATTTTTTGGAAAAGTGGGGTGGGGCATTTTATCTTTGGCAGGCCGCATGTGTGGCAGCCATGATTTCATTACTCGAATTGTTTCCCGTTCAAACAGGAAAAGTCAGATGGAATGATAATTTGTATGTTCCAGTTGTCGTTACCCTGTTTGCTGCGGTGATTCGTTAATATTCATATCCAACGATCCTGGAAGGAGCCGATGTAAATAGGGTCTCCTTCTTGTAGGCATGGAATGATTGAAAGTTTGTCCTGTTTGATACCAAAAATTGCCCGTTGTTCAAAAGCACGGCCCCAAGCCAATGATTTTTTTCCTGATGCATTAGTAAAAAAGCTTGGTTCTTGGTGAGTTAAATCAATGGATACGCCGGTTATCGAAATGCAATCAAATCCAGATAGTCTAATCTGTTCCTTAAGTTTTTGGTTTCGTAGTCGGTTCTCGATCTCCGATAGTTGATTATCCATGGGATTATAAGCAGTAATGATATGTCCTTCTTGGGGCCATGAGTCCTCAGAATCATTTCTGCAAAACCTCGTTTCAAAATAAGCGGGGTTCATTTGTTTTTGTCCTGTTTGGCAGAGATTCCAAATAAATTGATTACTTGCCTGACAAATTTCTTTTGCCCAGTTTTTGGACATGCTCCGTACCAGTCACTTAAATATTCCTCGAATTTTTTACTTTGTCCATTTTGTGAATGGTTTAGCCAGGAGCATGCGGACCATGCCGATCTTGGGTTTTGTTCGATAATGCTGAGTAATTTCACAGCTACCCAAAGGTTTTGTTTTCGCAGGCCAGCATTTCTAGAGAGGGCAACGCGGTTTTCTCTCCACCACGAGTGCAGTTGGAAGTTTTCCGGGTATGAACCGCCTTCTATTCGATCAATTCTATATTTGGCGAATTCAGGTGCATAGGATTGCCAGTTCGGGTAGGGGGGAGAATTATTCCAAACAACTGATAGTCTTTGCAGTGCATAAAGGGAGGCGGCCTCACATAGGCTTTCTTCAAACCATTGGTTCGTTTGATTACCTTGCTCGAAACCACATATGATATGACCAAGTTCATGGGCAAATTGAAAGACATATTGACACCAGTATCGATTCTTTGTCCCGAGCTTTATTTGTAGTTCTCCATGCTTGGTTCTTTGATGGAGAATGATGGGCGAACCATTAGTTGTGGAAATTAAAATCTTTAAGCCTGATAGGTTCGGAACTAAGGGAATAAATTGTTCAGCTGTCGTTTGTAAAACCGCAATTACTTCTTTATCGGATGCATCTCCCCAATTATTTTTCTTTAGTGCTATTTCAAACGCATCCGTTTTAAAACTAAGCAAAAATAAAAGGAGAAAAGGAGGAAGTACTCCTCGGAGTAATTTCACAAATTAGATAGATTATTCTGGTGAATGAGTATCTTCTCTTTCGTGACCCAAATAGGAAGAGGTTGAATAATCATAAAAAACAGGCAGTCCATCCTCTGACTTCACGAAGTATAACCAATCTGCAGCTTCATCTTTATAGAGGTAGGGCCAAATATCTGCCTTTGTCCATAACCAACCGTGCTCGCCAGACCACAGCCAAACGCTTCCATTTTGACCCGAAGAAGAATACAGCCAACCAAGCTGAGAATGGTATAGCCAACCTTTTTCATAATAAATAAATGTTCCAAACCAATCCGAAATTTTCCATCCACCAAGCTCTTCAGTTATTTGACCCCACCAAATTGGAGAAGGTTCTGGGATTTCTACTTTTCTTACCGAACTTAAACCATACCCAGCTGCATTTCTTGCCCATGACCGGAAGTACATCACATCTGAAAAAGGACTTTCGTTTACTTTGAGTCTAAAAGAATTTGGCGTGCCAACTCCACGAACCCAAAACACGGTAGACTTCGATTCATCTAAGGAAGTACCTGATGAAACCACAAAACCAAAATCTTCTACTTTGCCATTACCGTTAAAGGTTACATTGCCAGAAAGGTTGATACTTCCATTTTCATCAAGGTAGCCTTTAGGGGTATTTAAAATAGGTTTGTTTGTATACGAGTATTGATCATCAGGATTAGTACCTGCCAACACCTCAAACTCATTGGTAAACCCATCCCCATCTCGATCCTCGTCCCATGAATCTTCTATACCGTCACCATCCATATCCTCGATGATATTTAGCAATTCAATCTCGAATGGCTTTTCAAGAAAGGCACCGTGTTGGTCTTCTACTCTGATAATTAAATTTGTAATGACTGGATCTTTTTCAAAGTCTAAAGAACGAAGGGTAGTTAGAGAACCGTTTACATCTAAATGAAACAAGATTTCATAATCATGAGCTTTGTGTTGGTTTTCACCTACTTCGTCCAATTGCTCAAGTATTAGCGAGTATATAAGGACATCCAAATAATCAGGATCTACGCCGCTTAACACACCAACTAATGTCCCGCCAGGCATATTTTCATGAATGGTCGAAGAAGATAGAGTAAGAATAGTTGGTGGGGCGTTCACCAATATATCCCCGATTGCTGTATCTAAATCGAATGGAGAAGAATCTGCATAACCAGAAACAATCCCAGTAGCAGAATCAGTTCTTGAATTAACACACGTATTGATGACAAAAGGATTTGAGTCTGCACACCCAGAATCATCTCCGGCAGTTAGGATAATACTGGTTTTAAGTGCAAATGGGTCACAGTCTGCATACCCTGAACTTTCATTGCTTCCTGAACCACCAGTATTTAGAGCGAACGGGCTTGAGTCTGCATGCCCCGTGCTTTCCTCGCCTCCCGTATCACTTGTGTTTAGTGCAAACGGGTTTGAGTCCGCATGCCCTGATTCGTCCGCCCCTTGATCTGTACTAGTGTTCAGAGCAAACGGGCTTGAGTCTGCATGCCCCGTGCTTTCATCTCCTCCTATATTACTGGTGTTAAGAACAAATGGGTTCGAGTCTGCATACCCTGAGCTTTCCTCGCCTCCTGTATCACTGGTGTTTAGTGCAAACGGGTTTGAGTCCGCATGCCCTGATTCGTCCGCCCCTTGATCTGTACTAGTGTTAAGAACAAATGGGTTCGAGTCTGCATACCCTGAGCTTTCCTCGCCTCCTGTATCACTGGTATTTAGTGCGAATGTGTTCGAATCCGCATGCCCTGAGTCGTCTGCTTCTAGGTCGGTATTTGTGTTCAGAGAGAACGAGCTTGAATCTGCATATCCAGAACTGTTGGAATCACTTTGTCCAAA
>ENA-OQVM01000649-OQVM01000649.1-marine-metagenome-genome-assembly--contig:-NODE-649-length-53090-cov-10.111576_pt1 | contig 53090 bp, 38 predicted proteins | sample MGYA00237776_ERZ505498 | MGnify/ENA primary metagenome ERZ505498 (study PRJEB26159, sample SAMN06265151) | marine metagenome | isolation source: Helgoland LTER site | place: Germany:Helgoland, sampling...
CCGGCCATTACGGATCGTGACCTTAATGGTTTCTCCTGGTTGTTTACCATTTCTCCAATGAGTGGTTCCGTTCCCATCGTGTAAAGAAAATGCGAACTGAGCCTCTCCAAAATAATTGACTCCACGAATATCAATCTTGCCCGAATAAGGAATCGGGGGTGCAGAATAAAGGGATAGCATAAATAAAAATGGAAAAAGTATAATTAATGTTTTATTCATTATCCAACTATATCCTAATAATTAGGATCATTCCTATTATAAGTTTTAATTAATTTTATATCTCCGATATCGACTATTTAAACATACCCAGTAATCGTTATCGGTTCGAGCGAGGGACATGTGTGCGGAGGTTCATTCCTGGATAAAAATTTCCACCATAACAACCTCCTTTTATCCTGATGAAATATCCAGTAGCATAGATCGGATTAGCAGATTTGAATCTTACAATTAAATTTCCATTTTCAGTGACTTCCCATGCTCTTGCTTCTCCTTGAATATGATTCGTAGTTTAAACCCAAAGCTTATAGACATCAATTTTGATGCTGTGAGCTTCACTCTCCATCGCTCAATGATTGGGAATCAGGACTCCTTTCGAAACGGTTTGCTTATGTCCTATTTCAAATCCGAGAAAAGCACATGTTCAATCATGGCAGACTGTGCTTGAACACGAAGCGAAAGGTCTAATTCAGATGCTGTTTCAAAGGTAAATGTACGGCATTTATGGGTAAGATAAAAATAGAGTGCTTCCGGAATTCCGTCTTTGGGTGGATTGGTGGGGCGAGGGCGAATAATTCCATTCTTTGCTTTTCTGCCATCAATCTTTCGTCTTGGATCTGCCCCAATAAAAGGGGAAGCTGCACTAATAATTGCATCCGCTCTTCCATCAGATATTCCATTTCGACTCGGCTCGTAGAGATAAACTCCTTGGCCGTCAAAATCTTCATGTAAAGTTATTACCAGTTGTAAGTTTATCTTCTTTGTCCGCGACATGATATATTCAATGAAGGGATTGCGAGGATTCTTCCAAATGCGGTTTAAGTCGATACCTTTGGCATCCCAACGTGAATTATTGATTAACCCCCAAGGGTTAAGGCATGGGTAAATTAAAAGAGGTAGTGAACTCAATCGATCCACATTTGATTCTGCCCAAGCGAGTAATCCCTCGGTAGATCCACTTTCGTCACCATGAATTCCTGCAGACAGATAGAGAACGTTTTGTTCTTTAATAACTCGAGAAGTAATTTCGAAGCAGGGAAAACCGTCAATCTCGGCCACTTTTTTTATCTTAAGACCTGCGATACGGCATACAGTACGCCACCGTCGAACTAAAAATTTATAATCGTGACTACGATAATTGTTTTTATTGAAAGACATTTGTTTTATGAAAAAAATTTAAGTACTTTATACTATTATGTATTTTAACCTAGAAGCGCTACTTTGGTATGCAATACTCATTGATTGCATCGGAGCGTGTATCGTCACGCTCTTCTTTTTAGATTGGTATCATGAGAATTTCCCAAAACTTCAAAAAATATTCCCTCTGAGCAAGGGTTGGTGCATTGCCTACTTTCTTGGAGTTTTTTGGATAGGTTGCCTGCTTTACAGGATGAATATTCTCCCTTGGTAAACAATACTGGAAGGTGTTATTCCTCGGAATCGTCTTCTCCGTATTTCGTGGAAATTGATTTTCCATCCCTGAATGTTTTTCGGTAAAGAATTGAGCCATCCTCCTTGTAATATGTCCATTCTCCAAACCTCTGACCTCCTTTGTAATTTCCTTCCTGGCGCTTTTGCCCATTTTCAAACCACCAAATAAGGGGGCCATCCCGCTTGTCATTCCAATGGGTATAAGTCATCCATTTTTTCCCGTTTTCAAACCACGATCTTGCATTTCCATCCTTCAGTCCGGCTTTATAATTTTCTTCCACTTTAAGATTACCATTTTCATACCAGGAACGTGCGATTCCATCCTTCTTCCCATAAGAGTATTTCGCCTCTAGCATGCTTTGGCCTGTGGGGTACCAAAAACGGGTGATTCCGTGAAATGTTCGAACATCGAGTTGTTCGCTACTTTCGGGAATGGATTCATGCGAAATACTGGTGGGGAGAACTTCGACAGAATACAATGGCATACCATTTTCTTTCCACCTACTTACTTGATTGATCTGCCCTTCGGATAAACGAAGTAAGATTTCAACCTGTGTATTTTCATATAGTTTTTTGATAAAACCATTGAGGGATTGCTCCGCATTTGGTGCGTATAAAATTCCGTTTCGAACTTGTAAATTACCCCAACTGAGGGCCTTATCAAAAATTTCTTTCTGTACTTGTGTGTTATTAAAATCTACCGCATTTGATTGATGCAAAAACCCGACAAACAGGAGGGAGGGAATTAGGTAGAATCTAATCTTTTCTTTCAATCGATTCATATCTCCAATGGAAAAGTATAGCACCCAATTGTCAATCTTTAGAAAATCCATCCTGTTCTATCCTCAATGATTGAAAGTTTGTATTTTATTATTCGCAAAGAGGTAAATTAGTTGTTAGTGTATCTATGTAAGTAAACCCGAGGCCTGACTAAAAAAACATGAATAAAAAAAAAGATACTCCCCTTGAGATTGGTGAAAAGATTATAGAACGAATTCCAAATAGAAAAAAGAAACGAATCGGGGAGGTTATATTTGTCCAGGAGGGGAAAACTAGAAAACTCGAACTCGTACAACTCAACTCCCATGACTTGTCGCCATTGAGAAAGGGAAACTTAGAGTTGAAATTCTTTCGACTTCCAGAAGACAGATGCAAAAGGTTAAATGAATGGAAGTATCTGAAAAAACGAACATTTCAAATTGGGGACATCATTAAACATTCAAGAAATGGACATGTACGATATGGCAAAATAATCTGTTTTGTACACCCCGATGAATTATATACTGATTCAAATGAAAAAGGATATAATGGAAAAGACTTACTCGAATGTGTTTCAGTTACAGCGAGGAATGGCCTTCCACGAAAGATTGATTCCACCGGCGAAGTAAAAAGGTTCTTGGTGGGTCCTGAACGCTCTACTATATGTGAAGTTTTACCAATGGATGAAAAGGGAGGAATCCGTATCAAAGACTAGACAAAAAAAGAGAGGAACTACCGAGTGCTAGAGCAGCAAGGTAGAATCTATCTTCTTTTCATCTCCCTACAGGTAATGAACGATCAAAATTACCGGTTTACATTTTCGCACTATTCATTCCCCCATTCACTGGTACTACTGAATAAATAGATTGAATTTCGACTGCTAGTTCCACTTTTATTCTCTTACGCATTGTAATGCCCAATGAAAGATACTAAGTGCCTTTCCGATCAGAAATGAATTTAAGCAATGGGGGCGAGGTCAAAATCAGCCTGTAAACACTATTTAGGAAGGTATAATTCCAAGAAGTGGAATTGTGCAAATGCGGAAATAAAACTTACTATTAGCGGACTTGTGCCCTATTGTCCCTCGTTTCAATGCACAGAAAACGGGGTAAGACTGAGTCTAATTAATTAGGAAATATTTACCATTTACGAAGCAGTTCTTCCCAATAACTGTCCAAGCTTTCAGAATCCGGAAAGGACTTGGTAACAGATGCTTCAGCACTTTTGGCGTCATGATAGTAGAACACTATCTTATTACCTGTCTGCTCTTTCTTGAACAAATAAACTTGGCTCTTATTCACGCAAAGAGGATTCCCCTTATCATCAACGCCAGCTTTAATCACACTCAATGAGGCTTCTGACTTGTTGATTAACGCCCCCATGAAGAACGAAGCAGATAACATCACAATAATTCCCATTAACACTTTATTATTTTTGCACATAAGATTTTTCTCCTACAATTTGTATTTGATAAAACTCAATGAAAAAGAATCTTCAAAGAATGGCAAAAGAATTTCTTCTTATATGTATTCTTACTTGCACAACAGTTGATTTACGCCCTTCCTAATTACCAATCATTGGATCATGAAAATACTTACACTCACTCTCCTCCTCACTTTCACCTCTTTCCACTCACATGCGGAAAGGAAAACACTTGGCGACTGGGCACAGTTTCATCGCGAAGCAGATAACCTCAGTAAAAGTTGTAATTATGAAGATGCGGCCAAGTTGTACCAGCAGGTGGTGAAGGGCCGACTACCCTACCAAGGAAACAGGCACCGGGATGTCGGGGTAACATGGAATAACTTGGGAGTCGCACTTTATTTCCTGGGTGAGAATGAACAGGCGGGTGAAGCCTACCAAAAAGCGATCAATGTCTTATTACCTGCAATAGGAGCGAAACATCCCGATATTTTAACCGTTCAAACGAATCAGGCGTTTATAGAAGAATCGAATAATAATTTCAAGAAAGCAGAAAGAAGTTTTCGGGAATTATTACAAAAGAAACTTCCTCATGTCGGTGCAAGTCATACTGACTTGGCGGACTGCAAAGAAGGATTGGCATTGGCATTGGAGGGACAGGAAAAACATGAAGAAGCTTTAGAACAACTTCAAGACGCACTGAAAATAAGGATCGATCGATGGGGAGAGAACCATACCGATGTGGGAGCTACCTATGCTGCGATGTCTATAATTCACCTCAATGAGGGGGAATTTGAAAAAGCCAATAAATGGGACGAAAAAGCTCGGGCAATCCTTGGGAAAACAAAAGGAGCCTATCCCCCGAACCGAAATACAGTCTCCCGTTTAAAGCCACAACCTGCAGAACTAATGAAGGCAAGGAGTAAAGATTTACGGATACCCTAACCTCCTTCAATTACGAACTTAATTCCCTCTTTGAAACTAATTAATTTCCCTCCCAGTAGGACCCATGATTTGCTATCATGGATTCAGAGCGAAGAGGATCAACAATTTTGGTCAGGAAATACTTTTCAAGAAGGCTTGAATACAGAAGTTTTTTCAATTCATTTACAAAGAAAAGATTTACATTCCTTTGCATTTATTGATGAAAATGGATTGCTTAACTGCTACGGAGAAATTGTCCACTCCGTTGGTAATAAGGCAGTTCTTTGCCGAGTAATAGTAAATCCAACAATCCGAAGAAGGGGGATAGGAAGAAAGTTCGTTCACAAAATAGTTGACTGGTGCGTGGCTCAAAAAAAATTCATGAGAATTACTTTAAATACTTTTGGCCATAACAAACCGGCACGAAATTGTTATCGCTCACTTGGTTTCAATGAAATCGCACTGAAGGAGAAATATCGGAGAGTCGGCCCGCATTGGAGAGATTTAGTAGTAATGGAAAAAAGCCTCAATATTGAAAGAATCTAATGACCATGCCTAACAAGATAAGCGGCGGACTGGTCTTATATGAAAAAGAGAACCAAACGACACAATTTTTAATCGCTCATCCTGGTGGTCCATTATTCAAGAATCGAGATGATGGATGGTGGAGTATTCCAAAAGGAGAACCCAATAAAGGAGAAGAAGTTTTTGATGCAGCAATACGAGAATTTGAAGAGGAAACCGGTTTAATTCCTCGTGGACCATACCTCGACCTGGGTTCCATTCTTCAAAAAAATGGCAAGCGAGTTTATGCATGGGGATTCTCAGGTAAATGGATTAAAGGAACCATTCCAAAATGTAATAAAATTACCCTAGAATTCCCCAAAGGGAGTGGGAAAAACTGGACTTTCCCGGAAATTGATCAAGCTGTTATGATGACAGAAAGGGAAGCAAAGACAAAATTATGCCCCGAACAATGCTCTTTTATCGATCGATTAATTGATGTTTTGGAAATAAAAGAAAGAGGAAGCAAGAGTTGAACCCCAAAAATAAATCGTGTAGTGTATTTAAATGACAAAACATTTACAGTCAGATTCTACCTTATTAAAGTCACCTCAATTATGGCTTGTCATTCTGATTATTGCAGTGGGATGGTCTCGATATTTACCCTTGTCCCATCCCGAGTTGTTTAACTTTACTCCAGTAATAGCTCTTTTTTTTATTTCGGGAGCGTTTTTAAAAGGGTTTTGGTCTTGGTTGGGTCCAATCACTGCGGTTTTTATTTCTGATTTGCTATTAAATCCATTTTACGGAGCGAATCTTTTTGAAACATTTACCCTGGTTACAATCATTGCCTACATAGGAATTTTTGCCTTGGGTAAATCAATTCGAAAATCACCACGGGTACTACCGCTTTTTGCGGGTGCAATCTCAAGTGCATTACTTTTTCATGGTTTAACCTGTGGGTTTGCATGGCTGATTAATCCAGCCTATGCAAAAACAGTCGCCGGTTTTTGGCAGGCTCAATTCCTTGGTGAACCTGGATATGCTCCTGCATACCTTTTCCTGCGCAACTCACTAGTTAGCACCGTACTTTTTTCCGCTGTTTTCTCTTGGCTTTTTATTAAAACTGGAGAGAAAAAAGGAGGTACCGAAGGGGCATTAAAGACCTCCAATATTTAGGTTTTTTAGGGGAACTAACTTCTTCTCTGACGAAACGCCTCAAATAAACAAACTCCGGTTGCAACAGAAACATTGAGGCATTCCACTGTGCCTCCCATTGGAATGTTAATTAAAACATCGCAGTTATCTGCCGTTAACCGTCGAATACCCGTCCCCTCTGCACCCACCACTAATGCGAGTGGGCCTTTTAGATTGGACTCAAATATTGTTATTTTCGCCTGGTCACTTGTACCCACCATTTTGATCGCTCGTTGATTAAGCTCCTTCATAAAGCGGGCCAAGTTTCGTACTCGAGCAAGAGGAAGAGCCTCAGCTGCACCCGATGCTACATGTCGAACCACATCAGTTAATCCAGCCGATCGGTCACTTGGAATTACAACGAGATTAATTCCCGCACCATCTGCTGAACGCAAACATGCACCCAAGTTCCTAGGATCTTGCACTTGATCCAAAATAAGTATGAATGGGTCGTCATTTAAATTATCCAACAACTCGAGTGCTTCCTCCTCATTTAAAGTGGAAATATTCGCCTGTGGATTACCGTGTGTCTTCCTACCTAATGTCTTGGAAAACCTTCTGCCCATACGAAAATAAGATTAAGTGCAAAAAAAAGTATTACTCGTGAAAGTCGGCCCCTTGGTCAGTTTCTTTCACATAACTTTTACGAATACAGAAATTCCCAAACCGTTCACCCTCTACTCGATTCTCGGCATAGTCCTCCAGTAATGGTCTCAGTTCAGCGACAATTTCTTCATGTGTAATCGCAGGCTTATACAACTTATTTAAACGAGTGCCATCCAACCCGGCTCCTAAGTAAAGATTGTACTTACCAGGTGCTTTACCAACCAGTCCGATCTCGCCAAGATAAGGACGGCCGCACCCATTGGGACAACCAGTTGAACGAATGGCAATTGATTCATCCCGAAGACCAAGACCGTCAATTATCGCATCCAATTCATCAATCAATTGGGGGAGATATCGCTCGCTTTCTGCCAATGCCAAGCTACAGGTTGGAAGTGCAGTACAGGCAATCGAATTGAGCCTTAAACCGCTTAAATCAGATGGTAAAAGAACACCATGTTTTGCTAAAATTTCATCGATCTTACCCTTCTCCTCGTTTCCAACACGGGCAATCACAAGATTTTGATTGGCAGTGAGTCTAAACTCACAGGGAATGGAAGATGCAATTTCACGAATCGCTAACTTGGGTTTGTCTCGTAGTCGACCTCCCTCAAAAAATAATCCATAAGTCCATGAACCATCAGCATCCTGATTCCATCCGTAACGATCGGTGGTAGATTCAAATAAAAAGTCTCGAGCAGGTTGTAAATCCCATCCCAGTCTTTGGTTGAGTTCTTCCTTAAACCATTCAACGCCACGATCTTCGATAGTATATTTTAAACGGGCGTGCCTTCGATCCGATCGGTCCCCAAAATCCCTTTGGATTTTAACCACCTCTTCCGCGACTTGAACTGCTTGTTCTGGGGTACAAAATCCAATTACATCTGCCAAGCGGGGAAAGGTGGTGGTTTTGCCATGAGTCATTCCCAAACCTCCCCCAACCAAGACATTGTAACCTACAATTTTACTATTCTCTGAGATGCCTACATAGCCTAAACAATTAGAAAAAACATCGACATCATTTCGAGGTGGTAACGCGACTGCTATTTTAAACTTTCGTGGAAGGTATGTTTTTCCATAAATAGGTTCCTCCACTTCTTCTCCTATCGCTGCAGTTTTTTCTCCGTCGAGCCAAATTTCGGCATACGCAGAAGTACTCGGCGTCAAATGATCGTGAATTTGCTGAGCTAAATTCAAAGCTTGCCCATGAAGTGCGGACTCAAAAGGGTTGGAGGGTGACATCACATTCCGATTCACATCACCACAGGCTGCCAATGTGTCAAGGAGGGTGTCATTAATCTCCTTCATTGTTTGCTTGAGGTTTTTCTTCACCACTCCGTATAACTGAAAAGCCTGCCTGGTCGTAATCTTGAGCGATTGATCACCAAACTTGTTACACAACTCATCAATTCCGAGCCATTGCTTGGGCGTACAAACTCCTCCGGGTACTCGGACTCTTATCATAAAAGAAAATGCCTTTTCTTTCTTTTCCTTAAGCAAAGCCGCCCTCTCGTCACGGTTATCCTGTAGATAGGTTCCGTGGAACTTGGTCAGTTGTGCATCATCCGCAGAAATGGAACCGGTGGAAGTATCTGACAAACCGTCCAATATAGTACCTCGTAAAAAATTACTTTTTTCCTTAATACCCTCGTTTTTAGAAAGCTTTTTACTTTTTTCAGGATCTGAAATCATGGATAATCAAAATAGCTTTTTTCAAGGAATAGGCAAGTGTTCTCAATTCCATTTATGTCATACAATCAAAGTGAACAGGGAAATTCATCAAGCATAAGAGCTGAATTGAAACTTAATTCTTGATTTTGATTGGGCCAAGTATTTGTAGAATCGACATTGGCTGCAAAGCAAATCATCCCCGCGTTGTCTCCAGTATGTTGAGGTGCAGCACATAGTAGTTCGGTGTCATTCTTTTTCGCCATCTTATTCATCTCGTCTCTCAAAACTTGATTATTGGCTACCCCTCCAGAAAGCCCAATACTACGAAAATTACCGCACTCCAATGCATGTCCTACTTTCCTTACTAACTGCATAATCGCTGCGGCCTGATAGGAAGCAGCAAGATCGGAATAACGTTCATGCACTTCTGATTCTGTCATCTTCTTAAGAGTGTAAAGCAGACTTGTCTTTAGACCGGAGAAACTAAATTTCATCTCATTTTTGGAGGAAAATGCTCGAGGAAAATCGTATGCCTTGATATTTCCTCCCCTTGCTTGTCTTTCTAGTTCAGCACCCCCTGGATAAGGAATTCCTAATAATTTAGCTCCCTTGTCTAGTGCTTCACCCACAGCATCATCCACCGTTTTTGCAATAATAGAAATCTCCTTATTTTTATTCAGTATAAAAAGAATAGTATTTCCTCCGGAAACCAGTAATCCCAAATGAGGCAGGTAGGGAGCAAGAGTACCCTCCCCGCTTAAACCTAAAGGTAAAAACGGAGAAAATGCATGCCCCCTTAAGTGATTAACTCCAACAACTGGAACGTCCCAAAGAAGTCCCAACGATTTTGCCACGCTCATTCCAATGCCCAGGCAACCCACTAGACCGGGACCACAAGTAACCGCTATTTTCGAAACAATTGAATCTAGTTGGTGTTTTTCTTTCGCTAAGGACAACAGGGGAATAAAATTATTTAAGTGCTCTGAAACTGCAATATCTGGCACTACCCCACCGTACTCGGAATGTTTTGTAATTTGGCTATGAATCCATTCTCCTAGAATACCCTCGCTAGGTGAATACAAAGCTAACGCAGATTCATCACAAGAACTTTCGATTCCTAAAATCATTGTTTTAAAGGAGTGCCCTCGTCTCCATTTAATAGGAGGACTTCTTCTGCTTTACCCAACTGAACATCAACAATAGGAGTAAAACCAAATTGTTTTTCGAATGTTTCCCGAGTCATAATATCCTGACTATACCTTTGAATTCTAAGTTTGGTTTCATTTTCGTCAGAACAGTCGACCTTGAACTGAGGTTCAATCCCTTCCTCGTGAATAGTAGATCCGTCGGGTAGAAAATACATTGCAGTGGTTAATCGCAAACCAGATTCATCTTCCATTGGAAAGATAGTCTGCACGGAACCTTTTCCAAAAGATTGCTCTCCAATAATTGGTGCCCGGCCCAAAACTGATAAGGCACCACCAACAATTTCCGAAGCACTCGCACTTCCTTCATTCATTAACACTACCATCGGAATATCAGGGAGATTTTCTTCTGTATTTGAATGGTAGTCACGCACCTCATTTTTCTTCCTCCCCTTGATCGAAACAATTAACTGCCCTTTCGAAAGAAAACATTCTGTAATTTCGATTGCGGCAGATAAAAGCCCACCAGAATTATCTCTTAAATCTAGAATTAACCGTTTCATTCCTTTTTCCTTCAAATCTGAAATTGCTTCTTTAAATTCCGCTCCAGATCGTGAGGTAAACTGGACTAATCTGATATAGGCCGTTCCATTCTGATCAACATTCATTCCTTCGACACTAGAAATATTAATTTTTTTTCGAAGAACGGTAATTCCCCTCATCTCACCCAGTCTTGAACGAACGGTTATTCGAACCGACGTATTCTCCTCTCCCTTGATTCGCTTACTTACTTCTGCTAGTTCCCAACCTGCTAAAACTTCTTCTTCCACCTTCGTAATATATTCCCCAACAGATAATCCCGATTCTTCAGCTGGACCACCAGGAAAGACACGGGTTACAAGAACTCCCTCTTCCACCTTTCTGATCATTACCCCAATACCAACATATCGCCGGTGGGTATCATCCTTAAACGCTGTGTATTGTTTTGGTGTGTAATAACTAGAGTGACGATCTAATTCGGTAACCATTCCAGAAATTGCAATGTCTGTAAGTTGACTATAATCGGACTTATTCTTATCAACATATAATGCATTGGTTATCCGTAAAGACTCTCCAAATCGAAATAAAGCATTCCAATATTCAGAATCGAAAAATGATTGTTTCGAAGGGTCTAGCCAAACTTTGCACAATAAAAACGAAAGAACAAATGATGGAATCCCCCAAATAAAAAATTTCTTTAATCTCACTTCTATTCATTTATCCAAGCAATCATGTAAAGCCAATGACAAAGGAACAAATTACCATTTACGATATCCTGCAAGAAAAACTTAAAGATCGTATCGCCCTACCCATGGACGAATTTATTAACATTGTACTGTATGATCCTTCTTTCGGTTATTATTCTCAGATTCGGGAACGTGTGGGAAAAAGTACTAATACAGATTTTTATACTTCCAATACATTTGGAACTCTTTGGGGAGAGATGATTGTTGATGCCTGTGAAAATATTCTTCATGGCCAAGAGATTGAGAATTATACATTTGTTGAAATCGCTGCAGAGCCAAACTGCTCAATATTGAAAAACATAGAGCATCCTTTTTTATCTTCAATCACCTACAGATTGGGTGATTCTATCGAAATCCCAAGCCCTGCAATTGTATTTTCTAATGAATGGCTAGACGCTCAACCCTTCAAAAGATATCGTTATTACTCTGCAGAAAAAAGATGGAGAGAGGTTGGTGTTCAATTACTGAATGGGGAACTTAGTGAATTTATTTTGCCTGAAATTATAGATCCACCATTTCCTGATGCTAGCCCAAATGAATATACAATCGATTGGCCAACCGGGGCTGATCACTCGCTTAAACAAGTAGTTTCCGAACCGTGGAATGGACTTTTCCTCACCTTTGATTATGGATTGTCAAAAGAAAGCATTCTGTACGAAAGACCGGAAGGAACTGCACGTGCATACTATAAGCATAAGATGAATTGTGATCTATTTTCCCGCCCCGGAGAACAAGATCTAACCTGTCATTTATGCTGGGATGAACTAATCAAATTATTAAAACAAGGTAATTTTGAAAAGGTAAGTCTTGAAAGCCAGGAATCGTTTTTCATGCATTACTCACAAAACAAGATCAAAAGCTTAATTGAGAAAACTGATAATTCCATGAATAAACAGGTCCAAAAACTAAAGGAGCTCATTCATCCCCAACACTTTGGAAGCAAGTTTCAAGCCCTGTGGGGAATTAGGAATTAAACCAAGTGTTGACTAAAGAATTACAAATCTAGGGAATTCGCGTACCCAGTGCGTTGGGCACCTCGAAAGGTCGTCCAACCTCATAGATTCTTCTGATTTGGTCTTCGTCATATACTCCCTCAAAAACACCAAATTCGTCAATACTGCCATTAAGTGCAACTCCGCCGTTCGCACCCTTTGTGGAGCTTGAATGCCCAAGCATTGCCTTGGGGAAGGTCAGGATGACTGGGTCAATTAGTTTTTCTCGACTGAATGATCTTCCATTAACATAATGAGTAATCATTTTGGCGTCGGCATTGTAAGTTGTGGCAACATGAGCCCATCGTCCTAACTTGTCTGAACGAAATGCTACAGCGGATTCATAAAAAGTGTTTCCGCCACTGTTTCGTGTGCGCAAGACAATTTTCCCATCGCCATTGACACTCCAACATACTGAACCAAGCGATTTAGGTTCACTGCATATAATTGGGGAAATGGACTGGTCAAGAGAATCAATTTTTAACCATGCCGAAAAAGTGGCCGATTTCAAATGACTGGGGAGTTGTAAACGAACACGGTCGTTTTTTCTCTTAAAAGAAAGTGCACCCTTACCCGACCAACGCCCCTCACTCCAATTACAACCCACAATTGCTCCATTTTGAACAGATGAGTTAGAAACGCTTTCATTCCTAAGAATTCGAGACCATGGGCTATGATTATCGAAAGAAAAGTAAAGTACTGTCTTCGGGTCGGAAGAAATATCATTGCTCAAATCGACCCAGGCCGAATGTCTGCGCTGGGATTCCTCCATCGAGCGAAAGGCAAGATCAGCAGCACTGATGAATGGCTCCGATGGCATTTCGACCCAGTTTGCATTCCCATAAGGATCGATAAAGATTGATTCTCCTCCGGATACTTCCCTGGTTATGTTTTCACCCGAGTCAGTCTGGCCTTCGTAAATCACATTACCTTGATAAACAAATAATTCTGTCGAGCCACCGGCATGTACGTGAAGACCAAAATCAGTTCCCAAATCGATCACTCTTCCCTTCGGCACAACTACAGTAAATCCAGTTGCAACCTGTGGTACAATAGCCCGTAATTTCCCCCTCGCCAACGAGCCTTCGTTCGGATTTTCTAAAGAAAATTCAACCGGTCCTTCCAACACAACTGTAGCCCCCTGTAAGAATTCAACCTGGGCCAATCCATTCGCTAATTTAAGGGTACTCGGTTCTAATGTATCTCCCAAGTCAGCACGAAATTGGGTCGGGTCTTCCCATCTAACTCCAACCGATTTAGTTAATACAGCAACAGTATCAACAATTACCGGTGCTCTTTCTAAGGGTGCAGCAGGGTCATCTCCCTTGCTGTTTACCAACTTAGGGGCGTCAGTAGAAAAGGAAAAGTTTTGTATTTCCTGATTAAAAAAGATTCCAAAAACAACCAAGGCAGCAATTGCAAAAAGAGGCTTCCAAAAAGAAACAATATTGGCAGGAGACTCTTCGACGGTGTCTTCAGTATCGTCACTTATTAACTCCTCTGCATAATGCCGCAAACTGGAGGACATATCCATGAATTCAATGTAATACTGCCGTACCTCCTCATTATCAGAAATCCAGTTTTCTAATCGAACAAGTTTATGCTTGGGCAAATTATTCTCGACTAGTGCATCAAGAAGGTCGTGCAATTCCAATATTTCCTTATCGCTTAAACTTGTCATGCTCTTTCTGTAGATATCTCGAATGAGACACAATCAAACAGTGTTTTACGGATACGATTAAGTGCCTTGTACGCTCCCTGTATTGTACGTCCAGATGCCTGTGCCGCAGCAGTCACATTTTTACCTGATTCATAACGAGTAAGCACCATCCTGCGATCCCGATCATTCAACTTTTTTAAACAGCGAGATAATGCACCATGTCGGGTATCTAATTCTTCTTCCAATTCAAATCTGGTTTCTGAAATTACATCCAATACTTCTTGATTAAAAACAACTTTAGATGTCGCAAATTTTTTTCGAGCTGCACGAACTTTCCAATAGGCAATCTGGCAAGCCCAGGAATAAAAATTCGTTCCCGTTTCAAAACCAGAGAATTTCTCGCAAATAGTAAGGCTTGCTTCCTGCAATATATCTTCTGCATCGCTTCTAGAGGGTACCAGAGTATGAATATATGCAAATATTCGACGCTGATACTTCATCATTAATTGTACCAACTCAGATGAGCGGTCCTGCACATTATTGCTCATCGTAGAGAATTAAGCTGCTTGCTTCACCTTTCCTTTGGAAACTCGTAAAGACTTTGTTTTAGAGTCAAATTTTTCAAATTTATCCAATCCCCTGCGCTCCACTTCACGAACTGCTTTTTCGAGACTTTTAGAGGATAATTTAACCATTTTAACTTTAGGACGAGCGTTTTTAACTTTATCAGCAATGTCTATCATCTTGTAATAAATTGTGCCTCCTGGCGATTGCGAAAGTCGAGAAGTTAACTGAACATTTTGCTTTCTCCTCCGTCTTGTTCTCTTCACACTGTTCGGGGGGTGTTTTTCACTTCCTTCACTTTCATCTCGGGCAAGGTCACCGTTAGAATCTTCAATTAATCGAGAAAGAGTTGATTCATCGAGGTATTTATTACCCAAGTCATTACAAGCAAAATTTTCATCATAACCCACTTCATCGTAGGGATCAGTAATTGTCATTATTTTGTACGCAGAGCCTAAAATCCCCTTGAAATCTTTCCAGAACCATTGCACCGCTTGCTGAACCGCTTTCTTTCTACTGTTACCGTAAACGGCTTTTGTCGCAATAAAAGTTCGATTCGGTCCTAGGCGAGCCTCGATCAAATATTTTGTATCGTAAATCAGGCGGAAGTAATCGTCGTAATCAATTTTGAGCTTGATGTCATATCTTAGGAAGTCGTTGACTTTCATCATAGTATTTAATCTCCTTTTAGGCGTTAAGAATAGGGTTATTGCGATGCGTTTAGTGAATCGAACGCAATACCTAATAGGATGTTCTATGACAATTTAGACAAAAAAAGTTACTTTATTTCATAAATAAAACTAAGACATTGAATACCAACGATATAAATCATCAGGTTATTCTTTAGATAAAAGTTCTTTAATTTCTTTTCTTAATTGCTCACCCGTATTGGCACCGAATCCAACATGGACAAATCGTACCAATCCCTTTTGGTCAATTACCACAGTTTGAGGAATTCCCCCCACCATGTATGATTTGCCCACGGTATTTGATTTATCTAATGCAACCGTAAGTTGATTCAATTTTTTGGACTTGATAAATTGGTTTATGGTTTTCTTATTTTCTCCCTGATTCATAGCGACAAAGCGAACTTTACTTGAATCAAAAGAAGAGGTTACTTTTTGCAATATCGGCAATCCCCGAACACAAGGACCACACCAAGTTGCCCAAAAATCGAGCACAACCACTTTACCCTGATGATCTGCAAGACGAAATTTTGTTCCGTCCAGTAAAGAGGCTTCAAATGGGGGTGCGGATTCTCCAATTAATTGCTTTGGACCATCACTCTTCGCTTGTTCGAGGGGAGAATCAGATGAAGGGGGGAGAATCTGTTCTGCAAACTGATCAAGGTCACTCGGTAATACCTCCACCCGAACGAAAACATTTTTATCAACCGCTTGCGTCTTGACTCGGTTTAAAATGGGAGGTGCCTGCCCTCCCTGCTTGGCCATTGCCAACTGAGCCATTCCCAATCCTCCTTGTGCAACTGTCCAAAGTCCAAGTGCGGATTGAGTATCCTTGCAACTTACACAAATTTCCAACCCCAAAGATTTCTCCAAAAAGCTGATTGAGAATCCCAATTCCCTAATTCCTTTTACAGAATTGGCGAGACCGGCAAACAAAGGATTTTGTTGATTAGCCGCAAATTCTGGTCTCTCCCATAAGGCAGGATCAACATTGACCGCAAATGTGACCTGTCGTTTGTCAGACATTGCATCCAAACTGACAAGCGATTCATGACCGAACTTTCCCACGAGTGCTCGATTAACATTATCGGGAATGCCCACCATCAATTCCGAATAATTCTTTTCTTTTCTTATCGCTAATAACAGATCAGATGAACTCGCTTCTTCATCCATAACTTCAACAGGAATAGTCATGTATGTGGTATTTCCATTAGTCCGCTTCGTTTTTTCCACCCGATCGCGAGCTTCCTTGCCATCTTCATTCTCTAACTCTCCAAGCATGAATGCAAAAAGTTTATCCTGATTAATCTCCCCCTTAACTTTTGCTTGAAACAAAATATCTAATTCAGAACCAATCTTGGGAGAACGCCCTAATTCTTTCATCTTTGATATGCCCTCTAATCCCTCCACAGTGACTCTGAAACTCTCTAAATCATCAATTTTGAGTCCAGTCAGCTTGAGGACTTCCTGTACTTCTTTATCCGATTGGATTTCATTGATTTCTTCGGCAATCTGAGGGTATTTTTCCTCGATCAATTGGTAAAATCCACTTTGTCGTATCGAATCGATCTGCACTTGAAAGAACATCAGGAAAGAAAATAAAAATTCTGAACTCATATTGTATTAGGTTTTTGGGGGGATAAAAAAATATGCTACTGTTAACAAATTTGATTGTTTAATAAAATACTTAAAGGCGAACTCAAAAAATATTAGTTTTTGGAGAGAATATTGCAATTAGGAAGTTTTGTACCGGTAAACATTTGTTTCCCGTCTCTCAAATCCAATTGCTTGGTATAATTTGTTAGCAGCTTCTCGGCTAGGACGGGAAGTTAAATCAGCACTTTTTGCACCCAGTTCTTTTGCTACATTCAAGGCATGGTTCATCAATTCTTTCCCGACTCCCTTACCCCGTGCCCTTTCATCTACAACCACATCTTCGATCCATGCTTTTGTCCCGGTAGGGATAGAAAAAACAACTAGGCTAAGCATTCCAAAAATAGTATCGCCTTCTTTTGCTACATAAAGCCGAGTACACTCCGAATTGGTAAGCTTTTGCAGAGTGCTCCCATTAATTATCTTTGCGGACTTGGAAAGTTGAGGTAAAAGACGATTCACGGCATCTAATGTCGCATCGTCAGCTTCAGTGATTTCAAATATCTTAATCATTTAATTTTTTTAAAATGTGTGTCTGTTATAAAAAAAGTATCTCTTTCCAATTGTCGATTAGTTTAACCATTCTTCAATATGAAATTTCCATTTTGTAAATGAATCAAAATTTGTTTCAATTCAGTCAATGTCTTGTGTGTGCGTTTGGCACGTTTTTTTCGTGACAACTTTTTCCAATGCTCACAGGGTAAGGATTGGTTATATTTTAATGTTCAAAAAATTCCATTTCATAATCAAATACCCAGTACCAAAATCTTACTACCAATATTTCATTATGATTTCTAGTACTCGAGCTTTCCTCTTTATCGGGTTATGTTTTTGTTTACTCAAACCGTTATATCCAAAGACCGAATACCCCTACCCTGGTGATCGTCCTAGTGGGATTACCCTGCATGCATTCGTAGGGGGAAATATTCAGGTGACCCCCGAAAAAAAAATCAAGGGAGGCACACTAATCATTCGTGATGGAAAAATCGAGGCAGTCGGAAAAAATCTAAAGATTCCCGATGGATGCAGAGAGTGGAACTGTACGAATCAAACAATCTATGCTGGTTTTATTGATCCCTACTTACTCTCAGGCACCGAGAACCCAAAGTTTCTTGAGCTCAATCATGATGAGCATGTTCACGCAACCGCAGACCTTTCCTTTCATGGACTACCCTCCACCGGACAAGATCCTGGGGAAAAAGGCCCAGGTTTTGAAGTATCTGGTGTTCACCCACAAAGAAAGCTTATGGACGGACTTCAAGCAGAAGAAAAGAAATGGGGGGAATTGAGGAAATTCGGTTTCACATCCGCTCATCTTGTACCATCAGAAGGAATTTTTCGCGGAACCGGGCCATTTGTACTTCTATCAGATCAAGAACCAAATGAATTAATTCTAAAAAACGAAGTCTCTCAAATTATTGCCTTTGATCCAGTGGGGAAAAATAGTTCTCCTCCAGTTTATCCTGTTTCATTGATGGGGGTATTGTCAGTTATCCGGCAAAGTATACTGGAAACAAAGTATGCAAATGAGCGGGTTCGATTCGAAATTAAAAATCAAGTGAACCTACGATTTATGCCTCACATTGGAATCCAAGCACTTTCTCGTAGTCTGGGAGAGAGAAAAAGTATGCCCATTTGGATTGAACCGGGAAGTTGCCTCATGAATGCAAAAGCAATGGAGATCGCTCAGGAATTTGAATTAAACAATCCAGTAATTATTGCAACTGGTGATGAGTGGCGAAATCCTGAAATCTCCCTTTCTCCACACCACGATTACATCCTCCCCATGATCTTTCCAACAATCCCTGACTTGCCCAATCCCGAGGATTGGGAGCAAGTTTCCCTGGATCAGTTAAGGGCATGGGATCACGCACCCAGTATGGCCCGACTTCTGAATGAAATGACTCGTACTATTTCTTTCACTACTTCGGAAACTGAACCCGGAGAATTTCATAAAAATCTTTTACAATCAATCGCCAGGGGATTGCCGGAAAACTCGGCCTTGGCCAGCCTGACCACGAACCCAGCACAAATTTGCGGAGTCGATAAAATCTGCGGAACATTGGAAGCAACAAAACTTGCCAATTTTTTTATTGTCGCAGGAGAGACCTACTTCACGGAAAATCCCAGAATTGAATCCACTTGGATTCAAGGCCGCCCTTTTTTCCATTATCCCGATAACGGGGTTACGGATTCAAATTCTACTCAAAAAATAAAAGAGCAAACGAGCAAATTAGCGCAGCATCCTTCCCAATTGAACAAACCGGTACTTCGTCCCACCTCTGTTCTTTTTTCCGGTTTTAAGCTATGGACCTGCGAAAACGAAAGTATTTTATTGGATCATGATATTTTAATTGAAAACGGAAAAATCTCGAAAATAGGACCAAAGCTGAAGAATGACATGCCCAAGGGGTGTCAAGTTATTTTGGGGAAAGGCAGGCACCTGACTCCCGGCATTATTGATTGCCACAGTCACGCCATGATCCTCGGTCGGGTCAACGAGTCTACCCTACCCTCCACCGCAATGGTTCGCATTGCAGATGTCGTCAATTCGGAGAGTGTAAATATTGAAAGACAGTTAGCAGGCGGCGTTACCATTTGTAATCTTTTGCACGGTTCGTCCAATCCAATAGGAGGGCAAAATGCAGTCATCAAGCTCAGGCTAGGCGAGTCTCCTAATAAGTTGATTTTCAAAAAAGCACCCAAGGGAATTAAATTCGCCCTTGGGGAAAATGTGAAACAAGCCAATTGGGGTGATAAGTACACCACTCGTTTTCCGCAGTCAAGAATGGGCGTGAAAATGTTTTTTCAAAACCGCTTCGGCGCCGCTATTGTTTATGAGAAAAAACTTAAAAATGCAGCCGTTAAGGGATTACCATTCAGGAGAAACCTTGAACTAGATGCGATCCTTGAAATCATTAGAGGGAAAAGGTTTATTCACTGCCATTCCTACCGTCAGGATGAAATACTCGTTTTCCTGCGTACGATGGAAGGCTTTGGCGTACGGGTGGGCAGTCTGCAGCATGTACTGGAGGGATATAAAGTCGCAGATGAAATTTCCCGCCATGGAGCGGGAGCCTCCACCTTTTCCGATTGGTGGGCTTATAAATTCGAAGTCTATGACGCGATCCCTTACGCTGGCGCAATTATGCATGAAAGGGGTTGTGTCGTCAGCTTCAATTCGGATTCTCCGGACCATGCTAGACGGCTCAATCTTGAAGCAGCGAAGGCGGTAAAATACGGCGGTCTTTCCGAAATGGAGGCACTCAAGTTCGTGACTCTCAATCCAGCAAAGCAACTCGGTATCGATCCGTGGGTTGGCTCGCTCCAAGTGGGCAAGGACGCGGATATCGCCATCTGGTCAGGTAACCCACTCGACTACCGAAGCCGTTGCGTACAGACTTGGGTGGACGGAGTACTTTTTCATGAAATTGAAGCCTTAGCCAAACGCGATAAAAATAGAGCAGATGAAAGATTATCACTGGTTACCAAAGCTCAAAAATCACTGAAAAAGGATAATTCCATTGAGCCCTCGGAAAAAGCGAAGAGCAAGTTTTTCCATTATTCCCTTGAAAGTGCATGCGATCTATACCCCCATTCCTGCAGGTCCAATGAAAACCACGCCCACTGTCTTCATCAATGAAATCAATCGTTCTGCATCTCCACCTTTGGGCTATCCCGTTCTTTTTAATGGGAGAAACTACAACGCTTTATCGGGCAAAAAAGATTCAAGCTACCCCGTCCCAATTCTTTCAACCCGGTGAAATCTTAATTAAAAATGGGAAAATCAGGGCAATTGGAAATTCAGTTAAAATCCCCAATGATTGCAAAATTATCGAATGGAGAAACTCGGAAATCTACCCCGGATTAATAAGTCCCGGTTCTTCACTTGGTCTCGCCGAGATCAACGCACTTCGTGCTACAAGGGATCTATCTGAAGTGGGCACTCATACTCCTGCGATTGAGGGCTGGGTTGCAGTCAATCCCGATTCTGAACTAATTCCTGTTGCCCGAGCCAATGGAATCACCCACTCATTAATTATACCGATGGGAGGAATGATTTCCGGAACCTCAGGTTTACTTCAATTACACGGGTGGGGGATAGAAGAAATGGTGATTAAAAAACAGGTTGCACTTCACCTTTGGTGGCCGGGTCATGGATTATCCATCCCCCAACCAAGCCTAAAAAGTAAAACCAAGCCTAAATCAATTGCCGAGCAGGACAAAGAGAGAATAAAGAGAATTACCGAAATCAATGAGTATTTTGACCAAGCAATTGCCTATCAAAAGCTCAAACGATCCGGCGATCAAAGCTTTGTACTAATTCCTTCGTGGGAAGCAATGATTCCTATTGTGGAAGGAAAAGTACCGATCATGATTCATGCCGACGAATCAAGGCAAATCAAGGCGGCCGTTCAATGGGCACAAAAAAGAGGATATCAAATTGTTTTATCAGGAGCGCGCGATTCATGGAAACATGCTGATTGGTTAGCCGAAAACAAAATCCCGGTCATTTTTAGGCATATTTTTTCTGCCCCCCCTCATAGAAGCTCCCCGCATGATTATTATTTTAAAGCCCCTGGTATTCTTGCACGCGCCGGAGTTCCACTATCAATCGGTCTGCCATTAGGAGGATGGGCAACAGCCAACCAAAGAAACCTGCCTTACCATGCCGCTCATGGAGTAGCCCATGGTTTCAGTCGGGAAAAAGCATTAGCTTCGATTACTATCGAACCGGCAAAAGCATGCGGAATCGACCAGCGTTTGGGAACTCTTGAGAAAGGAAAAGAAGCCACTTTCATACGGACCTCTGGAGACTTACTCGATATGCGAATTTCTGTACTTGGCATGGTCATGCAGGGAGATGAAGTAAGTCTTGAAAGTCGGCATACTCGGCTCAACTTACGCTACCTAAATAGACCCAAACTTTAAATAATTATTCATTACAAAAAAAGGCATGTGGTTTGCCCAAACCACATGCCTATATTTGACATTGAAATTATGATAAGTTAATTGCCTGTAACTTTTTTCGAATGACAAATACTCATAAGCTGAGCTTAGAATGTAAGATATTTATTCTTATTTCCTTCCCTTTATTAGTAACATTCTTGCATTATTTAAAATTAATATAATAGAAATTTAATTTTGAGAAAAATATTCTATCCTTCTATCATATTCTCCCTTAGGCGCGATAATCTTCAATAATTTTGGATTAAGTTCAAATCCATGATGATCGCGAAAGAATGTCACTGTGTTTAAAATTAACAATACTTCCACCGAAGACTCAGATACATTTACTGTATCAATTAGACTTGGCATTGGATCAATTTTTTCAGTCAGTGCAAGAGCTTCAATCGCTCGCATCCTGAGCATTAAATTCTTGGAACTAAGCATTTTTTTTAAATGAGAAGAAAGAGGCTTCGCCTTTTGACCAAATTGTGAACACACCATAGACGCCCAGTATTTTTCCCATTCCGTTCCATTTTGAAAAATTTTAACAAGCTTGGGCATTGCTTTTTGAAATGAAAGCAGAGCAAGGTCAGCAACATCCACAAGTTTAGTAATTTCTTCGGAATGGTCCTGACCAAAAGCTAGCGGATTCTTCAAAGCACGATCAATCATGTGGCTTTCTGGATAAAAACTAAGGTCGTTGATCGCCTTTACCTTTCTTTGCAATTTCTCTCTTAATTCGGAAAGAATATCCTGCTTATCAGAATGACCGGATACATCATTCACTTCATGCGGATCTTCAGATAAGTCAAAAAGTTGCTCGGCCGGCCGGGCCTTAAAAAACTGGCTTTGTTCATCCGATAACTTCCCCCTCTTGAATAATTCACGCCATTCCTGAAAAGCAAGCATGCGATACCGATAATTATTTTGTAATCCATCAGGGTAGAAGCCCTGATAATTTCGAATATACTTCCATTTTCCTTTTCTGTATGTACGAACAAAATCATATTTTTCGTCAAAACGATCAGCATAACCAAAAGTTTCATCGCGGGCCTCCAATTCCTTAGCAGAAATCCCCCTTCCCATAAATGCCTGCCCGTCCAATCGTTTATCCACCTTTATACCGGCTAGGTTTAAAACGGTGGGTCCAAAATCGATAAAGTTTACAAAGCCATCTGTTCTCGTACCCCTTTTCAAATCGACCAAATTCTTAAAATTCTCAGGAATTCGAATCACTAAGGGAACATGTAGTCCGGACTCGTACGCATACCCTTTCCCTCTTGGCAAAACGCCACCGTGATCACCAAAATAAAAAACAAAAGTATCTTCAAGCACGCCATCCTCCTCCAGCCTCTTTAACACCCCACCGATTAACTCGTCGATCAATTCAATGCGATCATAGTAACGGGCATGAGTGTAACGGAAGGTAGGGGTGTCCGGGTGATAAGGATGCAGGTCAACTTCCCCAACTGGAGTTTTAGTCCTTTCATCTTCCATAACTTTTTTTGAGAAATGAAGGGATCCCTCATGAGACTGTGCCATTGACTGCATATAAAAGAATGGCGTGTCCTTGTTTGGTCGATTTCTCCAGCTTGCTTTATTACTCGACTCATCCCACGATTTAGTTCCATTAGATTTAAAATTATAATCCTGCTTACGGTTATTGGCACAAAAGTACCCTGAATCTCTAAGGATAGCGGACCACGGTAAAACTCCCTTTGGCAAACTGGCTAATTCCGCTTTACGGTGATATTGAAAACCTCCTCTTGGGGCTAAGATTCCCGTAGCCAGAGTTGAACGGGCTACGGAACAAACAGGTGCATTTGAAAAAGCATGATTAAATGTCACCCCCTCCGCCGCCATCTTCTCAACATTGGGCATACTTCCAAATTTCGCACCATAATGCTTAAGATAATGGATCGAATTATCTTCCGATACCAGAAATACAAAGTTGGGCTTTTTCGCAGAAACTATGGTGCAAAGAATGGTCGAAAAAAATAAAAAAGATAAATACTTCATGATCCAATCAGTAGAATGTATCATGGAGCGAGTCCACTCCAATGAATTAAGCCTAGGCAATAATATCCTTGATCACATGACCGTGAATATCAGTCAAACGAAAGTCACGACCCTGATAGCGGTAGGTCAGCTTTCGATGGTCAATTCCGAGTAAATGAAGAATTGTCGCATTCAGGTCATGGACATGCATCGTATCCTTTGTCCAATGATCCATATTGGGCTTAATTACATTTCCGTCCCGATCTGTCAGGTTGTATCCGTACTGATCGGATTGTCCGTAAGTGATTCCGGGTTTCACTCCACCGCCCGCCATCCAGGTCGTAAATGCTCGGGGATGATGATCCCGGCCATAATTTTCTCTTGTCAATTTCCCTTGGCAATAATTAGTTCGCCCAAATTCCCCTCCCCACACAACTAAAGTGTCATCAAGCATACCCAAACGTTTAAGATCCGTAATCAATGCATAACAGGCTTGGTCAATATCCTTGCATTGGGAACCGTGCTGACTGGGCAAGTTACCATGAGAATCCCAGCCTCTGTGAAAAATTTGTATATTGCGCACCCCGCGCTGAGCCATCCGTCTGGCATTCAGGCAGGAGGCGGCGAATGTACCGGCTGTCTTGGCATCCTCTCCATATAACTCAAAAACCTCGTCCGGTTCTTGACTATGATCCATCAGTTCCGGAATGGACGATTGCATACGATAAGCCATTTCGTGTTGTTTGATTCGGGAAAGAACTTCGGGGTCAGCAAAATCCTGATAGTGATTTTGGTTAAGAACAGAGAGGGCATCGAGCTGGGAACGACGATCACTTCGAGAAACTCCAGCCGGATTCTTAAGATAAAGAACGGGGTTTTCAGCCGCCCGAAAAAGAACACCCTGGTGATCGGATGGCATAAAGCCAGTGCCCCATAATCGATTAAACAGGCTTTGTTGCGGATGGTTACTCCGGGCATGCATCACCACATAATTAGGTAGATCCTCATTCATACTACCCAGTCCATAACTTAGCCATGCTCCCAAGCTCGGCCGGCCAGGGATTTGGCTACCGGTTTGGATATAAGTAATTGCTGGATCATGATTAATTGCCTCCGTAAAAGTGCCGTGCACGACACATAATTCTTTGGCCACCTTGGCAGTGTGCGGAAGCAACGAACTTACCCACACACCCCGGTCATTATTTTCCTGCTTTGTAAATTTGTACTTACTGGGAGCTAATGGAAGAGTTTTTTGACCAGAAGTCATTCCGGTAATCCGTTGACCATCCCGCACCTCCGGTGGGAGATCTTTCCCAAACTCGTCGTTTAATTTGGGCTTATAGTCCCACATATCAATATGGCTGGGCCCACCACTCATGAACAAGTAGATCACTCGCTTTGCCTTGGCCTGGTGATGCATCCCATCGAAAGATTTTTTGCCGAGCAAATCACTCCCTAATAATCCGGCCATTGCAGCTGTTCCTAAACCGAGGGCCGATCGGCCAAAAAATTTCCGCCGATTAACAGATAAGGAGTGATCGAGATGTAGGTCGCTTGGGTTCATCATTATTTTAATATAATAAAAGTGCAGGATCGCTGGCCAGCATAGTGGCCGCAACTTGAGTCCATGCGGCCACCTCTTCTGTATGAAGCTTTTGATCTACAGAAGAAAGCCCTTGCTCCATAAGTTTTAACGCATCGCTGGGATTCTTAGAATAGCGAGCCTTTGAATTTTGGAGTAATTCAGAAAGGGCATCGATTTCGATCGATTTTGGTTTTCGTGAGGTAAGTAATTCAAACAGATAATGAATCCGTGCAGTATCTTCGTCCGCATGACGAATTAAGCGTTCGGCTAATTTACGGGAAGCTTCCAATCTTTGGGTTTCGTTCAAAAGGGCCAATGATTGAAGAGAGGTACTGGTTCGGGAGCGCTGCACACAACTGGACTCCCGGCTGGGGGCATCAAAGAGGGACATCATGGGATGCGGGGATGTGCGCTTCCAATACATGTAGAGACTGCGACGATAAATACTATCATCAGTATCCATCTTGTAGTTTTTCGTATCACTGTTGGGATGGGACAAGGCGATCCACATTCCCGAAGGTTGATAAGGCTTAAATCCTTCTCCTCCAATCTTACGGTTGAGCAACCCGGAAGACCAAAGAGAAAGGTCTCGCACCACTTCAGCATCCAAGCGAAAGGAAGGCCCCCTGCCCCAGTTTTTATTCTCGGGGTCGGGAAAATCCACCCGACGGGCGGAAGATTGCCTAAAGGTCCGGCTGCTCAGAAGCTGGGCGAGTAAACGTTTGAGATTCCATCCGTTCTCCCGAAAATCCACTGCCAACCAATCCAACAATTCAGGATGAGTGGGATGTTCTCCCTGTAATCCAAACTCCTCAGGCGTACGCACCAACCCTTCCCCAAAGACCATAAGCCAAAACCGATTGACCAAAACCCTGGAGGTCAGGGGTTGCTCGTCACTGGTCATCCAATTGGCCAAGCCCAAACGATTGGAAGGACTCCCCTCTTTCATCTTGCCCAAGACCGAAAACACTCCGGGATTCAAGGCTTTGCCGATTGGCTTTGTATATTCCCCACGCTCCAAAATCTTGGTCTCCCGCCTACTTTGCTGCGGTAATTCGCGGGCAATAAGTGTGGTGGTAAGGTAATTTTTTTCGGAGTTAATTCTCTCGGCATTCAACACCTGGGCACGGGCAAGTAGATCATCCTTTGCAATTACATCTTTCTTGAGAAGTTCGATCTCGGCGATTTGCATTTCCTTTGAATAAACATCCACTAACTTGGGAAAGGTCAGCCGGTAATGCTGGTAGGATGAATTATTATCAAATAAAATTTCCTTCTTTTGACGACGCTTTGTAAAGCTGGGTACTTCTCCTTCTGAAATCACAGTAAAGGACTTACCATTAGTCGATCCTTCTAACTTGTAGGTTTTAGGGTCACGCCCAGGTGCATCCTCAGCTGAGGTTAGGCTTACCCCGGCAACGACTCCCAAACGGGTAATAATGGTCAACCCGCTTCCATTTCCATCCCGATTTAAATACTTGGTGCCTGGTCTGTCATCAATTGCCATTTCCGGTTTTTGGTTTCTGGGATAATTAGTGGAACTACCTCTTACCTTGTTTCCTGGCTTTCCAAGATCAGCATTGAGCAAATCGGTAAGTGAGGAAATGCTGTCATCCTTTCCGTTGTATTTTCCTGAATCCTTAACCTCTTTTAAAAATTCCGTTTCTTTCTTTAGAAAATCGTTCCATTTCTTTTTCGACACTGGATCCTTTGCCACAGTCAAATGATCGCCGTAGACATATTTGTTTCTATCCATCGATTCTTCTGCTGTGTTGTTGAAAAAAGCAAGAAACTCAAAGTATTCCTGATGAGTGATCGGGTCGTACTTGTGCGTGTGACATCGGGAACAGGTAAGCGATAAGCCAAGCAACGCAGTTCCAGTTGTTTCCACCCGGTCAAAATTGTTCTTTGCCTGCAATTCTTGACGAATTGCTCCACCCTCCCCCGATGTGGGATTCAATCGTACATAGCCAGTAGCAATTTTTTGATCCTCCGAAGGATTGGGCATCAAATCTCCTGCCAATTGGAAACGGATAAATTCATCGATGGGTTGATTGGCATTGAGAGCACGCACCACCCAATCCCGATAAGGATATATCCCCCGACGATTATCGAGGTGCAATCCATGGGTATCCCCGTAGCGTACTGCATCCAACCAGTAGCGCGAAACATGTTCACCGTAGTCAACTTTCGCAAACAAGCGGGCGAGAAAACGCTCGTAGGCATCTGGCTTATCGTCTCTTAAAAATTCATCTAACTCCTCTGGCTCAGGGGGTAAACCGTTAAGAATAAGAGAAGCACGCCTTGCCAAAGTCGCTCGGTTTGGTTCCTCGGCGAAACCAGATCCTGCTCTCTTCAGACCACGGGCAATAAAATGATCGACTGGATTGCCTGTTGGCTCCACTCGCCCTTTGGTCGGGGCAACAAAAGACCAATGTTGGGCATATTTGGCGCCCGACTTTACCCAATCCGCAATTAATTTTTTCTCCTTGGCAGACAAGGATTTCCCAAAATCCTCGGGTGGCATGGGGTCATCCTCATCAGCAATCCGAAATAAAAGTTCGCTCTCCATGAGGGCATTCGGGTCAATTGCATGGTAACCACCCAGATCTTTCTTTGCTAATTCCTCTAAATCGAGTCGAACCAAGTCTTTCTTTTTTGTGTCCGGTCCATGACAGGCAAAGCACTTGTCGGAGAGGATAGGCAGGATTTCTCGAGCAAAATCAGGCGAGTTATCTTTTCCATTAACAAGTTTAGTTAAAAAGAATGAACATAGTAAAGCAGGGAGAAACTTCATAGTAATAGCATTAGACTATAAAAATTTTAACTGTAAACAATCCCAATTAACAAAAAATATGGAAGATTGAACTACAAAGACTAGATCCCAGGAATAGGATCTTCGGGCCGCACTATTTCCCCTTCCCAAATCACATGATCTTTCTCCACGGTTAATATGCGACTCCGACTTCCCTTCGCGGGAGCTCTGTTGACTTTAGGTAAGAATTGTAAGTGCTCCTCGATAACTTTTCGGAATTTCGAGTCTTCGGCCAGATTTTTCCATTCATTTGGGTCATTGCGCATATCATACAGTTCTCGGGTTCCGTCCGCATACTGAATAAATCTCCAACCCTCTGAGCGGACTCCGTGATTACCTTGATTGTGCGTGGTAACTGCAGGGCGAATCCGGGTGGCATTCGCATCTTCTAGTTGCGGAAGTAAACTCAAACCCTCCAATTTTTCATTCTGAGGAAGATCACAAAGTTCAATCAGTGTAGGATAAATATCAAGCAACTCCACCGGTTTGCTACAAACTTGCCCAGCCTTCACCTTTGGACCGGAAAAGATAAGAGGTACCCGTGTGCTGTCATCCCAAAGCGTGTTTTTCCCGGTTATTTCTTTTTCTCCTAAATGCCACCCATGATCGGACCAAAGAACGATGATTGTGTTGTCGCGTTTCCCTGATTCTTCAAGTGCATCAAGTACCCTCCCCACCTGGGAATCAATAAAACTAGTGCAGGCAAGATAAGAACGAACCAAATTTCTCCATTGGTTGGCTTCTTCTAACCAATTAAGGCGTACTTCCGGTAAATACCAATGCATGTACCACGAAAAACGAGGCGTATCTTGGCGATCATTACGAAGTATTTTGGGTAATACTGAATCATTATCAGGAAAAAGGTCAAACCACTGTTGAGTGGCATAGCAGGGTACATGAGGAAGGAAGAAACCCGTAGAAATAAAAAAAGGTTCATCTCTGTCCTTTTTCAGTTCTTCAATTGCCCAGCTCGCTACTTTATAATCCTGCTTATCTTCATCCACATGCGGAAAGACTCCCCAATCAACCAAGGGGTGATTCCCAAAAGGAGTGGTGACCAACTTTGTTTTTGGTTTTATCCCAACTCCAGATCGAACTCCAACATGATCAAATTCTTGATCACCTTTTTGTCTCCCATTAGATCCGTGATAAATCTTGCCCCCCATTGAAGTTTGATACCCGCCATATTTCTTTAAATACTGCGGTAGAGAAAAATGGTTCTTAAATTCAGGAAGGGTTCTAATCCAGGGAGCCAAGCCGTAAACGCCAGTAGAGGAAGGACGCATTCCGAACATAAGACTGGTCCGAGATGGATTACACAGCGGAGACTGGCAGTGTGCATTAGTAAATGCAGTTCCTGATTTTGCTAACTTATCAATATTAGGAGTACTGGCTAAGGGGTGACCGCCCATAAAACCAATCCAGTCATTTTGGTCATCAATGGCTAGCATTAAAACATTGGGCTTTTCTCCCAATAAGGAAACACAAACTGTAAAAAGTAGAAAGAAATAAAATTTCATCGGGATGAATCAAAATGAAACTCTATTTAAAAAGCAAGATTATGCTCGTTTTACCATTGATTTATTCACAAATCATGTCACGATGTGACCTTTATTCGTTTATTCACGGAAAGGTTAGGAAGTTTAATTTTAAATTTCCCGATCCAAAGTGTTACGAACGATCTAGGATAATTCAAAGAAAATAGTAAAATGGAAATATATGTGGGAAATCTCCCTTGGTCAATCAGTGATCAAGATTTATCGGATGCATTTGGTGCACACGGAAAAGTTGAAAAAGCTGCAATCATATCTGATCGCACTTCAGGACGTTCTAAAGGCTTCGGCTTTGTGACTATGGAAGACGCAGACGAAGCTAATAAAGCAATCGAAGCAATGAACGGTGCTGAAATGGCTGGACGAAACCTTAAAGTGAATGAGGCACGCCCTCGTGAGGAACGACCTCCTCGCCAAGACAACTGGTAATCTTTAAACAAAAAAATCCGCTTAACGCGGATTTTTTTTTGGCTTATTTCAAACTCTTTTTACTTCGAGTTTGCCTGATATAAAAAATTACTTCAGGAATTCACTATGAGTATAGAGAACCCAACCACATTTCTTCAGAGTGTAGATCGCAGTTTTAACCAAGCAGCTTCTGCATTGGATTTACCCAAAGGGCTTGCCAGGCAAATTCGTACTTGTAACGCAATTTGCGAAATGAAATTTGGAGTTGAGATACAGGGTGGTTACGAAATCTTTACCGGTTGGAGAGCAACACATAGTGAGCATGTTCTACCAGCAAAAGGAGGAATCCGATACGCACCATTTGCGGACCAGCAGGAAGTGGAAGCACTCGCGGCTCTAATGACCTACAAATGCTCGATAGTAAGTGTTCCCTATGCAGGCTCGAAAGGTGCCCTCAAAATAGATCCAAAAAAATATTCGATTGAGGAACTCGAACACATAACAAGGCGATTTGCTCAGGAATTGGATAAAAGAGGGCTACTCGGACCGGGAATCAATGTACCGGCACCCGATATGGGCACGGGGCAAAGAATGATGTCTTGGATTGCGGATGAATATCAAAAGCTTCACCCCTCTGATATAAATGCACAAGGATGCGTGACTGGAAAACCGGTTCACTTTGGAGGCGTAGAAGGCAGAATGGAGGCAACTGGCAGGGGAGTGCAATTTGGACTCCAAGAATTTTTCAGGCACCCAGATGATATAGCAAAGGCAAAATTAGATGGCTCCTTAGCTGGAAAAAAAATTATCATCCAAGGTCTGGGAAATGTTGGCTACCATGCTGCCAAATTTCTAAGGGAAGAAGACGGAGCTTTAATTATTGCGATTCTAGAACGTGATGGTGCGATTATTGATGAAAAAGGCTTGGATGTAGAAGCGGTTTCAAAGTATAAATTAGAACATGGAAAAGTAGAGGGATTCCCTGGTTCACAATTCGTTAAGAATGGAAATGACGTTCTCGAACATCCATGTGATATTCTTATACCGGCCGCAATGGAGGGAGTCATTACTCACATAAATGCACCGCGAATAAAAGCAAAAGTTGTAGCTGAAGCTGCAAATGGCCCGGTTACTTACGAAGCGGATCAAATTCTGAACGAAAAAGGAATTTTTATTATACCCGATGCCTATCTAAATGCAGGTGGAGTTACAGTATCTTATTTTGAATGGCTCAAAAATCTGTCTCATGTTCGATTTGGCCGAATGGATAGACGCTTTGTTGAGGCCCAAGGGCAAAAAATTATTGAGGCCATTGAAAGTGGAATTGGAAAATCGATTGCCGAAGCTGCTAAAAATAAATTACTCGCTGGCCCTAATGAAATTGACCTCGTTCGGTCAGGATTGGACGACACCATGAGAGTTGCTTATTCACAAATAAAAGAACAGGAGCTTTCAAATAGTAAAATTAATGATCGAAGAACTGCTGCCTACGCTCTTGCCATCCGCAATATCGCGGATATCTACGAAAGCATGTATCTTTAAGGACCGTGCCAGTTCTTTTCTCGGACGCATCGAAACAGGAAATTAATCAGTCTTTATTACTTGCGGAACAAGCATTTAATAAGTTTCGAAAATTAGATGGTTTAACCCGGGCAAAATTCCTCGAGAAAATCGGTAATGAGGTAGAAAAAAACAGTAACGATATCGTCACGATTGCCCAAAATGAAACTTGTCTAGGCAAAACACGACTGGAAATGGAATTGTCTCGTACAGTTTCAGAAATTCATACTTTTGCAAAACTTGCGAGATCTGAGGAATGGCATAACCTGCCGACTCAAAGTGTTGGTGGTAAAATTAATGCACCCCGCCTAATTACTAATAATATTCCAATCGGTCCAGTTCTTGTAATTGGAGCATGTAATTTCCCTCTCGCCATATCCGTGATCGGAACTGATACAATTTCTGCCCTTTCTGTTGGTTGCACGGTAGTAGTTAAAGCTCATCCGGCTCATCCTCAAACCTGTCAATTCCTTGCCGATATTGTCATCAAAGTAATGAAGCAATCTGAAATTCCATTAGGGACATTTCAACTTATTCATGGTCAAAATTATAAGGTGACACAAAATTTAGTAACCCATCCCAATACTTCATGCGTTGCCTTTACTGGATCGCTCCGGGGCGGAGCCAAATTGTCTAAACTTTCATCCCAACGAAAAAAACCCATTCCTTTTCATGGAGAGATGGGAAGCCTGAATCCTGTAATCGCCCTCCCCCACAAGGTTGAACAGCACCCCGAACAACTTGCATCGGATTATATCCAAGCAGTTACTCTGTTTGCGGGGCAAATGTGTACAAAACCGGGCGCCCTGTTCATTATCGATTCAAATTGCAACACACCCTTTCTTAATCAGATCAAGGAAAATGTAGAACGCCAAGAAATTCTCCCCATGCTTAATTCTGATGTTTATGAGAATTTTGAAAAAGGAGTTCATTTCCTTAAGCAAAATCTTTCTTTATTGGCAACCAATGACAATCAACTGACTAGTATTAAAAATCCAGCTTATTGTAGAATTTTCGAACTGGACTCAACTGAATTTATTCAAAACACCGACTTGAGAACTGAAGCGTTTGGGCCCGCTTCATTATTGATTAAGTGTAAGGATGAGAACTCCCTATTTCAGTGCATAGATTCGTGTGAAGGTAGTTTAACCGCCAGTATTCATTGTTCAAAAAAGGAGTATCCTTTGGCTCAGAGAATAACCCAAAAACTCGAATCAAAAGTGGGACGAATGGTGTGGAATGGTTTTCCTCCCGGGGTAACACCTGGACCCGCTACACATCATGGAGGTCCTTGGCCTGCCAGCACCAATTCGCGCTACACTTCCATTGGAAAAGAAGCCTACCAAAGATTTATCCGTCCTGTCTGCAGACAGGGATTCCCTGTAAACTAGTTTATTAACTCGCGTGCCTTAAGGCGTCAACTGGGCTCATTTCAGAAGCTTTTCGAGCGGGGTAAATCCCAAAAATAATACCCGTTAAAACCGCAGTTAGAAAAACGAGGGGTAATGACCAAAGTACCAATTCCGGAGTCATATTTTTCATCGAAGGAGGGAGAGATTCAAAAATGGTTGGAGTAAATTTTTCCAATAAACCAAGTCCAAAGTCATACGCTGGCTCGCAAAGAAATCCAGCGACAATACCTAATAATCCACCCAGGCCAGACAAGGCCACAGTCTCAATGAGGAACTGTAGAGTAATATCGGATTTTCTAGCACCCAATGCTCGTCGAATCCCAATCTCACGAGTTCTCTCCGTAACGGTGGCCATCATAATATTCATAATTCCAATACCCCCAACAAGTAGAGAAATTCCTGCCACAAGTCCCATTAATGCAACAAATGTAAGCCGGGCTTTTTCTGCCTGCTCCATTAATTCCAATGGAATCGCGAGTTGATAATCTTCCATGTCATGTTCTTTGGCGAAAAAATCACGAAGCATTTGGGCAACGGTCATTAATTTATTTGGATCTTCCAAAGTAACCGTGATCTTAGAAACCAAAGGCGTGCCGTCATACCCACGGAAGTAATAATCAAATACTTTATTCCAAACAGTTTGAAGGGGTAAGTATACATTATCATCAAATAATTCCTTAAAGCCCAGTTTATCAGTATCCTTCAATTCAGTCTTAGGACTCACCTCACCGACAACAGTGTACAAATTGCCCGATATATTCACAGTATTCCCAACGGAATCACCAAAGGGAAAGAGTGTTTTAGCCAAGCCTGTAGCTAAAACACAAACTTCCGCCGATTCTTGATTATCGAATTCGGATAAAAACCTACCCTTGCTTACTTCTAAATTATGTAGTTTTTGGTAGTTTGGATTACAACCTAGCAATTCAGCCCTTGTCTTTCCTTCTTTTGTAAAAACCTGACGATTATTAAGTTCACGAGTGGGATAAATCGCGGATAGGTGTGGAATTAACTCTGTAATCTTCTTTAAATCATTTGCGGTAATGCCATAGGAATAAAAATAGTTCCCTTTGCTTTTTCGCTCTGACTCAGGCGGTCGTTTTGAGGAAAGAATCAGGTTATTTGCACCGAGTGCCATAATCTCACCTTCTGCTTTTTCTGCAATTCCTTCCCCGATTGCAAGTAGCCAAACCACACTCACAACTCCGATAAAAACTCCTAAGCCAGTGAGTAAGGAACGCATTGGATGAGTCCAAATGCTCAACAGTGCGGCTTTTCCAAGATTATGCCAAAACCGGGATAGTCGTTGCCCCCAGGAAATTACCACTTTTGGTTTTGATTGAGATACGGTTGTTCTAACAGTAACTGGCTGATGGGTGCGGATATCTTCTACAATCCTTCCATCCTTCATTCGAATAATTCGACGGGCCCGGCGGGCAACTTCATCTTCATGTGTCACTAATACCACTGTTTTACCCTCCTCATTTAACTGATCCAATAAACGAAGGATTTCTTCGGTCGTCTTACTATCCAAATTTCCAGTCGGTTCATCAGCCAATAAAAAGGCGGGATTACTAGATAACGAACGGGCAATGCCAACCCGTTGTTGTTGTCCGCCCGAAAGTTCCTGCGGGCGGTGATTTAAACGATCCCCCAAACCTACTCTCTCCGCAAGTTCTTTAGCTTCTGACAAACTATCGTTATCTCCCCGAAGATAAGCCCTGGGCATTCTTATATTTTCTAATACATTTAAATAAGGTATTAAATTATAGGATTGAAAAACAAATCCAATTGATTGCCCTCGTACTTGAGATAGTTCGTTATCAGATAATTGAGTGACCTCACAGCCATTCACTTCATAAAAACCTTCCGTAGCTCGGTCTAAACAACCTAATAAATTGAGTAGTGTACTTTTTCCCGACCCTGATGGTCCCATAATGGCGACATAATCCCCTGCAGGTACATTTAAATCAACTGAATCAAGGGCTTTGACCTCTTCCTCGCCCATTTGATAGATTTTGGACAGAGATCGAACCGAAAAAGCAAAGCTCATTGATTAAAATAATGCAAAAAACTTACTTAACCTGCGGTCACATCGTGAGTAAACCAATGGGCATACTGTTCAATAAAAGAATCGGGATTAACCAATACTTTTTCACCTTCTTGTAATCCTTTCAGTATTACAACCCTACTCAAATTTTTAGGCCCCAGCTCCAATGTACGTAAGGCAAAGTCATCTTTACCGACAATACTGACGAAGCAGTATGCTTTTCCATTTTTAAGGAAAACTGCGGTTAATGGAATTTGTAAAGCCCGATCTATCCTTTCGGACAGGACTGATACTTTTGCTGACATACCGGATCGAATTCCATCTGGCGGGTTATCAATTAATACATGAGTCGCATACTCTTTAATGTGCGAGGTATAACGGCTCACGGAGGGAAGCGGATACTCGCTTACCGATTCAACCTCGCCAGTTAGGTCAATTCCACGCAACGCATCGATGCTGATCGAGCACGTCATTCCCTTCTTTATCTGTTCCACCCGATTTTCATTCACTTTTGCAATAACACGCATGAGTGATGCGTCCGGTAAGCGAATAATTTTTTGACGTTCTCGAACTAATTTCCCTTCTTCAATAAGAATACCATCATCCGAACCTGAATTCGAACGATTCGCATAAGTAACTGCTCCGCTTGATGGAGAATTGATAATACACTTTTTAATCTGCTCGTTAATTTCTTTCTCTCTGGCACATTCTAATTCATAAGAATTTTCTACCGACTTAAGTTTTGCTTCTGAAGTATGAATCGATGCGTTTAGATCATTCACTTTTGCTTTTTTGGAATGGACCCGAAGGACTTCCAGCTTGGTTTGAGCGAGGTCGAGTTCTTTACGTGCCTTTTCTACTGCAAATTGGTCGGCTTCTAATTGAGCTGCAGAAACATACCCCTTCACTGCTAAACGTTTACTGTATAGAAAATATTCCTCCGCTCTTCGAAGATTCTCTTTACCCACAAACTCTGAACTTTCGAGCTGTTCTTCCTCTTGCTTAAATGAACCCGATAAGTATTCGCCTAAAGACAATTCTGCTGCCTCCAAATCTGCTCGTGCTTTTACCAAGGACGCACGAGATTGATAAACCGCGATTCGCTGTTGAAGTAAGTCTTTTTGAAGTGCCGCATCATCAAGTCGGACTAAAAAATCGCCTTTCTTCACGAGAGTTCCCTCCGGAACGATTTCCAAAATACTAATCCCCGATGAACTTCTACTTCGAACCTCGCAGCGAATTTCAATATTCTCTGCACTTTCGACCTCGCCTGGCTCTGTTATTTCAAGAATAAATTCAGCCACTCGAGCCTCTTCCCAGAGGGGTTGAATGGCAAAGCTATCCTCCGACTCATCTCCGGTAATCCACCAAGCAAAAGAAAGCATTCCGGCTCCCACAAAGCCCAAGAGTGCTTTGGTCGAAATAAAACCAGCTTTTGATTTTGGAAACATAATAACAAACCTTAATAATCTACAATTAAAAATTCAGCAAGTTAGGATCAAGGAATCCATTACTTTTGATAAAGGAGGTTACGGTGATAAAATAGGTCCACCGTCTAACCATAGACCATTCTCTGCGAGTCGCATTGCTCCCAAGTCGTAAGTAAGCCTCATCCGCATCGCTTCATAGCCAATCCAAACGCTCAAAAAAGAATTACTCGCTTCCAATAAATCATTTAATGCATTTACCAAATCACGAGCAGTCGTGGCACCAAACTGAGAATTCTTTCCAGGTTGGGGAGGTTCATTCAGACGTAGACGAGCTAAGTCTACTTGTGCAATTGCACCACGAACAGCGGCACGACTCAGTTCGAAATTCAACTGATAGAGTTTAGACATTCGTGAATGTTGACGCAGTGATCGTAAAACACTGTCCTCAAAGGCTAAATATTGACGTCTCGCTTGTTGGTATTGAATTAAAGAAGCTTGGTATCGATTGCGTTCACGAACTTTCGAGAGAGGAGTGTCTAACTCTATCCCCAACTGTACCCTTCCTTCATGTGAGTTGAAATGACCCGAGTTCATTGAATCTGAGCCAAGGTCGCCGGATAAAACAAGATCTAAATCTGTACGTAAATCATCCCTAGCTAAATCCGACATTCTCCAAGTATTGACTAAGGCTGCCCGGGCATTCATCCAGTCCAACCGTTCTTTTGATGCAACCTCATGTGCATTCTTGGGATCAACTGACACCTCAATCATCACGATCGACTCGAGTCGGACTGATGCACGGGCAAGGGAAAGTTCAAGGACAACTCCGGTTAAATTATTTAAATGTTTTGCCAAAATACCTCTCTTATTCTCAGGCGGAGTTGTGGATAACGAGTTGAACCACTCATCCAAAAAATCCCATTGAACGGAAAGTTCTTCGTTTAGCCTTACGCTTGTGTTGTTTAAATCCACAACCATTTGCTCCAATACCTTATCTTGAAATGCGTTTTTCCCCATTCCTAGTTCTTTTAAATCAGAACGATTGCGTAAGTTCTCATACCATTTTTTTCGTTGAGGTAATTGAATCACGAGCGTTGCCAAATCTTTTTGTAATCCAAATAAACTTTGATCAGTAGAATCCTTCATTGCCATTATTTGTCTCCCGTAATCTTCGATTTGAACTAGTTCGAGATTTAAATCGGGATTACGAATAATTTGAAGTAATTCGTTAATTTCATCCTGTATCTTTACAAGAGTAGGGTCAGTCAGGCGAAAATGCTCGAGGTAATCATCCTCAACACGAACCATTAAATCAGGAGGGAGTCCTAAAAAAATTTTATAGCCATCCAATTTATTATCAAAAGACGACTTGGCTGCAAGAAGTCCGCTTTGGCCGTTATAAAGTGCCTGTCTTGCTTGATCAACCTGAAGTCGGTTTCCAATCCTACCGGCCTCAAATGCCGATTCCAATTGGACAAGACTATCCCTTAACTTGGCCACATTTGCTTCTTGATTTCTGATTCTTTGTACCTCTTGAACCAATCCTAAATAACCGGATACAGAACTTGAAAAAGACGGGGATCGAGGAATCCCATCAGAACCAACTCCTTCCGCTGGATTACTACCAGTAATTACATCAAGAAAGAAGCCCTGTCGAAATTGCTCTAATCTACGAGCATCTGCCAATAATTGTCGTTCAGCCAAAGTAAGTCTTTCCTTGTAAACCCGTTTACTCGCACCACGAAGAAGGGGTTGAGTGATAGTAAGATTAGCTAAAGAACCACCCACCTTCCCTTCTCCATTACTTAAATCGAAAGTCAGGCGATTGGCTAATGAAACAACCCAATTGGCGCCCTGCCCTGCCATCCCGCGAATTCCCACTTGAGTCCGTGATTTAATTACCACTTCATCTTCTCCCATTTCCTGGTCCGCCTCTGCTGAGACTCCCCCAAATAAATTGGGCTCTAATCGAAACCTTTCGTAGGTAACATCCAAAGCGGAAAGGTAGAGGTTTTCTTTTTGCCTTTGAAGTTCCGATGAATGCAATATCGCAAGGGACATCGCATTTTCTAAATTCAATGGAACAACCCCAACCTCATCGATTGGAAGTGAATCCTTCCATTGAATACCAACTAATAAATCAGTCGAATTACCATCCGGATAAGCACTTTTTTCCTGCACTAATTCGGTAACCTTTCTCGAATCAGGATCATCGCGAGGAGCGAATGGAAAAGGAGTACTTTGCTGGGGGTTCAATCTAGATTTATTACTTAATTCCCAATTAAAACCAGGAACATCTTTCAAAAGTTCACGGACTTCACGATCCGCACTCTCCGGTTTAATTCTGGAGCGACAAGCTACGAAACAAAAAAGTTCCAGTACTAGTAAAAAACGCAACGCGAAGAGTTGTGCTTTCATGAGCAAAAGGTAAAAACGAAACCGAGTTCTCCAATCAACTGAAAAGCTCAGTAACCGCTTGTGCTTTCACCAACTCGCGCGGTTGATTCAAGTGGTTATAGACAATCGTTTCCGGATCAATCCCAAAACCGTGATAAATCGTTGCCAATAATTCGCGGGGATGAATGGGTTTGTCCAGCGGAGCAGATCCAGTCTTATCAGACTCACCATGTACATATCCTCTTTTTATACCCGCACCGGCAATTATTCCAGTATAACAATAGGGCCAGTGGTCACGACTCCCTCCATCGTTTCCATTCCCTGATGTACTAACCCCTTTTTCTGGACTCCTGCCAAATTCTCCAACGCACACGACCATTGTTTCATCAAGCAAGCCACGCTGGTCTAAATCAGTCATTAATCCAGATAATCCGCGGTCGAGCATAGGGGCAGATTGATTTTTCATTCGTTTTGGTAAATCCTTGTGAGTATCCCAGGAGTGGTTATCCGAATTCGCAACCTTCGGCCAAATTACCTCAACAACGCGGGTTCCCGCCTCCACCAAACGACGGGCGAGGAGACAACTCTGTCCAAATGTATTACGCCCGTAAGAATCTCGAGTCGAGTCAGGTTCCTGATCCAGTGCAAATGCTTCCCTCGCACGTCCTGATGCAACTAATTCAAGTGCCCGATCATAGTGCTGGTTTAAATTGTATTTCTCTACCGCCTTGTCAATCACAGGCATGGCATCGGACATGGCATCTCTTAATTTAGCCCGTCTATTTAAACGAACTCCAAACATATCAGGTCTCATCTGTAGATCATCTACCCGAACTTTGGCCATTTTCTCCATATCCATATCATCACCCGGCGGATAAAGAGTATATGGGTCATAAGCTTTGCCCAAGAAACCAGCGGTTCCTCCTTTACCAACCACGCCGCTTTCCTGAAGAGGCCGAGGAAGCATAACAAAAGGCAGCATTGGCTCTGAAGTAGGTTTAATCCGTATAATATTAGATCCAAAATTAGGAAAGTCTTTGGGACTGGGCGGTTCAAGCTGACCAGAAGGACTAACCTTGTCTGTGGTGTACCCCGTCATCATTTGGTAGATCGCTGCCGTATGATTAAAAAGTCCTTTCGGTGTATAACTGACTGAGCGCATCATGGTGAACTTATCATTTACCTTGGCCAACTGGGGTAAAAGCTCAGTAAAATTAACCCCTGGAATCTTAGTGGAAATCGGTTTAAATATACTTCGTACATTATCAGGTGCATCTGGTTTGGGGTCCCAAAGGTCTAAATGACTGGGTCCGCCCTGTAAATATATCATGATCACACTCTTCGCTTTCCCCCAACCCGGTCCACCTCCACCCAATGGATTCGCAGATGCTTTCATTTGCAACATAGCTCCAAGGGATAAACCTAACATGCTTGAGCCTCCAACTTTTAACACATCCCTTCGACTCATCGGCAGGTGAGCATCACATAAATCTCGTCCTAATTGTCCAGGTATTCCAATCATAATATTATCCTAATTTAGTTTTTTAAAGTTTCAAAGTTGTAACTATTTCGCACTACCGGTTGAAAAGAAAGGCAGGTGTGTTAATTAAGGCCCAAGTCAAATCTTGAGCGCCGATCAGCCTTTTATTTTGCAAGTGCCCTTTGCTAAGTGAAACGGCTCTGCGTAAACGAGCAACTTCAGGTGGCAAGGGAATCGGCTTTTTTGCCTCCGTTAAAATTCCTTCCAATTTTACCAGTTGAGCATCTTTGGGCAGTGGCTTGCTTGCCTCCTTAAGCAACTTGGCAAGCAATACTCTTTCGGAATTGCTCTTTTTGAAGGCATCGGAAAGGGTTTTAAGTTGATCCGAACTACGGTTATTTTTAGCAACGGCAAAGATATCTTTCACCTCCTCTGGTAATCCATATGACACCGGAGGAGGGACATTGGTAACGGCCAATCTAAAACGGCCAAGAGAATGCTGACCACTTTGAAACTGCTGTTTTAATGTAAAAGTTAAATGAACAGGACCTTTAAATGAAACTTTTTCCTTAACCTGAAATGAGGCATAATGGACATTGCCCATTTGAGGAGAAATTGCCCACCCATTTCGACTGGGAGCCACCTTGCCATCTACGGCCGATACAACCGGGTATCCACCCTGGCTAAATGTGGCTAAAGCGTTCTCAAACGAAAGCTTAAGGGGGACTTCATTTCGATATAGCTTAAGCGAACGGATTGCTACTCCATTATCCAGTAGAAGCTGAATACCCTTTAAATCTTGCAGTGAAACAAAATCGAGCCGGTATGATTTCCAATCACTTGATTTTTGAATCTTCAAGCCTGAGGAAAGATTTTTCTGGGAATAGGATTCCGCTTTTGTTTTCCACCCTACTTGAGCAACAGCAGATTTCTTTGCCTTCGCCATCAATTCGATCGCAAAACTTCCCTTTTTACAGGAAAGATCAATTGTCAGACTGGGTTTAGGAACTTGCTCTGCTCCCGACTTATAGTAAAACCCTGATGCTCCTCCCCCATTATAAATTTTAAGAAGCACAAGATTTCGTCCTTTATTCAGGGCAAGAGTTATTTTTTCCTGATCTGGAGCTGCACCTCGTCCGATATTATTTCCCAAAACCAACTGGCCATTAAGATAAACTTTTATTCCGTCATCACTGCCCAAATTTAAAGGAATTTTTGTAGGGGCATCCGCATTAATTACTTTCATTAAATAATTAGAAGAATTTTCGGCGGAGAAAACAGTGCCATATAACACACCTTCTTTCCAATCTGTCCTTACCTTCCAATTATGTTCAATAGCACCATGCTTAAAAACCTTATTCTCATCAAAAGTATAGTCGATTTCCGGCCCCGCTTTTTCATCAAAGCCAACCCCGACAAACGGTCCAATATGATAAAAATTTCCCGATCTAACCTTTCCACTTGGTATGCTTTGGGACAAAAGAATGCTGTCGTTTGATTCTTGAAAATTTGTTTGTAATCCAGGGGACCATTTATTTCCCCCTCCCCTTGTTCCAAAGCTCCAATCACCCTTTACTTCCCAATCTTTTAAATTATGCGAGGGTTTTGAATGAACTTCGAGTTCAGTAAGAACAAAATTCCCATCCCCAGGAGAGCGTCCCGGGCCTTTCTTGGGAAGCCTTGGATCGGTCATCGCCTCCACTCGGACTCCTGTTATCGAGGATAAATTAGTTGTGGTATTCACAACATAACTACCCTTTGCACTTCGGCCACCTACGAATACGGATCCATCTTTTTGAGGCTCGAATTTGACCCCCGGCATTTGGGAAGTAACTTTCCCCATATTCAAGTTTTCCCACTTACTTATTCCGTTCGAATACTCATCTTCCCATTTAGACAATCTTGCCGGGAGTGTTTGATCAAATAAAGTGACCGCATCTTTTGCTTTTTTGATTTCCAGCTTTCGCTTTTCCGAAGCAACTTTAACCGCATTTGCAGTTTTTTTCCTGTAATCATTAATCTCAGAACTGGCCTGACTAATCGCAAGTTCTCGCTCTCTTTCTTTTGCGTTAAGCGATTCTTTGATACCCCTCTCTTCTTCTCTCAATTGTTTAATCAAACTCAGATGGTCGTTCTGCAATTGATCGTTAAATAATTGCAGGCTTTGTGCGATCTCATTCTCCGTTGCCGGACGGTTCAGTATACGAAGAAATAAGTCGTTTATTAATGTGGGGTCATCCTGTTGAGCCTTGGCCATTTTTGTGATTGCATTATTAGGGTCTGAAATCGCGTTGTTTACTGTGGGTCCACTGACAAGAGCCATAATCGGCCCCAACTGAAGCTCACCATTACGTTCGCATTCACAGGAAGTTTCTCGGGCAGGGCGGCCAAAAGTTCCCAAAAAACCATCTGGCAGCTTGATACCCACATCTGGCAGCGATGCGGCACGGGTACCGGCCGGAACTCCTGGAAACTTACTTTTGAAACCTGTTACTTGATACACCGCGTCGAGCAGAGTCTCGGCAGGTAAGCGGCGGGGGTGGGCATGAGAAAAATTGATGGTATCATCCACATTCCAGCTATTGGAACCGACCGAAAGCTGGTATGTTCTTGATTTACATAGTATTTTAATGATGTGCCTTATATTGAAATCACTCTTGATAAACTCTTTCTCTAAATAACTTAAAAGTTTTGGATTACTGGGAGGGTTTCCTGCTCGGATATCATCAATTGGTTCGATTATTCCAATCCCGAAAAGATAGCCCCAAATTCGATTCACATAACTTTTTGCAAAATAGGCATTACTGGGTGAGGTCATCCATGCCGCTAATTTTTCCCGCCTGGACATTCCAGATTTCTCTGCAAATTCGGCCGGATAAGGAAAATCGGGTGCTACCACCTCACCCGTGCGTTCATGTTTCACTTCTCCGAATTTTACATCTTTTACAAACTCATAAAGTGGTTTTCCTCTTTCAACCGCAGTCTTACCAATCTCGTTTTTCCCTGAAGCCGGATCCTTTGACAATTTAAATTGAGCAAAATGAGCGGCCATTTCGTAATACTGGTTTTGAGTCCATCTTTCAAATGGATGATCATGGCATTTATTACAGTTAAATCGAGTAGCGAGGAATAAATGGGTTGTATTCTCCATAGTATCCTCGGGGGTTCTCAAGATTTTAAAATACGATGCGGGCGGATTTTCTTTATTCGAACCCGAGGCAGTTACTACTTTTCGAACAAATTGATCATAGGGAGTATTCTTTTCCATTTCTGCCCGTATCCAAGTGCGTAAGGAAGTTGCCCCCTCTCGTCCCAAAAACTTTCCATTTACTTGCAGTAAATCGGCCCATTTATTGGTCCAGTGTTCAAGAAAGTCTTCACTCCCTACTAATTGATCGATCAATTGATCTCGTTTCAACTGGGAAACTCCCTTTTGCTTGGTAAAATCTAAAACCTGATCAAGACTCGGAGGGAGACCAGTTAAATCGAGGTAAACCCGACGAAGAAACTCAAGATCGCCGCTTATTGGCGAGGGAAGTATTTTCATCCGCTTCCACTTCTGGGCTACTAATTGATCCACCTTATTATTGTGGGAAGGTTCCTTCCATTGAAATCCCTTACGATCCCCCATGACCGTTAAGGTAGTTGCGGCATACCGGCCTTCATAACGGGCTAATATAGGTGCCTCTCCTCTACGAAGTGTCGTCATTAAACTCAATTCGTCATGCTCGCTTACTTCTCCATTTCCACTGGTAACAAATGCCTCGTGTGTAACATCCCGTATCTTACCATTGGAAAAGCTGGCTACTACTCTCATTTGCTGGGTCGAGCCAATTTCCTGAACAACTGGATCCTGAGGAAATAATTCAATCTTCTTTACTCGCACTGCATTAGTAGCAAGAGGAGCTCCATTCGCGATCCATGCTTTAATTACCTGATAGTATTTTGAATTAGAATCAACTAATTGACCGCCTTCATGTGGTACCCTGCCCGAAGCTTTTAACAGCATAAGGCTACTATCAGGCGAGGCCACGCTTACCCTTCGACAGGCCATATCATCAGTAAATGCACGAACATCATACAATGCATCGTAGCCTCGGAGAGAGAGTTTGAATCCATTCTTTCCATCTTTTGCCCCATGACAGGTCCCTGAGTTACAACCAAGCTTAGAAATAATGGGATTTACATCTTCGATAAAATCAGGTTCCCAATTCGCTGTCATTCCAGCAACTTGAACGGGAATTGAAACTTCCCGATTTGCAAAATGGGCAACAAGCACGCCCCTCCCATCTTTCTTCGGTGAAAATAATCCTCTCTTATTCACAGTCCCGATTCCTCCTTTTACTCTCCATTTTGCCATGCGAGTAACATCCACTCTTCCTCCTCCTTGTAAGTCTGCACTTAACAAAAGTTGGCAATAATCAATTGCCCGGGAAATGGATATAGTCTTGGGTTCAAGAATAAGGTTTTCAACCTCAGCTCCCTTTTTTAAAGACTCGGTCACCTCCAAAGACTGTTCAGATTGCTTTACTGAAAATAGTAGATTGTTCACCTGTCCGGACTTTTTCTTAATGGGAACGGGGATGAATTTTCGAAAGATTTCACCGGATGATATTTTGTGTAAACGAATTAATCCATCATATCCCCCTGATGCCAAGGTCTTACCATCAGGTGAGCAGGATAAAGAATAGATGGCAGAATTTGGTATTTGCTTCCTCCATAGTTCCTTGCCCGACTCGATCTCAAAGCAAGAAATTTCTCCCTTCCCATTCAAACTGCTTCCAGCAAAGCCAAGGTTTCCTTTTGCATTAAAACAGACTGAAAAAATTCGTCCAATTTGAGATTTATATTCACGGATTTGATTGGGATTTCCTCCACCTGCCGGTGCCGCCTTTGTCGCCTGTCTAAATAATTTTGGTTTACCATCAGCACCCCCCACCAATAACTCGGTTTTCCCAGGTCGTACCGCGATTGAATTCTGTCCTCCACTCAAAATCCCGGGTGTGTGGGTGGTTACATTACCGATAAACCTTTCTGTTTTTACATCAGTTTGCTTCACTGTTTTGTCACGGCTTACCGAAAAAATCGAATTTCCATCTTCCGAAAAAACAGTCCCCCTCACCCAGTCATCATGTCCAGACATGTAGGAAATTTGTTTTCCATCGGTGGACTGAATAACTCGAACTGATGAATCACTCCCTCCAAAACCAAGCAATGTACCATCCGGTGACCACGACACCCCGTATAACGTATCGTAAGTTACGGAGTGAGATAATTTTAATTTTTGGACCCTCCAATCCCAAACTTGGATCTCTCCCATTCTTCCCGGTTGTCCTCCTGCTAATGCCAGGTTCTTTCCATCCGGAGAAAAAGTAACCGCTTCAATCCGTTCGGACATCCCGACCAATCTTTTTACAATCGAACTCCCGTCTGATTTGTATATAATAGCCTCATGGAAACCTGACAGGGCAAGGTATTTACCATCAGGAGAATAATCGAGAGAAAGAATTAATGGCGGTATTTCATAGATAGGAAGATTTTCCATGCTGTATTTCGGCCCGGAATTGGCAGGAGAATCATCTTTCGCACCTTCCACAATCCACTGTACAATTTTTTTATATTCTGTGGGATGCAATGCCTTTGCATTTTTCCCTTTAGGCATCTCGGAAGATCCGTCTGGGTTAATCTTGATTTGATCGATCAGATAGCTAACAAAAGGCTTACCAGGAACAACTGCGGGTTTACCTGTTTCTCCGCCCTTTAATAAAGAGAGGAAATGAGTCATCAAATAATCTCCTTTCATTTTTGCAGGTTGGTGACACCCATTACAATTGGCCTGAAAAATAGGTCGAATGTCATCATGAAAACTAATCTTTTTCGTTTTTTCTGCCTCGCAAAGAAAAGGAAGCAAGCAGGTACCAAAGAGGAGGAAAACCTGGATGGAGATTTTTCGAAAAGAGAAAGGCATATAATCAATACTGATCTCAATTAATCTTGAGACAAGGGACAAAGTGAGATTTCTAAAATTAAAATCCGCAATGATGCTTATAATTAAGCCATATTCTTAATCCAGAGTTGAGGCTTTCCTGTGAAATTTCTTTCAATCGTCCAATCAATTGTTACCCCAAAAGCTAACTTGAGATGAGACATATAAAATTTTCCTCTCGAAGGAAAAATGAAAACTAGATTGAGATATGCCCTCTCATAAAAGTATCTGCTTTTCCCTCCACCCATATTCCATTTTTGCTCACCCCACATTTGAATGAAGTACCGCGGGGAGATAATTGCTTTGCCCGAAGGGTATCCTTCCCAAGCTTTTTACTCCAGTAAGGAACAAGAACGCAGTGAATTGAACCGCTCACCTCGTCTTCATCCACCCCACAAGCAGGAGCAAAATAGCGCGTAACATAATCAACCTTGGGGTCGGCAGATAAGGCAGTAGCAATAATTCCACGCGCACCTGTAATTCGTTTTAAGAGAATGGGATCGGGTTGCATATCCAGCACAATTGATTCATCAGAAAATACACACAAACAATCTAGACCGATGTAAGTTTCATTCGGATAGGCTCCTAAGCCTTCAACGAGTAATGGGGAAGCAACACAGATTCGGGATGGTAACGAGGGTAGTGCCAAAGATAAGGCACCATTTTCGAGCTTAGTTACTTTTAATTCTCCGCTACTGGAAGAAAAGCATATTGATTTGGCACCCTCAGAGAAACCTTCTTCAAACAGTATATGAGAAGCCGCTAATGTCCCGTGCCCACTAAGATCGATTTCTACTAACGGAGAGAACCAACGGATTGACCATTGGTTGGGGGAATTTAAAAAAAGAAATACAGTTTCAGGTAAATGTGTTTGTGCGGCAATACTTTGTAATTCATCAGTCGACAGCCAATCCTTTAAAATACATACACCAGCGGGATTCCCAGAATAGGAATCCTTACAAAATGCATTTACTTGATAATAGGGTACATTCATTACAATTTAATTAGAAAAAAGCCAATTACTACCTTGCTTACAATTAAAACGCTCGGTTGATTTACATAGATTGAAGCAATAGGTTACAAAAGCAAATTTCATAGCCCGAACGATGCCAATTATCAGAAATTAGCTCAGATAAAATAAATTCTATACAATTGAATCTACACTACCATACATTTGCCAAGCTAAAGGCAAAGAATCTAAAGTGAGTAAAAGAAAAAAAGGTATTAAGCGGGTACAAAACCCCACTGGGAGCGATACGCTTTAGAAATCAATTGATTTGCATCTTTGCGATTAGTGGTGAGTTTTTTGGCATTCCATTTAAATTCTCCACCCACTCGCATCGCAACATTACCCAATAAAATAGCCTCGGTTAAATTCCCGGCATAGTTAAAGTTGGAGAGAGCAATTTCAGGCTTGTTTTCCCGAATTGCCTTCACCCATTCTTCTTTCATCCCCGCGTCTCCTCGACCATTTCGGGCAATCGATTGTTCGGGCAATTCAACTTCATTTTTCTTGTGCCATTTTCCGCCCTTGTATACCAACCAATCGGCTCCATAATCATTGGGAGAATACATTATCCCATCTGTGCCCACAATAAGAAGGCCACTGTTTTTAGGAGTCTGACCATGAAAAAGATCCATTGGGGGTAGATTCTTCACTCCTTTATTATCCTTCCCATTATTACCCACTTTTCCTTCATACCAATGGAATTTGATTGGCCCACGCTTTTCAGTCTTGGGGAAATATAGATTAATACTGGCCCAGGAAGGATAAGTCTCATCATTAATAGGACCCGTGTTTACTGACTCCGCCTTAGTCGGCTGGGTAAGTTCGCATCCCATAAAAGCGAGGTTGGTGGTATGACAAGCCATATCACCTAACGCACCAGTGCCATAATCGTACCATCCTCGCCATTTAAATGGTGCATAACAGGAGTGGTAGGGTCTCATCGGTGCAGGTCCAACAAATGAATCCCAATCGACATGACTCGGTACATCCTCAGCCTCACTTGGGCGAGCTGTAATTGTTGGAGCTTGTGGCCAAACAGGACGATTTGTCCACGCATGTATATCTTTCACCTTCCCTAATCCTCCGGCACGAATGTATTCCGCTCCTTGACGAAGGCCATTCTCTGCAGTTCCTTGATTTCCCATCTGCGTGCAAATTCCCTTTGCATTTGCTAGGGTGGTCATTTGACGAGCTTCCCAAACAGTGTGTGTCATCGGTTTTTGCACATACACATTGATCCCCTTTTGCATTGCCATCATTGCTGCAGGTGCGTGGGTATGATCTGGTGTACTGACTGTAAGTGCATCAATCTTATCTCCATACTGGCTTAGTAATTCTCGATAATCAGAAAATTTGACCGCATCTGGATGCTTTCTTAACGCTACATCCAACCTGCGGGAATCGATATCACAGGCAGCCACGACATCGCCATGAACCGCTGCATGATCAAAATCACTCTTCCCCTTTCCCCCCACTCCGATCCCCGCAACTTGCAGCTTACTGTTTGCACCGAAAACTCTTGACGGGAAAAAGTTAAAAGCAAACGCAGTAGACGCGGCTGCCCCCAGAAATGTGCGTCGTGAATAGTGGTAGGTTTTTTGGTAGCTCTTAGTCATGGTAAAAAAAGAATAATATTAAATTTTTCAAAATAAAATAAACTTCAAGCACACCCTGCAAGGCAAAAACACTGGATTGAAGAATTTTCTCAATAGAGAAAACAAACCTATTCACATTTAAACCATAGTATAGAGGACTACACTAATGTTCTGCCTTGATAGTATTAAAATACTGAGTCCGGTCGGCCAAGCACAGTTTGTAAAATTTCCTCATTTCTTCCTTTCGCTTTACTGGCTCCAGGGTTTGCCAATATTTACCAAGGATATTTTGTCGATGACGAAGCATTTTGAGTTCTTTCGTTCTGACCTCAGGCTTTAAGTTCCTTAGACTCCTAAGTCGATGTTTAATCTCTTTTTTTCGCTCCAGGCTCATACCCTCAACTCGTTCAATCGTTTGTCTTAAAATCCTGAGCTTTTCAGGAGGTGCATCCAACAACGAACGAAGCAAATCGACTTGATTGGCACCTGGAAATAACGGAACTCCTCGAGAGGTCTTCTTGGACTGATTTTCATCCAAAAAGTGTTTCCTTATTTCTGATTTCTGCATCCGCGAATTATCCCGCTTTTTATCGTCGCTTCCAAAAGTTATATTCAATGAAAAGAACAGAGTAAAAAGAATGAAATGAGGAATAATATTTTTCATTGAGATTATTATATTAGGAATCTAACAACACCAGCAAATCATAGGTTTGTTCACTCAAAAAACTTTCAGGAACATTCAATTCTTCTGGAATTGCCATGAGATCTTCAATTATTATTTTCTCCGAATCATTTAAGTAAGATGGTAAGGAGTTAGGCTCTAGGGCAACATTTTCTTGATTATCAACTGTAACTTCTAAATCGAATAAAGGGATGATAAATAATAATGCACAAAATGCTACTCCAATTGAGGCAAAAGGAATGAAATAATGAACCCCTCGACTTACTGATTTATTTTCTAAGTCGAGTTTCTCAATATCAACAAGAAGTGATTCAGTGAATCCTTCATTCAATGATGCACTTTCATTCGAAAGGAAATCCTCAATTACCTTTTCAGGATCATTCTTATTTTTCATCTTATTTTCTATATTCTTGAAGAGTTTTCCTTAAATGAGTGCGTGCCCGATGAATCCAAGTTTTAACACTTGATTCGGACACTTTCATAATATCTGCGATTTCCATATAACTAAGCTCCCTTTGTACGCGCAGTAATAATGCGGTTGAATAGTATTCGGGTATCTCCTTCATGGCAAAATTAAGTATTTCATTCCATTCTTGTGCCTCATTGGTTGGCTGCACGATTTGGCCTTGGATTAATTCATCCGAATAACTCGAAATTTGCTGACGGTTTGATTTCTTTATTTCATCGATTAGTAAATTTCTTGCAATCGTGAAAAGGTAGGTGGAAAATTTTGCCTTCGGTTGGTATCGAGAAGCTGATTGGTATACCCGAATAAAAACTTTCTGAGTCAAATCCTCCGCGTCTGCCTTGTTTTGAAGTGAACGATCAAAAAAGCGAAAGAGTCCATCCTTCCATCGAGTAATTATTTTCTCCATTGCAACAGGACATTTTTCCCCAACTTCTTTCATCAGCAACTGGTCGTCGCTCAGTAAACAATTCTCACGATCTTGATTCTCACTCATTTCAAGTAGAGTGCCATGAGACAATAAAGGATTGGGTACGCTTTGCATGTGTTCTGTCCTTAAAAACGGACGAACAAAAGAAAAGTTTCAAAATAATGTTATTTCAATTGATTACTAATCAAGCGGGATAATATGAGCAGCGTCCACAATTACATAACCCTCGGTATCCTCATTAAAAACTTTCAGGTCATATTTCTCACCCTTTTTAAAAACAAAAGAACCCAATGAATGCCATAAATTATCTGTACTTCCCTCTTTTCTCTGATCTACGACAACAGAAGATAACTTTTTTTCATCCTTAATTTCATATCTAACTTTTCCTGCTCGGTTTCCTGAAGCTACATACGAAACCATTATTTCGTGCCGGCCTTCTTTTGGTGCCTTAAACGGAAAACAAGCTGATCGCATCCCCTTCCCTCCATTTCCATCATGGAAATAAGAATAGCCCACAAAAGGACGGAGTGATGTACTTTCGACCCACTCCCCCTCGAAACTTAAATTTGCACCGTCCACTACCAGACCGCTCATTTGGGAGGGATCGATCCCCCGCCCAAAAGCAACTCGGTTTGATTTTTCCAATTCAATCACTTGTCCATCGTCCACCAATCGAGTTTTCAACTTGTCGTAGGAGATATCCTGAACGGGAATTTCCTCCTCGATCGCAAGAACGGCTGCGGTCGCTGCAGACTGGCCTAAAATCATAAAGACCGGTTCCATCCGAATTGAACCAAATGCGATATGGGAGGAAGAGATACAAACCGGAACCAACAAATTACTGCACTCATCAGCCTTTGGAATAATAGAACCATAGGAAATTTGATACGGCCCGCCTGGATGAACCTGTACATCGCCCTCATTTTGAACATACGACAGGCCGTTTTCATCTTTGGCTACATAGCGCTGAACATGATGGGAATCCATGGTGTAAGACCCCATTCCAATCGAACGGGGGGTATCTGACTTTCCGCGTAGATTTAATTCAGTAATTACGAAATTACTAACCATGCGCCTCGCTTCTCGTACATAAATCTGGTGCGGCCAGTGACCGTTCGATTCAAATTCGTCCTTCGCCAACCCCCAGGTGTTCATTTTTTTGCGAATATCTTCGGGTACGCGAGGATCATTACATAAAAAATAAAAGTAGCCTTTTTGATACCTTTCATGCTCGAGGATGATTTCCGCCCGCTCCTGATAACCCGCTTCTGGGTATAGATAATTCATTCCGATATTATCTGTGCTGAATGGACCATGGTTATTCGTATCTGTCTTGGCATTTGGAACCGGATCAAACTTCCCAAATACATGAGTGGAACCCTGAATCAATGTCCGCAGTAAGAGTTCGTACTGTGTGGGGTCGTACTGGTCAGGCCTTGGAAATGGAATTCGATTCTCCTCCACTTGAGTTAAACACAAACGAAAGTTATAAGCCTGCATTTTAAAATCTCCCTGTCCATCTTTGCCAGGAGACTGCGAACTAATTCGAGCTAACAAGCCACTGCTTGGATCCCCTTCAATGATAAAGGGATCAATTTTCGCCTTGAATTGATGGGATCGCGCATTCTTAGTCTGCACACCACTTAACGATTCACCATAAACTGAGTTCGCTTCTCGTCCCACGAAATAACTAACTCCTGCAGAGGCCATGAGGTCTCCCTCGTAAGTACAATCAAGAAAAGCGGATCCATTGTATGTATTTCCAGAAAGGGTAGAAATTGAAATAATTTCTCCCCCCTTTCTTTGAACGCCATTTTCTCGGTCCAACCTTTCCTCTCGGTAGACCTCTAATTCATATTCCTTTACCCATGATTCAAAAATCAATTCAGCAACATGGGGTTCAAAGATCCACATCGTCCTGCGGTCACCATCAATTGCAGGTGCACCCTGCCCTCGATTGCCATACTCGTCCATTTTTTGCCATTTCCACGAATCAACACTCTGGTAGTGCCTCCATACTCGATGATAGAAATCACGTGCGATCCCCCCAATTGCCTCTTTCTTTCCACTATCCGTCCATCCTAAACCACTACTTGATAGACCCCCTAAATACTGATCAGGAGAAACCACCACCACTGACTTTCCCATTTTCTTAACCTGTACCGCAGCGCTAATTGCGGCCGAGGTACCCCCATAAATCACGACATCATGAGTGAAAGACTTTTCTGCAAAAGCAAAAAAAGAATGCAGTAAAAGGAATGAGATTAAAAATACTGTACGAATCATAAGGAAGGGACTTATATTCCTATTTGATTAGAATGAATCGAAAATGTTCAATCACAAAGGAATTTTGTGAATAAAAAATTCAATATCGTGTCAGAAAATAAATGAAGATCTATTATGTTAAATCAAATTATATGAATTTTATAATTCAGGTCCGACCCGTAAGTTCTGGAGGCAGGTAGCTAAGGTGGGGTATTTAAAGTTGTAACTGTTATCTTTTAGAATCCTCGATACCACTTTTCTACTTTTGAGGACTAGTTCTGGAGCAGTACCTAAAAAGAGTGCACC
>ENA-OQVM01000650-OQVM01000650.1-marine-metagenome-genome-assembly--contig:-NODE-650-length-52962-cov-31.465312_pt1 | contig 52962 bp, 56 predicted proteins | sample MGYA00237776_ERZ505498 | MGnify/ENA primary metagenome ERZ505498 (study PRJEB26159, sample SAMN06265151) | marine metagenome | isolation source: Helgoland LTER site | place: Germany:Helgoland, sampling...
GTAGCGAGAACGGGATTTGAACCCGTGACCTCAGGGTTATGAATCCTGCGCTCTAACCAACTGAGCTACCTCGCCATCGGTTTTAAGGCTGCAAATATAATTCAATTTTATAAACTAGCAAGAGGTGTTTTTGATTTTTTTTAAATAGAATTAATACCTATATTGTCAACCTAAGAAAATAATAATGGCTAAAGTACAATTCGAATTAGAAATCCCCATTCACGCTTCACCTCGTATGTTATATCAATACATTTCCTCACCCTCTAATTTGCAAGAATGGTTTGCAGATAAGGTGAATTCTAGAGGTAAAGAGTATAGTTTTACTTGGGAAGGAGAAGAAGAAATTGCAGAATTAATTACAAAAAAAGCAGAAGACAGAATTCGGTTTAAATGGATAGAAAGCAAAGGTGACGATAGTTTTTTCGAAATAAAAATTCAAGTAGATGCATTAACGAAAGATGTCTCTTTAATTGTAACCGATTTTGCTGATGATGAAGATGAAGTTGAAGAGTCCAAGCAGTTATGGCAAAATCAGATAGATGAACTAAGACATACCATTGGTGCTTAATTTTATCTTTTTATAATTCATAAAACTCAACATTATTGTTGGGTTTTTTTGTGCTTAAATGTTTTTAAATACATTAATTTTGCAACTTTAAATCTTTCTTTATGATCAACTTCAACGGTGAGTTACAGGCTCCAGAAAACTTAAAATTATCATCAGAAAATAGAGCTTTTAAATATGGAGACGCCATTTTCGAGACCGTAAAAGTGATGCATAAAAAAGTAATTTTTTGGGAAGATCATTATTTTAGATTAATGGCCTCGATGAGAATGCTGCGCATGAAAATTCCTTTAACATTTACCTTAGAATTTCTGGAACAAGAAATTTTAAAGACGGTATCAGTTCATGAGACTGCCGATTCCTTCAGAATTCGTTTAAATGTTTTTAGAAAAGATGGTGGATTGTACACTCCAAAAACCAACAATATAGATTTTATAATTGAAGTAAACGTAAATTCTTATCAAATGAAAGAGACATATTCTTTAGATGTTTATAAAGATTTTTACAACTATTCTGGACTTTTATCCACGATAAAAACCAATAATAGAATGCTAAATACTTTGGCAAGTATTTTTGCTGATGAAAACGATTTAGACAATTGCATTTTATTAAATGAAAAGAAAGGAGTCGTAGAAGTAACAAATGGAAATATATTTGTTGTGAAAGGAAATGTTATAAAAACACCTGCTTTAACTGAAGGATGTATCAAAGGGATTGCCCGTAATAAAGTAATTGAAATTGTTTCTAAAAATAAGGAGTTTACTCTTGAAGAAGTTTCGATTTCTCCTTTTGAAATTCAAAAAGCAGATGAAGTATTTATAACGAATGCAATTATTGGTGTCCAGCCAGTAACAAGTTATAAGAAAAAAACGTTTACTACCGGTATTGGTAAGAAAATAGCGAGCAATTTAAGAGTAATGCAAATAGCAGGAATCTAATTTAAGTTATAATCACTTGGAGCGTTTGCCCACAGTTTATAATTTCCTCCTTTTTGTAATAATTTATTTTTCCATAGGTCTTCATTTTCCATAGAAAAAATATTTTCGAAATCATTCTCTTCGACAAACCATGAATTTTGATTCATTTCTTGTTCTAGTTGGTCCTTTTTCCAACCAGAATATCCTAAGAAAAAACGAATTTCAGAAGTCTTTAATGCTTCATTGTTTAGTAAGTCCTTTAAAGCTTCAAAATTTCCGCCCCAAAAAATTCCATTTGCCACTTCAATACTATCAGAAAGTAATTGCGGGATTTTATGGACAAAGTATAAATTATCCTGTTCTACAGGGCCGCCCTGATAAACGGGGAAATGACAATTAATCTCTGGTAATAAATCGTTCACCGTATAGTTTAAAGGTCTATTTAAAATAAAGCCAACAACACTATTTGAGGTATGTTCCGTAACTAAAATAATGCTCCTATTGAAAGAGCTATCATTTAAAATAGCTGGTTCTGCGATTAATAATTTACCTTTATTGAGTTTCAAATGCTGATCATTTACTATTAGACCTTAAATATAATAAAAATAACCATAAAAAAAACTCTCTTTAAAAAGAGAGTTTTAATATACTTTAAAACAATGTTCTTAGTTTACAGCGTCGCTTAAACCAGCTCCAGCTTTAAATTTTGCTACATTCTTAGCAGCAATTTGAATTGTTTTTCCAGTTTGTGGGTTTCTTCCAGTTCTAGCAGCTCTGTTAGAAACAGAGAAAGTACCAAAACCAACTAAAGCAACTTTATCACCACCTTTTAAAGCAGCAGTTACATTACCTGTAAAAGATTCTAATGCAGCTTTAGCTGCAACTTTAGAAATTCCTGCATCAGCAGCTATTGCGTCGATTAAATCTGACTTGTTCATAATAAATTAGGTTTTAAATTAATTGAATATTGTTTTTCGCTTTAAAAGCTTAACAAATATAGACGGATTAAGGGATTACGCAAATTTGAGTGCTAAAAACCCCCCTTTTTGTTAATAAATCTATGTAAATTGTTAATAAAGGCAGTCAAAAATCATTAAATTCTTTAGAACCTTACTGATAGAGGCTTTACAAGATTTTAGCTTCTGATGAAAAAGTATAGCCATTTAGTAAGCTTTTTGTATCCATTTTTTTCTTTCCTGATAATTTTATTTCATCAATGATTATAAAGCCTTTTTTTACTGCAACTTTAAGGTCTTTTTTGGTTGCTATAATCTGACCAACATTAAAACGATGTGGTGTCATTTCTTTTCTAACGGCATATATTTTTGCAGTAATCTCTTCTTCATTATTCTTAATAATTGTCCAAGCAGCTGGAAAAGGATTCAAACCTCTAATTTTATTGTAGATATTATCTAAAGAATCTGTCCAGTCAATTCTACAGTTTTCAGGATTTAATTTTGATGCCGTTTTTTCCTCCAAATTGGGTTGTTTCGTTGTGGTTACTTTTTCTGTTGAAATTAAGTCTACGGTAGTAGCAACTAAATTGCTCCCTAAATACATCAGTTTGTCATGAAGCGTTCCGACAGTTTCATTATTTTGAATGGTCATTTCTTCTTGTAAAATAATTTCGCCAGTGTCAATCTTATCATCAATAAAAAAGGTAGTAACCCCTGTTTTTGTCTCACCATTTATAATTGCCCAATGAATTGGAGCGGCACCTCTATATGCTGGTAGTAAAGAAGCGTGTAAATTAAACGTTCCGTATTTTGGCATTTGCCAAACCATTTTAGGTAACATTCTAAAGGCAACTACAATTTGTAAATCTGCTTTTAGCGCTTTTAAGTCTTTATTAAATGCTTCGTTTTTTAAGTTGGTAGGTTGAAAGATGGGTAAACTTATTGAGGTAGCATATTTTTTTACAGCAGATTCATTTAATTTTCTACCTCTTCCAGCAGGCCTGTCAGGTGCTGTAACTACCCCGACAATCTTATAATTATGTGCCACTAAGTGTTGTAGGATCGTAACAGCGAAATCTGGAGTTCCCATAAAAACAATACGCAAGTCTTTCATATTATACGTTTAATTGATAGTTGTTTTGATGATTAATTTGAATTTTATCATCTGTTAATAATTGACGCAAATGTATTAAAATGTCTTTTTCATTCGCAACTAAAGAGGTACTAATTTCTGAAGATGACAAATGCTGATGCTGTTTTAAAAGTTCCAGTATTTCAGAAGATAAATTTATATTCGGTTTGTTGTTTTTTGAAATGCAAACATCACAAATACCGCATTTTTCGGTTTTTATTTCATCAAAATAATTTAAAACCTGACGGCTTCTACAAACGGTATTCGTATTTAAAAACTGAATGAAGTCGTCAGATTTTTTCTTTTTCTGACTTATAAATTGCTTCATCTCTTTAGCGAATCTATTTATGGTGTAATGATCTTCTCTTGGAAGTAAAAAGATGAGTTCTGCATCGTTTTTCACTCCTTTATATTCAATAATGTTGTCGTTTTGTAAGCGCTCAAAATTTGCGAGAACAAGTTGGGTGGTGATTCCTGTTTTTTTAGCAATAAAAAATTCATCAATCTTAACCTCTTGCTCAAATAAGCCAGGATAGGTTCTTAAAATTAAATTGGTAAACTTTTTTATAATAGCATTTTTATCAAGATAATTTAAAACGGTCTTACTACTCACAATAAACTGTAAGGTAGATTTTTTGTTATAAATACTACTAACTTCTATAATTCCATTATTTGATAATATCTTAATCGCAGCAGCCACTTTCAATGAGGAGAAATTATATTTTTTACAGAATTCTAAAAGATGAAAAGGAAAGGATTCTTCGACGAGTTCACCTAAAGAAATTCTAAAATATTGATATAATTTTTGATGAATTTCTTTGATTTCTTTAATGCTTAATAATGTTTTTTCGAGTCTTTCTTTAAATGCTACAACATCACTTTTATTGAATAGCAAAACGGCAAATGATTTTTTGTTATTTCTACCTGCTCTACCAGTTTCTTGTACATAATTTTCAATGCTGCCTGGAAGATCTAAATGGATTACTATGCCAACATTTGCTTTGTCTATTCCCATTCCAAAAGCATTTGTAGCAACAATAATGGGTGTTTTTTCCGTCATCCAATTCTCAAAAGAATTCTTTTTTTCTGAGGTTGATAATCCGGCATGATAAAAAGAGCTTTTAAAGTTATTTGCATTTAAGAAAGCACTAATCTGTGCTGTTTTTTTTCTTGAATTGACATATACAATTGCGGGCGCTTTTGTTTTGGTAAATATTTGAAGTATCCGTTGTAATTTGTCTTCAACAGTAAATACCTGATAAGCTAAGTTTTCTCTAAAAAATGATTTTTTAAAAACCTCGGGTTCATTTAACTCAAGATTGCTAGAAATATCAGTAATAACTTTTTTGTTTGCAGTTGCGGTTAATGCAATAAAAGGAACCTTAGGTTTTAATGTTCTTAGTATTTTAATGTTTCTATACGAAGGTCTAAAATCATGTCCCCACTCGGAGATACAATGAGCTTCGTCTATGGCAATTAAATTAATAGGTAACGCTTTTATTTTTTGTTGAATAAAAAAGGATTGCAATCTTTCTGGAGAAATATATAAGAATTTATAGCCGCCAAATTTAATATTGTCAAACAAGGTGATCATTTCCTCTTGTGTTGCACCAGATGCAATACTAGCGGCTTTAATTCCTTTTTCACGTAAGCTTTCTACTTGGTCTTGCATTAAGGCAATTAGAGGAGAAATCACTAAGCAAATACCCTCCTTTGCCAGCGCAGGAATTTGAAAACAAATGGATTTCCCTCCTCCTGTAGGAAGCAATGCAATCACATCTTTTTGATCTATAACAGATGAAATTATTTCTTCTTGTTGGGGTCTGAATTCTGAAAATCCCCAATATTTTTTTAAGAGTTCTTTTGGTGAAATCATACTGAATAAGAAAGGGAGTTAACAATAAAATTGGTTCTTTCTTCAATTGTCCCAAAAGGAACATTGACTATCGAATAGCCTAATTCTAAATACGTTTTTAATAAAAAAAGATCAATTTTGGTGGTTTCTTCAAAAGACTCATAGCGTTCGTTATCAGTTACGTGTATGTCTTTCCAAGGCGAAAAATGAAAAACTTTGTCATACTGATATTCTTTGCTTTTTTCGATGAAAGTTGTTGGGTATTTCGTTTTGTAATATTCCATATATGCATGAATATCTGGGATTCCTCTATCAAAAAAAACAATTTTAGTTTTATTTTTATCAGCGGTTAGATACTGTTCTGTTCTACTTTCTAATAACATTTCACTAAATAGTAAAGGTTGGGTTAGAAACAATTGGGCTATTCCTTGTTTTTGTGCTTTCAAAGTCACAGCTCTAGAAACTTCGGGCATGCAAAAATATTTTCGTTTTGTTAGTTCATTTAAAACCGAAGTTTTTCCAGTTCCAGGCCCGCCAATTAATAGAATTTTTTGCTGCATCTCACAAAAATAATTGATTCCCTTTATAAAACTAATTTTTAATGTAATTTTGTGTCTTGTTATTTTTAATTAATTTAGAGAAAAGAACAAGCTTTTATGAATGATAAAAATCAATTTTACACAAACCTGAAAGCACAATTAGACGATACTAGTACGTTTCCTTCGGATTATATGTACAAGTTTATTGTGCCTACTGATGGTGATCAGGTTCAGGAAGTTGAAGCCTTATTTAATGATTCTGCGGCAGTATTAACCACCAAAGAATCAAAGACAGGGAAATATGTGAGCCTTTCTATCCTATTAAGAATAGAAAGTTCCGAAAAAGTAATTTCATATTATAAAAAAGCAGCAAAAGTTAAAGGAATCATATCATTATAATTAAAGAATTTATGAGAAAAATAGTTTTATTATTAGTTTTAGTTATGTCAACATCCGTTTTCTCTCAAAAAAGAGCTAAAACCATAGTAACCATTGATGGTGAAAAAATCACTGTTGCCGAGTTTAAAAAAATGTATGAAAAGAATCTAGGTGTCATAGATGATGAAGAAGCCAAAAGCATTTCTAACAACTTAAACTTGTATATCAATTACAAGTTAAAAGTTAAAGAAGCTTACCGCATTCAATTAGATACGATGGCCTCCTACAAAAGGGAGATTGCACTCTATAAAGACCAACTTATGGCCCCTTATTTACAGGACACAACCTATATAAATTCCTTGGTAGAAGATGCTTACTTTAGAACAAAAAATGAAGTAAAAGCGAAGCATATTTTAATACTGCTGTCTAAAGAAGCAACACCAAAAGATACTTTAATAGCCTATAATAAAATACTTAAATTAAGAGAGCGGATTTTAAAAGGTGAAAATTTTGAAGTGATTGCGGCTCAGTTTTCAGAAGATAAATCTGCTCAAAACGACCCCAAAACGCGTAGAAAAGGAAATGGGGGTAATTTAGGTTATTTCTCAGCATTTACAATGGTTTATCCTTTTGAGGTTGCTGCTTACGCGACAAAAGTAGGTGAAATTTCGATGCCTTTTAAAACGAAATTTGGGTATCATATTATGCAAGTTGATGACATCAAAGAATCTAAAGGAGCTATTGAAGCTGCACATATTTTAATTAAGGGTACCAGTGCATCTAGCGAAAACAGGATAAAAGATATTTATACCAAATTAAAAAATAATGAGAATTTCGAAGCGCTTGCTAAAAAGTTTTCTGAAGATACCGGTTCTAAAAATAAAGGAGGTAAATTAGGTAAATTTGAAGCAGGAAGAATGGTGAAGCCTTTTTCAGATGCGGCCTTTTCTTTAGCGCATGTAAATGATTTTTCACTCCCTTTTAAAACTCGTTTTGGGTGGCATATTGTAAAGTTAATCAAGAAACATCCTATTCGTTCTTTTGATGAAATGAAAAAAGAGTTATACGACAAAGTAAAAAAGAGTTCTAGAATGCAGTTGTCTAAAAAGGCAATTGTTACCAAATTAGAAAAAAAATATACGATTATAGAATTTGAGGAGGCAAAAAAGATTTTAGATAGAAAAGACATAAGAACCCTTCCTAAAGACTCTTTACAACAAACCATCCTTCGTATTAATGATAAGAAAATAGGACAAGAAGTATTTGTTGAATATATTAAAAATAGAAGCAATTCGCCCGTTTTTGAACTTTTCAAAACTTTTAGAGATACTCAAATAATGGACTATTATAAAGAAAATTTAATTTATACAGAACCTGAATATGCACATGTTTTAAAAGAATATGAAGACGGTTTATTACTTTTTGAATTAATGCAAGAAAAAATTTGGGAAGCAGCTACTAAAGATAGCTTGGCTTTAAAAAAGTATTTTAAAACCAATGTAGCGAATTATAAAACGGATGAGTTAAAAACGATAAAAGGACAGGTTATAAACGACTACCAAAACTTTTTAGAAAAAAAATGGATCGCTGGATTAAGACAGCAAAGTGAAATTATAGTTAATAAAAGACAATTAAAGGGATTAATTAGGTTTTACAGAGAAGAATAATGAAGTATACAATTGTTTTATTTTGTCTTGTTTTTTTGACCTCTTGCGATTTATTCAAAATAAAAGAGAAAGAGAGTTATGGTTCAGAAATTGTTGCAATCATAAATACGGATAAACTTTTTAGAGAAGATTTGTTACCTATTTTACCTAAAAACATCAATAGAACAGATAGTCTTGTTTTAGTTAAAAGTTATATACAAGATTGGGCAGTCAACAAATTGTTACTTGAAAAAGCAAAGAATAATAGTTCTCTAGAGGCTGTTAATCAAATTGATGCTTTGGTAAAAGACTACAAAGAAAGTTTATTAATCAATAACTATAAAGAGCAATTAGTAAAGCAACAATTAGATACCCTTATTTCTGAAGAAGAATTGGAGGAGTTTTATATGCTTAACAAAGAGAATTTTAAACTAAACGAAGAATTAGTAAAAATAAAATACTTGCATATAGACAGTCATATTAAAGATAAAAAAGAATTTTTAGCACTTTTTAAATCTGACGATATGAATGATTTAGAAGCATTAGAAAAACAAGAATTAAGTTTTAAATCCCATCAATTTAATGATTCTATTTGGACGCAATTAGACAACATTTTGTTAAAACTTCCTTTTTCAAAGGAAAAACTGTTAAAAAAAACAAAATTCCTCCAAAAACAAGATTCATTAGGTTTATATTTGGTGGCTATAAAAGAGGTTTTGCCGCGTAATTCTATAGCACCATTAAGCTATATAGCAGGAACAATAAGACAAATGATTTTACACAAACGTAAAATTGAATTAATAAGAGAGATAGAAAAAATAATAGTCAAAGATGCAACACAGAACAATGATTTCAAAATATATTAAAATTTCAATTTGTACCTTTATTTTAGGATTTGTAGGGTTGCAAACAGCTGCTCAAAAAACAAAAATAGACGGAGTCGCTGTCGTTATTGGTAAAAACATTGTTTTAGATTCTGATATTGATAAGTTTAAGCAAGAAATAGAATTAAGAAGTGAAGGAAAAGTAAAAATTACCGATTGCGAAATGTTGGAAGAATTAATGCAGCAAAAGCTAATGTCGCATCATGCAGTTGTTGATAGTGTTGTTGTTTCTGATTCCGAAATTTCATCACGAGTGGATCGAAGTATTCAGTATTTTACACAACAATATGGGAGTGTAGAGAAAGTAATTAAGGCTTATGGTTTTAATGATTTAGAAGACTTGAAAAAAGAATTAACGAGCGTTCAAAAGGAAAACATTTTAATAGAAAAAGAGCAAGCAAAAGTAGCAGAAAAAGTAGATGTTACTCCAGAAGAAGTACGTTTGTATTATGTTGGATTAAAAGACAAAGGAGAACTTCCTCAGTTTCCTGCAGAAATAGAATTAGCTCAAATTGTGCTAAAGGCAGTTCCGACTAATGAAGAAATAGATAGAATTATTGCTGAATTAAGTAAAATAAAAGTACAGATAGAAGAAGGTGGTAGTTTTAGAATGAAAGCGATCATTAATTCAGACGATCCTGGCGTGACGAGTAATGGGGGAGAGTATACGGTCACTAAAGAGTCTAGTTTTATTAAAGAGTTTAAAGAAATGGCCTTTACTCTTGATGTTGGTCAAGTTTCTAAACCTTTTAAATCTGAATTTGGATATCATATTATGCAACTGCATAAAATTAAAGGGAATACAAGAATTGCTTCTCATATATTAATGCAACCAGAAATTCCTGATGCGAAACTTAAAGAAATTAAAGAGAAGGCCGAAGAAATTATTTCAGAAATTAAAACTGGAAAATTAAGTTTTAGTGCTGCTGTTAAAAAATACTCTAATGATGCTGAGACTAAAAACAGTGGTGGTTTAATTATAAATCCTTCTACAGGAGAATCAAAATTTGATTTGACAAGAATGGATCCTGCTTTTTATGCAAGAGTCAGCGATCTTAAAAAAGGAGAAATGACAGCCCCTTTTTATGACGAAGAAAGATCTGGAGATAAAATGTTCAAGTTTATTCTAATGAGAAATAGAACAGATACGCATACGGCAGATATTATTGAGGATTATGTGAAAATCCAACAATTGGCACTTCAAAAAAAGAAAGAAGAAACGATTACAAAATGGTCTAAAGAAAAGATCAAAGACACCTACATTAAATTAGGTAATGAACATGCTAAATGTGTTTTTAATAAGAATTGGAAAAAAGAAGTAAATAAATAATGTCGGACGTTGAAGCGGTAACTAGTTTAGTAGAAAAATACAATGCGTTAAAAGCAGAAATAGGGAAGGTTATAATTGGTCAGCATGAAGCTGTAAATTTTACTTTATTATCTATTCTTTGTGGAGGGCACTCATTATTAATTGGGGTACCTGGTTTGGCAAAAACGTTATTAGTAAATACGGTTTCAGATGCCTTGGGATTGAATTTTAAGAGAATACAATTCACACCAGATTTAATGCCATCAGATATTTTAGGAAGTGAAATTTTAGATGAAAACAGGCATTTTAAGTTTATAAAAGGGCCCATTTTTTCAAATATCATTCTTGCAGATGAAATTAACAGAACGCCTCCTAAAACTCAAGCAGCCTTATTAGAAGCAATGCAAGAGCGCTCTGTAACTGTTGCTGGAAATCACTATAAATTAGCACCGCCTTTTTTTGTTTTAGCCACGCAAAACCCAATTGAGCAAGAAGGGACTTATCCTTTGCCAGAAGCTCAATTAGACCGTTTTCTGTTTTCTATTTATTTAGAATATCCATCATTTCAAGAAGAGGTTGCCGTTGTAAAAAGCACTACAAGTAATAACAGTCAATCCATCAACTCCCTATTTTCTTCGGAAGAAATTGTAGCAGCCCAAAAGCTTGTACGTAAAATTCCCGTTGCAGAGAATGTCATTGAATATGCTGTTGGTTTAGTAGGGAAAACAAGACCAAAATCGAAAGCAGCTCCTACACTGGTTACTTCTTATTTAGATTGGGGAGCAGGCCCAAGAGCTTCTCAGAGTTTAATCTTAGCAGCGAAAGCCCATGCTGTCGTAAATGGGAAATTCTCTCCAGACATCGAAGATGTAAAAGCCGTTGCGATTCCTATATTGTCTCACAGAATTGTGAAGAATTACAAAGCAGAAGCGGAAGGAATTACAATTTCAGACATCATAAAATCATTGTTGTAGTTTTTTTCGTTTCAATTCACCAAAAACTTGTTCCTCCTTTTCCGCTGACCTTGAATCTCAAAATACTTGCGAAGGTATTAGCTGTTTAGAATAAACTGTGATGTTTTGAATCCTGCCTTAATCTTTCACTACTTCCTTCAAGTTTTTATCTTGATCAATTTCCCATACATTAAAAATACCATCACCATCAAAATCTTCATGAATTAATTGAAACCTTGCATCCTATTTCTTAAAATGTTGTAGAAACGATTTTGGATTATTCAAAAACATTTTAGTAATAGAATAATGGTCAGTATCTTCTAAGGCTGTCTTTTTCATTTCTTCATTAGTTATCTCGTAAATCGTTGCATTTGTATATGCCATAAGCATTGGCGAATGTGTAGCAATAATAAATTGAGAATTAAAATGCTGTAAATGATTTTGTATAAAATATATGAAAGCTAATTGTTTTGCAGGGGATAAGGATGCTTCAGGCTCATCGAGTAAATATATACCACGCTGATTTACCATTTGATGCATAATATGCATATAGGCTTCTCCATGAGAAAAGGAATCCAATTCTTGACCGTAGTCTCTGCGAACTTCGTGTAACTGATAATTGGCACTGTCTTTCATTTGCTGAATAATGTGCTGTGGAACGTCATCACCTAAACCCATTTGATTATGTAGTTCAATATCAGAACGATGTATGCTATTTAGATAATCTCCAAAATCTTCAGCTCTAAAGAAAAACCCAACAGAACGTTCAATATCCCATTCTAGTTCCAGATATGGTAATAATTTTTTTGCAGCATCAAAACACTTCTTGTCATAACCTTTGCCGTCCATGTGTGGCAATTGTAATCGGCAGGCAATAGATTCTAGTAATGTAGATTTACCTGTTCCATTTTCTCCTATAATAAAGGTTACTGAATTTGAAACGTCAATATTTTTGGCATTTTTAATTGCAGGAACATCATAAGGATATGGATGTTTCTTTTCTGTATTTAAATGTATTGATGATAAATATGGCATAAAATTATTGTGTAGAAAACTTTAATAAATCTTCAAAATCTCCGTTGTCTGCTTTTCTTAAAGACTTGATATATTCATCACGAACATCATTTTTGTGTAACAAATCTTTATGTCCCCATGAGAAAATAGGTTCTTTAAAAACTTGTTTCATGAGGATATCTCCCATAAGACGTGAATGTCTTCCATTACCATTAGGGAAGACGTGTATTGCTACGAGTTCATGTTTAAAACGAATCGCAATTTCTTTTTCAGAAAATGTTTTATGCTCAATCCAATACTTACAATTTTCTATAAGTTGGCGGAGTTTGGATGGGATTTGAAATTTATCTACTCCAATATTTTTATTAGATTTTCGTATTGTCCCTGCCCACGCCCATACATCTCCAAGCATACGTTTATGTACATCAAAAATAAATTTCTCGGTAAGAATTGTATCTACTTTAAACTTCCTACGTAACAAATAATATTCCATTGCTTTTTGAATATTGAGTTGTTCAAATTCATCTAATTCTTCACGAGTGGTTACTGTTGGAATTAATAATCCTTCTTTTTCATCTTCATCAATGGGAGTTTGTCCATTGTCATAACTTAAATCTAATCCCATAGGTGTCGTGGCATTTCATATACTAATTGCTTCGCCTTATCATCAATAGCCTTTTTTAAACGGTCATTGGTATTTTCTTGGTCTTCTAATGCCATTGTATTAGAAGTTGTTTTTACAATTTCTAAAGCTAACTCTTTGGCTCTGTTCTCGATAGTCTTTTCAATAGAACCATCCATAGGAACAAAACCATAAACAAATTTCATATTTAAAATTCGTCCAGCTTCCTCTAAACTTTTTAGAGTAATTGCTCCTTCTTTTTCACGTTTTTCTATGCTCTTTGCACTATTGCTTGAAATCCCTAATCTATCACTAAATTGACGTAAAGACATTTTAAAGGATGTACGAATAGCATTAATCCAACCGTTCTCTGGGCAAGGTGTTTTTAATAAAGGTGTAAACACTTGGAGTTTTGTATCCAACTGTTCAATCATTAATTTTTGTTTTAAATCTTTCATAATTAGTCTTATTTAATAATATAAAAAGATATTATAATATCGTTTATCAAGTGTAAATATAATACTATAATATCATATTACTGTATTAAGGCAATACTATATTATGGTACAAATCATAAATTGAGTTAAAAACATTAGGTCAATTCACTACGGCTTGGATAAATCTAATGTTCAAATTATTACTTATAAGAGAATTTCAGAGATTAAAGGAACTTTAAACGAATAAATATAATTTAGAATGGAATGTAAAACGCAATATATATATGGCGGGGCATCGTTATATAAGTTCAACAGAACGCTACTTACAAGACGATTTAGAAAACTTGCACGAAATCGTAAATAACTTTCATCCGATAAATTAAATATTGAATAAAAAGTACTTAATAAGGTACTTTTTATTATCTTTGTGCTATGGAAACAGTAAATTATACAGACTTTCGTTCAAATCTAAAGCATTGGTTCGATAAAGTAGTCAATGATGTAAGCGATATCATTATCAAGCGTAAGAGCGGTAAAGACCTCGTTTTAATATCATTGGACGAATACAATTCATTAAAAGAAACTACCTATTTGCTAACAGGAAAAAACAGAGATATTTTATTAAACGCTATCAAGGAACTTGAAGCAGGTAAAGGTGTTCAAAAAGACTTAATAGAATAGATGAAATTAACTTGGTCTACTTCTTCTTGGGAAGATTATTTGTATTGGCAGAAAGTCGACAAGAAAATAGTAAAACGAATTAACGAACTTATTAAAAGTTGTATGCGAACACCTTTTGAAGGCATCGGAAAACCTGAAGCTTTAAAAGGAGATTTGCAAGGTTATTGGTCAAGACGAATCACATCAGCACATCGATTGGTTTACAAGTATGATAATGACCAAATCTTGATTGCAGCTTGTCGTTATCATTACGGAAAATAAATCCCACACAAAACAAAACCCAGATTTTTACGAAAAAGTAAAAAACCGCTGTTTTTTGTTTTGTTCTGCTCGCTACCACTCCTAATTTTCAAAAAAACTAAAAACATTTCCACCATACCGTTTGTCATAACAATGCTTTTCATGCTGAGATAAATCCGTGTGTTTGGAATGTTCCACAATTAATATGCCTGCTTCTTTAAGCAGGTTTCTTGAGAAAACTAAATCGATAATTTTTAAAAACTGGGCTGCTTCAAAATCATAAGGTGGATCTGCAAAAATAACATCTGCTTGCAAAGATGTTTTTTCTAGAAACTTATAAACATCACTTTTAAAGGTGTTTATGGGTAAATCCAATTCTTCTGCCGTCGTATTGATGTACTTTATACATCCAAAATGCCCATCAATAGCATAAACTTCTTTGGTTCCTCTAGAAGCAAATTCGTAGCTGATATTTCCGGTTCCAGCAAAAAGGTCAATCACAGCAATACTGTCAAAATAGTAGGTGTTGTTTAAGATGTTAAACAGCGATTCTTTGGCCATATCTGTTGTTGGACGAACAGGTAAGTTCTTAGGTGCTGATAAACGCCTGCTTTTGTGTTTTCCAGAAATTATTCTCATGAATTTAAAAGGATGTAATTTGAATGTTTAGGAGCCGATAATTGATTGAATATTTTGCTAGTACTTTCCAAAAAGAAAATATTCCGAACGTATTGGTATGTTATTTTATAAATTTCTGTTTCTATATCAATAGCTCCCGTAAAGTAGATTTTTACTTCTTCTACGTCTATTTTTAATTGCTCAAAAGTAAATAAGATATAGTACATGAAGTCTTCTTTGGTTTCAAAAGAAAAAGAATTCGAAAATTCAATTTTTTTGTTTTGCAGTATTACAACATCAAAATTTTCTTTAGAAACATTGATATATACCTTTCTTTCCTTAGAGGCAGGTAAAGAAATTAGTTTTTCGATAAGTATTGTTAAATGATGTTTGTATTCAAATTCTCCAAAATTCTGAAATAAGTAATTATTAATATTGACATAAGGAACATACACGTTTTTGGCATTCATGCTTTCAATATTGTCAAATGTAATGAAGTCGGTAGCGATTGTTTTAATGTTAAAATCAAGATATTCTAACAGTTTGTCTTCAGAAAAATAGGCATTTGGTACGAGGGTAAATAAATCGTTTTGATGTATTACTAATACAGAAGAAAAGTCTTTTTGTAGTTGTATGTCTGTTTTAAAGATTGCTTCAATCTGCTTTAATAAACTTTCTGGAGTTCCTTGTTTCTCATCAAATTCATATTCAGAAAAGTAAACCGTTTCATTTGATGTATTGTTTGATATGCAAAAAGAAAATCCATCCAAATTAAATTGGATGGATAATCTTCTCTCTTTTGTGTTTGTTAAAGTAGGGGTGCTATTCTTTTTTATCACGGTCTTTTTTATCATAAGAGGGAGGCCAGTTACCACCCGTTGAAACTTCTTCTAAGGAACCAACAGAAACAAACTCTCCTTTAATTTGATCTGTAGCATTTGCTTCTAACTCCTGTTTTACAAGAGACTTGCTCATGCCTTTCAAAATGTCTTTCTTTTCCGTTTTCACATAGAACGTAGGTACAATTAAACCTTGTACTTTTTCTACAGTTCCAATTTCTATTTCAAATTCTTTGTTTTCAACTCCAGGAACAGAAAACATGTTTTTATAATCTCTGTCTGCAAAGTATTTTAAGATGGGCTCATAACCAATCGTATCTTTTCTTTTCTGGGTCACAGAAATGATAATACCACCCCCTTTATTTACTTTTACGATTACATCGGATGTTTCAGTGAGTGCTAGTTGAGCAGAATCAATAAATTGAATTAATCCAGCTTTGTCTTTCGTGTAGGTACCAGTTACCTCAAAATGTTTTACTTCTGCGTCTCTAATAATTTTTAATTTTTTTACAACTTGAGCATATTTTGCAACCTTTTCCTTATTAAAGTTAATTGGTTCCATGATTCCGTTGTAAATTTTAAAGACTAAAAATACGGTTAAAAATAAAAGGACTAGCGAGGCAATCCATCTAAATTTTAAAGGTAAGTATTTAACAACAACAATAGCTATAAATACTGCTACTATAACTGATAATATGATCATTCCAAGTAATCCCATTTTAATTTTTTTTTATTGTGTCAAGCAAACTTACAATTTTTTTTTAATGATAAAAACTTTTATTTATAAATCAATGTATCTTTGAGGTATAAAATATTTTATGATAGAGAAACCAGGTGATTTTTATACTGAATTAGTGAAAAACTTTCAATATTCACCAACTTCAAAACAAAACAAATTACTTCGCTTATTAAGTGATTTCACGTTTAGTGATCATAAAGACGATTTGTTTTTGTTGAAAGGCTATGCTGGAACTGGAAAAACGACCACAATAAGTGCTTTTGTAAATAGTTTAAGTGCCACAGGTAGAAAAGCTGTTTTATTAGCACCTACAGGGAGAGCAGCAAAAGTAATTGCTGTTTATTCTAAAAAACCTGCATTTACAATTCATAAAAAAATATATTTCCCCAAAAAGCAATCAAATGGTAGTGTAGATTTTGTTTTACAACCAAATAAGCACAGAAATACCATTTTTATTGTTGATGAAGCTTCCATGATTCCAGATAGCAGACAAAATCAAAAATTATTTGAAGCGGGTTCTTTATTAGATGATTTAATACGATATGTTTATGCTGGTCACCAATGTAAAATAATATTTATTGGAGATACGGCGCAACTTCCGCCAGTAAAATTAAATATTAGTCCTGCTTTGGAGTCATCGACCTTAACGTATGAGTATCAAAAAAATGTCACTGAGATTGAGTTGGATGAGGTAATGCGTCAGCATGAAAATTCTGGGATACTTGCCAATGCCACGCTTTTAAGGGTTATGATTCAAAAGGATACGACCAATTTTCAATTTGACATCGATTTTCCGGATGTCATAAGATTAGATGATGGCTATGACATCGAAGACGCTTTGGTAACTGCCTTTGAGAATGATGGCGTAGAAGACACTGCTTTTATTGTACGTTCTAATAAAAGAGCAAACCAATACAATCAGCAAATTAGAATGAAAATTCGCGGACAAGAAAACGAGATTTCTGCAGGCGATTACATCATGGTGGTGAAGAATAATTATTACTGGCTGAAAGAAAATTCAACGGCAGGTTTTATTGCAAATGGAGATATTTGTGAAGTATTAAAAATATTTTCAATTAAGGAATTGTATGGTTTTAAATTTGCTGAAGTCGCAGTAAGAATGATTGACTACCCAGATATGCCTCCCTTTGAAACCGTTTTGTTATTAGATACTTTAACCAGTGAAACCCCTTCTTTAACCTATGAAGAATCGAATAAATTATACCAAGCGATAAAAGAAGATTATGCACACGAAAAATCGAAATTCAAACAGTTTTTAGCCATCAAAAAGAATGTATTCTTTAATGCGTTGCAAGTCAAATTTTCTTATGCAATGACGTGTCATAAATCTCAAGGAGGACAATGGAAAACAGTTTTTATAGAGCAACCTTATTTGCCAGAAGGCGTGTCTAAAGAATATTTTAGATGGCTTTATACAGCATTGACAAGGGCGCAAGAAAAGTTGTATTTAATCGGTTTTAAAGATGATTTTTTTGTTGATTAACGGAGTAGATAGCTCATTGCAATCCGACCATATTTATGACCAGAATTATAGACTAAATTTTTAGATCTGTTTGTGTTATAATTAATAACATAGCCAAAGTTGAAACGACTAAAAGTGAATTTTATCCCTAATTCTACTTCAAAAACGAGGGGGATCAATTCTTTAGTTACGAGGCTTTTTTTGTTTAAAAAACTTCCTTGTAAAGTGGCGTCATAGAGTGCATAACGCAGCATCGATTTTAGATATATAAAGGACTCTATTTCTCTAAAAGAGTTGGTTTGTTCATTATTTAAGTTCGTATTAAATGCAATTGAATTTGTTATGTTTTGTAGCGGTTGAAAGCCAATTCTACTGTAGAAACCTGTCGCAATATTTGTAAAAACTGACCCTACATTTAGATTGTTTTCCCAAGTAACATCAAAATGTTTTTTTTTCGTTTTTAGGATTGTTTTTAAATATTCTACACCAAAATTTAGTGCAAATGCATTTTTTATCTGATATTTCCAACCTACAGCTTGCTGGAAGCCATAAATATCATGGATGAAATCTTGTAATTCTTTCGCAAAAGAGTTGGTGCCTATAAAACCAACTTGTATCGCTGTGTTTAAAATTTGTTCGTTTTTATAGATCCTATTGATACTGAAATCACCATATAAATAACCCGCAAAAGGCCTGTCGTGTTCTGAAATAGAAATTACTACGGATCTATGGGGCGTGTATATTTCATGCCCAACTTGCCAATTTAAAATCCGTTTTTCTAAAGAGGTATTCTTGTTTTTAGAGAGATATCGATAGGATAAAAAAACGCCACTTGAATAGTATCTATCGTTCTTTTTAGTCACATATAAATCATTGTCTGTAATAATGCTGATTTCTTTAGAGAATTTTTCTTGAGATTGTATAAAGGCAGATGCAAATAATGCAAAAACAAATAGGAAGTATTTCATAGAAGGCAAATATATATAAGAACTTATTTAAAATGATAATTTTTTATCGATTTCTAAAAAAAAGTAGTTATTTTTAGACCAAGTAAAAAATGATATGGAGACAAGAGGCGGATTGAGTTCAGAAGACTTTCAGAAAGCAAAAAATAGTGAAGAATTATTAGCGCTTTTAGGAGAGAATAATCCAACGTATAAAAAAGTAAAAAAAACTATTTTATATGATGAAGAATTAAGATTACTGCAAATAGAATTGGTAAAATTACAAAGATGGATTTCTAATAATAACAAACGCGTTGCTATTATTTTTGAAGGAAGAGATGCTGCTGGTAAAGGAGGAAATATCCGTCGATTTATGGAACACCTGAACCCCCGCTCAAGTAGATTGGTTGCTTTAAATAAACCGACAGAAATAGAAAAAGGGCAATGGTATTTTCAGCGATATATAAAAGAATTACCAAATCCTGGAGAAATTGTTTTCTTTGATAGAAGTTGGTACAATAGAGCGGTAGTAGAGCCTGTAATGGATTTTTGTTCAGACCAACAATACAAAGAGTTTTTAGTGCAAGTTCCTGAGTTTGAACACATGATGTATGAAGACGGTGTTCTGATTATTAAATTTTGGCTTTCTATCACTAAAGATGAACAACTAAAACGTTTTGAAGGTAGAAATGAAAACCCTTTAAAAAGGTGGAAATTTAGTCCTGTGGATAAACAAGGGCAAAATCTTTGGGATCGATATACTCATTTTAAAGAAGAAATGTTTTCTAAAACACACACCTCCTATAGTCCTTGGATGATGATAAAAACGAATGATAAAAAAGTGGCAAGATTAGAGGCAATTAGATATGTTTTATCAAAGTTTGATTATGAGGAAAAAACAACCAAAACAAAAGTTTTAAACCCAGATCCTAATGTTGTCATGCGTTATTACAGGTCCAATACACACGTAGATTAAATTGAATATGGAAATAACACCTAAAAATTTAAAAAAACTCAATTCTAAAAAAGGATTGTTAGCACTCGCATCCAAAGGTCCTTTAAACATAGAAAGAGCCATTAGATATGTTAATTATCAAAAAAAGTTAGATCAATTACAAGTAGAATTGATTCGATTGCAAACTTGGGCAATTGAGAAAGAAGAACGAATAATTATTGTTTTTGAAGGAAGAGATGCTGCCGGCAAAGGAGGCGCAATAAGGAGATTAACAGAACGTATCAATCCACGTCATATGCGTATTGTTGCCTTACCAAAACCAACCAAAGACCAACAATCTCAATGGTACTTTCAAAGATATATAGAGCAGCTCCCTAAGGCAGGAGAAATTGTTTTTTTTGATAGAAGCTGGTATAATAGAGCGGTAATAGAGCCCGTAAACGGTTTTTGTACGCAACAAGAATATCATGTTTTTATGAACCAGGTCAATGATTTTGAAAGAATGATTTTAGAATCTGGAATTCATTTAGTTAAAATATACATGTCGATCTCTAAAAAAGAACAATCTAAACGTTTTGTAGACATAAAAACAGATCCTCTAAAGCAATGGAAAATGACCAAATTAGATGAAAAGGCTCAAGACCTCTGGGATGATTATACAGAATACAAAGATGCAATGTTTGAAAAAACAAACACGGAAATTTCACCTTGGAAAATTATTAGAGCAAATAGAAAAACGGAGGCACGTATCAATGTGATCAATCATATTTTAGACCGTATTCCTTATGATAAAAATTTAGAGGTTTAACCAATTGCTTTTTTTACTTTAGAGAAAATAAAATAGATTTCTGAAGCAATTTGTTGATTTGTTTCAAGATAGGTTTCATCTTGTAAGTCGGTTCCATCAGCAGCTTTTGGATCTACAAAAGGAAGGTGAAATCTCGCCGTTGCTTCTGGAATAAAGGGACAATTTGTGTCTGCATTATTACAGGTAGTGATTGCAATAAAAGGTTTTTTGTTCTCTTCATGATCATACCTCTTAGAAAAACCTAAAATAGATTTAGTACTTCCTTCAAAAGAAATAATATAGGTTGGGTTTTGATGCGAAAAATTACCTAACTCAAATACAAAACCTACTTTTTGTAATGTTTTTACAGTATTTTTAAAAAAAGCAGTTACTTCCGTACCCCCAGAAAAACTATGGATATTTAAATTGAAATAATTTGCGGCAAAGAATCCCCATACTTGACCTAACTGACTTCTTCTAGAATTGTGCGTGCAGATGAAATTTAAATGAACAACGCCTTCTTTTTTGTAGCTTGCTACAATTCCGTCCGAAATTTGAAGCAATAATTTTTTTCTATCTTCATTTACTATAATTTTATTAGATGCATTTATAAAGAAATTTTCAGTAGAAATAGTAGAAGTCATAATCATCTTGTTATTTTTGTGGCAAATATACTATCTTAAAAAGATAAAACAAATTATTAAAAGGTTAAGAATGTGTTTAGAAATTGGAGATAAAGTAGCGGTTTTAGACGATGTTTTAAAAGGAAAAGTAATCCAAATTATGGAGGAAGAAATTTCTATTGAAACAACTGATGGTATGATTTTTAAATTCAATTCTGCAGAATTAGTTAGAATTGACAAGGAACAACATGAAATGTCAAAATTTAGTGATATTAATAATACCTTATTAAAAGATAAAATTGCGGAAAACCTTCCTAAGAAAAGTGTCTTTAGAAAAGATAAAAAAGAAGTAGTTTTAGAGGTGGATTTACATATTAACCAACTAGCAAAATCTACTAAAAATATGGATAATTATGATATGTTAAACCTTCAGTTGGATACAGCAAAAAATAAAATTGAGTTTGCTATTTCTAAAAGAATCTCAAAAATTGTTTTTATTCATGGCGTAGGCGAAGGTGTTTTGAAATCTGAACTTCAGAGATTGTTAAGGAAGTATCCTATAAAATTTTATGATGCTTCTTATAAAAAATATGGATTAGGAGCTACCGAAGTTTATGTTTTTCAGAATCCTAATTAATTGTAAATTTGAATTATGAAAACGGTCTATTTAGATAACGCAGCAACGACACAAATTGATACAGAAGTTATTGATGTAATGCTTTCTTCTTTGAAGAATAATTATGGAAACCCCTCTTCTGTGCATCAATTTGGAAGAAAAGCAAAATCTGCAGTTGAAACTGCTAGAAAAAATATTGCGAAACATTTTAATGTTTCTGCAACTGAAATTATTTTTACAGCAGGGGGTACAGAGGCAGATAATTTAATTTTGCACAATGCCGTTTATAATTTAGGTGTGAAAAGAATCATTACCTCTAAAATAGAGCATCATGCGGTTTTACATACTTGTATTCATTTAAAAAAAACAGAAAATATCCTTGTTGATTATGTTGATGTGGATGAATTTGGCAGTATTAATACTACGCATCTAAATGAATTACTTACTGGGGCAACAACGAAGACATTGGTGAGTTTAATGCTTATAAACAATGAAATTGGGAATTTTTTAGATGTAGAAAAAGTTACGACTATATGTAAGAATAACAAGGCACTATTTCATTCAGACACCGTGCAAGCCGTTGCTCATTATCCAATTGACCTAAAGAAGACTCCGATTGATTTTATGGTAGCAAGTGCACATAAGTTTCATGGACCAAAAGGAGTTGGTTTTGCCTATTTTAAAAAAGGATTTGGCATTTTACCTATGTTTCACGGAGGTGAGCAAGAAAAAGGAGCAAGGTCTAGTACCGAAAATGTTCACGCTATTTTAGGGATGGAAAAAGCATTAGAAATTGCTATTTCTAATTTAGACAAGGATAGAGAGTATATAGAAAATTTAAAAAAGTATTTTATTTCAGAACTACATAAAATATCAGTAGATATTGAATTTAATGGACTTTCATCAAACCTCGATAAAAGTAGTTATACCATTTTGAATGTGCGCTTTCCCTTCACAAATGCGCTGCTTTTATTCAGTTTAGACTTGGTTGGAATTGCTGTTTCTGGAGGAAGTGCCTGTCAGAGCGGAGCCAATAAAGGTTCTCATGTTTTATCAGAAATATTAAATGATAAGGATGCAGATAAAACGTCGGTTCGTTTTTCTTTTTCGAAATATACAACTAAAAAAGAAATTGACTTTGTCATTAATTATCTTAAAAAGTCATAAAAGGAAACGCAAAAAAAAACCTCATCATTTTGAAAATGATGAGGTTTTTTGTTTTTGTTTATGGATGTTTAACTTTCTCTGCGCTTTCTTCCAAAACCGCTAGACGATTTTCTCTCTCCTCCAGAGCTTCGCTCTGATCGATCAGGTCTGTAAGAAGATCTTCTTCTTCCAGAATCACTACTTCTTTTTGAAGAACCTTCGGAGCTTCTACGTCTTCCAAAACCTCCACCATCTTTTTTACCAAATGGTTTTTTTCCGCCTCTTCGTCCATCACCCGAACGTTCTTTCTTGGTAATCTCTATGTTTACAGAGCGTCCATCAAAGTCGGGTTGATTGCTAGAAAAAGCTTCTAAAGTTTTGTCTTCAAAGTTTTTATCAATTTCAAAGAAAGAAAAAGTATCTAAAATATCAATGGATCCAATTTCTACTTTATCACCAATATTCTGTTCGTTAATTAAGCCAATTAATTTCCCAGGATTTAGGTTGTCTTTTCGACCTATGTTGATAAAGAAACGTGTCATGTTTTCGTTCACTGTCCTTGCCCTAGAATTACTCACTGAAGACAAGTCGTTTAGATCTTTAGAGTTTTCATAATACTTTAGCATTGTATTGAATTCTAAAGAAACAAATTTCTTGATTAATTCCTCTCTATCTAAAGAGGTTAGTTTTTCGTAAATACTTGGTAAAAATTCTTCCATTTCAGATTCATTTACTTCCGTATTTTGAACCTTGTCAATTAAATTCATTAACTGATTTTGAACAATCTCTTTACCAGAAGGGACTTTACCTTCAATAAATTTCTTTTTAATGATTCTTTCTATCTGTCTTAATTTTCCTTTCTCTTTTCCGTTTACTAAAACAATAGAAATCCCTTTATTTCCAGCTCTACCAGTTCTACCACTTCGATGTGTATAGTTTTCTATTTGATCTGGTAATTTATGGTTTAATACATGTGTTAATTCAGTAACATCCAATCCACGAGCAGCAACATCAGTCGCTACTAATATTTTAATTGTTTTTTTTCTAAATTTTCCCATTACAGAGTCTCTTTGCCCTTGAGATAAATCTCCGTGCAATGAATCTGCACTATAACCGTCTCTGATTAGGTTGTCTGCAATTTCTTGTGTTTCTCTACGTGTTCTACAAAATATGATTGCATAAATATCAGGGTTTAAATCTGCAATTCTTTTTAAAGCAGGGTAGCGTGTTCTTTCTGTAACTGAATAAAATTCATGACTTACGTTTTCTGAACCTGCATTCTTTTCACCAGAAGTAATTTCAACTGGTTTTGTCATATAGTTTCTTGCAATTGCTTCAACTTCTCTAGGAAACGTTGCAGAAAATAATAAGGTTTGTTTGGTTTCTGGAGTTGCTTCTAAAACTTTATCTAATTCGTCTTTAAAACCCATATTTAACATTTCATCAGCCTCGTCTAAAACTAACCATTGAACGTTTCCTAATTTTAAAGCTCTTCTTTTAATTAAATCTACTGTTCTACCAGGAGTTCCCACAACAATTTGAGAACCTCTTTTTAAAGATCTAATTTGATCTTCCATACTAGAACCCCCGTAAACAGTCGTTACTTTAATACTTGGTAAGTATTTACAAAAGTCTTTAATGTTGTTTCCAATTTGAACTGCAAGCTCTCTTGTTGGTGATAAAATAATAGCTTGTACGTTACCACTATTATCATCTAAAAGCTCTAATATTGGCAAACTAAAAGCAGCAGTTTTACCTGTACCTGTTTGTGCAAATGCTTTTAAATCATCTGTTGAAGAAATAATTTGTGGAATTGCTTTTTCTTGAATAACAGTTGGCTTTTCATATCCTAAATCTGTTAATGCTTTGTTGATAGGTTCTTTTAAACCTAATTCTAAAAATGTTGACATACTGTGTTTTTTTGTAGATTCACAGAACGCCCACCTGCAAACCCGATTATAAATTCGACCTGATTTTTAATGAGTTACACTCAAATAAAAAATCGGGCAAATTTACGAAAATATTATGAAACAGCGTGGAGAATTAGTGTTTACTTAAATCCTTTAGTTCTGTAGCTATTTTTTTAGAAGAAATAGCTGCAAAACTGTTTGTTATGACCCCTTTTCTATTTACAAGAATAGATCTTGGCATCTTGCTTGTTAAGAACCTGTTAGCGCTATTTTTAGGTGTAATATAAAATTGTTTTTGGAGATCTAATTGAGGTATTATGGCTTCCTTGCTTCCGTCGATTCGAACTTGAAGAAATAGCACTTCTGGAAACTTTTTTGATAAATAATTTATTTTAGAGGCTATATATGCCTTAGAAACATATTTCGGATTCCAGAAGAATAACAATACATTCTTGTTTTTTATGAGTTTTTTGATAGCATGAACATCATCGTTTAAATCATTTAAAGTAAAATTTAGTATTCTTTGACCTTTATGTATCGCTTTGTTGTCTTGGAGAAGTTTTTCTACTTGCCCCTTATCTTTATTACTTGTACTTAACTCAAGATAGGTGTTAAAAGCTTCATAACTTCCATTGCCCTTCGAGTTTCTGTAGAAATGACCGATGACAGTTTGTTTTAGAAAAGCATTTTTAGAGGCTTCTGATTTTATGCTCCTATCAATCGTTTTTAATAAGTCTACTGTGAAGCCTGATGAATAGCCATTTGTCATGGGTTTATGACCTAGGGAATAGGTTTTGTTGTATAAGAAATTCCTTACATATTGAGCATATGGAGGATAGTACATCAAAGGATGATTGTTGATATGAACTGATTTTCTATGCGTGTAAAAAGAATCTTTGAAAATGTGAAAGTCTTTTTTGTTACGATGTTTTACATGCGCTATAGGATATCTCTCTATTCTAGAATAAATTGGGTAGGTAAGTGCTACATTTAAAATATGATTGAAATCATCCGTTTCATTTGGATGATTTGTAACATACTCTTGATATGCTTTTTTTCTTAAAGTGATTAAGTTGTCTGCTTTTACATAAAACTCGTTCGGCTCTAATTGATTTAATTTATAAAATAGTTTATTGTCTTTTTCATCTTTTAAAAAACAATCAATTAAAATGTTATTTCTTTTCGAACCGACTCCTGTAAAAACGATGGACTCATCAAAATCCCAAGTATTTAATCGCAACATTAAACTATCTTGAGGTACCATGTAGATATATTGATTTTCGTTCCCATGTAAGAAATAATACAAACCCTCATTAATATTCTTTAGTTTTCCTAAAAACTGATTGTTTTTTCCAAGAAACATCGTGTCCATTACTTTATTCATAGAATAGAGTACAACATACCTAGATTTTGGGTTTATAATTTTACCTCCAAAGTAAGTGACTACATTTTTAGGATTGGAGTTGCAGCTTACAAAGGTTGTGAAAACAAACAATAAAATGAAATGAAGTAGTTGTTTATTCATTTGCTTTATGGGTTTATAACCACCACAAATTTAGCGATTAGACTCAGGGTTTGTTGTTAATTCGGTGTTAAAAGAATTCATAAAATAAACCTTAAAAATGAAAATATTTTTTCTTAAAAACCATTGAAAATGAGTGGTGAAAAGATAAATCAAATTTGTACTTTTGCAGAAATTTTAAAAAATATAGTATGTTATCAGTTTCTAATTTATCTGTACAATTCGGAAAACGCATTTTGTTTGATGATGTAAATACCAAATTTCAAACAGGGAATTGTTATGGAATTATTGGCGCAAATGGTGCAGGAAAATCTACTTTTTTAAAGATTATTTCTGGCGTTCAAGAACCAACTTCGGGTCATGTAAATTTAGAAAAAGGGAAAAGGATGTCTGTGCTGACCCAAGATCATTATGCCTTTGATGAGTTTCCTGTTTTAGAAACAATCATTATGGGGAACAAAGAATTGTTTAAAATAAAAAAACAAATTGATGATTTATATGCTGATTACACAGATGAAAATGCAGAAAAAATTGGGGAACTTCAAATAATTTTTGAAGAAATGAATGGTTGGAATGCAGATTCTGATGCCGCCGCAATGCTTTCTAATTTAGGTATTTCTGAAGAGTTGCATTATACCTTAATGAAAGATTTAGATGGTAAACAAAAAGTACGTGTATTGATTGCACAAGCACTTTTTGGAAACCCTGATGTTTTAATTATGGATGAGCCTACCAATGATTTAGATTTTGAAACCATTGCTTGGTTAGAAAATTTTATTGCAAATTTTGACAATTGCGTGATTGTGGTTTCTCATGATAGACATTTCTTAGACGCAGTTTGTACACATATTTCTGATATCGATTATAGTAAAATAAATCATTTTTCTGGGAATTATACTTTTTGGTATGAATCGAGTCAGTTAGCTACAAGACAGAGAGCCCAACAGAATAAAAAGGCAGAAGATAAAAAGAAAGAATTAGAAGAGTTTATTCGTCGTTTTTCTGCAAACATGGCAAAGTCAAAACAAGCGACTTCTCGTAAAAAAATGATTGACAAATTAAATGTTGATGAAATTAAGCCTTCAAGTAGACGATATCCTGCTATTATATACAAAAGCGATAGAGAGGCTGGAGATCAGATTTTAAATGTGGAAGGTTTGTCTAAGAATTTCGAGGGAGAAAAATTATTTGATAATGTACATATCAATTTAAACAAAGGAGATAAAATTGCTATTATTTCTAAAAACTCAAGAGCGGTTACCGCTTTTTATCAAATTATTGCAGGAAATCATAAAGCAGATGCTGGTAAATATGATTGGGGTGTTACAACAACACAATCTTATTTACCCTTAGATAATTCTTCCTTTTTTCAAGATGGAGAACTGAACTTGGTAGATTGGTTAAGACAATATGCTCAAACGGAAGAAGAGCGAGAAGAAGTTTTTTTAAGAGGGTTTTTAGGAAAAATGATTTTTTCTGGTGAAGAAGCTTTGAAGAAAAGTAATGTGCTTTCTGGAGGAGAGAAAGTCCGGTGTATGTTGTCTAGAATGATGATGAAAAGAGCGAACATCTTAATTTTAGACGAGCCAACAAATCACTTAGATTTAGAATCAATACAAGCATTAAATAACTCACTAATTAACTTTAAAGGAACCATTATGTTTACAACTCATGATCATGAGTTTGCACATACAGTCGCCAATAGAGTTATAGAACTAACACCAAAAGGTGTCATTGACAGACATACTAGTTTTGATGATTATTTAACGGATCCAAAAATTAAAGAATTGCGAGATAAAATGTATTCCTAGTATAAAAGACACCAATTCTCAGAACGATATCATTAAAACAAAAAGCCGGTACCAAAGTAAAACTCACTTTAGTACCGGCTTTTTCTGAATATAATTCCAAAAACGTTATTACTAAAGCAATAAGTGAAGTTCGTATCTTAATGTTTATCGTTTCTGTAAAGGACTCACAATTTTAACATCAGAAAAAGAAATCGCTCCTCGAACAACTCCATCAATTGTTTTCTTTAGCGCTTCAATTAATTGCATTTTTAATTGTGATTTATGGTAAATTAAACTCACTTCTCTTGCTGGAGGAGGATTTGTAAATTCTCGCAAATGGCTTTTGTCGATATCATTTAAATCTAACGTATGTAAATAAGGTAGTAGTGTCATTCCTAGACCTTCTTTAGAGAGTTTAATCAGTGTGTCAAAACTGCCACTTTCTAACTGAAATCCTTTTTTATTATCAATTTTATGAGTTCTACACAAATTAAGAACACTTTCTTTAAAACAATGTCCGTCTTCTAATAACAAAATGTCTTCCATTTCTAATTCATCAGGAGTGATCTTTTGCTGTTTAAAAAGCCTGTGATTTTCAGGAACTAACCCTACAAAAGGTTCATAGTACAAAGGTCTTTCCTTAATTGCTTCATTTTCTAATGGAGTTGCTGCAATCGCAGCGTCTATATGACCGTCAGATAATTTTCGTGTAATTTCTTCTGTGGTTAATTCTTCTATAATTAACTTAACTTTTGGATATTTTTTAGTGAAATTTTGTAAAAACATTGGCAATAAAGTAGGCATAATTGTAGGGATGATTCCCAATTTAAATTCGCCTCCTATATACCCTTTTTGTTGATGTACAATATCTAAAATTCGATTACTTTCATCAACAATTACTTTGGCTTGTTCTACTATTTTTCTTCCTATCTCAGTAAGTTCAATCGGTTTTTTTGAACGGTTGAATATTTTGATACTTAATTCGTCTTCTAGTTTTTGTATTTGCATACTCAACGTAGGTTGCGTAACAAAACTATGCGCTGCTGCTATTGTGAAGTTTTGATACTCTGCAACAGATATGACGTATTTTAATTGCGTAATTGTCATTTTATATAAAATTTTATGATAAAGATATTAAAACTATCAATTATAATTATAGTTTAATGTCTTAAATTTAATATAAATTTGAGTCAAGTTTTAAGAAAAAGGTAAGATGGGCCTCTTTTTATTTTAATAAATAAGAAACACCAATTTCGTATCCCAAAATATTAAATCCGCTGTTTGGTGATTTAAAATTAAGATTTGATACGTGTCCAATATTAGTTCCTAAATACAAAAAAGTTTTTTTGATGTTTGATATGTACAACCTAAAGAACCGTTTTCAATAAAAGTAAAACCTTTTGCCAATCGTTCTGATCTTGTGTCTATTGTTGCTACTCCTAATCCAATAGTGGCTTGGATTTCTAGTTTTTTTATTATTTTTCTTTTTAAAACAAAACCGAGCTCAAAAGCATACAAATGAATTGTTTTTAATCTTGTAAATTCAGCTCTTTTCTCCTGATAATTATCGTTAGCAGGTGTAACGAAATGTATATTCATTAATTGATGTTCGAGAATTTGTACTTGGGGCTGAACAATCAATTCAATATCAAAAGATTTCCAATTTCCTAAACGATAAAATGCTTGTAATTTATAGGTGTCTGTGCTATAAGAATAATCCGTATCATTAAATAAAAAATTACTTTCATCCGCATTGTTATAAAGAAATCCAATTTTTTTAATATTGAGGATTCCTTTTTTAGTTTCTTGTGCTTTCAAAGTAAATAATGTGAACGGGAAGAAAAGAAATAGAATTTTTTTTTTAAAACATTTATTTGATATTATTTAGCTTTTAAAAAAAAGGGGTTAAGAAAACATTTTAGCTACTTTTTTGGCTTTACTATCCTTTGAATAATCATAAAAACCCTCGCCAGATTTTACACCCAATTTACCTGCCATCACCATATTAATTAATAAGGGACACGGTGCGTATTTAGGGTTTTTAAATCCATCATACAAGACATTTAGAATAGACAAACAAACGTCTAAACCAATAAAATCTGCTAATTGTAAAGGTCCCATCGGATGTGCCATCCCTAACTTAATTATAGTATCAATTTCTTCAACCCCAGCAACATTGTTATATAAAGTTTCAATAGATTCATTTATCATAGGCATTAAAATTCTGTTAGCTACAAAGCCAGGATAATCATTGACTTCCACAGGAATTTTATTAATTTTTTTAGACAGCTCAATAATTGTTTTCATTACCTCGTTAGAGGTAGCGTAACCTCTAATAATCTCGACCAATTTCATAATGGGTACAGGATTCATAAAATGCATTCCAATTACTTTTTCGGGTCTGTTTGTTGCCGAAGCAATTTGAGTAATAGAAATAGAGGAGGTATTGGTCGCTAAAATGGTGTTTTTTGCACAAATTTCATCTAACGCTTTAAAAATTTTGGTTTTTAAAACCGAATTTTCAGTTGCAGCTTCTACAACTAAATCAGCATTTTTCACCCCTTCTACTAGAGAGGTAGCCGTACTAATGTTTTGTAATGCTTGTGTTTTATCTGCTTCAGAAATTTTTTCTTTTGAGACGAACCTATTTAAATTTTCAGCAATGGTCATCATTCCTTTTTCTAAAGTAGCTTCAGAAATATCAATCAAACGAACTTTATAATTGAACTGTGCAAAGGTCTGGGCAATTCCACTCCCCATGGTTCCAGCACCAATTACTGCTATATTTTTCATGTTGTATTATTTAATTGGGTGTTTCCCAGAGGACGGGCTTTCCGGTGCAATCTTTTTTATGAGTTCTTAATACATCATGCCCAAAAATGCGACACTCGGATTGGCATAAAAAAAAGCTACTTCAACCCCTAACACACCTACTTATTTAATATTTTTCACACTTTCAAGCTTTCAATTTTCACTAAAAACAATCAATAATCATTTGTGCAACTCGTAATGCCTCTGTTCCATGACTTAAAGTTACAATAGGAGTCGTATTATTATTAATAGCATCTGCAAATGTTTCTAATTCATCTAAAATAGCATTATTATCTTCAACCACCGGATTTTCAAAATAAATTTGTTTTTTTACACCTTCTGCATTTTGTAAAATCATTGCAAATTCATCAGGGTTTTTAGGAACTTCTTTCATTTTTACAACTTCAGATTCTTTACTTAAAAAGTTGACAGAAATATATGCGTCCTTTTGAAAAAAGCGAGATTTGCGCATGTTTTTCATTGAGATCCTGCTTGCTGTTAAATTGGCAACACATCCATTTTCAAATTCAATTCTTGCATTGGCAATATCTGGAGTTTCAGAAATAACGGCAATGCCACTTGCATGCACCCTTTTAACTTCGGATTTTACAACAGAAAGAATGATATCGATATCATGAATCATTAAATCTAACACCACAGGAACATCTGTTCCTCTTGGGTTAAATTCGGACAATCGATGACATTCTATAAACATTGGGTTGTCAATCATCTCTCTCACAGCAGTAAAAGCAGGATTAAAACGTTCTACATGACCTACTTGTCCTTTTACGTTATTTTGACTTGCCAAGGTTTTTAAAGTTGCTGCTTCTAAAACAGTTTTTGTAATTGGTTTTTCAATAAAAATATGACATCCATTTTCTATTGCTTTTTTTGCACAACCAAAATGGGATAAAGTAGGTGTTACAATATCAACTACTTCAACGGCATCAATTAGTGATTCGATAGATTCAAAAGAGGTATAACCTAATTCTTTCGAAACATTTTTAGCATTTTCTTTAGAGGGATCATAAAAGCCTACCAACTCATATTTATCAGATTGCTGTAATAAACGTAAATGAATTTTCCCTAGGTGACCAGCACCCAATACTCCAACTTTTAGCATATAATATATTTTAAGTCTTTTTGAATAAAGTGAAAGAACCCCTTTTTTAGTAGTGATTATTTCTTCAAAAAGACATTCGGTTTGTGTTTTCTGATAGTAAAAATCAGTCAAAAACAAAGATACAATTTTATGCTTATTTATAGGGATTAATTACTATTTTTAGACTTCAGAAATTTATTGAAATTGAAAGATACTTCTAAACACCAGGGACTTAGGAATCAACTTGCTAACGTGCTACAAGCAAAGGGAATTATTGATAAAAATGTATTGAAAGCAGTACGTGAAATTCCACGTCATTTGTTTATAGATAGCAGTTTTGAGTCTCATGCCTATCAAGATAAAGCGTTTCCTATTGCTGCAGAACAAACAATTTCGATGCCTTATACAGTTGCTTTTCAAACGCAAACTTTAGAAGTAAAGGCGGGAGATAAAATTTTAGAGATTGGTACAGGCTCTGGCTATCAAACGGCTGTTTTGTTATCGTTAAATGCTGAAGTATATTCTATAGAAAGACAGCGGGAATTGTTTAAAAAAACGTCTCTTTTTTTACCAAAACTAGGATATAAACCCAAGAGGTTTATTTTTGGGGATGGTTATAAAGGACTATCAGAACAGGCTCCTTTTGATAAAATAATTGTGACTGCTGGAGCGCCTTTTGTTCCAAAACCTTTACTAGGACAATTAAAAGTAGGGGGTAGGTTACTAATTCCAGTGGGAGATAAAACGCAAACAATGACACTTTTTATTCGAAAATCTGACAAAGAATTTGAGAAAAAAGAGCTAGGAGATTTTGCTTTTGTACCGATGTTAGGCGAGAAGAATTAGTTGGGGAGTAAAAAAGTTTCTTGAGCTACGTATGCAATTTGCTTTTGAGGTACATAAAATTAGTCATAAAATTTCCACTTAAAACGATTCAGCTCTTTCCCAATAAGCAGTCTTTCCAAATAATGAAATTCCAATGTAGCCTCTTAATTTTAGTTTATTAGGTTTTACTAACTCAATATAACATTGGTAAACCTTTCCATTTCTTGGGTCTAAAATGGTTCCTCCAGACCATTCATCATCCTGTTTTTCTAAACCAGTTAAAATATTTAGTCCTAAAATTGGCTTGTTTTTGTTTTTACCCTCACAAAGTTCACAAACAGCATTTTGTCTTGAAGTGTCTTTAATTTCAATAATTTTAGCAACTACTTTTCCGTCTTTTTTATATACTTTTATAACAGAATCAATAGTACCATCTTTATTTTTTGAAAGCCAGTTTCCAAAAATAGTTTGCGCGTTCATTGTTGATGAAAAAGCAATCAATAAAAAAATAGTGAGTTTTTTTTTCATATTTTTAAAGGGCATATTATTATATACCTGCATCAAAATTTTCTGCCCATTTTTCTTGAACCCTTAATACTTGTTCAATCACGTCGCGCACACAACCTTCACCTCCTTTTTTATCAGAAATATATTTTGAAATTTGTTGAATTTCTCTAACCGCATCATTAGGACAGGTAGCTAAGCCGACCAATTCCATAACAGGAAAATCAGGAACATCATCTCCCATATACAAAACATTTTCTGCTTGTAAATTATACTTTTTAACCAATTTTTTATATTGTTGAATTTTGTTGTGTGCACCCAAATAAATATCTTCAATCCCTAAAGCGGCCAATCTGCTTCTGACTCCTTCATTCGTTCCTCCCGAAATTATGCAAACTCTGTAGCCTTTGTTTAGCGCATTTTTCATTGCATAGCCATCTTTTACGTTCATGTGCCTAACCATTTCTCCGTCGGGCATTATGGTTAGCATTCCATTGGTAAGAACTCCGTCTACATCAAAAATAAAAGTATTTATTTTAGGTAATAATTGCTTGTAACTAATTTCCATTTTGGATTGATTTTGTTAAAACTTTATAGATTTTCTGTTGCGCTTTGTTCAGCAAATCTAAATGTTTTTTTATTGTTTTTTTGTCGTTTCTAATTGCAGGTCCTGTTTGTGATTTTTCAGGGGAAAGTATTTCAATTTTTGAAGCAGTTTCTTTAATTAAAGGATGAAGAACTTCAAAGGGGATTCGATGCTCTTCACAAAGATCCTTCCCCATTTTATAGAGGTGATTGGTGAAATTATTGACAAAAACGGCAGCAATATGTATTGCTTTTCGTTGTTCAGAATTTATAGTATATACTTTTTTACCAATACTTTTTGCTGCTTTTTCAAGTAATTTACGGTCTTTTTCATCCGCAGCTTCTATACAAAAGGGAACTTCAGAAAAATCGACTTCTTTCTCTTTAGAAAATGTTTGCAGCATATAAAAAACTCCTTTTTTCTTGGTGTTTTTTAATTCGTTCATTTCACATGCTCCAGAAGTATGTACCACAAGAGCATTTTTTATTTTTGAAGAAACTAGCGCAATTGCATCATCTGAAACTGCAATAATTGTAATAGCCGCAACAGGAATAGTGTCTAGGTTTCTCGAACTGATTTGTGTAACTGTAATGTTCTCAGCATTTAAAAAAGCATTGTATAAATGTGTAGCTACATTTCCCTTTCCGATAAGTAATACTGATATCATATAACGAAGATATTGTTTTTTTTTAGAGGATTGAACAAGGAATTAGTAAATTAGCAGCATTAGAAAGTGCTAAGCAAACGATACCAGTTTTATTGAAGCGATAACGCATGGGTAAAAAGTCACTTAATTAAGTTAGGATAGTTTGCAATCCTTTTTTATTAGCACTTCTTATTAATTACACGAATAAATAAATAAACGTTGAAGAATGAAATTAGATATTTTAGCATTTGGAGCACATCCTGACGATGTAGAGCTAAGTTGTGGCGCAACAATTGCCAAAGAAATTTCTTTAGGGAAAAAAGTTGGTATTGTAGATTTGACTCGGGGAGAATTAGGAACCCGTGGTTCAGCAGACTTAAGAGACCAAGAGGCTGCAGACGCAGCTAAAATATTAGGCATTTCTGTTCGTGAAAATTTGCGTTTTGCCGATGGTTTTTTTGTAAATGATAAAAAACATCAATTAGAAATCATAAAAATGATTCGTAAGTATCAGCCAGACATTGTGTTGTGTAATGCGATTGATGATAGACATATCGATCATCCAAAAGGAAGTAATTTGGTTTCTGATGCTTGCTTTTTAAGCGGGTTACTAAAAATTGAAACAGAATTAGAAGGGGAGCAACAAGAAAAGTGGAGACCAAAAAAAGTGTATCATTATATACAATGGAAAAATAGTGAGCCTAATTTTGTAGTAAATGTTACTGGTTTTATGGATGTTAAAATGAAAGCTGTGTTAGCCTATGCTTCCCAATTTTATGACCCTACAAGTAGCGCCCCCGAAACACCTATAACGACTAAGAACTTTACAGACAGTATTCATTATCGAGCAAAAGACTTAGGAAGATTAATAGGGGTTGAATTCGCAGAAGGCTTTACTACAGAGCGTTACGTTGCTGTAGAGAATTTAGATAAATTAATTTAATTTTTTCTTTCTGTAGAAAAGAAAAAACAATTATATTTGCACCCGAAATTATATGGTGGTTGTAGCTCAGTTGGTTAGAGTATCGGTTTGTGGTACCGAGTGTCGCGGGTTCGAGTCCCGTCTTCCACCCAAAACAAAATCCTTCTCATTTATGAGAAGGATTTTTTTGTTGTTATCATTTTTGAAATTCAAAAGTTTGGGATTGATCCCTTTTTTATTTTCTTGCTCATATCTGTCACGAGTGAACCTTGCGCTAGTGGATGTAGATTTTTAGTTTTTATAATTCTCACTTTACTGAGTGGAATGTGCTACTAAGTCAGGAGACTTTGTAGAGCGGGGTTTGAACTTGGTCCCAACAGAGAACTTGCTCTTATTGGTTTTGGTGGCGTAACAACTTATGTTGGAAATATAGTAGCTTACTATTATGGATCCTCTAAAGGAAGTAAAGATAAGACGGCTATGATGAATAGAAAAAATGACAATTAACCTAAAAATACCATCCGGATTAGTCAACAGAGCATTCAGCCTTGGCCTATCGGCAGCCCGAATGCTTATTTGTTGACAACTGGCTTTATTTCAATTCAATGTTGTGAATCACAAATAATTCAGTCTTTTATAAATAATTCAGTCTTTTATAAATAATTCAGAAAACGATTCAGAGAAAGCTTCTTGCATTTCTTTTCCTAAATCAGATTCCGAAACAGATTGATTCTCAATATTAAACCCAACATAATAATCTGACATTTGAAAATTATATAACATTTCAAAGTCTAAATCATTTGTTTTTAAAAATTCATTATATTTTGTTTTAAGAGTTTTAAGCTTTTTGTCAAAACTAATTTTAGCTTCTCCTTTTAAGCCTCCATATATCATTTTATCATGTGGTTTTTTCATAGTTTTTATTTTTCAGATTCAATTTTATTTTTGACTTTTGTCATAAGTTCTCTATATTTTTCGTTTCTCATTTTATTCTGAATTCCGTTATAAGCATCTAAATTTCCTCTAAGTTTATTGATAATTGAAGTCTTTTTGATAATTAAAAATTTGCCTTTGAAAAACCGTGTTATTTCACGTAATCCATCATTTTCTTTTTCGTGAAAATTTCCAAGATTATCCATAAAAAGGTGCTCTCTATGATTTTTAAAATTTTCTTGGTTGAAAATTGGCTTTATTTCTTCACACTCTAATATGAAATAGCTATAATCTAAATCTCCTAATGATTCAAAATATAATGCTTTTGGTTTTATTAGAATATCATTTTCTATTCTCAAAAAATCTTTTTCTTTTTCTATTTTATTAAAATCATTTCCTCCACTTTCTGGATAAAAACAATGATTTAGATTGTCATAAGATTCAAAAATGATTTTTAAGACATTAAATATATTTTGAAGTTTTGTCCATTGACTATTCAGTGGAATTGAAATCGGGAAAATTTGAATTAAAGCATTTTCCCATTCATATGGATTTCTTTCAAAATAATCCTGATTACTTGAATGCCAGTATCTGAATTGTTGATTAAATTCGGAAGCAGTTGGTCTTTTTTGTGGGTCATTATCTGTTGATTGAGCAAGAAGTCTATTTAAAAGTACAACCGAAAAATAGTGCCATCCTTCAATAAGTGGACCTTTATTGATTTTCATTTCTACAAACTTGTCAATCGAGATATTACTGTTTGGGATATATTGACCATCAAAACTCAACCATTGTTGAGTTAAAATCATCCAAACAGTTTTTGCGAAAGAATAGATGTCAGCTCTTTTAAATTCAGCAACAGAAGAAATTCTTTTCATTTCAGGTGCTATCGTCCATTTCGGACCAATGGATTCATTTGGTGCAGATACTTTCTTTTTTTTGGGGAAATTTGCAAGTCCAAAATCTGAAAACACAGGACTATCATTGATAATTAGTATGTTATCAGGTTTAATGTCTCTATGTGTAACATCTTGTGAATGTAAATACTCTAAAGCATCACATAATTCAAAAATTAACTCGAATATTTTGTCTCTGGTAGCAGTTTTAATATATTTTTTAAATGGTATGCCAATTGGCATAATATAAAACGGTAAATCGTTCTTGCTGATTTTATCTGGAAAATGATAGTCAACAATTTCAATTATTCCTTTTTTCTTTTTCAGGTTATTTAATACCTCAATTTCACTTTTAAACCTTTCGTAGTTTTTTTTAGATTTAATGTTTTTCAGAACTTTTTTAGCAAAGAAATTTCCTTTAGAACCTAAAACTTCATAGACGATTCCATTTCCACCCTTTCCTATTGGTTTCTTAATTGTATAATTATTCTTTTTCGTCAATGTTTCTGTTGGTTTGGTCAAATTACGTAGAACAACTGTAACACTATCGCTTCTACTTATTAGTTCACTAAAGGTATAATTATTTAACAAGTTATCCAAAGGGCTTTTTTTTTGGTAGAAATTTATGACAATGATTTTTTTGTTGTTATCATTTTTGAAATTCAAAAAGTTTGGGATGTAAAGTTTTACAAGAGCTCACAGGTTTCAAAAAACTTGTGAGCTCTTCAATATTTGTTGATTATACAATTTTAAAGTAGGAGATTTTTTTGTCATATATCCGAGTGTCAACAGCAATCAAAAGATGATAAACCCAAGTGATTCTGTTTTATGATAGCACAGTCAGATTCGTTAAAACACCAGCTTCTCTGCCAAGTATTTGGCTGTATAGGACTTTTTATTTCGTGCTAGTTCTTCTGGAGTTCCTTGAAAGATAAGGTTTCCACCGTTTTTACCACCTTCTAATCCCAAGTCAATAATGTAATCGGCACATTTAATGAGTTCTATATTGTGCTCAATCACAATAATAGAATGGCCTTTATCAATTAAGGCTGTAAAAGAAGCTAATAGTTTTTTAATATCATGAAAATGCAAACCCGTAGTTGGTTCGTCAAAAATAAATAAGGCTTTGTCTTTGGTGTTTCCTTTTACTAAAAAGGAAGCTAATTTTATTCTTTGTGCTTCACCGCCAGAAAGGGTAGAAGAAGATTGCCCTAATTGCACATATCCCAAACCAACATCTTGTAAAGGTTTTAATTTGTTTGCAATTTTAGGAACTAAATTTTCAGAGAAAAAAGCAACAGCATCATCAATTGTAAGGTTTAAAATTGCATCAATAGATTTTCCATCAAACTTCACTTCCAATACTTCTTTCTTGAAACGTTTTCCGGAACAAACATCACATTCTAAATGGACATCTGCCATAAATTGCATCTCTATGGTCACTTCACCTTCTCCCTTACAAACTTCACAACGACCACCTTCTACATTAAAAGAAAAATGTTTGGGTTTGTAATTTCTGATTTTCGATAATTTCTGATTAGAAAACAGTGCTCTAATATCATCATACGCCTTTATATAGGTAACAGGATTCGAACGAGATGATCGCCCAATAGGGTTTTGATTGATAAATTCTACATGTTTTATACTTTCAAAGTCTCCTTTTATTTCTGTGTGTTGCCCAATTTTATCTCCATACCCAATTAATTTTTTTTGCATGGATGGATATAAAATATTTTTTACCAACGTGCTTTTTCCAGAACCAGAAACCCCTGTAATTACAGACAAGCAATTTAGCGGGAAAGTAACATCAATATTTTGTAAATTGTGTTCTCTGGCTCCAATAATTTGGATGTTATTTTTTGAGGTTCTTCGTTTTGTAGGTACTTCGATTTTTAATACTTCATTTAAATATTTTGCGGTTAAAGAATCGGATTTTAAAATTTCTTTAAAATTTCCTTCAGCAACGACGTTTCCACCAAAAGTACCTGCTTCTGGTCCAATATCTATAATATAATCCGCTTCTTTCATGATGTCTTCATCATGCTCTACCACTACAACTGTATTTCCTAAATTGCGTAAATCTTTTAAAACACGAATTAAACGTTCTGTATCTTTCGGGTGTAAACCAATACTCGGTTCATCTAAAATATACATAGAACCCACGAGTGAGCTTCCTAGAGAAGTTGCCAAATTTATTCGCTGACTCTCTCCGCCAGAAAGCGTATTTGACGTTCTGTTGATGGTTAAATATGACAAGCCAACATCCGTTAAAAATTGTAAACGATTATTAATTTCGGTCAGCAAGCGTTTTCCAATTTTTGCTTTGTATTTGTCTAATTTTATATTTTTAAAAAAGACAGATAATTCGTCTAAAGGGAGCGTTACTAAATCAGAAATTGTTTTTTCATTTATTTTCACAAAATTAGTTTCATGCCGCAAACGTTTTCCATTGCAGGAAGTACATTTTGTTTTTCCACGGTAACGGGAAAGCATTACTCTATTTTGTATTTTATAACTCTTTTCTTCTAAAACAGTAAATAAATGCTGAATTCCGTTGAAACTTTTGTTTCCATTCCAAACTAATTCTTGTTGTTTTTGCGTAAGCTCAAACCAGGGTTTGTGAATTGGAATATCAAAAGTGTAAGCAACGTCTATTAAATCTTCTTTATAATGAATATATGAAGGAGTTTTAAAAGGAAAAATACAATCTTCAAAGATTGATAAACCCGTATTTGGAATTACTAATTCTTGATCAATTCCAATTACATTTCCGTATCCTTCGCATGTTGGGCATGCTCCATAAGGATTATTAAAGCTAAACAAATGCGTGTTAGGTTCTAAGAAAGACATCCCGTCTAAATCGAACTTATTACTGAATTCAGCCACTTTAGAATCTTCTAAATTTTCGATAAAACAAATGCCTTTCCCTTCAAAAAAGGCAGTTTGAACTGCATCGGCTAATCGGTTATAGAAATCGTCATCTCCTTTGGTAATAATTCTATCTACTACTAAAAATAGCGACTCATTTTTAAATTCTTCTTGAGGGAAATCTGCAATTTTATATACTGAATCATTCCATTTTAAACGTGCATAACCTTGCTGTTCTAAAACTTGTAAAACGGTTTTTAAATCACGATTTTTGTCAATTGCAATAGGTGCCAAAAGTAAAAGTTTTGTTCTTTCATGAAACTTTTTTACAAAATTTATGACATCAGAAACAGTGTCTTTTTTTACCTCTTTACCAGAAATAGGAGAGAAAGTACTACCTATTCTTGCATATAATAATTTAATATAATCGTAAATTTCGGTGGAGGTTCCTACAGTAGAACGCGGATTTGTAGAATTTACCTTTTGTTCAATAGCAATTGCGGGTGCAATCCCTTTGATATAATCTACTTTAGGTTTGTCTAATTTTCCTAAAAATTGACGCGCATAAGAAGATAAGCTCTCTACATAGCGTCTTTGACCCTCCGCATATAAGGTGTCAAAAGCCAAAGAAGACTTTCCAGAACCTGAAAGACCTGTAATTACAACCAACTTATTTCTTGGAATAACAACATCAATATTCTTTAAATTATGAAGTTTTGCTCCTTTAATTATGATGTTTTCTTTGGGGTTTACGGTAGAAATGTCAGTCTTCATTTATGATAAAATATAAGGGATAAAAATACCTCTTTTTTAATCTATTTTAAAACTAATATGAATGAAATTTGTTAAAATGTTTGTTGTTTTCATAAATAATAAAGATATTTGATGTTCATAACAAATCTAAAATTACAAGCGTATAGTAAAAAACTACTTTTTAAATTATTAATTTAATCTTAAATTAGAAGAACTACAGGTTCTTCAAAAAGTAGTTATGACGCGAAAAAATCCAATTACAGATAGTATATTAGTAAGTGAATATATTGAAGGAAAAGAGGCTTCTTTAGCTCTTTTAATTAAAAGGCATCAACAAAGATTGATGAGTTTTATATATAGTAAAGTGAAAGACAGAGATACTGCAGAGGATGTTTTTCAAGACACATTTATTAAAGTGATTAGAACTTTGAAAAAAGGTAATTATAATGAAGAAGGTAAGTTTTTGCCTTGGGTGATGCGGATTGCTCATAATTTGGTGATAGACCATTTTAGAAAAACAAACAGAATGCCTTCTTTTAAAAATACAGATGAATTTGATATTTTTTCTGTTTTAGGTGATGGAAACTTAAATGCAGAAAAACAAATGATACAAGAGCAGATTTATAATGATGTAAGAGAGCTTATCAAAGAGTTGCCAGAAGAACAAAAAGAAGTTTTGGTAATGCGTTTGTATAAAAATATGAGTTTTAATGAAATAAGTGAAAATACCGGTGTTACTATAAATACCGCGTTGGGAAGAATGCGATACGCTTTGATTAATATGCGAAAATTAATAGAAAAGCATAAAATTATTTTAGTCAATTAGCAATAAAATAAAAAAGGCATCGTTACTATTTTGTAACCAACATTTTAAACAAACTATATGATGCAACTTTACTCAAAAAAGTCATCTGAATTTCAGATGCAACCCACACAAGAGACTGTTCAGTTTTTGATTAATTTTTCCAAAACGCTCACTTTTGTAAAAACAAAATCAGGAAATTTCATTGAATTGAATTTGAATTAAGGGTGTAAAAAGCTTCAGCTAATGTTGAAGCTTTTTTTTAGCTTTTTCATTGCCTTTCCAAACCCAAGGAGCTCCATTTTTTATGATCTTGTGTATTCATCAGTAAAAACGGTTGAAATCTATGTGAAACAATATCATTTTCCTTTGTAATATTTATCCAAAACAGACTTTCTACCAATTGTTTTGGTAATAATATCGTTTTCTAAATCCCAACCACGAGCAGGAGAATATTCTCTACCATACCAAATAATCTGTAAATGCAAATCATTCCATAATTCTTTTGGAAATAACCGTTTCGCGTCTTTTTCTGTTTGTGTAACATTTTTTCCATTGGTAAAATTCCAACGCCAGAGCAATCGATGGATATGGGTGTCTACAGGAAAAGCAGGCACACCAAAGGCTTGACTCATAACAACACTTGCTGTTTTATGGCCCACAGCAGGTAACGCTTCTAAACCTTCAAAGCTCTGTGGAACTTCGCCATTGTATTTTTCAATCAAAATTTTTGACAAACCATAAATTCCTTTTGACTTCATTGGAGATAATCCACAAGGACGAATAATTTCCTTAATTTCTTCCACAGACATTTTTATCATATCAAATGGATTGTCCGCTTTTGAAAATAACAAAGGGGTGATTTTATTGACCCTAACATCCGTACATTGGGCAGACAATAAAACAGCAATTAGCAAAGTGTAAGGATCTTTATGATCTAAAGGAATAGGGATCTCTGGATACTTTTCTTGAAGCGTATCAATGACAAATTGTACTTTTTCTTGTTTATTCATAAAGTGAGTTATAAAGTTGTAAAGTTAAAAAAGTAGCAAGTACAATTACCAATTTAAATTTTATTTTTTATAATTAAGTTTGAAAGAACTCTATAAACGTTGTATTTTTAAACTTTAAAAACCAAGCCATAATATGACATCATTAAAAATAGGGGACAAGGCTCCTTCGTTTGAAGCAAAAGACAATGCAGGAAATACGATAAAATTAACAGATTATTCAGGTAAAAAGCTAGTGTTATTCTTCTATCCAAGAGCAAGTACACCCGGTTGTACAGCTGAGGCTTGTGATTTGCGTGACAATTACCAATCTTTTTTATCAAAAGGATATGAAGTAGTAGGTGCAAGTGCAGATACTGCCAAAAAACAGCAAAATTGGATTGATAAACATGCACTTCCATTTCCATTATTAGCAGATGAAGATAAATCTGTCATAACAGCTTATAATGTTTGGGGACCAAAGAAGTTTATGGGTAAAGAATATGATGGAATTCACAGAACAACTTTTGTAATTGATGAAAATGGAATGATAGAAGATATCATATTAAAAGTTAAAACCAAAGCACATACAGCGCAAATTTTAGGGTAAACCGTTCGTTTAAATAAAAAAGAATGTAGACGAGTTGATGAACATCAGCTCGTTTTTTTTATTCATTAAAACTTCATCCCAATTTTAAAATTCAATATTCTACCAGTCAAAAAGTTCGGAATTCCAAACTGTGTTTTAGAATATACATCTCGAACCCAGGTGTTGGTAATTGAGTTTTTAATATCAAACATATTAAATAATTCTAAACCAGCACTCAATTCTTTAAATTTAGATAACCATCCTATTGCGTATTGTTTGTTTGCATCTGTAAAAATATAAGAAACCCCAAAATCAGCACGCTTGTAATCTCTTAAACGTTCTTGATATTGGTATACATCTGCATAGGAGGGAGAACCTCCAGGGACACCTGTATTGTATACCAAGTTTAAATATGCTTTTAAATTTGGTATGTTAGGAACATAATCTTGAAAAAGAATACCCAGTTTTATCCTTTGGTCAGAAGGTCTCGAAATAGCGCCTCTATTATTGATGTTTTCTTCTGTTTTTAAGTATCCAAGACTTACCCAGCTATCACTTCCAGGAACAAATTCTCCATTCAATCGAACATCTAAACCTTGAGCATATGCTGTGGTGTTATTGTCTGCTCTGTATCTAATTCTTACATTATCAATAGTGTAAGCGTTTATGTCAGATAAATCTTTATAATAAATTTCTGTTGTCAGTTTAAAGGGCCTTTCCCATATCTCAAAACTATAATCCATTCCAGCAACGTAGTGAATCGATTTTTGTGCTTTTAAAGTTCCATTTATATTTCCATTGGAATCTCTTAATTCTCTGTAAGAGGGTGGCTGCGAATACCATCCTCCAGAAATTCTAAATAGCATGTCTTTTTCCCAGTTGGGTTTTATCGCAAACTGAGCTCTAGGGCTAATAATCGTTTGTATTTTTGATGTGTTTCCATCAGAAGAAACATTCCAATTTTGTGTTCTTAAACCGATACTATACCAAATTTCATTGTCGTTCCAGAAATGTTTTTGGTTTAATTGAACAAAGCCAGAAATACGATTTATTTGAACTTCATTATCTCCTCTAATATTTTGAAAAGGTGTAATTGGTACTCCAATTACAGGATCATTATAAGGTTCATTATTGCGAATATGACTAGGAGGTCTAATCGAAAATCCTAAAGAATCTATTATTTCCCATTCTCTAATACGATCTCTAATATCTTCTTTTTGGTATTTTACACCGAAATCTATTTGGTGTTTGTTTTTCTTATAAGTTCCTTTTAGTTGCATATTTGTAATCAAAGCATCTAAATCATTACGTGCATGATTTAATTGAGACCCAATCCCTTGGGAAAAATCTACATTTCCAAAGTTTTCAGACCCAATATTAGCATCAACTTCACCGATACTATAGGCAGCTGAAATGTCATAATGCTCTTCTTCTTGTGTATTGTATCTAGAAAGGGTTCCTGTAAACGACAAATAATTATTTACTTTATATTCTGTGGAAAATGCACCAAAAAGGGTGAGGTAATTGTCTTGCTCTTTTCCGCTATAAAATACAGTCAATTCTAGCGGGGCTGAAACTGTCCCAAAACGAGTTCTTCTTGAGATTGGTTTGTAGTTATAATCATTTAGAGAAAAGTTTCCTAAAAAATTAAATTGTAAGTAATTTGAAGCTTTGTAAGATAAAAAAGTTTGAAAATCGATAAAACGAGGTCTAAAATTGGTTTCAATCTGTTTGCTGTTAACAAAAAGGCTGTTGTCTCTGTATCTTAAACTGCTTATAGCAGTCAATTTTTCTTCAATTAAAGGTGCTTCAAAGGTGATACTCCCACCTAGAAGGCTTAAATCTAACGTGGTGGTAATTTCGGTCGGTTTTCTATAGGTAATATCTAAAACAGAAGATAATTTGTCACCATATTTTGCTTGAAAACCTCCAGCAGAAAAGTTAATATTCTGAACCATACTAGGGTTTATAAAACTCAACCCTTCTTGCTGCCCAGATCGGATTAAAAAAGGTCTATATATTTCAATTCCGTTTACATACACCAAGTTTTCGTCAAAATTACCACCTCTAACATTGTATTGCGTACTTAATTCGTTGTTATTATTTACGCCAGGTAATGTCATTAAAATATTTTCTACACCTGCATTAGGGCCAATAACATTTTTAACGACATTCACATCAATCGCCTTTAAACCTTGTAACTTTTTCCGATTGTCTTGAATTACGATTCGATCCAATTCTTCTGTCTTCGGAGTAAGAATAACAGAAAGGCGCACACCATTTCTATTGTTTGCAGTATGTTTTTTAGTAAAGACGCTATAAGATATATGACTAAAAACTAATGTAATTTCTTTTTTGTAAGGAACTCTAATGATGTACTTACCGTTTTTGTCTGTAGTAGTACCAATATTATTATATCTAATGGAAACATTCTCTATCGGTTGTTTGTTTTTGTTTTTAACAGTTCCCTTTAGGGTTGTCATCTTTTGAGCAAAAGCAAAAAGGGGAAGAATGAATAAAAATAGAAAGACTTTTTTCACGTACATTTAGTTTACTTGTTTCTTAAAGAACGTTGCAGAAAGTGTATTCGTATTTCCAACATTGTCCGAGACTACAATTTTAAAGATATGTTTGCTACCCACCAATTTTTTATCACTAAAATTATAAGTTAATATGTTTTTTTTATGATTATACTCCATTAAAATCCATTTCCCGTCTATAGTAGCTCTGTAATCTTTTATGCCAGTGCCAATATCAGAAATCTTTACTTTTAGGGTTTTATGTTTAGAAATCCATTGTTTGTCTTTAATAAAAAGTAAATTTATTTTAGGTTTCTGTAGATCTGCAACCAAGGCATAATTTCCTAATTGTTTTGTTGTCGTGTAAAATGTACTGTCTTTTTTTCTAGTATTTTGAAAACTTGGATATTTTGGATACTCCAAATTAGCAATATATAACTGCTGTTTTTCAGTTTTTGAATAGTTAGAAACATCAAAAGTTAACGTAAAACTTTTATTTAAAGGAAGGGTAGGTGTGTGTATTTTTGCTACCCCTTTTTCAACTTTAAAATCTAAATAAAGATCTTCATAAAAAGTGTTTTTTGGAAAAGCAATCGTAACATTTTCTTTTTTAAATTTCTGAAAATTGGTAGCAACGATTTTAAATTCAGTGGTGTCTTTTGATTGTTGAAAAATAGGGTTGCTTTCTTTCCCTAAAACAGGTATTATTAGGGAACTTGTATTTCCTTTGTAATCCTTTGCAATAATTTTTAGGGTATAACTCAGTCCATTTTTAATGTTTATTTTTCCATTATTAATTAAGTTTTTATAAGTAGAAAGCTCGTTTTTAGTCTCTTTAAATGTTTTTTGATATCGTTTTTTATATTTTTTATAATGTGGATAATCTATGTGTAAGTTGATGAATTTGCTTTCTGAGAATGAAAATTTTTCTACATCATGGTAATAAAAACGTTTTCCATTTACGAACATTTCTAAACTATAAATTCCGTTTTTATTTGAAGCTTTATCAAGTCTGTCAAAAAGACGGACTCCAAAGCCAATAGTTCCAGCAGCAGAAATTCTCTCCACCCGATATTCTCCTTTTTTAATATTTTTTATTGGAAGAATAAAGCTTTTATTTTGATGATTAATTCTTGAACTGTTACTTAAAGGATACACTTTTAATGATTGAAAAATGGGAGATTTTGTATCAACTACTTGCAATCCAAAAGCCAAAGGATTAATAATCTTTTCTGTTTCTGTATTTCGTATTTCATAATGCAGATGTGGAGCGCTAGAACTGCCTGTATTACCCGTGAAAGCAATAATGTCTCCTTTTTGTACAGGAAACTTTTCTTCTTTAAAAAATAAATTTCCTGTTTGATAACGCTCTTTCTTGTATTGAATTTTTTTTACATATTTTTCAATTTTATCAGCAAACCTACTTATGTGTGCATAGACGGTAGTATAACCATTAGGATGTGTAATATATATCGCTTTTCCAAAACCAAATTGAGCTACTTTTATTCTTGAAACGTAACCATCTGCAGCAGCATAAATATTTAAACCCTCTTTACCTTGTGTCTTAATATCGATACCAGAATGAAAATGATTACTTCTTAATTCTCCAAAAGTACCTGCCAAAACCGTGGGTATCTCTAACGGACTTCTAAAATAATTTTTAGGATATTTTTCTTGAGAAAAACTTAAAAAAGACGTAAAAAATAGGAGTAATAAAAATGGTTGTTTCAAATTGGAATTATTTTTGTGTAAAAATAGTGAAAAACATCTTTTCAGTAAATGTTTAATTTTTAGGATATTAGTAATAAAGCAACAAAATGTTGTAAAGTATAAAACAGAATGTTAACTTTGTGGATATAGTTATTTTCTAAAAGTTTAGATGAGTAATACAATAGAAGCAATTCATTTACTGCAAGATAAGTTAAAAAGCTTGCTTTTTAATTATGAATTTTTAAAGAGTGAAAATGAAATATTGCTTCAAAACACAAATGAATTACAGCATCAACTCAGAGAAAAAGAGCAATTATTAGCAGCACAAAAAAAGCAATATGATTTGCTTAAAATTGCAAAAACTATAGATGGCAGTAGTACAAATACAAGAGATACGAAACTCAAAATAAATGCTTTAATTCGAGAAATCGACAAATGTATTATTCAGTTACATGAATAAAGTTCTTTAAATTGTGGGAATACTTAAAATTAATATTATTATAGCTGGTAGAACTTATCCTTTAAGTGTTAATAACACGAAAGAAGAAGAAGGAATGCGAAAAGCTGCAAATGCTATTAATAAATTAATTGCTACTTATGAAAAAAATTATGCCGTTAGCGATAAACAAGATGTTTTAGCAATGTGTGCATTGCAATTTGCTTCAAAAGTAGAAATTTCATCAATAGAAAAGGATTCGACAAGTAGAGAAGTAGTTGATAAAATAAAAGAGTTAACTAATTTAGTTGATTCTCATTTAAAATAAGTTCTTTAAAATATACATTAACAAAACACTGCCTACGTTAGTAAATTGTTTATTAAACTCAACACGATTCAATTATGAAGGATGAGTCTTAACTGCAAAAGCATGCCCCTAGTACTGAACTTGTTTCAGTTCTCTGAGTGGATCCTTGATCAGTTAGTTAGTCCTATAAGTAACCATAATGGAGTTTAAAAAACCAAACTAATGTAGGCTTTTTTTATATACTAAATTTAAATTATGGATGGAATGATATTTCCCATTGTTATGGGAGTCGTAATAGGAATTGCAGTTGGACTTTTAATTGCAAAAGCTTTGGAGAAAACAAAAGGGAAAAACGTGCTTAACGCCACTAGAAAAGAAGCCGCTACAATTTTAAAAGAGGCAAAAATAGATGCAGATGCTATTAAAAAAGATAAAATATTACAAGCGAAAGAAAAGTTTATTGAACTTAAATCTGAGCATGAAAAAGTAGTTATTACCAGAGAAAAGAAGATTTCTGATGTTGAAAAACGCATTAGAGATAGAGAGTCTCAAGTGGCATCTGAATTAGACAAAAACAAACGTCTTAATAGCTCTTTAGAACATAAAGAAAACGATTACAGCAAAAAGTTAGACTTTTTAGAAAAGAAAGAAACGGAACTTGGAGTAATGCACAAGCGTCATGTAGATCTGCTAGAGCAAATTTCTGGTTTGTCTGCAGATGAAGCCAAAGTAGAATTGGTTACTTCACTAAAAGACGAAGCGAAAACAGAAGCAATGGCTTTTGTACAAACATCTATTGAGGAAGCCAAATTAACAGCAGAACAAGAAGCTAGAAAAGTAGTTTTAGGGACGATTCAAAGAGTTGGTGTAGAACAGGCAGTAGAAAATTGTGTGTCTGTATTTAATTTAGAGTCTGATGATGTCAAAGGAAGAATTATTGGTAGAGAAGGGCGTAATATTAGAGCTATAGAAGCAGCAACTGGTGTGGAAATTATAGTAGATGATACTCCAGATGCTATTATTCTTTCTTGTTTTGATCCTATTCGAAGAGAAATTGCCCGCTTGTCACTTCACAAGTTAGTTACAGATGGACGAATACACCCAGCTAGAATTGAAGAAGTTGTTGCTAAAACAGAAAAACAAATTACCCAAGAAATTATAGAGGTTGGTAAAAGAACCGTAATCGATTTAGGAATTCATGGTTTACACCCTGAATTAGTAAAAGCGGTAGGTAGAATGAAATACCGTTCTTCTTATGGACAAAATTTATTACAGCACTCTAGGGAAGTTTCTAATTTATGTGGGATTATGGCTGCAGAAATGGGCTTGAATTCTAAAGTTGCAAAACGGGCGGGTTTATTGCATGATATTGGTAAAGTACCAGAAGCAGAAAGTGAACTTCCTCACGCATTACTAGGAATGGAATGGGCAGAAAAATACGGCGAAAAACCAGATGTTTGTAATGCTATTGGAGCACACCATGATGAAATTGAAATGAAAACATTAATCGCTCCAATTGTACAGGTTTGTGATGCTATTTCCGGAGCAAGACCAGGCGCAAGACGTCAGGTTTTAGATTCTTATATTCAACGTTTAAAAGATTTAGAAAACATCGCATTTGGATTCCCAGGGGTTCAAAAAGCCTATGCTATTCAAGCAGGACGTGAATTGCGTGTCATGGTAGAAAGTGGTAAAGTGAATGACACCAAAGCTGCGGACCTATCATTTAGTATTTCTCAAAAAATACAAAATGATATGACCTATCCTGGTCAAGTAAAAGTGACAGTAATTAGAGAAACTAGGGCAGTAAATGTAGCGAAGTAAAAGTTCAACTTTACGCTTTCCATTTTAGCTACCTGTAAACTTAGAAAAAAGCACCTTTGTGTGATTAACTTATTCTTAAAATCCTACTATATTTATAGTAGGATTTTTTTATAAATTTATTATTTCTTTATTATTTCAAATAGAATACGTTTTTAAGACTTTTTAATTCTCTTCTTCGGATAGATTTAAATCACTTCTTGGGTGACTCAATTCTACAACTTCTTTTAGATAGCTTTTATCTAAATGAACATATATTTCTGTCGTTGTTATGCTTTCATGTCCTAACATTTGCTGAATGGCTCTTAAATCAGCTCCGTTTTTTAATAAGTGTGTGGCAAAAGAATGTCTTAAAGTATGTGGGCTTATTTTCTTTTTTAAATTAATTTTAATTGCTAAATCTTTCAAAATGATAAAGACCATTTGTCTGGTCAATCCTTTACCACGTCTATTTAAGAAAATAGTGTCCTCAAAACCTTTTATTGGGTTGATATGAATTCGAATGTCTTTTATGTAAGACAAAATATATTTTTGTGCTTTATAATGAATAGGAACAAAGCGTTGTTTGTTGCCTTTACCAATGACTCGTATGAAACCCTCATCAAAAAATAAATCAGAAATTTTTATCGTGATGAGTTCACTAACACGCAAACCAGAACTATACATCGTTTCCAAAATAGTGCGGTTTCTCTCTCCTTGTGGGTGACTTAAATCAATAGCAGCAATTAGTTCATTAATTTCTTCTTCAGAGAGTGTGTCTGGTAATTTTCTTCCAATTTTTGGAGCTTCTATTAAATCTGTCGGATTGTTTTTCCTATAATCTTCAAAGATTAAATAGTCAAAAAAATTCCGCAAACCAGAAATAATTCTTGCTTGACTTTTAGGGTTTATTTTTTTTGCAACATCGTAAATAAATTGATGAATGACTTCTTCATCAATACTAATAGGCGAAAGGTTGATTTCATTTTCATCAAGAAAAGAAGTGAGTTTTTTTAAATCTCTGGTATAACTATCAATCGTGTTTTGAGACAACCCTCTTTCTATTTTTAAAAATAATTGAAAATCATTAATTGCATCTCTCCATTTCATAGGATAAAGATATTAAAACTTAATTATGAAAACAATAAACAATGAAAATTGTTAAAAGTTTGTTTATTTAGAGTTAAAATAAATCATCTACATTTTATACCTATTAATTGTAAAATTAATTTAATTTTTTTTAAATTCGCTACTAACAAATTAAAAAAAATATTATGAGAAAATTATTATTTATTGCAACATTAGCATTTGTAGGATTAGGAAATGTTAACGCACAAGAACAAGTAGTTAAATTCAATCCTCTTGCTATTTTAGGAGGAACAGATTTAGTTTCTTACGAGAGAGCGGTAGGAGGAAAATCTTCCATTCAAGTTAGTGGAGCAATAGGAGGATTTAAAATAGGTGATGTGAAATATAGTTCTGTTGGCGGAGAATTACAATACAGGTATTATTTTAGTGAAGTGTTGAAAGGTTGGTACGTATCTGGTGGCTTAGGTGTTCAAAGTGGAGAAACTGAGTTTACAACTTTAAGTTTGTTTGAAGACAGTAGTAAGGAAAAGATTGATTTTTTCTCTTTTAATATAGGAGCTAGAGCTGGATATCAGTGGATTTGGGATAGTGGTTTTTCTTTTGAATTAAATTTAGGTTTAGGTTATAGATCTTTTGATTATGATGATAATAGTAATTCTTCTATACTAAAAGCTTCAGGTATATTGCCTTCAGGTAGTTTGGCATTAGGATACGCTTGGTAATAAAAAAGCATTATAAATTTTCATTAAAGGAAGCAATTTTGCTTCCTTTTTTTTTGTTAAAAAAAAAGGTATTTTAGCCATATGAAACTAATTATTATAAACGGTCCCAATTTAAATTTATTAGGAAAAAGAGAACCAGAAATCTATGGTTCAGCAACTTTTGACCATTTTTTAAAACAACTACAATCGAAGTTTACCCAGATAGAGCTGACTTATTTTCAATCCAATATTGAAGGTGAAATTATTGATAAATTACATGAGATAGGTTTTGATTATGATGGTATTATCTTAAACGCAGCGGCTTATACGCATACCTCTGTTGGTATTGGAGATGCTGTAAAAGGAATCACTACTCCCGTTGTCGAATTACACATTTCTAATGTGCATGCTCGTGAAGAATTCAGACATCAAAGTTTTATTGCGCCTGCAGCAAAAGGGGTTTTATTTGGTTTTGGTTTAAAAGGTTATGAATTGGCAATACATAGTTTTCTCTAGCTTTAAAGTTGTTAAGTTTTCCCGAAAGTAATATTGTAAACTGAACACTTCAAACTTTACACTACGAATTCATACAAATTAACTTACCCATTAGTTTTATTTTGGGAAAAACATATTTCTATAAGAATAGTTTATAAAGGTTGTTTTTTATTATTTTAAAATCTAATCTAGTTATTCCGTTTTATAAATATCAAAGTTTTCCCGAAAGGAATATTACTAAAAAAATGAATACTTAAAACTGTGCACTGAAAACTGCATACAGCCAACGAAGTCCTCTTAGAAAAACAATCATTTTTTTGATAAAAACAAATACCTCGCAAAAAGTAAAATCACTATTGGTATTGTTGTTATGGTGAATGCTTGCACTTCTAAAACCCAAAGAATTGGAATACTAAGAAGTAGGGGAATTAAAAACTGATAGTAAGAGGTCAACCAGTGTGGCTGCTCATGTTTCAATATTAAAAATGCGACGATTAAGTTTGGTGCAAAAGCCCACAAACAATTAAAATTATTTGGTGCTGTAGTATGACTTGAGAAAAACCAAAGAAAGAATAAAAT
>ENA-OQVM01000653-OQVM01000653.1-marine-metagenome-genome-assembly--contig:-NODE-653-length-52823-cov-4.490976_pt1 | contig 52823 bp, 49 predicted proteins | sample MGYA00237776_ERZ505498 | MGnify/ENA primary metagenome ERZ505498 (study PRJEB26159, sample SAMN06265151) | marine metagenome | isolation source: Helgoland LTER site | place: Germany:Helgoland, sampling...
GCGCCCACCCTCGCCCAGCAGATTGCTCAACTCGCGCAGCGCGTCTCAGTTGATGGTCTTAGCCCCCAGGTGCGAGAAGCGACAGCACAACGAGTGACCGATGCCCTGGGAAATGCCTTAGGTGCCGCCCACCTTCCCGTTGTCGACCAAATGCGGGCAGTTGTGTCCGGGTGGGGAGGGAACCCGCAGGCGAGTGTTGTTGGCGGACCTGCAACGGCGGCACCGAATGCAGCCCTTTTAAACGGCACGATGGCGCACGCCCTTGATTTTGATGACACCCACCTTCCAAGCGTGCTACACCCCAGTGCATCTGTTGTCCCCGCCGCTCTCGCTGCCGCGGAACTCAGCGGTGCCAGCGGGCCGGAGTTATTAGATGCCATTGCCGTGGGAATTGAGGTGACCTGCCGGCTGGGAATGGCAGGGTACGACCAGGAACTGGGCAACTCGGTGTTCTTTGAGTACGGACTTCATGCAACATCCATCACGGGAACAATCGGATCAGCGGTCGCCTGTTCAATGCTGCTGTCGGATTCCATTGACGCCACGATGTCGGCTATCGGGATTTCGGCCAGCATGGGCGCGGGACTGCTGGAGGCCAATCGAACGGGTGGGACGGTGAAGAGAATTCACTGTGGTTGGGCCGCCCACGGTGGAGTCGTTGCTGCCCAAAGTGCCACTGCCGGTGTGACCGGCCCACCGACCATACTCGAGGGACGATTCGGTTTCCTGCAAGCGTTTCTACGAGATCGGGTTGATCTGTCAGCGATCTCAGATGGCCTAGGTGACCAGTGGGCTGTGGAGCGCCTATTCATTAAGCCCTACCCCTGCAATCACTTCACCCACTCAGGCATTGACGCAGCCCGAGCAATGAAAGCGCGCGGTGTTGATCCCGATTCAATTATCGCATTGACCCTCGGTCTTCCCACACCCGTTTTGCGTACGATCGCTGAACCGGCCAATGAAAAAGCCAGTCCTCGTTCCGGGTATCACGCAGCTTTCAGCGGACCTTTCACCGTGGCAAGTGCTTTCTATGCCGACAACGGGCTTGGACTTTTTCACGAAGATTTCACCGATGAATCCGCGTCTGATCCACGCCGATTGGCGTTGGCGGCCAAAGTCAGCTGCGAAGCCAACGCCGAATGCGATGCGATATTTCCCTACCAGTTCCCTGCGATTCTCACGGCCACTCTCGCTGATGGCTCCCAAGTGATCGAGAAAGTTCTTGCCAATAGAGGAGGTCCGGACAACCCGCTATCTGCCGAGGAATTAGCAACAAAGTTCATACTCAACGCGCACCAATCCATCAACGAGAGCCGTGCCCAGGAACTTGCTCACACGATAACGGGACTTGTTACCGGTGAAACCACACCTCGATCCGTGGGCAAGTTGCTAAGTGGTGAGCCCAGATGACCGCAGGTGAAAACGATCTGGCGAGCGCACACGCTCCCGGCTGCACGGTCGTCGTCGGCGCAGCGGGGGATTTGGGCGCGGTAATTTCCCGCAGACTTGCCCGCGAAGGTCACTCACTCGTTCTTGTTGGCCGGGGCCGGGAGCCTTTAGAAGAACTCCACGCGCACGTACCTGACTCGCGCGTGATCACCTGCGATGTCACACAAGACGATGACGTGGCACGGCTTGCCGCGCACACTGGTCCGGTGCGAATGCTCGTGTATACCCCCGCCGCTCCTACCGCGGGAGGAATCGATCACGCATCACCGGAAGCGATTCTTGCGGCGGTTGACGTCAAAGTGGGCGGACTGTTGCGATGCCTGCGCTCGCTACAACCCGCTGCGGGCCCTGACCTGGCGCCGGTCGTTGTAATCGGTGGGAACCTCGCTTTCGACCCGATCCCCGATGCCGCCACCAGTGGGATCGCCAACGCAGCGCAGGCCAACGCTGTGCGTCAACTGCAGGAGACTCTTCCGCACGCCGGTTGGCGAATTCACGTGGTCGCGCCAGGTCCGGTCGAGACACCGAGGTGGGATGCTCTCGCTGCGGCTGAGGCAGAGCGTCGCGGAGTCGCGGTGGAAGAAATCCGAAAAAGTGCGACAGCTAAAAGTCCTTTGGGAAGACTCACGACCACTGAGGAAGTTGCCTGGGCGGTTGCCGCTCTGGCCGATCCGCACGCCGGTGCTCTTCATGGATCGACTCTGTTGCTCGATACAGGACGTCGCCGTGCAATTCCGTAACCAAGGTGCCTGCCTTGCATTTAGCCATCCCCATCAAAGGAGTGTGTAGTGGAATTTCTCGTGAACATTGAAATCAACTGGCCACCAGATGCAGATCCAGCCGAAAAGGAGCGTCTCTTTGCCGCCGAGTTGCTGCGTGGCCAGGAGCTGGCGCGTCAGGGGTACCAGCGCCGGCTCTGGCGTGTTCCGGGTCGGTGGGCTAACTGGGCGCTCTGGGAAGTGAAAGATGCAACCGAACTTCACGAAAAAATTTCGTCGTTGCCTCTTTACCCCTGGATGGACGTCACCGTTCACGCACTCGCCCAACATGTCAATGACCCCAAACTGTTAGGGATCGTTCCGGAGGGAGAAGAAGAGTGACAGATCCGGAGAGTGCTGAGATCATGATCGACACGTTTCTGCAACTTTGCGAGGACCGTCAACTCGATGAGGCCAGCACCTATCTCGCAGCCGACGTCGACATTATCTTTCCCGGTGACAGGCGTTATGCCGGTCTCCATGACATGGCGGCGGCATCCAAGGGTCGTTACGCGTGGGTTCGTAAAAATCGCATTCGCTATTTCGTTGCTGAACACACAAATGCGAACGGTGACCGCGAGCAGGTGGTAACAAGTATTGGCACCCTCTTTGGTGAAAACAATGACGGTACGGCATTCGCCGACGTCCGATATGTCGACATCTTTACCATCCGAAACGACCTTATTGTGCGGCAAGAAGTGTGGAACGACCTTGCAGAGAACGGCATCATCCATGTAACAAGTGAAGGGAAATAGAAGTGAATTTCGATAGAGTGATAACCAATGTCAAAGTGATTCGTCATGACTCAGCAGATCCCATTGATGCTGATATCGCAATCGCCGGTGGAAAGATCGTTGAGGTTGCTCCTGGCATTGATACCTCTGGTGCGATAGAAATTATCGATGGAAAAGGCCGGCTGGCATTCCCCGGAGTCGTGGACGCACACGAGCATTGGGGCATCTACAACCCTCTAGCTGAAGATGCAGCCACAGAGAGTCGGGCCTGCGCCCAGGGCGGGGTCACCTCAGCGATCACCTATATCCGAACGGGTCAGTACTACCTGAACAAAGGCGGTCCTTATTCGGAGTTCATGCCGGACGTTCTCTCGGCCTGTGATGGCCGCTCCTATGTTGACTATGCATTTCACCTCGCGCCCATGATGAGTAGCCACATTGATGAAATCCCCGAGATTATTTCGCGTGACGGGGTCACGAGTTTCAAAATTTTCATGTTCTATGGCAGCCACGGTCTACACGGTCGTTCAACGAGTCAAAATGATTTCCTGATGATCCCCGAAGGCGAGAGGTACGACCTCGCTCACTTCGAGTTCGTGATGCGCGGAATCCAGAAAGCTCGGGAAATGTATCCGGATCTTGCTAACGATATTTCATTGAGCCTGCACTGTGAAACAGCGGAAATCATGACGGCGTACACCAAAATTGTCGAGGAGTCAGGCCAATACACCGGGCTCGAGGCCTATCACCATTCGCGGCCACCTCACTCAGAAGGCCTTGCGATCACCATCGCGTCCTATCTCGCGCACGAGACGAACCTGCCCAACATCAATCTTTTGCATTTGACGAGCGCTAAAGCACTCGAAGCGGCAATGTTGATGCAACAGACTTTTCCGCACGTCAATTTCCGCAGGGAAGTAACCATTGGCCACCTTCTCGCTGATATTCACACCGCGAGTGGTCTCGGTGGCAAAGTGAATCCGCCGCTGCGACCCCGTGAGGACGTTGAAGCACTGTGGGATCACGTCATGAAGGGTGACATCGATTGGGTTGTCAGCGATCATGCGTGTTGCAAAGATGAAATGAAATTCGGTGAACCTCGCGACGATATTTTTGTAGCGAAATCCGGTTTTGGTGGCACCGAATACCTCCTCGCGGGAATGGTCACAGAAGGCTCAAAGCGTGGATTGGGGTACGACCGGATCGCCGCTCTTACCAGCCATAATCCTGCCGAGCGGTTTGGACTTCACACGAAAGGCGTCATCGCAGCCGGATACGACGCGGACATTGCGCTCGTTGATCCGAAGGTCACGTGGACCGTGCGGGCCGAGGATTCCGAGTCGGCGCAGGAGTACACCCCCTTTGAAGGATTCGAACTTACGGCCAAGGTCACTGATACTTTTGTTCGGGGAAACCACGTCCTCAGCGAGGGTCAAATTTCCGGAGTTCCGGTGGGCCAGTACCTTTCCCGACCCACTGAACGTTCCTAACAACGAGGGCGACTTCACCTCGCCTGTTGTGAGGTCAGCCGGGTCAGGCACACGATCCCGGAGTCGGCGGGGAAATTCGAGTTGCTGGCCTGGGGCCAATCGAATTCAAGGCACTGCGGGGTTGAGGTTGGGGTGTTGTTCGCATTCAGTGAGTCGATCATGGTGTCAATCGACTGCTCGCTGCGCCCGTACAGGGCAATCACGCTGGGGTTGGTGCGTTCGAGGATCGCGCGGGCGTAGTCGTCTACGGTTGGTTCCAGGGTGAACCGGTTCTCACCCCAGAGTTGCATGGCTGCCACGGCGTAGAGCTCGCGGTCGCCTTGGGTCCAGCTGCCGTCCACCCAGGTAAGAATCTGGTCTTGGTTGGTGGTGTTCTCCAGCAGCCATTGTTGAACGTCAATTGCTGCTGTGATTTTTTCTTCAATGGGATTTGGGGCGAACGCCCAGGCGTACGGGCTGAGGTAGTACAGCCCCAGGTCGGTGCGTGAATTTTGTAGTAGTTGGAAGGTGCTCGCAACGACGACAAAAACAATAACCGATGAAACTGATTTATTGATTCCCATAAGTGAAAGTGCAACGGCACCGATTGCAATGGGAATTCCAATGGCGAATGCCAGCGTTGGTTGGGTGAATCCGGTGGCCAATATCACCGCGATCCCTGCAAGTGCCATGGCTTTTGTTCTTGGTGAGTCCAGGGAAATCCGTTCAGCGAAGACGAGTGCGAAAGCGATCATGGCCGGTGGCCAGAGCATGGATTGATACATGGGTGCCTCCAACGCGATTCCACCCATGAGGGGGGAGAACACCAACATGAAGGTCACGCTGACACTGGAGAGCACAAGTGCAAGCCGGTAGGGAGCACTTGATTTATCTCGCCACCAAGCTGTAATCGTGATGAGTAGGACGGAGAAGGGGACCAGCAGCGAAATATCCCGCAACCACACCAAATCACTACTGGCGAAATCGCTGAGGTTCATTTCCCGCGTTGAGTTGAATGTGTCAAACCAACTTAGGCCGGGAAATATTTGGGTACCAATCCCTATGAAGAGCGCAAAAGTAACGGCTGCCGCTATTCCCGCTTGAAGTAAATGGCTGAATTTTTTATTGGTGAAAAGTGCGACCGCAAGCCAGAGCGTGCCGACCAGGATCGCGCCGGCGGGGTTGACCTGGGCGCTCCACCCAACAACCATTCCACCGGCAATCGTTGCCGTGAGGGTGCTGTGCAGTGCGAGGGCGATCCCTGCCGTTGTTGCAGCCAAGATAAAACCGGTGAGATACGGATTACCCAAATAGCTCAGGATCACTGTGCTGGAAGCGGCCGCGGTTGTGAGGAAAATTCTGGTAGTGAAGTTGGTTTTGGTGATTTTGAGCAGAATCACATAGATACCGGTCACCGTCACCGCTAGGAGCACAAGGCGGTAAAGAAAAAACCCAATGTCGGGGCTGACAATCGAATACAACGCGTGCAACGGGGCTATATAACCCAGGCGGGTCCAGTAGTAGGAATCAAATGGTGCGCGGTCGGTTATCTGGTCACCGAAAATTGCGAGGGATGTGTAGAAACTGGAATCGGGGGTGTCCAGTCCGGTCCACGTACGGGCGGCGAGTGCGAGAAAGATCGTGATTGCGGCAATGGATATGGCGTGCCTTGTTGTTTCGCTGCGTGTTGAACGATTGCGTAGTGCGGTGCCGGTCATTGTTCGAGTGGGTTTTCACCGGGGCCGTATTTTGGTGAGTCGTAGATCACGGTGAATTCGGGTAGGACGGGGCCACCGTCAATCACGTTTTGGTTGGCCGGTCCCACCACTATTCCTTGGATCACTTGGTCGCCAGGGTTACCTTCAACGGGGTAGCCGTTGTTCTCCCAGTCCGCAAGGCTGTCGACCTGGTTGACGCTGGCCCGACCCGCGGCGGCAAGAACACCGATTGCAAACAGCGTGGAAACCGCAACTTTGTAGCGCTTGGGGTTGGCGAGGAGTGCACTTGCCAGTATCCACACCACCGCGACCGTAATGATTGCTTGCGAGGCAATGAACTGCCGGGGAAGGATCCAGTAACTCTGGGAGAGGGACAGAGCCGCAAACAGGATCGACATGGCGATCATGACCAGAACCAGGAGCGTGCCTGCAGCAAGTTGCCTTTCCAGGCGCGCACGGTCGGTGGTGTGAACTAGCCCTTGCCACAGGGTGAACACGATCAGGGCGCCGAGGAAAATCAATCCGATTAGTTGCGGGGCGGTGACCGAGTCTATGAGTGGGCGAATTATCAACCAAGGGTCTCGGCTGAAGGTGGGGCTGCCGCGCAGCCAGGTGAAAGCACTGATGGTGACACCCACAACGACCGAGGTGATTTGAACGGGCACATTAATAAACGCGATGAGCCGTGGTTTTTCGCCGTTGAGCCGGGCGATCAGGTAGGCCGTGATCGTGATCACGGGGAGGTAGAGCAAGTAGTAGGGCATCATGAGCGCCCCCCACACCATGCTGCCCCAGATCAGCACGCGCATCCCGGTTTTTGTTCGGGTTTGCATGTCGGTGGAGAAGTAGGCCAGAGCTGCCATCGCAGAAGCCGCCATGGGCATATAGGGACGGGCTTCTCCGGCGAAGTACATCAAGTTGGGTTGGGCCAGTAGTAACAGGAATGCAGCGGCGATAGCAATCGGGCCAAGATTCTTTCGGCGCAAGAACAGAGCCGCACTAAAAAGTAACAGGGCGGCGCTGAGCAAACTTGGCAGGCGCATCATGAATAAATTCGCGCCAAAAGTTTTCAGCAGCGCGAAGTCCAGCATCATGTAAAACCCGGTTTGACCGTGATTTATGTTGGTAGTGCTGGTCTGAACCGCGCCCCAGGCATCACCGATTGAGTCGAAACCACCGAACACAAAATGCAAGTATTCGTCCAACCACAGCGGTCGACCCCACGAGGAATACAGCGCCAAGATCACCAGGGCGAGCAGGGTGAGCAGGGTGAGTAAGACTTTGTCGCGGGTAGTCAGGGTTTTAGTGTTTTTTATGTTCATGTGCGGGTTATGCGTCCTGCATCCGCGCGCCCGGACATCGTTGCGGCGTAGAGCACGAGGGCGCTGGTGAGGGCAACAAACGCGATCAACACAACACCTGCGGCACCAAATGCCACAGTGGTGGTCCAGCCCGGTGTTGAACTTTCGGTGAAAATGCGCAGGGCAACAACCGTGATCACAGCGATGATCGACACGATCGCTGCGAAAGCGGTGAGCACCGCCGCCCGCACCGCTATTCGTAATGAAAACGGTAATGCGAACATCAGGCCGTAACCGATCAGGCCAGAGAAGTTCATGCGGGACTTGCCCACCCGACGTGGATCCCGGTCGCAGGCAATGTCGGTGACCTTGCCGTTAATGCTGGCCAAGGTTCCGCTGAATGTCAGGTTCCACATTTTCGAATCAAGTTCGTCGTGCCACCAGACACCACTTGCGGCCGCGAAGTTCCCACTCGTGATTTTCATGCCGGTGAGTGTGCGGAAAATCCCACGGTAGATCAAGTAACCCAGGGAGAAACTGCGGTGCACACTGCGCTTGCCACGCTGGGCGCGAGCCAAGTTCACTTCGCCACTCAATACCGGGGCAATGAGTTTGGCAATATCGACTGTTCGATCCTCGCCGTCGCCGTCCATGGTGACAACCGCGTCAAAGCCGGGGAGTTCGTCTTTGATCTCGCGCAAGGCCGCGGTCAGGCCGCGCTGGTGACCGAGCCGGGAGGTCGGGGTGAACAGGCGCACACGTGAATCTGTTTGCACCAGGGTGTTCAGGTCGGGGTCGGTGCCTTGGGAATCGTCTGCGATCAGGAACGACAGGTCGTGTTCGGGCAGGTGTCCGGTGGTTTCTGCGACAAGTTCAGCAATGGTCGAGCCCTCATGCAGGCTGGGAAGAACCACCAAAATCCGACTCACGAGGGACGACTTTACTTGGCCCACTCCGGTTTGTATCGCTGCATGAGGCGATCAATGGTTTCTAGGCCGACTACGTCGTTATTCCCTGAGATCAGGATCAGTTGCTTGGCGCGGACTTCAGGGGGAAGCAGCTGCAGGTTCGGGTACTCGTTGAGCCACGCTTCTTCGTTGGTGAACCACTCTCGCCGTTGATAGTCAACGAGTCCTTGGGCAGTTGAATCCATGCCGGAAAGGCCCGCCAGGATCCGGGTGCAGGCGTACATGCGCTGCCCGTCTTTGAGAACGGTGGGAAGCGTGTCGCCCGGCTCGAGGTAGACGCAACCCACCGGATTTGAGGCGATACTTTGATCCGAGGTGGCGCGAACTTCAGCCGGCCACCAGTAGTTGCGGTTCAGTTCGGTACTCGGCCACTGCTCGGGGCTCGTGTAGGTCATGGCGCGCGGCAATAGTCCATCAATGGAGATCAGGAACACAATGCCTACGACAGCGCCAACGCGGGCCGGGGTGAGTTTTGTTCTTGAGCGATCGATCTCCATGATTGCAAGGGGTGTACACACCACGATTGTGAGAATTACCGCGAAGAAGGTCATCTTTTGGGCGCCGTAGTTCGGGCCGGAACCGGAGTACCAGGTGCCCAGGGTGCCTAGAGCGAATGCGTAGGTAGCGATCAGCGCTAGCGGGGCGAATGCGAGCGCGGTTGCTGCGCGTGATCCCAGGCGGCGGTTTACGTTGATGAGTGCGAGCACCGCGGTCAGCAAAGCAAGGATTGAAAGAATTGGCGATGCTAACTCAGTGCCCCCAGAACTGTCGAGAACTTCAAGTGTCGGCATTAACGTATCGACGATCGCGTGCGCGCTGGCGCCAAGTGCACCGCCAAATGTTTCGGTGACGCCTGTTCCGCTCGCGGAGACGGCTCCGAGATCGAAAATGTAGGTCAGCGTGTTGACGGTTGCTTCCCAAACAAATACGAGGGTGATTAGTGTCGCCGCGATCGGGATCACCAGAGAGCGACGGTTGCCGGAATTTTTAATGAGCGCACGGGTCAGGTACACGATCAGTGCTGCATAAATCAGAATGCTGATCGGGATCAACGGGAACCACACAATTAAGAGGACCGCCGCAGCAACGCTGGTGAGTACGCGTGCGTGCGGGACGCTGGAGCCGACCAGGAATACCGAGATCCACAGTCCGGCGACAATGAAGGCGTACTGGAAGGTCAGGTGTCCTAGACCACTGACGGCAAAACTCGCGGCCATGATCACGATCGCAGCGGCCCAGATCACAGGTGCCGGGAACTTCAATCGCGTTTTGTCTGTGTTTTTTAATTTCGCTTCAACAAATGGCGCAAGAATAATGGGTGAAATAGCAGCGAGCCCGAACTGTAAGAACAGAATGCTGTTGGAGGCGACAAAGACCTGATTGACTCCACCGAATGCGAGTTGGGAAATCACCGCAAACGCGGTGGCTGCGAAAACCACGGCTAGTTGTAAGGGCCCACCCATGGGCACACCCTGATTAACCGGGTCACCTGACAAGAGTTGCCCACTGAAGTCCAGCCACTTGGCGTTGTCCTCGGCGTAGATCCGTTGAACAAAGTAACCGACAGCGGTCCACGGTCCAGCGTGACCAATGGCCAAAAGTCGGGAAATTATGATAAAAATGAAAGCGATCGCAACGGGGGCACCAATTGCGATTGCTTGAATTTTGACACTTGCGCCCGGTCGCAGTTTCCGTGAGAAGAACGCTGCTATCGCAACGATCAGCAGGCTGGCCAATAATGCGAACTGCAGACTTGGCAGATCCCACAGGTTTCCCCGACGCACACTGACGTCAATGAGTGACCCGACAACGGCGGCTGAAGCAAAAATCCAGATGACGAGCCACGTGATTGACCGCACCCATATATAGGAGAGCACTGGGAGTGCCAGGAATGCGATCAAGAACGCAATGTTTCCCATGGGTCTCCGTTTGTTTGGTGGATCAGTGCTCGCAGCGCATTTACGTGCTTACGGAGTCTAACGCTGCACCCCCAGAGTTTGGCTCTCCCCACATTTCGGTATGGCGTTTACTGTCAATTACACCCGCCTTGTGTGTTCTGGCGAGGAAGAACGGGTTGAATTGACAGAGGGTGCAAAGAAGAGAAAAAATCCCTGAAATTCTTCTAACAATTGCCACGTTTCTTGGGCATCGCAGGTTCGCGATGCCCCAGAAACGATGCCGCCAGAGGCGGACTCTTTAAGCGGGAACTACTCGGGCGATCTTGGGGGTTGTGCTGAGCCAGTTGCTGCCGTTGTCGGTGTAGCCGGCGGGGAGTTCATCTTTTTTGGACCAGATAGATCCGTTGTCGGTGAACCCAGTGGGTGTGGCGTCCTTCACCTGGTAGGTCACCTGCTTACTCGAGGTGCTCCACGCCATGCAGGTGTTTCCGTAGACGGTACCGCCGTTGGGGCAGTGCACCTGACCCCATGTTGGTGACTCGATGTACCCCATGTCCATGTACACGCTGCCGGGGCAGTCAGGACCCGAGCAGCTCTCGGTGCGGGATTCCGGGTGGTAGGTGTAGTCCGCGGTTGTGAACGTGTAAGCCATTGACTTCTCGCACAGGCCGCCAACTTCGGTGAAGGTGTCTGGGCAGAGATAGATCGTTTTGGTCGAGGGACCAACCGGTGCGATTGGGCTAGGGGCTATAGCAGGTGTAGCCACGGGTGTGGTTGCCGGCTTTACGGGGGCAACCGGAGTTGTCACCACGGCTTTACCTTGTAGGTCGTTCAGGGTTTTGGTCATGAGGGCCATGGTTGGGGCTGCCCGGCTGACCGTGTTTTCTGCCGTGACGCTGAATTCGAAACGGTCGTTGAGGTCAAGGTCGGTGAGCACGAACTCGTTGCTCGTTGTTGTGCCGGTAATTGCATCCGTCGTCGAGCCGATTGGCGCCGCGGTAACGGTGTAGGAAACAGCGCCCTGGGCTGGTGTGTTCACGTGCTGCCACGTGAGTTGCAGTTGGCCGGGGATTTCGGTGGTGAGGACCCGCAAGTTGTTTGCGGCGACCACTTGGCCTTCAGGTACGGCGGTGATCCGCTTAGTGGCTCCAGCAATTTTGGTGGTGAGGGTCAATTTCACGCCCGGAGTGAGTTTTTTGATCTGGACCGTGCCGGCCTTGTTGGTCTTAACCGCCTTGGCTTTCTGTCCCTTGGCTTTGTAGACAACACGGGAACTTGGATCGGCTTTGATCACAAGTGAGCCTTGAGCGTTCGGCGTTGCAGTGAACGGCGCGGGTGTGGGTGCTGTCTCGGTGGGGCTTTGGGCAACCACGATTTGGGTGGCCGAGGTTGCTGGGGCAACGGCCAGCGTTGCGCCAGTGACGAGACTGATCGAGAGGATTGCGCTCGCGAAGATACGATTGATTTTCATGGTGATTCTCCTTTGTAGGTCACCATGGTTATGCCCGAAGCGGGGCAACTTCAATCACTAATTACGGGCTTGTGGATAACTCCCGGCTTACTTCAAGAGCGCCGCGGGCAACCGTGACACTCGCGCTGAACACATTGGTTCCCAGCTCGGTGTTCATGCGGGCGGCGGTTGCACTGTCAACAAATGAGAGGTCGATTCCGCGAAAATACGTTGTAATGTTCCCGTCTTCACTCACTTTAAATCGATCAGCTATCTCGGTGATCACAAATAAATTGCTACTGGTGCCGTCGGCCAGTACGCAGCCGACAAGGCGGGCACGGGTGTCGATCGTGGGCACTTGGCAGCGCACACTCTCTCCGGTCTCGGAGTTCAGGAATCGAAAACCACCGGCGGTTGCATTCGCCGTTCGAGTTTTAGCTACAACTGGCAACGTAATCCGGGCGTTGAGCGAAGCACTGGTGGTGATCACACTGCCGGGTGAAATCCCAACTAAGGCAATCCCGGCACTGGTCCACGTTGGCAGGATTCCGGCGCTTGTAGTGAAAGTGAATGTTCCACTTGCCTCGATAGTTCGCGGATTAACGGCGCTGGCCTCGTTGGCGCTTGCGGCCGGAACGCTCAATATCAGGGATGCGGTCAGGGCTGCTACCAGAACTTTGCGCATGTGAACTCCCTTCGATTCCCGCGAGTTGCTTCACTCCACCATACGGCGTTTGCATTGATACGCCAAGTGCGACCCGAGCCTTGTGTGCTTAGTCTTTCTTTTCCTTGGGCCTTGGCACAACTGATCCGAGTACTTCGTTGACCGCGACCCGGCGCAGGGTTCGCAGCGCGTGTTTGGGTGATTGCCTAAATTCAGCAGGGGCAAGTTTGAGTCGATTCTTAATTATTGAGGCTCGGCGCGAACGCGAATGTCCCGTAACCGTGACGGTGCGACCAAATAGGCGTACTTGACGCGCCGCTCCAAGATTGTGGGAAATGGTGACTTCGGCGGTCACTGCAATGACGAATCCGACTTCACGCAAACGTAAACACGCCGCTGCGTCCACAGCGTCAATTGCCAAGTCCGAGTCGAAACCACCAACCCGATCAAGTGCCTGCACATTCCACAGTGCGCCTGACTGCATTACTTCCTCTGTTGTTAGCAGGCTGTTTACTTGTGAGGTCGCGAGCACTTTGGTGGGGTAGGTGATCTCTCCACTGGCGTCACTGATGCTGGCCGGGGCAACAGCGCCAATTGGGTTGTCGGTCCACAGTTGGTTATTAATCGTGTTTGCGAAGTTCAGAAGTGTAGGAATGTAATCGGAAGTCACGAGTGAGTCCTGATCCACTGTCAACAACCATGTCGCGCCGACGGTGAGGGCAAGGTCCAGACCTTCGTTCAGTCCCCGGGCGATTCCTTCGTTGCGCAGGTGCCGGGTAATTCGCACGCCTGGAATGTCGCGCAATTGATGTAACGCGGGGTCATGGGTGACCACACTTGCGTCATCGGAAACTAAAACCGGGAATCCACTCAATGCGAGAGTGGTGACAAGTTTTTCCAGATTCGGATTCGCAGGTGGGTTAAAAGTGGGCACAACAACGACCAATTGCACGTGCTCAGAATTGCCCACTCGCTCAGAGTACAAGTTCGGCACATGCGTGCTGATCAAGTCTGCCAATCGAAATGCTGCTCGGCACGGTTGCCCCGGTCACAGCGGAGATCGGCGTGCTGATTCCAACCAAAGGGCCACGGCATCTAGTCTTGTGGCGTGTCGCGCCTGATTTCCTACGCTCAAAATGGTGAGGATGTACGGCTGTGGCGGGCCTTTACCGGAGTGGAGCTCCCAGCATCGGGCCACTTCACCTACGTTGATGTCGGCGCTAACCACCCAGTTGAGCTCTCGATCACCGCGAGCCTGTATTCACTGGGTTGGCGCGGGGTGCTGGTGGAAGCGGACCCCGACTTTGCCGCTGAACTTCGGCGCCACCGACTAGGCGACCACGTCGTTGAAATGGCGGCTGGGGATCGCGCGGGGGAAATCACCTTCTACCGGGTTGCCGGGACGGGTCTGGGGACCCTGAGTGAAGTTGAGGCGCGGGCAGCCGGTGCCGCCGGTTTTGGGGTCAGTGAGTTCACTGTTGCGACCGCCACGTTGAATCACATTGTCGAATCCACACTGGGACTTGATTCACCAATTCACTTTATGAGCATTGACGTTGAAGGTGCTGAACCTTTGGTGCTCGAGGGGTTGAACTTAGATGTGGTTCGCCCGTGGGTTGTGTGCATTGAAGCAATTGATGCAGACACGAAAATTCCCAATCACACTGCCTGGGAGTCCCGCCTCCTTGAGCACAACTACATCGATGCCGCATTTGACGGGATCAATCGCTGGTATGTCGCAGGTGAGCACGCTGACCTTGCCGAGTCGATTGCTGTTCCCCTCAATCCAATTGATGCGGGTAAATACGGCTGGATTAGTAGCACGAGTGAGTCACGCGAACAACTCTCCAATAAGTCCTATAACCGCGTTGCTTGGCAGCGCGCACTTGTACTCAATCAAGCTAGTGATGTTGAGGAAAGCCATAAACGTGACGCTGAGTTAGCGCGCGTGAATGCTCATCTCGCGGCAATCCAGCAATCACGCGGGCACCGGATCGCAGAGCCAATTGACAAAGTGTTGCGCAGAACGAAAGCAACAGCATTGGGTGTGACCACGAAACTCCCCAGCCCACTGCGCAATTGGACCGTGCGCAAACGACACTTGCGAATTGTCAACCCTGCCCTGGCGGTCTACACCGACCCGGCATTTCTCGGCCCGCTCCCCGAACCCGTTACCGCTTGGGTGAACCCAAAGCTGAAACCCGAAGTGCCCTTTTCTGGCTGTGGACTCGGTGCGCTCACCGGTGAACAGGTTGCTGCTGTACAAGAGTGGATTGCCTTGGGTCCATTTGATTCTGACGCATTACTCGACACTCGAACCGATGGTGTAAACGATGAACTAGGGCGAACCACAGCTGCTTTGCGCACCCGGCTCCGTTTAGCCGCAGGACATCAAGCGACCGAGGGTTCACCGCATGTTGGCAACAGGATTTTATTTGACGCCCGTTCACTTCAAACACCATCTTTTGGTGCTCGTGGAATTGGGCGCTTCGCCTTGGCGGCCCTTGAAAGTGTGCAACAAAGCGCTCAGCCGGGGCAGCTTGTATTGTTGGTTGACACAAGCTTGAGTGATTTACCGGACGAACTTATAGGTGACTGCGAATTGGTGAGTGTTGTTCGGCCCGAGCAGGTGGAAATATTTGGCCAACTTATTGAGCCCTCACCCATGACGGCTTCACCTGACCCAATAATTGAGTTATTACGTAGCAACGTGAAAAAGACAGCGATTGTTTTTGACTTTATTCCCCTGCACTACCCGAGTGTTTATTTGCGCCATGTTGCCCCGCGCATTGAATACGCAGCCAGCCTTGACGCACTGAGCCACTACAACGAGTTTCTGTGTATTTCTGCCCTCACCAAATTTGGTTTGACCGAGTTTATGTCCGGGCGTGGAATTGATTCTGGTTCATTTACCGCCCAGGTCGCATGGCCGGTAGCAATTGAACCTACGGGTGCCACGGTAATTACCAGGGAAAATGCTGGACCCATTGTCGTAATGACGGGCGATGAAGCCCGCAAGAACACTTTCGGAGCCCTCGCCGCAATTGGTGTGGCAACGAGTGCCGACCCAACCCGAGAGGTGTACGTACTCGGCATGGCGCATCGTGGTGATCACGTTCACCACTTGTCAATTGCTGCAGCAATGCGTCCGGGCGAGGCGACCGCACTTGGTCGAATTAGTGACTCTGAAATGGCCGCCCTGCTTGCCTCTGCAAGTTTGATTGTTGTTCCTTCATTTGATGAAGGGCTGTCCTTGCCCATCCTTGAAGCGGTCAGCGCGGGAACCCCGATTGTCGCCTCTGACATTGCCGCCCACCGGGAACTGATCGGTTCTGGGAGCTACCTGGCTAACCCTGCGGATCTGGATTCATTTGCCGCAGCAATTTCCAAGCATGCCTCGAACTCTCAAACTCACGTTAAACAGAAAAAACACCTTGCCGGACACAAACACGTATCACTTGAAGCGGCGATCCGCGGTTCTGTGCAGGCTCAAGGTCCTTATGCCCGATCGATTCTTGCTCCCAAGCCCCGTGAGTTGGGTTCGCGTCTCAATATTGGCTTCGCCACGCCGTGGGATCCGCAGAAATCTGGGGTCGCGGATTTCTCGACAATCATTGGAATCGAGTTGGCGAAGTTGGCTGATTTGACCGTCTACACCACGAGTGATGCAGACGTCCTTGCCTCGCTACCGCCCGGTGTCAATGTGAACGTTGCATCGGTTGAAAAACTTTTTGCGCATAATGGTGAGCACGAACATGACGTATTGGTCAGCGTCGTTGGTAACTCGCATTTCCACCTGCCGTTTATCGAGCTGACAAAAATTGCCAAGTGTGTTGTCGTTGCTCACGACACCCGCATGAACGAGTTCTACATGGCCCTTCGCGGAATCGGTGGCCTGCAGGAACTGATGTTGCGAACCGACAATCCAATAACGCCAGTGGGTATTGACCCACCAATTGATCAGCAGATCTCAGACATGCGCTTGTTGCAAAATGCCGGTCTGTGGGAGGTCGCACGAAATGCGCAAACATTTGTGAACCATTCACCGGCATCACGTGCGCGAATTGCGTTAGAGACCGGAGTTGAACCGGTTGTACTCACTTTCCCAAATTACCGCACCCCGGAATTTGCGCAGATCACCCCGCAATTACGCGAGGACGCGAAAGCACGATTGGGATTTGACCCAGATCGAATTCATCTCACCAGCCTTGGATTCATTGACATCCGCACCAAAATGAGTGATCTGGTGATCGAATCCGCCGCGTGGTTACAGCAGTGGGGTTACCCGGTCAGCCTGCATTTGGCAGGCTCCGGGTCTGAAGTTGAAGTTGTGAAACTCAATGAGCAAGCCGCACGTGCGGGTCTTGTTGACTGTGAAATTACAGGTTTCTTGAGTGACGAAGAATTCCGCGACTACCTCTTGGCAACCGACATCGGAATCCAGCTGCGGATCAGTTCACTCCTCGGCGTTAGCGGACCACTCGCCGACCTTGCAGGCTTCGGGGTTCCCAGCGTCGCCAGCAGTGGTCTGGTCCAGGACATTGATGCACCCGCATTTGTCACCGCCGTCCCCGAATTTGTCAGCCCGGTCATGGTCGCCCGAAGTGTTGAGCACCTGCTGAAAAACCCGGTGCCTGATTCACAGCGAGAAATATTGCGCTTGGAGTACTTGGAATCACACTCCCCGGAAAAATATGCGCGTGAGTTCCTTGCAGTGCTGCAAGACAGTATTCAAACGAATACGAATTCGGAGGTGAGCTAGCCGTGCGAGTAGGAATTGACGTTGAACAGTTCGCACGCGACCCATATGGTTCAGGAATCCAGCGGGTATTACAGCAACTCGCCTCCAACTGGCCAGAACATGAAATTGAAGCCGACTTTGTTTTCCCGGACGGTGACCTATTTGCACTACTAAGCCCAGATCAGGCTGTTGGGATCCTGTCGGTTCCTTTTGCCGAAGCCGAGGCTGGGTCAGACCTGCGCGAGCTTGTCCGCACGGCGATTGAAGCTGCTGCCGGGCCGAGGGTGCGTGGTGCCGATCTGCTCTCCCTCTACACCTGCTGGCTCTTGCCCGAAGTGAGTTACCTACCCTCTGTTTTGGAACGATTCCGCATTTTCCACGCCAGCATGATCACCGTGATGGTGGGCTTTGACGCACTACCCATGACCGAACCGGCAAACTACCGGTTCCCGGCAGGTACGGTTCCCTTTGTTAGCGACTACTTCCGCCAGTTAGCCCAAGCCGATCGGGTTGTCTGTATTTCGGACTACGCGCGTGAAGAGTTGTGGCACGCGTTGCGCAGACCCATGAATTTGTACACCGAAGTTGCGCACCCCGGTGGTGATCACGTTCCAGCGCAACCACCGCGTGATTCGCAAGGCCCCGTTCGATTCATCAGATTAGGAACACTCGAGTCACGTAAAATGCCGCTGGAAATTATGAACGCGTTTCTGGCGGCTGGGTGCGACAATTCCGAATTGATTTTTATTGGTGGTGGTTCATCTTCGGATTCCAGTATCAATTCTGCTATTGCGATGGCAAGTGAGTCGAATTCGAGTGTGACTTGGGTGAAGGGCGCCACCGATGCGCAGGTCAACGAACTCATTTCTAGTGCAGACGTATTCCTCGCTTTGGGAACCGAGGGATACGGAATCCCAGTACTCGAAGCGATCGCCGCTGGCACTCCCGTCGTGTTCGGGGGGATTCAACCCGCAGCCGAGTTGATGCAGGGTGCAGGTGCGCGGGAACACTCGGGATTTGATCACGGTAATTTGGTTGACCTGTTCCAAACCTATTCACAACCAGGAAATGTTGAGGAATTGCAGTCCGAAATTGATTCTTCTCGGATTCCGACGTGGGGTGATTTTGCAAATAGTGTTGCCCGTGCCTGCAAAAGCTGACTAGGTCAGTCTTTTAAATCCCGCTTGGGCGGTTCCGTTGGGCAATGCACTCGCAAGTTGAGTGTCATCCATCTGAGCAAGTTCAGCGAAAACAATTGCGAGTGCTTCGTAGTACTGATCAAGGATTGCATCTGTGTGAGCAAGGGAAACGTAGAGCGAGTTGCCCGCGAGGTAGCCCTGGTCCAGCATGCGTGAAGTGATGTACGTCTTGACCGCGAGCGGGTCTAGTCCTGTAATAGCGAAGTTTGCCAGTGCAGGGAGCCCGCCTGTTGTCACGGTCAGCCCAGCGTCAGCGCCGAGTTTTTCCCACTGCCGTTGTACGCCAATGCCAATCTCGTGCACCCGCTGCGTTGCACTTTCCTTTTCCATTACGTCAAGGGTTGCAAGGGCTGCGGTTGGCCCGATTCGCTCGGTCCAAAAAGTACTCGAGATAAAACTGGTCTGGGCAGCTTCCATAACCTCTGCCCGACCAATGACGGCTGTGATTGCGTAACCATTACCCAGTGTCTTGCCAAATGATGCAAGGTCGGGTTCAACCCCGTAGTGCAGATGCATGCCGCCCAATTCCCTGCGGAACCCGCTCGTGCATTCGTCGAAAATCAAAACCGCACCGTGCTGTGTTGCTAGTGCGCGCACACCTTCAAGGAAACCTTCTGCGGGCGGGTCGCTCCGCTGCACCTCCATGTAGATCACACCGATTTGATCGTCGTTCTCCATGATGTTGGTAATTTGCTCAAGATCATTGAATTGAAATGGAATCGAAGTCCCGGTAAGCGCTTTGGGTACACCGTTGGGTTCAAGACCTGGGAGTAGGTGACCTGTGAGTGAATCATCGGAACTTAAATTCGCGGCGAGATACCAATCGTGCCAACCGTGATACCCGCAGAACGCGACCTTGTCTTTCCCACTTGCAGCGCGACCAATACGCACTGCGATCGCGCATGCTTCACCACCACTGCGGGCATAACGCACCATGTCCGCCCACGGGTGCAACTCGATCAACTTCTCGGCGAGGTACACCTCTTCGGGTGCGTTCAGGGTTGACAGGTTTCCTTTAGTCACGGTTTCGTGAACCGCCGCGTCCACTTCTGGTCGGCTGTAACCCAAAATATTGGTGCCAACCCCCATGAGGCCTAGGTCTTTGAACTCACGGCCGTCAAGGTCCCACACACTGCAGCCCTCAGTTCGGTCAAAATATGCGGGCCACCCTTGGGGTAAATACATCTCGGCACGCTTACTCAGAAGCATTGAGCCGCCGGGGATCAGCTTTTTGGCACGTTGCCACAGCTCGGTGCCGGTATTCGGTTGCTGATTCGTCACACTCGAAGTCTATTGGCCGCGGCTTCGCGGCTTGCGTGGAATGATGCAGGGGTGTCGCAATCCCACTTGGTCGCTGCCTTGCAGAATGCGTTGGGATCCGATCGGGTTCTGACCAGCATCGAGGCCATGGCGGGCTACTTGGTCGACTGGACCGGAAATTTCCGCGGGGATGCGCTTGCCGTCGTTCGCCCTTCGACTACCGCGGAAGTGTCCGCACTAATGCGCGTGTGTTCAGAAAATGGCGTTTGCGTGACCGCCCAAGGTGGGAATACGGGGCTGGTTGGCGGGTCTGTGCCACTCGATGGGCTTTTGCTTTCCACTGTTTATCTATGCACCTTCGAAGACTTCGACCCCAACAGCGGGCAAGTGACCGTGGGTTCAGGAGTAACGCTCGCGCAACTGCATGCGTTCGCGGTTGGGCACGATTTAGAATTCGGTGTTGATCTAGCTGCCCGGGACTCGGCAACAATCGGTGGAATGACGGCAACGAACGCTGGTGGAATTCACGTGATTGCTCAGGGCATGATGCGCAAGCAAGTTGTCGGAGTCGAAGCGGTACTTCCCAGCGGTGAAGTGATCTCAACGTTGCGCGGACTGGCAAAAGACAATACGGGTTACGACTTAACGCAATTACTATGCGGATCAGAAGGAACACTGGCCGTGATCACGAAAGTGCGCGTCCAACTGCACCGACCGGTTGCAACACAACTCTTGGTATTCGGCGTCGACTCGATTTCTGCGGCGTTAGATACAGCCGCTGGGTTCATCGGAAATATTTCTGCAGCTGAAGTGATTGACAGAGCAAGTGTTGAATGTGTGCATCGAGTTACAGGGATCTCGGTTCCATTCGATTCCGCCTTCCACCTACTACTCGAAGTTCGCGGTGACTTAGATTTTGAGGCCTTAGCCCAACATGAAGATTTAATCGTCGCGCTTGATGCCACCGACCGTGAAAAGTTATGGGCTCTGCGTGAACGCGTCACCGAAAGTTGTGCCGTCGAACAGGTTGGGGTTTCTCATAAACTCGATGTGAGTTTCCCGCAAAATATTTTGGGGGACGCCTACACGCAGTTGTGTGATCTACTCGATCGTGATGGCGTAACTCAAGTTGTGATCTTCGGGCACCTACTCGACGGGAATTTCCACATATTTTTCACAACCCCAGCAGCGGATCAGGAAATCGAACGCGAAGTCTTGGAACTCGTCGCGCGTTTAGGTGGTTCGATCTCGGCTGAACATGGGATCGGCCGCATGAAGGCCGCCTACCTACACCTGTCCCGCGGTGAATCCGAGATTTCCATGATGAAAGCGCTCAAGAGCGCGATCGACCCCCAAGGAATCATGAACCCAGGGGTGCTATTTATATAATCTTGACTATAGATTATATTTTTTATATGAACCCGGATCAAAATCACATGCGAGCAAAGCGCAAGGAACTCGGGTTAACCCAAGCCCAGGTTGCTCGGTTGCTGGGCACCAAACAATCCAACATCAGTGCCTATGAGCGCGGGGTTCTCGAACCAGGCTCGGTAGTTGAGCAACGATTCGCAGCTCTGCTTGCTGTTTCAGTTCAGACTGACACACATAAAGTTCACATTCCAACGTTGGCGTCGCAGTCTGTGGAGCTAAGGGACCTGTTGGATTCACCGCGATTTACCGAGTCAACAACACGAGACTCCTTGATCCTGCGTTCATTGATTGATTCCAACGACAGGTTCGCATCACTCGACGGTTTAGCAGAGCAGCAGCTATTTCTCATGCGGCCTGGACCAACAGGCGAGCATCGCGCCGACGTTGCTTTTGCTGGCTTGGCGGTACACCTCACACGCAAGGCACAACTTCCCAGAGTGCCGAATTGGACTCGAAATCCGCGGTTACATCTGGGTGAAGTGTGGTTCATGGGCCTTGACGAACGCCAGCCCTTAGCACGCGCGATCAGTATTGCCCGCGGTGTACCAGCACTGCGTGCCCGCGGAATTTTCTTGGCAGAATCAAACTTGGAGTCGGTTTAATGTTCGCATCACGTGAAGAAGTCATTGCAGTTCTTACTGAGTTGGGAAGCCGCCTAAGCGCGCAGGGCATTCATGGTGAGATTTACATTGTTGGAGGAACGGCAATGCTGCTCGGATACAACCGGCTCACCGTCACCAAAGGCATTGATGCGATATTTACTCCGATTGCAGAAATTGAACGGATCGTTTCGGACATGCATGCCTCTGACCCGTCATTGCCAGTTGATTGGCTCAACTCAAAAGTGTTGCCTTTACTGCCTCGAATAACTGACACAGGTGCGTGGGAGGCGGTAGAAATCGAGGGGCTAAGTGTGAGTGTTGCATCCCCCGAGTTCTTACTGGCCATGAAGGCTCGCGCCAGCCGAGGTCGGCGCGACTTTGAAGACGTTGGCGTTCTTGCGGACATTTTGGAAATCAGGACCCTTGATCAGGTGTGGGAAATCTGCGAACAAGTGTGGGGTTTTGACGTATTCACACCAGAAACACGTGAACTCCTGGCTGAGTATTTAGCCACGCGTGGGATCGAGTAGCAGACCCGCCAGTTCCACTGGGGTCTCGGCAATGGAAACTGCCCCGGCTTCACGCAACTCACTTTCGTCGCCGTAGCCCCACAGCACGCCAATGGTGTCGATCCCGTGTTCTTTTGCGCCGTGCACATCGTGGTGACGGTCACCGATCATGAGTAGGTTGTGGGAAGTCGGGTGCGTGTTGGTGCTTTCTAGAGTGTGCCCGATCACGAGTGACTTTGAATCACGTGAGCCGTCAAGTGCTGCGGCACCAATGAACTCGAAATACTGATCAAGTTCAAAGTGCTGCAAGATCCGGGTTGCTGAATACTCGGGCTTGCTAGTTGCTGTTGCGAGCCGGAAGCCTGCTGTCTGTAGTGAAGTGAGCAGTTCGGGAATCCCGGGATAAACGCTGTTCTCAAACAGTCCAATATCGTGGTAGCGCTCCCGATATTTATCAATTGCTTGAGTCACTTGATCGGAATTCATGTTGAACTCGTTCGCAAAAGTCACTGCCAGCGGCGGACCCAGATAAGACCGCATCGCCTCCCTGTCGGGGTACTGGATCCCTTGGTCTTCTAGCGCGTATTCCAAACAATTCAAGATTCCCGGACCCGCATCTGTCAGCGTGCCGTCAAGGTCAAACAGGATCAGATCAACTTCACGCCCTAGCATGGGGCAATCATGTCAGCCCCGAAAGTGATCGCCCACCGTGGTGCAAACGACACAGAGCCGGAGCACTCTCTCGCCGCGTACCTGCGTGCAATTGAGTTGGGTGTGGACGCCGTTGAGTGTGATGTGAGATTGACCAATGACGGGACACTCGTCTGTGTCCACGATCGAAGAATTGACCGCACGAGTTCTGGGCGTGGTTCCGTATCGGGCCAACTGCTGTCGGAGTTGGTAAGTAACGACTTCAGCGGCAGCCTGGACAACTGGATCGACTTTGAAGATCCGCGGCCCGACGAAAGCCGCACGCGGCTGATCACTTTGGAAACCCTGCTCACCACGATTCTGGACTACTCACAAACAATCGAGTTTGCGATCGAAACCAAGCACCCCGTGCGCTACGGAAAGTACGTTGAACGTGAGTTATTTGACGTTTTGGAAAGATACGGCCTGACCACGCCGCAAAACGGCAACGAATTTCCACGGGCGCGGGTCATGAGTTTCAGCAAAATGGCCGTGCAACGTTTCAAGAAACTTTCACCACTGACGGAGGTCGTCTACTTGGCGGCGAGATTGCCCATTCGTTACCGTGACGGTTCTCTGCCAGAAGGGGTCAACATTTCCGGCGTTGACGTACACCTGCTGAAGGAGGATCCAGACTACGTAGCTCGCGCACAATCATGTGGGCACCAGGTGCACGTGTGGACGGTCGACGACATCCCAGACGTTGATTTCTGCTTAGAACTGGGAGTAGATGCGATTATTAGTAACCATCCCGGCGACGTAATTGCTAGAGTCGAAAAATGGAGCAAGCACTCGTCACGCGAGGTCTAAACAAGAACTATGGGGATCTTGCAGCGCTCGTAGATTTGGATCTCACCGTTGAAGCAGGTGTGGTTTTTGGGTTCCTTGGTCCTAATGGTGCCGGTAAGACAACAGCAATCCGCGTCTTCATGGACGAAATTCGATCAAGTTCAGGGTCTGCTTCGATTTTGGGTCACGACGTTCACCAGGACAGCGTGGCGCTTCACCGCAAAGTTGGATACCTGCCCAGCGATCTTGCGCTCTACCCCAACATGACCGGAACCGACCTCCTCCAATTTTTTGCCAACCTTCGCGGGGGTGTTGATTCACAATATGTAAACGCCCTGAGTGAACGCCTTGATGCACAGATGTCGAAGAAAATCGGTGACCTGTCCTCGGGTAATCGACAAAAAATTGGAATCATTCAAGCTTTTATGAGTAACCCCGAGTTCGTAATTTTAGATGAACCAAGTGCGGGCCTTGATCCGTTGATCCAACGCGAACTCCAAGCTCTCATGCGGGAAACCGCAGACGCCGGTGGAACCGTTTTCCTTTCCAGTCACACCCTCAGCGAGGTGCAACGGGTTGCTGATCGTGTCGGCATAATTCGAAACGGAAAACTGATCGCACAAGAATCGATTGCGAGTTTGCGTGCAAAAGGAATTCGAAAAATCGAGATCGAGTTAGCCAGCGAACCTGATCCAAAGATTTTTACCGGAATCCCTGGGATTCGAAGCCTGCTGATCGAGCACAACCGAGTATTCATTGCCTACGAAGGCGCAATGCAAAACCTACTCTCCGTCGTCATGGGTTCATGTGAATTGGTCGACGTTAGCACCAACGAGGCCGACCTCGAAGAAGTTTTCCTGACCTATTACCACGACGAAGCATCGTGACTTTCGCGTGAGCGGCGTCGGTTCGGTCCAGCATTTGAGTTCCAAGCCTTTGAGTTCACTCTACGGGCGCACGGTCATTTCTCGTGGGCGCTCAGTTGCGATTGGTGTAGTTGGGCTTTCGGCACTCTTTGCCTTTGGCATGTTCGTGTATCGCGGTGTTGACATGTCACTGTTTAATCAAATGCCCGCCAGCGTGATGTCGGTAATTGGTATTGGTCCCGAGGCTGATGTCGCATCATTGGCCTATAACGCGATCTTTTCCACCTACGGCGCTCTCATTCTTGGCGGCATGGCGATCATGATCGGATCCGGCGCGATCGCCGGGCGTGAGCGTGATGGAACTATTGGATTACTGCTGGCAAACCCGATCAGTCGCGGCCGACTCGCACTGGAAGGCGCGTTGGCATTGTTGACCCTCTATGTTGCAGCTGCGTTGGTGCTACTTGCTGTTGGCCTCCTCACACCCGTAGCGCTTGACGTCAGTATCAGCGGGCTAAACGTTGTGGCATTTATTGCGCAACTGGTTCTGGGAACGTTGTTCTACGGCTTCTTGGCGCTCGCAGTGGGTGCATGGACCGGCAAGACACAGGTCGCGATCGGGGTGAGTACCGGTGTTTTGATCATTTCTTTCCTTGGTTCAGGCTTGCTGCCACTTATTGCAGGCTGGGAAGAATTGGCCCGAATCTTTCCTTGGTACTACATCAGCGCCGGGGATCCGCTCCGTAACGGTATTGATCTCAGCGCTTTAGCGATTTTGACCAGCGCTAGTGCGCTACTCGTCGCGGTTGCATGGGTAGGTGTTTACCGTCGAGACCTTCGATCCCGTTCGGTGCGCACCCGAATCCTTGATCGCTTGCGAGAGAAACCGCTCACTTCCACACTCGCTGATCGATTTGCCGGGCGAACCTTGGTTTCTAAGATTTGGATCAAGAGCGTTTCAGAGTTTCAAAACCTGACCCTGCTCGTGTCGTTTTTCATGTTTACCCTGATGGGCCTGCTCATGGGCCCGATCTACGCGTACATGCAACCGAACATGGCGCAATTGGGCGAATCATTTCCACCGGAGTTGCTGGCCTTTTTCGGTGGAGGTGACTTGACAAGCGCCGAGGGTTTCTTCCAGCTGGAAACTTTTGGACTGGTCGGCCCAATCGCGATCATGATCGTGACTATCTCAATTGGTGCCAAGGCAATTGCAGGGGAAGAAAACAATCGGACGCTGGGCCTGCTCCTGGCCAACCCACTCTCGCGTGGCCACCTGTTGTCGCAAAAATTGATCGCGATGGTGATCTGGGGATTCGTTGTCGCGCTAGCGACCTTCGCCGGTGTTTCGCTCGCAAGCTTGGTGTCGGGGTTAGGCATGAACTACCTCAATATTTTGGCGGCCTGTGTGAACCTGCTGCTTCTGGGTTACCTATTCGGTGGCGTTGCGTTCATGCTGGGCGCTGCCACAGGCCGCGTCGGTATCGCGATCGGAATCAGTGCAGGATCAGCGATCGTGTTGCAGGTGATTAGTGCGATGGGTGCAATCAACACCGGCTGGTGGGAGAAACTCTCACCCTTCTATTGGTACAGCGGAACCGATCCCCTCAACACTGGATTCACTATCGAAGGAATCGTGATCCTGGTTGTCGCAACAGCGTTAGTAGTGGGCTCAAGTTATCCACTTTTTAACAGACGAGATCTCATCAAGAGTTAATTAGTCTGGCATGCGTCTTGCCAAATGCCTTCGGGCACTTGTGAATCCGAGGGGTAGATTGTCGGGTCGTTCATGTCGGTTGTTCCGCACACGTCATTGCGATCCTTGGGAATCCAAAATTGGCCTTCGGCTTGGAACACCTGAGTCACGGTGACAGCAGTATCTGCATCCGAACCGATCGTTGGGAAAGTCGTGGCCCAACCGTCAAGGCAGGTGAACCCGTCCAGGGAGATCAGAGAAGTATCAGACCCTTCTGCAACAAGACCCTGCGAGATCGCTGCGGAAAGAGCTGCTTCATCACACTCTGCCACGCCGCCGACATTCGGATCGGTTACTGCCTCGTCGCTGCTTGAACAAGCGGATAATCCCAATGAGAGGGCCACAAACGTGAGTAGCGCCGAACCTGTTGCACATACTTTCCTGGACATGATGATTCCTTCCGTAAATTCAGTCGATGAAAATAAATGGTCGGCCGATATCTAAACGATAGCCGTGCGAGGAAGGTTTTCGCGCGTTCAGGTAAGTTTCGGCACTATGGCAAAGAAGAGTCGCGCAGCAGAGTCCGCAGTAATAGAGCTTGAGGGTGAAGTTCCCGTCGTAGGAATGCGCGAGCCATGCCCGTGCGGCTCGGGTCGTCGCTACAAGGCGTGCCACGGACGCGAGGCATCTAAGGCTGTTGCGGCACCGAATCGCCCGTTTCAAGGTTTTGCAAGTGAATGCGACATCGTCGCAATGCGTGAGCTCATCCCGTCAGCCACCGCAGAATTGACGCTGAAGCCAGGCGTTGCGGACGGTCGCAAGGTGACGTTGGCAACGGTGTTACCCATGGCCTATCCGGCTTTGGTCCGCGCGAACGGCGATATTTTGCTGGGACTGCAAGTCAACACGGGTAGCGGCGACCCATCACGCGATCTTGCAAATGCATTGCAGCGCGCATTGGAAGCACCTTTCGGTGAGCCCGTTGGGCTGGAGCGCGTTACAACAGATTCGCCTTCGGCCCAGGAATTTATTGACCAATCTGTTGTCTTAGACGTTGTCGTCCATGACAATTTTGATTTCTGGATGGAACAGGGAACCGACGTAACCGACGAAGTGAAAGCATCCCTCGAGCGCGCTAGCGAGTATGCGAACCCAACAGTGAAGCTTGACTCGATTGATTCGGGCTACTGGACGCAGATGGGTGAGAAAGAGCACCTGCGCTGGATCATGTCCACACCGGAGAACGAACTGCTGAACGCACTTGCTCGGCTGCACGCAGCAGGTGAAGATTCAATCGGACCAGACACCAAGCTGGTCGGCATGTTCCGCGCCCAAGGACTTGTGGTTCCCGTCTGGGATATTCCACTGGGTCGTGGTGCGGCTGCGATCGAAGAACCTACAGCCGAGTTTGGTAAGCGACTTGCTGCTGCACTAGAACTTTCCAAGCCGCTGAGTGATTCCGAGCGTCGAGCCCGTGCGGGTTTGACTTCGCGACAGGTTACTTTGCGCGACGCATAGGAAGCGCCTGATCAAACCTGCGCGACGCATAGGAAGCGCCTGATCAAACCTGCGCGACGCATAGGAAGCGCCTGATCAAACCTGCCCCGTTTAGGAAGTCGTTGTAGGGGGATCCTCGTGCTTGGTCGTATCTTCGTAGATTTCAACAGCTGAGGTTGGCCAGATTGTGTCGAACTTGTTCTTGCGTGTGCCGCTCCAGGGTGCTGGGACAACATTGAGTGTGTAGGCGAGCTGGTAGGCAACGTATTCGTAGCGAGTTCGAGAGACGGAGAACTGCGCCCATGCGGTCTCGAGATCTACTTCAACGGGGTAACCGGAGGATTTCAACATGGCAACCGCGTTATTAAAGTCTTCCTGCGTAATCTGAATACCATTTTTTTCACCCTCGCTCATTAAGTGAATAGCGTCAGCGGAGAAGCTTCGAGCAGAGTCAGCACTGGCGGCCTGCTCCACGGCGATTGTTCCCGGTCGGTATCCAGGCATTTTCATAATGTTCCGCGGCGTTGGAGTCGGAGTTCCAAGAAAACGATCAACGAATGGAAGATTTTTGAGAACCTTTTTACGAACGAATAGGGATGCGTACAGAGTTTCCAGTGTTTGCGTCCCGTGAATAATTGTTTGCGCGCACTCGGCACGGGGTAGCGTCTTCGTCAGTGAGAGTTGCATTGAAGCGGCGTCAAGCGTGGCAAGGCTTGCGATAACCCAATGTCTGTAAGGGGATGCCGAACGGATTTGCACGAGTACCGGGTAGGTCGTGTGGGTCAGTCTCAGGTTTCCAAACCAATTCGTCCAGGTATTCATGTGACTGGGAACGTCGTCTAGTTGGTCGTTGAGTGTCATGCGTGCGAGTAACTCCGGCCCCCAGCTGGGTTGTCCACCAGAAACCCCTAGGAGGGAAATATTAACTTCACGGTCAATGTATGCACCGTAGATTGTGGGCAGGAAACCAATCAAGAGTGCAATCACGATTGGTCCGGTTGCAGCAGCCAGGAAAGCCAAAATTGTTGGCCCTGCATTTGTTGAGTCAGCGAAGCCCAACGTGAACAAACTCGAACCTGACTGACGGAAAGCGTCACCAAAATCAACCCCGCCGATCCCATAAATCCACAGTCCGTAGGCGGCAAAATAAAGCAGGAGCCAACTCGCGAGTTGTCCGACGATGATCATGGGGCCATTCCACGCTAACACCGCATCTTGTTTAACGTAGCTCTTGCGTCGATTAGCGATGAACTTGTGAATTTGCGTGATACTTCGCGCAATAGCATCTGAGATTACCGAGGTAAGGGCGCGCGGAACAACAACAGTGCGCAGCAGGCTGATTGTCGTAATAACGAACAGGAAGAGACCAACCAGGGTCGCCGCGGTCCTAGAAAATAGGTCGACCAACAGTAATTGGAAGTCACTCACGTGCCAATGTTTGCACGGCCCACTTTGATCCGCGCCATTTGGTGCGGTTCATTTAGTGTGATTTGCTGCCAGTACGCTAATGAACGTGAATCTTGATGCCCAAACAGCCACGATTGTTGGGCTCATTGGTGTGGTTGTCGGGGTGATCGGGGTAGCAATTGGCACGATTGCTCTGACTAAGCTTTCGCGGCTGCACAGGTCCTACTCCCTCTTGGAAGTTGCAGAGGGTCGAGAGAATTACATTGACCTGCTTTCTCGCACCTTGGAGCAATTTGCCCTCGTACAAGACGAGATGCTGGCCCAGGACTACGCGATCAAGCAACTCAAGTCAGGCCTTCGTGACTCGCTCAATCACATTGCCGTTGTGCGTTATGACGCCTTGGACAACCTCAGTGGACGGTACTCGTTCTCTGCAGCCATCGTTGATGACTATGGCGACGGTCTGATCATCACGACGATTCACGGTAGGGCCGACACGCGTTCCTATCTCAAAGAGATCACCGGCGGTAAATCTGAGATCGATCTTTCTCCCGAGGAAAGTGATGCAATCACAACGGCGCTTGGTCGGACCAAAGCATTTTTGAAAACTGATTCTTTGGAGACGAGTAAGAATATGGAGAAGAGCGCATGAGCGACTCGCCGCGCAAAGTGGCCTACCTCGGTCCCTCTGGTTCTTTTTCCGAGGCCGCCCTGCGTGCATCGACCTTGTATCTAGCAGGAGGTAGTGAACCGGTACCTGCAAAGTCGGTGCTGCATGCATTAGATGCTGTTCGCAACGGTGAAGTGAGCGCTGCTCTGGTGCCGATCGAAAACTCTGTTGAAGGTTCGGTAAGTGTCACCCTGGACGAACTCGCCAGCGGGAAACGTCTTGTGATAACACACGAAGTCGTTCTCCCTGTCGAGTTTTCACTTCTCGCACGCCCGGGTACGAAGCTTTCGGAGATCCAGACGATTAGTACGCATCCACATGCTCAAGCGCAGGTGCGAAATTGGCTGAGTACACATCTGCCTGACGCGGATGTAATACCGGCCATGTCCACCTCGGCTGCCGCCGCTGCACTTGTGGGCGAAAACCCACCATTTGATGCAGCTATTGGTCAAGCACTTAACGCTGAGATTTACGGTTTGGAAATCTTGGCCGACCACATCGGTGATAGTTCTGACGCACACACACGTTTCGTGATTGTCGAGCTTCCAGGGAATCTCCCAGCGCCAACGGGTGCAGACAAGACCACACTCAGCGTCTTCCAACGCAGCAACCATCCGGGCGGGTTGCTTGAAATCCTGACCGAGTTTGCTGTACGCGGGATCAACCTCACCCGATTGGAGTCGCGCCCAACCAAGAAATCCCTGGGCGACTATTACTTCAGTCTCGACTTCGAGGGTCATGTCAATGACCTTCGGGTTGAGGAGGCCTTGATGGGTCTACACAGGGTGTGCCTCGATATTCGTTTCTTAGGCTCCTATGCCCGTCACGACGGTCGTTCACCGGTCTTGCGAGATGGCGTCACGGATTCGGATTTCGAGACCGCACAATCCTGGCTCGGCAATCTGAAAAACCAGCGCTAGTACCAACCGTATTTCTAGTTCAGACAGTCTTTTGTGCCCCAAAATCCGCACACCAAATGCATGCTTTCTCGTTGTCAGCGCCCCCTTTACGTGCCGATTCTTGGCAGATTTTGACGGATGTACCTCTCAGGTCTTCGGTAATCGAGCGAAATTGAGCACAATCTGCCGGATTTGATGAATACATCTCCATTCCGAGAATTCGTGTCGGGTATGTGGACAGTTGCCCAACTGTGCGGATTTAATGCGTGAAAAGTGCCAATTCAAGTGATTATCGCCCGAAAATCCGCACAGTTCGCACACTCCTACAACGTGCACCCGGTAGTCGTAGGCGATCGTCAGGGTTACTCGAAGTATGTCTTCGGACGTACGTCTTCGGGTGTACGTCTTCGGGCGTATGTCTTCGGGCGTCTGCGCGAGTGGTTGAATTGCGGCATGGAAATGGTCATCGAATGAAAATTCTGGTAACTGGCGGAGCCGGTTTCATTGGAAGCCACTTTGTGCGTGAGCTGCTGGCAGGTTCGTATCCGTGGTTAGGTGAAGTAGATGGCGTGACCGTCTACGACAAATTGACGTACGCGGGTAATGTGGAAAATCTGACTTCTGTGTCAACTGACCCCCGATACAGGTTCGTTCACGGCGATATCTGTGACGGTGACCTACTAGATCAGGTTCTCCCGGGCCATGACGTTGTTGTGAACTTCGCGGCCGAAACACACGTGGATCGTTCAATTCACGGACCTCAGGACTTTATTGTGACCAACGTCGTTGGCACTCAGACTGTGCTCGACTCGTGCTTACGAAATAGTATTCCGAGAATTGTCCACATTGGCACCGACGAGGTCTACGGTTCGATCGACGAAGGTTCGTGGGATGAAAATGAACCACTGCTACCCAATTCGCCTTACTCGGCTGCCAAGGCAGCCGCGGAACTATTGGTACGTTCCTATTTCGTCACCTATGGCCTCAATGTTTCGTCGACTCGGTGTTCCAATAACTATGGCCCCCACCAGTTCCCAGAGAAACTTATTCCTCTTTTTGTCACGAATTTGATTGACGACAAAAACGTCCCGCTTTACGGCGACGGACTCAATGTTCGCGACTGGTTACATGTTGACGACCACTGCCGCGGAATTGCAGTTGTGATTGCCAAGGGTGAACCGGGTGAGGCCTACAACATTGGCGGAGGTCTGGAACTCAGCAACAAAGAGATCACAGAAAAAGTACTTGAAACTATGGGTTTTGATTGGTCCAAGGTAACGCCGGTCGAGGATCGCAAGGGTCACGATCGCCGTTATTCGGTGAACGACTCCAAGCTTCGCGCGATGGGTTACGAGCCGCAGCACAAGTTTGAAGACGGCCTAGCAGAAACTATCGCTTGGTACAAAGACAATGAAGCCTGGTGGCGACCACTGCAAGCAAAGGCAGCGATCAAGTAGTTGACATGAAAATTTTGATCACTGGAAGTAACGGACAACTCGGCACCGAGTTGGTCGCTCGTTACCTTGATCGCCCAGATGACGAAGTATTCGCGGGCGATTTACCCGATATTGACATTACGTCAGAGCTGTCGATTGCTTCAACTTTTGCAAATATGGCTCCAGACCTCGTGATCAATTGCGCGGCATGGACTGCTGTCGACGCCGCGGAGGAAAAGGAAAGCGCTGCATTCACCGTGAATGCGGAAGGACCGGCGATCCTGGCAACCTATTGCGCGCAGGTCGGTGCACGCTTAGTACAGATCTCTACCGACTACGTTTTTTCGGGGGACGCGAGCGAGCCATATGGTGAAGATGCGCCTGCAGGGCCAGTCACCGCCTACGGCCGAACTAAGTTTGCGGGCGAGAATTTTGTACGCGAGATTTTGCCCGAGAACCACGTGATTATTAGGACTGCTTGGCTGTATAGCCCGATTGGACACAATTTTGTCAAAACTATCGTTCGGGCCCAGCGTGAGCGCGAGACCTTGAGTGTAGTTACCGACCAGGTCGGGCAACCAACATCCGCGTCAGACCTTGCTGACCAGATAGTCACTTTGCTGGATACCTTCTCGGGTGCGGGTACTTTCCACGGAACAAACAGTGGGGTTACTTCCTGGTTCGAGTTCGCGCGAGCAATCATGGAAGAAATCGGTGAAGATCCTGAGCGAGTCCTGCCAACAGATTCTTCAAGCTATGTGCAACTCGCCCCACGTCCACCGTATTCGGTTCTTGGACACGAGCGCTGGGCCGAGGTCGGTATGCAACCCATGCGCGACTGGCGTGCTGCACTCTCGGACGTCATTGACGAGATCGATTCAGCCACGCTGTAAGCCAGAAATCAACTCTCATCATGGTGTGATCGCCGGAATCCCTGCTGCTCTTTGCGAGCAGGAGGGGCTTTAGAGCTGGATTGCGTTGAGAATTTGGGCGACGCCGATGCCAGGTTCCGGGGCGGTCATGAGATCCGCATATGCGGCGACTTTCGGCGAAGCGCTTCCCATGGCAACTCCCAGCGCAGCCCAGTCCAGCATCTCAATGTCATTCCACGAGTCACCGATTGCGATCGTTTTCGTTGGGTCGATCTTGCGTCGGGCGCAGACTTCCTTGAGCATGTTTGCCTTGTTTACACCCTTGGGTGCAATATCCATCCACGCGACGTCCGCGATTCCAAATACGACCGAGTGGAATCCAAGCTCCTTGGCAACTTTGCCGTACTCGCGCGTGGTCGCAGACTGACTTCGGACTACAAGGCGGACCACTGGATCGGCGATCAGTTCAGCAAGTTCAACCTGGCGGATGTTGATTCCAAGCGCACCGGTGTCGAAAAGGTGGGTAGTGAGAAAGTCTCCGTGGAAATTTTCGACCGCGAACACGGCATCGGGTACGAGTTCGGACAGTTGCTCAAGTACTTGGCTGGCATCAAATGTCACCGCTTCCAACACTCGGTGGGTCTCAACCATGGCGAGTACTCCACCATTACTACAGACAACTAAGTCTTCGATTCCAGCGGCTCGAGCAACGGGGAAAGTTGTGCTCACCGACCGGCCGGTTGCGAGTGTGACCATGATGCCGGCTTCGGTGATTCGTTCAATCGCGTCAACGGCGACACCGGGCAGGCTGCCCATGTGTTGCACGAGAGTGTCGTCAATGTCGAGTGCAATGAGTTCCGGGCGCCAATCAATTGGAAGGGGCTCCCCAGGAACATGCAGTGGAATTTGTGTGGGCTCGGCGGTAGTCGGATTCTCGTTCATGCAAGCACCGTCTTTCCACCCAAGAAAAGTTGTAAGGCTTTTGGCACCTTAACGGTGCCGTCGGCCTGTTGGTGGTTCTCTAGGATCGCAACAATAATGCGTGGCATTGCGCACAGGGTTCCGTTCAAAGTTGCAAGAGGTTGTGTTCCCTCAGAGTCACGCATCCGAATCTTTAAACGTCTGGCTTGGTACTCCGTGGTATTCGAGGTCGACGTCACTTCGCGGTAGGTGCCTTGGGTTGGTATCCATGCTTCGATATCAAATTTGCGGGAAGCACTTGAACCAAGGTCGCCCGAGGCGACATCAATGACCCGGTAGGGGAGCTCCAGTGCATCGAGAAAGTCTTTTTCCCACTGCAGTAACCGTGCGTGTTCTGCTTCGGCATCAGCTGGGTTGCAATACACAAACATTTCGACCTTGTCGAACTGGTGAACGCGAATAATTCCTGTTGTGTCTTTCCCGTAGGAACCAGCCTCTCGCCGGAAGCATGTTGACCAGCCGGCATAACGCAGGGGTAGATCCGCGGCAGGAATAATCTCGTCAGAGTGATACGCGGCCAGTGGGACTTCGGAGGTTCCCACCAAGTACATGTCGTCGGATTCAACCCGATACACATTCTCTTCGGCTTGGCCCAAGAAACCGGTGCCATCCATCGCGGCAGGAAGTACGAGCGCCGGAGTAATCATGGGAATGAATCCATTTGCGGTGGCTTGCGCCATTGCCAGGTTGAGAAGTGCGAACTCAAGCAGTGCGCCTTGGCCGGTCAGGAAGTAGAAACGTGAACCCGAAACCTTGGCTCCACGCTCTGTATCAATTGCCTTGAGCGCTTCACCGATTTCGAGGTGGGTCTTGGGTGCAAAACCTTCTTTCGAAAAGTCACGTGGTGTACCAACGAGTTCGATCAGTTCAAATTTTTCTTCACCACCAACGGGTGAGCGTGGGTCGACTAAGTTTGAAAAAATACCGGCGATTGCGGCAACTTTTTCGTTGAGATTTGTTGCAGTTTCATCGGCAATTTTTACCCGTGCGGCTAATTCTGAAGCTTTGGCCATGAGTGCATTGACCTGCTCGGTTAACTCGGGAGTTGGGTTTTTCTTGAGCGCACCTTGCAGTGGCCCAATCTCTTTACCAAGAATTTTTTGCTCGTTACGCAACGAGTCAAACGCACGTTGCCCCTCACGCGCCGCGATGTCGGCCTCAAGCCACTGGTCAACCAGGCTGGCGTCTTCACCGCGCTTAGTTTGGGATTCGCGAACGAGCTCAGGATTTGTACGCAAGATATTAGGATCAATCACGGTACTAGCCTACTTTTCACTGGATCAGTGAGAATTATTGCGCTCCGGGTGCAGGCCCGTCTTTTTGATGTGGCACTATTCCTTCACTTTGCCCCCCAGTGAAGGACTGGGCGGCGCTTCGGCACAGAGTTGAAGGGAATGTCATTGGACTACAACTGGTTAACACCAAAGGCGCAGGCCAGACCCGCAGGCGAGAAGGGCTGGGGATCATTTGCCATTGAGCGAATTGCCCAGGGTGAGACGGTGGCTGCGTTTGGGGGCTGGGTTATTGACCGCGGCACCTTGGATTCAATGAGTGAGGATCGGCAAGGCAGGTCAATTCAAATTGACCACGACCTGTATTTGGTTTCCAACATAACTCCAGAGCCCGGAGACATGCTGAATCATGCATGCGAGCCGAATTGTGGGATGGTGGGGTCGCAAGTCTTAGTCGCCATGCGAGATATTGACCCGGGAGAGGAACTTTCTTTCGACTACGCAATGTGCGACGCGTCAGATTACGACGAGTTCGCGTGTCTATGCGAATTGCCAACCTGCCGTGAAACTGTTACCGGAATGGATTGGCGTAAGCCAGAGTTGCAAGCCAAGTACGCGGGTTTCTTCTCCCCTTACCTCATGAGGCGCATTACGTCACTCGTTTAGCGAACCTGAAGGACTACTTTCCCGGTTGCCTGACCCGCGTCAATTACCTTGTGAGCCTCGCCAGCCTTCTCGATTGGCATTACGCGGTCGATCACCTGCTTGACTGTTCCGTCGGTGATCCAAGGCCATACGATTTTTTCAACTTCACGACAGATCATTGATTTCTCAGATTCGGGGCGCCCTCTCAGTGACGTTGCGGTGATTGTCGCGTTCTTGCGAAGCAGTTTGTCAATGTGGAAGTCAACTTTGGTGCCACCTTGCATGCCGATAATTGCTAGGTGGCCATTGCGCTTGAGGGCCTCAACGTTCTTTGTTAAGTAGCTTGCGCCCATGTTGTCCAAAATATTGTCTGTGCCACCCCAGGTGTCACGGATTACATCCACAAAATCTTGGTCTTTGTAGTTGATGAGTAGGTCGGCACCAAGGGATGCGCAGACATTGAGTTTGTCTTGGCTGCCGGCGGTTACTGCGACTTTGGCGCCGAGCGCTTTAGCAACCTGAATTGCAAACGTTCCAATTCCGGATCCGCCGCCATGAATCAGAATGGTGCTGCCTTCATGTAGTTGAAGCACTTTGGTGAGGTTGCTCCACACGGTGCAAGCAACCTCGGGGAGAGCACCGGCGTCAAGGAGGCTTACCCCTTCAGGGACACTCATGACCTGCCCGAGCGGGACGGCAACTTTCTGCGCGTACCCGCCACCGTTGAGTAGTGCGGTCACACGTTCACCGATTCGGTCCATGGTGAGTGCTGCACCAACAGAGACGATTGTGCCCGCGCATTCAAGTCCGAGGATGTCGGTTGAGCCGGGGGGAGGTGGGTAACTGCCCTGGCGCTGGAGGAGGTCAGCGCGGTTTACCGAAGTTGAGGTGATGTCGATAATCACTTCACCGGGTTCGGGTCTTGGGTCTGCGATCTTTTCCCAAACGAGAGTTTCAGGTCCGCCGAATTCTTTTTGATTGATTGCAAACACGGTTAGGCCTCTTCCCGGTTGTATTTAATGACAACCATGCGGTCGTCCTGTTCAAGGAATCGAATGCTTTCAGTGTAGAAGCGATGGGTGATTCCGTTGCGAATAATGGCGAGAACTATCAGACCTTTTTCGTTGAGGTCTCCAGGTGACATGCTGAGTTCTTCCTTTGTCACCGCGCGTTCGGTGACTTCAAGTCCGCGGGAGGAATCTAGGAGGTCTTCCATGAGGGCGCCGGCCTCCGAGCTGATTACCGAGAGACCCATTAGTCTCCCCGCCGATTCAGCTGTTGGGATTACGCTATTTGCCCCCGACTGTCGCAGGACGTCGGCGTTCTGGGACTCCCTAACGGCGGCAATGATCTTTGCATTCGCTGGTGCGAGCCGGCGAGCGGTGAGAGTGACGAGCACCGAAGTGTCGTCCTCGTTGGTAGCAACAATTATTTGGCCGGCCCGCTCGATTGAGACATCTTTAAGAACTTCTTCTTGTCTTCCGTCACCGACGAATGCGACGAGGCCGTCACGGGTTGCAACATCACATGACTCGCGGTCCGGTGAGACAACGACAATCGTGTTCGGGTCGTAGCCGGCGTCCAGGAGTGCCTTTCCAGCACTGCGACCTTTAACACCGTATCCAATAATGATTGTGTGGTTTTCCACTTTCTTCCTCCAAGCGCGTGAACGAATTTCTGTTCGAGTTTTTTTGGTGAGAACTTCGATTGTGGTACCGACCAAGACGATCAGGAAGAGGAACCGAAGCGGAGTAATAATGAAAACGTTAGCGATCCGAGACGACTCACAGATGGGCACGATATCGCCGTATCCGGTCGTAGAAAGACTGACAGTTGAGTAGTAGATAGCGTCAACCCAGGTGAGTGTTCCGGTGACGCCACGGTCTGCGTAACACCCGCGCTCAAAATAGACAACCATGGCGGTGATGACCAAAGCGCCAGCCGCTAGCGAGAGTCGGACAGCTACATTTTTGATCGGGCTGAGCTTGCGCCCACGAAATAGGAGTGAGCGGATGGAGTCCTCAGCCAAGAATTCGTCGCTGTCTTCAGCGGAATCCTTATTTCGTCGGTGCTTGTGCTCGCTCATAGATCTCTGACTCTACTGTGCGGGTCTTAATGTAACGTGTATTTATCGTGTCCCGTCCAATTCGAAAAAAGTCACCCATTGTGCTGGCAAGTTCATTGCTCTTTGCCGCGATGCTCCCGGCAACGTCGATAAGTGCCGCTCCCGCGCCGTGCAGCCTGAGCGCACCGTCAATTGGGGACCGCGTTGTTTGTGCAGGTGGAAGTCAAGACGTGATCACTGTTCCAACAGGTGCGGCCGTAGTGCAAATCGATGCGCTTGGTGCAGGTGGTGGAGCAGGCTCTGGTGGTGGAGCAGGTGGAACTGGAGCACGAGTTGTCACCGAAATCAATGTTGTAGGTGAATCTTTCATTTCAATTGAGACAGGTTCAGCGGGTGGCGCAGGATTGGGAGGCTCATTTACAGCGGTCTATCGGGGTAGCTCGCGCGTGTCGTCAAATGCATTAGTTGTTGCGGGCGGCGGTGGTGGTGGAGAAACCGGTGGAGTGGGAACTGGAGGCAATGGCGCCGCAACGAACACCGAGGCCGGTGGCAACGGGACAACCAGTAACCCGGACTTGGCCAATAAAGGCGGTGGAGCCGACGGAAGTGGTAACGGTGGTGCGGCAGGAGAGCATTGCGGCGTGGCGCAGACCCCAGGGTCAGCCTGGAGTAGCGGTGGCGCCGGCGGTGCGGGCCTAGCCGGGTTCGGCGGAAGTGGTGGTTCTGGTTATGGCGGTGGTGGGGGCGGAGCTTACGCGGGTGGAGGCGCTGGAGGGTCTTTTGCGGAATTGAGTGTTGTGAATGGCGCAGCAAGTTTTTCTCCGGCAGGTGGCGCGAGTGGTGTGGGTGGTTATATAACTTTCACGTTCTATAGTTCTTCGCAATTAGCGATTCCAGCTTCACCGGTTACCGCCCAGGTGGAAATGGTGAGTTTGTCTTGGGCAGGAATGCAGACCACAACAGAGGCGGCTAGAAATTCCTGGGTGCAAATCCCTGATTCAACACAGGTATCTAAGTCGGGGTATCGCCTACTTGGTTGGTCCACAACCGCTGACTTCTCAGAAAATATTGCCCAGCGACAAGTTGACCGCGGCTGGGGAGCTTATGAAATATTTGACGAAACCGGTCACATTACAGCTGTGTTCGTACCTGCCGGCGGGTATGCATTTCTCACAGGCGATGCGTCGTGGCACCCCGTTTGGGCTCCTGGAGAATTAATTATCCGCTGTTAATAGCGCACTAATTACTCATTGAATTCGTAGCTGAAATAGTCGAAACAACGTCACCGGGTGAACCCATGCCTGGCGGGACAACGGCGAAGTCGGTGGCATTAGCCCAGCCCGTGAGTCCTGCAGGTCCGCTGGACTCTAGGACTTGGGCGGTACGTCCGGCGGGTGTCGTGGTGACTCGCACCGGAACCAGTGCGGTGTCTTCGGCGTAGTCCGGTAGCGGAGTTTCGTTGATTAGGACGGCTGTTTGTGAACTTTCCTGCCAAGTGGCGCCACGAAGTCCAGCAATTAGTGGTGGCGCAACGGTCATGAGTGCAGCGAGTGCGCTGCGTGGGTCACCGGGCAGGCCCAATAGAAGTTTGCCGTCGGGCAGGCGGGCCAGCAGAACTTGTGCTCCGGGAGACATGGTGACTCCGTCAATTAACCAGTGGGCCGCAAGGTCTCGCAACACACCTCGCAAAAGATTTGTGCCACCGGGGGCTGTTGAGCCGGTCGTAATTATTAGGTCTGCTTGGGAGTCTTCAAGTTCTTCAAGGAGCAGGTCGCGTGACTCAGGTGCCTTAACATGCGGATTCCCGCGAGCACCTAGCGCTCCGACAAATGCCGGGATGCTGATTCCTAAGGCGTCTCTCACGCGCCCGGCGCGAGGTTGTCCTTGCTCCAAGAGTGATGCACCAATTATGAGTGTGCTGACAATGGGTGGGCGACAGATTCGTAGGTGGTCGTAACCCGCTGCAGCTGCGAGGGCAATCACTGCGGGAGTGATGAGGGAGTCCGCTGCAACGAGCTCGCGACCGGCACTTGCAATTTCGGCCTGACGAATAATTCCGGTGCCGAAGTCTGGGCGGGCGTTTTCATCGGGCGTTCCATTGAGTGAATCAAATGCGATGAGTTGGTGATCACCGGGTTGGATCTCGCGAAGTTGGCCTTGGGCGATTGGCATGACCGCGTCGGTGTGCGGTGGCGTTGGTTCGTGGGCGCGCAATTTCGTCGCGTAGTGCTGGGGGAGGGCTACTTCGGGGGCAAGTTCAATAACTGTCCAAGGACCTGCGGCGCACACGGCGTAGCCGTCGAATGCTGCAACGTCAGCACTTGGTTCATCGGATATTGAAACTAATGCTTCACCCAAAAGTGAGCCGTGTGCTTCGTCGAGTCGAGCGGTTGCGAAGGGGAGTGGTTTGCCTGCTGCGTGTGCCACGAGGCGTGCCTGTGTCCAGGAGAGCAGTCCTTCCATGCCTAATGCCGCGTCGCTCATGTGTATACGGTCCTAAAGTTCTACAGTTCTAATTCCGCCATGAGTTCGCGGATACCTTCAACGCTGAGCCACAGGTCGTTGGTGTTGGAGGAGTAAGAGAAACCGTCGGGCACTTGCTCGCCGGATGGATCGGTGAAGCCCCACTCCGCGAGTGTTGGTAAAACGACGTAACGGCCGTCCTGGAGCAATGTCCGACGGGCATCCTCGGTTGAAATCATTTCTTCATGCAGTTTTTCACCGGGGCGCACACCAATTTCCACCAGCTCAGCGCCGGGTGCAATCGCCTCAGCAAGGTCGGTGACTTTCATGCTGGGAATCCGTGGGACATAAAGCTCTCCACCAGTCATGTCGGTGTAACTTTGAATAACAAAGTCGACTGCTTGAGGCAGGGTGATCCAGAATCGGGTCATGCGCAAATCTGTGATCGGGAGTGGCTCGCCTTTGGCGGCAATCGCGCGGAAGAAGGGAATAACTGAACCGCGGCTACCCATTACGTTTCCGTAGCGGACTACCGAGAAAGTTGTTCCGCGGGCTTTGCCGTAGTTGTTGCTGGAGACAAAGAGTTTGTCCGCGGTGAGTTTCGTTGCGCCGTAGAGATTTACCGGTGAGGATGCTTTATCGGTGGAGAGTGCTACAACTTTTTTAACGCCTTCTTCAACGGACATGCGGATCACGTTTTCTGAGCCAAGGACGTTGGTCTTGATGTACTCCATTGGGTTGTACTCGGCGGTGTCGACTTGCTTGAGCGCTGCTGCGTGAACAACGAAGTCAACACCGTGCAAGGCTAGTTTGAGCCGGTCCGCGTCACGGATGTCACCCAAGAAGAAGCGGACCCGTTCGTCGTCTCCCCACTTTTGTTTCATCTCGTATTGCTTGAGTTCGTCGCGCGAGAAAATCACAACTCGGCGAGGTGAGTGCTCGGTAAGGACGGTGTGCAAGAACTCTTTGCCGAATGACCCGGTGCCACCTGTGATCAGGATGTTGAGGTCCTTGAGTGGGGACTCAATCGACATGCATTTCCTCCTGTGTGACGCGCGGGTTCACTCTATGTGAGCGCCCTCACTCTATCGGGTTCACTCGCTGTCTCGACCGGTTTGGGGCTTTGTACGACCGTGATCAGAGTGCTGGGGCGCCTCCGGCTTGGCGGCGGGACGAATCCACGGGCCAGGAGAAGGAAAATCAGAGTGGTGCTCGCAGCGATGATGAGTCCGATTGACCATTCAGCCATGGCATCGGTGCCAGCAAATATGTAGTGGGCGGTTGCGAATGGCCACGCGAAGTAGGCGATCAGGTGTGAGCGTTTAAAGAAGGCATTGCCTTTTTTACCGAGCTTGGTGCGAATCCGGCCGATTATTGAGACGGGGATCATGAGATACAAAGCGATGGTGCCTAAAGCTGTGGCGAAGGGTTGCCACGGCGCTGTTCCCGGAATCAGAATTTGCGAAACGGAAAAACTCACAACCGGATCAATCAGCAGGGTGCCGATATGGACGGCGAGTGCGAGAAGTGCCAGTGAACCGACCCACCGGTGCATGTGCAGCAGTGCCACTGGTGTTGCTTTCGTGCCGAGCAGTCGAGTGCGCAGGAATAAACCCCAAAAAACAACGACGGTAAGTAGTGCCCACGCGGTAACGCCGCTAGCGCGAATCAGTAACCAGGTCCAGGCGATGTCATTCATGTGAGTTAACTCCTGCTTCAGTAACGAACTAATTGAACGAACTAATTGATTGATGAAAACGCTGGTGCAGGCACCAGGAAATGCGTGAGGCCGCGTTCATTAAGGAAGTGAGTACCTTCTGCGTAGCCAAGGACGAGTGCTGCGGTCGCATAGCTTTCCGCTTGCCACCCGGACGGTGCAACTACAGTGGCTTGGATCAGATCGGTTTGGCTCATGGCTCCGGTTCGTGGATCAATCACGTGGTGCAGGCCGTTACCCCAAGTTCTTTTGGCGGTGGAACTTGTCGCTACAGCAAACCCACCAAATTCACTCTGGATTGTTCCCAAGGTCGCGCCTGAACCTGGGCGTTGGTCATTTGCAACGGCGATTCGCCAGTAGTCATCTCCTGGTGTTCCGGCAACGACTATGTCCCCACCAATATTTGCAAGAACACCCGTTGCGCCCGCCTGGGTGAACTCTCGACAAATAATGTCGCCCGCAAGCCCTTTTCCGATTGCACCTGGATCAAGTGCCACGCCCGCATTCACATCACCTTGACTCAAGTTGAGGGAAAAGCAGAGCTCAGCGTGCGAGACGACGGACCCGGTTTAGCAGCCGGTTCCAACCCCGAGCTGCTCTTTGAACGTTTCTACCGCGGAAGTGGAGCGATCGCTGGCGGTAGCGGATTGGGTCTAGCGCTCGTCGCCGAAAGCGCCCGAGCGTGCGGCGGAGATGCCCGAGCGTTGACTCACACGGACCCCACCGGGCTTGAAGTTATCGTTTCACTTCCCTGCGCTGGGTGAACTACCCTTAAGTCATGGCAACTTCAGTGAAAGACTCCCGAATCACAGTTTGCCCCGCATGCAGTACCAAAAATCGTGTTCCGGCATCAAGTAAGGGAACACCAACCTGTGCACATTGCAAGAAAGCATTGCCGTGGATCGCTGACACCAGCGACGCCCAGCTCGCTTCCGCCTTGGACACCAAGCAGCTGGTTCTCGTAGATCTGTGGGCTCCGTGGTGCGGACCATGCCGAATGGTTGCGCCCATCCTTGACAAGTTAGCCAGCCGTTATGCCGGTCAAGTAAAAATTGTCAAGATCAACGTCGACGACAACCCCGCGTCCGCTCAGAAGTACGACGCAAGTTCGATCCCCACCCTTGTCATGGTGCGCAACGGCCAGGTCGTGGACCGTGTTATTGGTGCACAGCCCGAGCCGGCATTGGCCGCGAAGATTGACCAGCATTTGAGTTCACGCGCGTGAGAAAGAGCGCTGACCTTGTTGTCATTGGCGCAGGTGTGGTGGGTCTGGCATTAGCAAACCGCTGGCTTGAAGTTAATCCAACCGATTCTGTTCTTGTGTTGGACAAAGAAACTGGTTTGGCCCAGCATGCTTCTGGCCGAAACAGTGGAGTACTGCACGCGGGTTTTTATTATGCCCCTGACACACTCAAAGCCCAGTTGACCCGTGACGGGAACGCGATGTTGCGTGAATTCTGTGCTGAGGCAGGCGTGAGGGTTAAAAATCCTGGCAAGGTCGTAGTGGCAACTTCAGAGGAACAGCTTCCCGCGCTCAACACACTTTATGAACGCGGCGTGGCTAACGGTGTCGAATTGGAACGAATTGACGAGTTGCAACTTCGTGAATTGGAGCCACTGGCTCGAACGGTGTCTGCGGCACTGTGGTCACCAACCACGGGCGTGGCCAACCCGGCCGAAGTCGTTGAGGCGCTTGCCCAACGAGTGAGAGATCGCGGTGGGGAGATCCAACTGGGCGCCCGGGTCGTGAGTGCTAAACCCGGTTCCATCACTTTGAAAACCGGTGACGTTATTTCATGCGGTCATTTAATTAATGCCGCAGGGCTCTACGCCGACACGGTCGCCCACTGGTTTGGTGTTGGGTTGGACTACCGAATGTTGCCATTTAAGGGTTTGTATTGGTACGGCAATTGGCCGGTGGACACATTGCAGCGGCATATTTACCCCGTACCTGATTCCCGAAACCCTTTCCTTGGTGTTCACCTCACCGTGACCGTTAATGGGCGCGTCAAAATCGGGCCGACCGCAATACCCTCGCTCTGGCGCGAGGATTACGGAGTGGTCAGCGGATTCAACGCCCGCGAATTCGGAGGCGTGGCCCGCACATTCCCTCGCTTCCTCGCCAGCAATGAGCACGACGTCCTAGGGTTGATTCGTACGGAGCTACCTAAATATTCCCAAAAGCATCTGGTCAAACAAGGGCAACGACTCGCTCCCAGCGTCCAACCCAAAGACTTCACCGAAAAGGGTCGCCCGGGAGTGCGAGCCCAACTGCTTCATGTGCCATCCGGAAAATTAGAGATGGACTTTGTGGTGGAATCAGGTACAAAGTCAACACATGTTCTGAATGCCGTCTCGCCCGCCTGGACGAGCTCGCTGGCATTTGCCCAGTACGTTGTTTCTGGCATTACCGGTTAATTCCCCGAAGTACATCAAAAAATCGCATAAATATCGTTTTTATGTCGCAATGTGATTGAGACGAGTGACTAACGCGAGGTAGGGTTGAGGTCACTGCTTTCCACTTCTCAAGTTAGATTCTCAAGTTAGAACGGTGAAATAGGGACATGATTCGCACGGTAATGGTCGTTGAAGACGACGACGCAATCCGAATGGTCCTTCGCACGAACCTCGAGGACGAGGGATACCGGGTACTTGAGGCGGTGACCGCCGAGCAAGGGCTCGTGATCGTGCAAGACGAACAGCCTGACGTGGTGTTGGTGGACCTACGGCTGCCCGGGATTCATGGGCTGGATCTGGTTCGGTCCCTTCGTGCCACGAGTTCGGTACCCATTGTGATTGTGACCGCCCAAACTGATAGCCACGACGTTGTTGCTGGGCTTGAAGCCGGCGCTGACGACTACGTGACCAAGCCTTTCGTGGCCAAGGAGCTCATGGCTCGGATTCGCACCCAATTGCGCCGGGTGACCCAGGAAGACGACGCTACCGAGTCATTAGTCTGCGGTCCGATCGAACTTCGCATGGATACCGCTGAGGTTGTTCGCAATGGTGAAGTGATTCCTGTTTCGCGCATTGAGTTTTATGTCTTGGCCGAGTTGATCGGCGCGCAGGGCCGGGTTTTGAGTCGTGATCACCTGCTGCGCAAGGTGTGGGGGTACGGCAACGCGGGAGACGGCAGGGTTGTTGACAACCTGATTTACCGTTTGCGTAATAAAATCGAAGACGACTCGGCAAACCCCGAGCTGCTCCTGACCGTTCGGGGTTTTGGTTACCGAATGAAGGCTTAAATGCGTTTCGGCCTAAGAGCCCGAGTCGCGTTGGCATTTGGCTTGCTCTCGCTAGTAATCGCTGGCGCAGTTTCTGGGGCGACCTACTCCGTTGCTCGCTGGTATCTGCTTAATCAGCGCGAAGACTTTGCGATCACCCGCGCGGTGCTTGACTCACGTTCGGTCGCCGCTTCACTGACGGCTGGGTCTACGCCTGTTGTCGCGCTCGAACAGGTTCCTTCCGTTGGTACGTCCCAGCCCATGGTTCAGGTGCAGGGGATTTGGTACACCTCAGGTGTGACGGTTCCGCCAGATGCGTTGCCAGCGTCGCTTTTATCGGTTGCAGCCAAAGATGGTGGCGCCCAGCAACGCACCACCATCGGCGACGAACAGTATTTACTCGTGGCGATCCAGCTCGACACCGGCATTTATGTTGAAGTATTCCCGCTGCGCGACCTTGACCTGGTGCTCACGATTGGTGGTTGGTTGCTCGTTGTTCAAACACTTTTCGCGGGAATTATCGGCATCTTTATTGGGCGTTACACATTCGCACGCATTATTCGCCCGCTGCTTCGCTTGGGAGCTGGAGCTAGACGGATCTCAAGTGGTGAATTCTCAACACGTATTCCGCTTATGCGCGACCCAGATCTCGACCCGATTGCTGCTTCATTTAACGGCATGGCTGAGTCGGTTCAGTCCCGCATTAAGCGTGAACAACGTTTTAGTGCCAACGTGTCTCACGAGTTGCGTTCACCATTGACCGCTGTTGTTGGAACCGTTGAACTACTCGAACGCAATCTTCTTGACTTACCCGAGCGTGAGCAGCGTCTGATTGGGACTCTGCAAACTCAAACTGCGCGCATGTCGCAAATGCTGCTGGATTTGTTGGAAATCAGCCGAATTGGTAACGATGATCCATTATTGGAAGAAACCGTGAGTGCGACGACTTTATGTCTGGACGCGATCCACGTCCGTGGTTTGTCCGAGGATTTGATTGATGTCGACGACACCGACGAGCATTTGATTACCACCGACACGCGACGCTTCGAGCGAATTGTTGGTAACTTGATTGACAACGCGAATCGTCATGGTGGAGGTGTCACCGCGATTCGGATTGCCCGCACGAGTGACACTGACCCGGTACATATCGTCATTGCCATTGAAGACGAAGGACCAGGGATTCCACCAGACGAAGTACCCAAACTTTTTGAACCTTTCACCCGTGGCGAAGATGCGAAGGAAACATCAGGTGCAGGCCTTGGTCTGGCGATTGCAATTGAGCAGGCGCATCTGCTCGAAGTTGAATTGCGCGTTGAGAGCGTTGAACCGCACGGCGCACGCTTCGTTATGGAGATCCCGGTTGCCGACGAACAAGAAAATGGCGACCTTCCAATGAGCGCTCGTGAAGCAGGTGTCCATGAACATGAATAGGTGTTGGCTTAATCGAAATATTTCCCTGCGTTGTGTTGGCGCTTGGAGCGCGACGGCGGCCCTATGTCTGGCATTGGTGTCCTGTGGTGTTCCCACCCAGGAACTCGCCCAGCCCTTGGCCAGTGGCGTGATCGCACCACCCGCCGTGCCGGCGATTCCAAGTCCGAGCCCGACTGATTCGCAGAGTGTTGAACCAACGCCCGTTCCGTCTGAGGAAGCGGTCAAGCTGTGGTTCGCGGGCGATGCTGGCTTAGTGCCGGTCCTTACCCCAGTAACCCCGGCAGAGAGTGCGGAGGCGATTGTGGCAGGACTGGTCGCAGGTCCCCCCGAAAATGAACAATTGCGCACGGTGGTGGTCGACCCGCTTACCGGACTTCCATTAGTCTCGGTCTTTACCGATCAACCGGTGGAGACCGCGATCCCAGGCGATGTGAATATCGCACTTTCACCAGAGTTTGCGACGCTTCCACCCAATGAGCAGGTGCTGGTTCTGGGTCAGGTTGTCTTGAGTCTTACCGGTGCAGGCTTAGGAACCGTTGCATTCGTGGATCAAAGCGGGTCGCCCGTTGCAGTGCCGCTGCCGGACGGTCGACTACTTGACCGACCGGCAACAGTCTCGGATTACGTGTCACTCGTTGCTTAAACCTTCATCCCTCAAGCAGAGAGAAGGCGGCCCATTCCGGTGTAGCTACGGCCCCACCAGGAACCACTGATCGGGCTAACTCGAACTTTGGCGCCGGCATTAGGGGCATCGATCATTTTTCCCTTGCCAATATAAATACCAACGTGGTGAGCACCCCTTTCAAAAAAGAACACCAGGTCGCCAGGTTGCGCTTGGGCTTTCTTGACCTTGGTCACGTGGCGGTATTGCGCCTTGGAAAAATGCGGGAGGGTTTTGCCGGTGACCTGCTTGTAGACAAAGCGCACCAGGCCCGAACAGTCGAAAGCGTCGGGGCCGGAGCGTCCGGCACGGTAGGGGTCACCGATTTGGTTGCGAGCGACCTTCACGATCTTGTTGCGGACTGTACGAACTTTGGCCTTTTTCTTGGCAACCCGGTTGATTTTGGTCAGCCGTTTGGTTTCGTTCTTGGTTGCAGCCACAGCACGGACTCTGAATTCACCGGGTGCTGCCGCTCGGTCGGCGGACTGAATTACCGTGGAGCGCTTGGCCAGGGTCGGTGTGCTTGCATGGGCGGCGATTGACGTGACGGTGACCAGGGCCATCACGCTTATCAGCATTGAGGTGAGCATGGAAAGTTTCGAAATTCTGGTGAGTTTCGAAAGGTCGTTTACCGAGCCCAGGGAAGTAGGTTCGGTCTTCATGGTGCGAAACATCTGATCTCCTCGCCCCCGTTGGGAGTTTGTGGTTGATCCCAATTTGATCCCAAATTGATCCCAGCCACTCGGTCAGAAGTAGGACGCTATGGTGCTTTGAAAGATAACGGAAATGTAACGTTCGTTTATCGGACGACTATGAAACGGGATTGTGACATAAGTCACGAGTGCTTCCTCATAGATCGTTGGGACCAAAGTCCCTTCTGAAGTGGCGGTTTTTGATCGCTTTGGCCACGCGGTTCACATGGTCGTTGGCGCGGTCGTGGTCGTTGGCGCGGTTGCACAGGTAGGCTCAAGCCCGTGATTCAGCCAGCCGAAAACCCCGGTTCCTCACAGCGATCAGTTGTCGCAAAAGGCATGATCTTCGTGGGGGCAGCCACACTTGTGGGTAACGGAATCGCCTATTTGTTGAGTATGGTTTCGGCCCGAATCTTGGATCCGGCCGATTTTGGGGCGCTTGGGGCACTTCTTGGCCTTTTGGTGATTATTGCGACCCTGGGAATTTCCACCCAGGCTCTCACCGCTCGCAGGGTGTCTACGGCTCGGCAATCTGAGCGCAAAGATGTTGAAGGTCAGGCGATCAGGCTTTCGGTTTTCGTTGCTTTCGCTATTTTTATCGGTGCCGCGGCAATCGCGTGGCCTGTGAGCGTAATCTTCTCGATCCCAATCCTGGCTGTATTGACAGGCGTTGCATCCCTTGGTTTCGTCGTAATCGGGTCGGCCGCCATGGGAATCGCGCAGGGGCGTGAGGAACACATCAAGCTTTCCGTCGCCTTTATTGCAAATACCGCGGGCAGAGCAGCCGGCGGAATAATCGGAGTCGTAGTTCTTCAGAGCGTCACCGGCGTTGGCATTGGAATCTTGATCGGTTGCGCCGTAGGTGCGGCGATCGCATATCAACTTATTTCACCAAAAACATTTAGTCTCAAACTGACCGATGGAATCGGGATCGAATTCGGCCACATTGCCCACGCATTAATCGTGCTTTTCACCCTGACAAATATTGACGTCCTGCTTGCCCGCATATTCCTCACCGAGGACCTCTCTGGGGAATATAGCGTGGGAGTCTTGCTTGCCAAGATCGCGTTTTTCTTGCCAAATGCAATCATTATTGTTCTCTTCCCCAAAATGAGCAGTGGAGATTCACACAAGGCCCTTTATATAGCCACCGGCCTTACCGCGATGGTCGGTGTTCTCATCACGCTCGCCAGCCTGTTCGCCGGTGATCTGATTATTGCAATTCTTGGCGGATCGCAGTACCAGGACCTTGGCTCAGAGGCTTGGCTATTCGCGCTTGAAGGCTCAGCATTCGCACTCGTCCAAGTCCTGCTCTACGCGCGCCTAGCTGCTCAAGATCGACGCGCGGTGCTTGCGGTGTGGGGCGCACTTGCGGTTCTGGCTGTCATAGTGGTCGGCTGGCGTCACGACTCCGTTGCTGAAATCGTGACCAGTGTTGTTGCCGTCTCCCTGGCGCTCACCGTTGTCGGGTTCATCCTGGATCGCAGGCAGGCGACCAAGATTGGCATTCCCATTGAGGCTGCCGAATAGCGCGTGGAATCAAATAATCAGAGTGCCGCGCAAAATACTGTCGGCACTGTGAGCGCTGTCACCGTCAAAATGCTCGAGTGAAATATCCACGATTGGGAAGGCTTCAAGGTCAATCCCAGCGGGAAGCGGGAACTGCCCACCTTCGCTCGCGTCCAGCATTCCCACTGAAATCATGCTGGTTGTATCCGGTGCGAGCAACCACACTTCATAGAAACCGTCGGTTGCGGGCAGGCCGGAAGCTTGAACATTGAGGACCTCGCGCCCGTCAATCTGTTGCACGGACGCTGAAGCAGGATCTTTCACATCGCGTATTGGATCAAGGCTTGCTTGAGCAACGACTGTCGCCCGCGCGCTGCTGTCATCGGTTGACACCGCAAAGTAGGTACCGAGGCCACCGATCAGAACGCCCACACTTGCGGCAAGAGCAAACATGCTGCGGCTCTTGCGGCGCACGGTGACTGCGGCAGTTGCGTCAGCTGGCTTAATCGGGTTCGTCGAGTTAGTCGGGTTTGTCGAGTTGGTTGCAGACTCTGCGTGAGTGGGTGAATCGGCGTTCAATGCGGATTCAATGTTCTCCCACACAAATGCCGGGGGAGCAATAGGCCGGTCTTCAGCGTCGATAGAGCGAGCAGACGCCGCAATAGCGGTCAACTCGTCAACCTCGCTTTGACACATGACACATCCGCGAATGTGGTCAAGATCAGCTGGTAATGCACTCTCGCCAAGGGCGATCAGTGCCAGGGTGTTGGGGTCAATGTGTGACACTGTTCGCCTCCAATCTAGTTTTCAGCCGATCAAGTGACCGACGGATATGGCTCTTTACTGTTCCCAACGGCAGGTCGAGAACACTAGCAATTTGTATGTGGGTTAAGTCGTTAAAGAACGCGAGTTCCATAATTTTTTGTTGTGGGTCACCAAGTCTGGCCAATTCATCGGCTAAAACAACGCGGTCAACAATAGTTTCCATTGAATCTGTCGCAACCTGGTGCACAGTTTCGGCATCTACTGATTCAACTGTTTCTGAGGCTGCTATTTCAACTCTGGCTTTGGCAGCGTAGAAGTCAGCAATCTTTCGGCGACAAATCCCGAGTAGCCAAGCGGGCAGGGCTCCTGAGTTTGGGTCAAACCCTGCGCGACCTTTCCAAGCGGCAATGAAAACAAGTTGGGTCACGTCGGCTGCATCTTCTGCGTTTCGAGTTGACCTCAACGCGATCGTGTAGACCAAGCTCGACCAGCGTTCGTAGACTCCACGCATTGCGCTTTCGTGTCCGAGTGCGAAAGCTTCGGTTAGCTCGCGGTCAGCTTCCTCTTTCACAGACTTCGACCTACTGGCCCACGAAGCCGCCGAGTCACTCCGATATGTGTCATTGGATTTAGTGTGCATCAAAATCATGATTTTGGCGAATCTGTCGAGGGATTTAGATCGGACAAAACTGGCTTTGCACTGACAATTATGTTGGCCTCGTAACCCACCCCTGGTTCATAGAAGCCAATACACGAGATCAACGTCAAAGTTTCAGGACCGGTTTCTCGAAAGAGCTCACGCATGGGCAGTTTGGTTTTCTTGATGCTCTCCACGCCGGTGACCTCGTAGGAGACCAACTCGCCCGCCTCATTTGTTACCGATACGGGGTCTCCCACGTTGAGCCGATCGAGGTCATAGAAGGCTCCGATTCCGAAGTTTCTTCCGTCGCGGTGGCCAACAATCACACTGGATCCCAGACCGGTTCCGGGAGTGGCTCCAAACCGATACCAGCCAACCTGGGCAATGTCCTCTGGGATCACAACCTGCCGGTCTGAATCGACGCCAACCGGCACGACCTCTGAGACGAGGTCGAGGGCTGGAATCTCCAAGCCAATGGGAGGCGACCCGGTAATTACTTCCCGCTCTGGAACAACCTGTCCGATCCGGGGTGTTGTTGCTGCACTCTGTTGAGCTGCACTCTGTTGAGTTGTGTCACTTGAAGTTGTGTTGCCTTCTGCATTTGCGCGGGAAGCACCCGTTGTTTCTAGTTGAGCTGAATCTGTGGCGGTTGACTGGCCAAGCCCCGCCCCGATGAACCAGATTGCAGAGGCGATCAGCGTGAGGACACTGACTCCCAACACAATGTGGGCGGGGCGGGGCTTGGTAGTCATGTTTTATTTAGTGTGTTCAATTGTTATGCGCGGCTGCGGTTCAAGCGAACTGCTGCACCGGCGACACCTGCTGCGGCGACGGTCATGAGACCTGCTGCAAGAAGTGCCGAGTTGGTTCCGCTACCGGAAGCTGCGCCGCCACCGGCTGGGACTCCGCCTGGCATTCCGTCAAGACCGTCAATTGTCTGGACTGCGAGTGCGAGGTTGCCAGCTTCTGCTGATCCCCATGCGTACACGATTGTGTTGGTGCCTTCTGTCAGATCAAGATCTGCTGGGCCAAGGGCAACGGTGTCAGTCCCTGCGAGTACAACGTCTGCCGTGTAGGGGCCTGCTGGCACGTCAAGGACTGCCTCGTCTGGGTTGACCAGGTTGGAAACGATTACGTTGCCGTCAGCGCGAACGTCAACTGCTGGTGCCGCTGCAATGTGACGTACGGTCAGGCGGGTATCTCCGGCCATTACTTCGCTGATGTCGTTGACGTACACATTGAGTGCAGGTGCACCCTCTGCGTCAAGGTTTGCCGTGACCGTTGCATTTGCACCGGCTGGAACTTCAACGCCCATTGCTGACAGGACTGCATCGCTATCTGCTGGGGTTGCTCCGTCGGCATACACACCGAGGTCGTAGCTTCCTGCTGGAACGGTCAGGGTCTCGAGGGATCCTGGGGTGAAGTTGTCGATCAGCATTGCATCGCCCGCGTAGACGTCTACTACGTCAGCGCCCGAGCCTGCTGGAATTGCGTGAAGTACTGAAACGGTTGCGTCGTCTGCAGCCATTGCTGGTGCGGCAAACAGGCCTGCTGGGACGATCATGGCACCGGCAACGATCGCGGATGCGCGTAACCGGGTCTTGGTTCGAGAGGTTTTCATGGCTTCTCCTAGTTATTGGGGCATTTCACGATCGGGCTTTTTCCGAGCGTTACCCCCCTTACCGGTGAATTGGCAGCTTTGGATGCAGCAATTGAAAACTTTTTTTCAGCGTCCTCTATGGTTAAGGCGCTCACACACCAGGCGAGGTGGCAGAGCGGCCGAATGCAGGCGCCTTGAAAGCGCCCGAGGGGAAACTCTCCGGGG
>ENA-OQVM01000655-OQVM01000655.1-marine-metagenome-genome-assembly--contig:-NODE-655-length-52551-cov-7.644567_pt1 | contig 52551 bp, 45 predicted proteins | sample MGYA00237776_ERZ505498 | MGnify/ENA primary metagenome ERZ505498 (study PRJEB26159, sample SAMN06265151) | marine metagenome | isolation source: Helgoland LTER site | place: Germany:Helgoland, sampling...
GCCAAAATAAATGAATTGGAAAATGCTATAGAAAAAGGTCTGCAAAAGATAAAACAAGCTCAAGATGCACTTTCTAACGATCCTCAAAACACAGAATATAAGAATTTCATCAAAGTTGTTAAGGAACTTATATCTAATAATAAAAAAACTCTTCTTGAACAAAAAGAAGAAATGTCTCGAATTGAATCATTCTTCAAATCTTTTAGTGATTCAATTGTTTTGATTGGTCCTGAGGAAGCTACTTTTCAAGATTTGGCACCTACTCCCTTTGATCAGTCTTCAGTCCCTAAGGTTAGTGTTCATGGTAACTTGATTAAAACTTTAACCAATCAAGAATACTTACACCGTTTGTCGATTAGAGCAGATCATTTAGCAACATTTTCTGTATGCTTAGTTATGGCTTTCCTTGCTGTATATCAAGGGAAGCGTGCTAGTATAGTACAAGCTACAGGAATTGTGCTCTTGATTGCTTATGTCTTTTTGGGATTTGAAACTTTTTCCCAGACTCATGTAATCTGGCCGATTACAGTCCCCGCATGTGCCGGTTTAAGTACTTCGTTTATTGGGCTGGCCGCCATGGTTGTGATCGAGCAAAAAGCGAAGGGTAGATTGAAGGGAATGTTTGGAAGTTATGTTTCTTCTGATTTGGTTGAAGAGATGGTTGCTTCGGGCAAAGAACCGTCCTTGGGTGGTGAAGAAACCAAAATCACCGCTTTCTTTAGTGATGTTCAAGCGTTTTCTAGTTTCTCAGAACTTCTTACTCCAACGGGTCTGGTTGATTTAATGAACGAGTATTTGACCGAGATGACTAATATTTTGCAGGAAGAAAGAGGCACTCTAGACAAATACATAGGAGATGCAATTGTGGCCATGTATGGTGCACCTATCCCTATGGAGGATCATGCGTATCAAGCTGTAAGGACCTCCATACTTATGCAGCAAAGGCAAATTGCTCTTCGAGAAAAGTGGGTGCCCGAGGTTGAAAAGTGGGGGAAGTGTCATGGGCTTGTTACTCAAATGCAAACCCGTATTGGTTGTAACACCGGAACCGCTACAGTCGGAAATATGGGAGCGTTGGATCGTTTCAATTATACGATGATGGGCGACATGGTAAATTTGGCAGCTCGGTGCGAGAGTGGAGCTAAGGCCTACGGGGCATACATTATGGTTACTGAGGAAACCAAGTTGGCGTCTGAAAAGACGAAAGATGATATTGCCTTTAGGTATTTGGATAGAATTGTGGTCAAGGGAAGATCACAACCTGTAGCTATGTATGAGCCAACAGGTTTTTTATCTGAGTTAACTCAGGAAACGCAAGATTGTCTGGATTGTTTTCAGCAGGGAATAGATAAGTACTTGTTGCAAGATTGGGATGGAGCCTTGGGCCTTTTTGAAAAAGCGAAGGGGATGGAACCAAATAAACCAGGCGTAACCCCAGGGGTGAAAGACAATCCATCAATGATCTTAATAGATCGTTGCAAGGTGATGAGAGAAAACCCTCCAGCAGCGGATTGGGATGGGGTTTATGTGATGACAACCAAATAGAACACCTTTTACTAAGGGTTTAATTTTATTTAAGAATTAAAACTATCTTTTGGGTTTAAAATATTCAGGTTCGTTTCCACTCTTCCATTTCAAATTACATCCTAGGCTAGGCTTTTGGATTTTCGGAGCAGGCTGATTTAGCAAAAGACTATCGACGGCCGAAGATAATTCAGTCCCTGTCGCTTCATTTTGATTACCGGGGCGAGAATCATCAAACTGTCCACGATAAAATAAAGAAAGCTTGGAATCAAAAAGGAAGAAATCTGGAGTGCATGCAGCTTTGTAAGCCAGGGCAACAGACTGATCTTCATCATATAGGTATGGGAATTGAAATTGTTTCTTTTGAGCCAATTCTCTCATTTTAACTGGAGAATCATCCGGATAGTTATCCGCATCATTCGAAGAAATCAAAAAAACTTTGATTCCTTTTTTGACCCATTCATTACTCATTCTTACGAGTGGGTCTAAGAGGTGGATGACATAAGGGCAGTGATTACAGACGAATGCAATTAAGCATCCTTTGTGAATATCGACAGTCTGAAGATCAATAGATTGATTGGTGCAAACATCGGGTAAGCAAAAGGGGGGAGCTTTTGTTCCCAAAGGAAGCATAGTAGATGGAGTAGCAACCATAGTTTAGGGGGCTTGGGGGGTATTATGTTTTATTGATGATAAGGAATTCGGATATTTTGCAAAGTAGGCCGCAAGTAAGTCTCGGGCGATTGGCGTAGCGGTTAATCCTCCCTGTACTTGGTCTTGAGGAATAACGCCTTCGATTAATACAGATACCGCAACCTTGGGAGAATCTGCCGGAGCAAAACCGATAAACCATGCAAGGTTTAATTTCATATTGTGGTTACGCCATTGCCCTGTACCTGTCTTGCCCGCAACCAAGACTCCATCAATTTGACACCTTCTCGCCGTTCCTTCCTTAGTAGCCAAGATCATACCGTCAACGATGGCTTGCCGGCTTGCATCATCTGTGAGCGGTTCCAAAGGAATTGATTCAGGCTTTGGATTGATCGTGATTTTAGGGTCGAAAGACTTAAGATTAGCTGCCAATTTTGCCATAAAACAAGCCATTTGTAGTGGACTTTGTCTGAGACCGCCTTGGCCAATTGATATGTTAAAGGTATCTTCCATTGTCCAATTAACTCCAACTCGATTCTTTTTCCAAGTCGGATCCGGGACGATAGGTGAGTCTCTTAGTGATGGGAGATCCAACAAAGGTCTTTGGTCCATTCCCACTCTTCTTGCTTCAGAAATTAAATGCTCATGTCCCATCCTTTCTGCACATCTAAAAAAGTAAACATTGCAGCTCTGAGCAATTGCTTGACGAAGATTCAATTCTCCATGCTGCCCCGGGTGTACATGGCATTTCATACCCCGGTAAATCCCCTCGCACTTTAATTCTTCGCTCGGGTCCAGCGTGTTGGCTCCTAGTCCCGCAAGTGCGGTTACTAATTTAAATGGAGATGCCGGAGCATAGCCGGGATGCCAAGCCCGAGGTAACCAAGCCTCATTCCTCTGAATTTCATCATAAGCAGCCTGTGAAATATAAGGAGTTAAACTGCTAAGATCGTAATTTGGTTTACTGGCAAGAGCAAGAATTTCAAAGGTTTCTAAATCTAGAAGAACAGCAGCACCAGGGGGCGGAAGGGGGGGAGATAGGGAAAAAGCTCCTGGGTTATTTGCCGCCCTTTGTAAAACACCTTGCGAATAAAGACGCCTTAGGAGTCTTTGAGCATCCTCTTCTGTCCCTTTGAAACCGGCCACGGTTGATGCTTGTTTTCCTGTTAAGGGGAAAGGGGCATCTTTGAAAGCGGAGAGTAGTAATTCAGCACGAACTTCTGTCTCATTCGTCCCAAGTAGGGCACGGCTCGTTCTGCGCTCCAAAGTCCGAGCCCAATCCCGATCTGGTAAAATTCTTTGACTGGCCACTTTCGTAACCATTCGATCGATTGATTGTTCGGCAACTTTTTGAAGATCGAGATCAAGGGTAAGGTGGACAGACTTTCCTTTTTCGGACGCTTGCCTTTGTACTCTTTCAAAACGCGAACCCATTGGGTTGACGATCCAAATGTCCGCACCGTCTTTGCCGCGCAATTGATGGTCAAAAGCTTTTTCAACTCCTGCTTTACCTGTTCTTCCTTGGAGTTCAAAAGTAGCGAGGTCAGCACCGGCAAGTGAATCTAAGTTTGCTTCATAGCCACTGCCCACATATCCCAAAACATGAGAAGCAAGGTAACTTTCCGGATAATACCGAACCGCTTTTGCTTGAACCTGAATAGGCGATTCTGGGGGAAGTTTCTCTACTAGAACTGCATATTCTTCGTTCGTTAAATCACCACAGATTTCCAGAGGAAGAACGAGTTTTCTACGCCAATGTTTTTGAATATCGTTCATACTTAACTCGCTATTTCGACCAGTTAAGCGATTTACTTCACTTAGGTAATTTTGTACCACAGTATATCTTGCTTCCCAGGAATGTGAAAATCCGTTTACCGAAAAATCAAGAGACCCATCCTCGGTCCCATTTAGAACATTTCCAAGCCACGATTGGTCAACCTTTGCACTATTAACCTTTGCTAGGGGCAGTCCTTGGGAATCCAGATCATAATCCAAAGAAAACAAACCACCAATATCGGTAACTAGGTGGTTTTCCGAATTAACAACTCGAAAAGACTGGAATTCTTTGGCCAAAGACTTTTCGACTCTGCAAAGCCATGAATTCCCTGATTGTTTTACACTTAATTGCTTTTTGTTTATCCAAGCGACGACTTTTTTATCGGGTGAAATAACCTTCCCGCTAAGAGTAATTGCTCGTTTGCTTACATGATCATTAGTAAAGCTAAAGTTAAGTAAATCGACTAAATCCAAATGAGGAATTTTAGAGAGTTCCTCTCGCATCGAATAAGATAATCTTCGAAGCTTAACTTTTTCTTCCCAAATTTTTCTATTAAGAAGCTCTAGATGAAGGGTAGCTGAATAATGTGCACGATTGCCAATTAAGAGATTATTTTCTCGGTCTACAACATCTCCTCTAGCTCCCGGTTTTAAAATTCTTCTTTGACCCTGAATACGCTCTTTTTCCAGGTAAGCATCCCGCTCCCAAATTTGCCTAAAAAATAAATAACCAAATAAAACAAGAAAAAGACCAAGGTAGACTCCTGCAAAAATTCGAAAGCGTCGAGTTTCAGGAAAATATTTCTCAAAAAACTTCATTTCTTAAGCAAAGGAAGTCCTTCAGATGTGGGCTTTATTCCCATAATCAAACTATTACAAAAGCTAGAAAACCATAGTGAAAGTGGAATGAGAAAAACCATAGATAGTGGAAGTTCGATCAAAAAACGTGTCCATGTCCAAGATGCAAGGCTTGGTTGGAATGAGGTGCAAAGTATTGCCCATAGAATGGCCATGATCAGGTTGGCAATGAGCTGAAAAATAGTAATTTGGATAGAGCTTTGCTTTCCTAAGTGCAAAAATTCCCGGGCGATTAGAAAAATTAGGCACATGGCAAACGCATGAAAACCAAGAGTATGGTTAAAAAAAAGATCGAAGCTTAGGCCACTAAGAAAAAGAGCAGGCAAACTACGATTCAATCCGAGTAGTTGATAGTGTGGAATAAAAAAAATGCCAGGCAGATAAAGAAAAAAGCCCCACTTCCCAATTACCGAATTAAATAAGGATAAGGTTACGATAAATATGAAGTTGGCTAAGATAAGTACGCCCAAAAGTCGGTTTAAAGCCATCTCCTATTCCTGTTTTCCTTGAGGGGGAGTAGGTCTGAGCACTGAGACTTCAGGAACTTTTCCTAGGTCTTTATGTAAGATAACTTTACCATTTTTAAATAGACCATCCCCACTTTCCTCGAGCATTCTTACTGTTCCAATATGAAGGCCGCTTGGAAAGGTACCTCCCAGGGCAGATGTTTTTAAAAACAGTGGTTTGCCTTTTTCAATGGTTATGTCGTGAGGTACATCTAATACTACGCCTATGGGTTTACCACCGGGAAGGATTCCGTCACCCTGAAAAGTTACCGGTCTGTCATCTCCTTGGAAGTGGGCAACGATTCGAAAATTTGGATTTGTGCATAGCTCAACTTTTGAGGAATTAAACCCAGATCGTTTAATTCTTCCAACAATTCCATGAGAAAAAACTACACCCATGCCAGGGAATATCTTTTGGTTGGTTCCTTTTCGTAAGGATAGTTCTTGCCACCATGCACTTAGATTGCGGTGGGTAACCCTTGCGATTATAGGTTGGAAGGAAACTTCAGGGTCAATCCCGATCTCTTTTTGCAGGATAACTAGGCGTGATCTTAGGTCTTTAAGATGGGATATTTCATTTTCCCAATTTTTTTTGTTGTTTTCGTGAACCGTCCAATCTGCACGAATTCTTGCCAGATCACGGTTTTTGGAGATAAGAGTTTTTTTAGAATCAGCCTGGTGCCCCCAGTAGTTACTTAAATCTGATATTCTCGAAGTAATTTCCCATATGGGGGCCTGGAATTCATCAAAGGCTGATTGGGTGAATATTTTCCAACTAGATGGCAGACCGATAAAAAGAGCAAAAAAGACACCCAATATAAAAAAGGGTCCAAATCTGGGCCTGTCCTTGGGAGCGGCCAAGGTGAAAATTTATTGGGTTACCAATCGATCAATCTGTTCTCGACTTAAGGAGTCGAGCAGGTTGAGGAATTCGCCTGTACCATTAGCCACGCAACTTAAAGGGTCTTCTGCCTGAATCACAGTTAAGCCAGTTGCATCACTTATAACTTGATCCAATCCTCTAATGAGAGCACCACCACCGGCCAGAACAACCCCGCGATCGATCAAGTCAGCGGAGTGTTCGGGTTGGCAACGATCCAGGGCATTTTTAACTAAATCAACAATTTGTTGAACCACTTCCTTGAGGGCTTCTTCTCGAATTTCCTGGGAGGTGATGTGAATGGTTTTAGGTAAGCCCGCAGTAGAGTCCCTACCTCTTACATCCATACTCAATTCACCTGATTCTAATGGTGAAGCTGACGCAATGGAAAACTTGATTTCTTCCGCAGTTCTTTCACCAATTAATAAACCGTAGGCTTTTTTCATGTAGGCAACTATGGCTTCATCTAATTCATCTCCTCCAACGCGTATACTTCGTTGAAAGGAAACCCCAGAAATTGAAATAATGGCAACTTCGGTTGTTCCACCACCAATATCCACAATCATATTTGCATATTCATCATGGATCGGAAGGCCAGCTCCAATGGATGCAGCCATGGGTTCACCTAATAATAAAACTTCCCGAGCTCCTGCTCTTATTGCAGAGTCTTTGACCGCTCGTTTTTCAACGGCGGTTATGCCAGAGGGAACAGCAATGACAACCCGCGGGGGGACCAATTTTCGTTTATCAACCTTTTCGATGAAGTATCGGAGCATGGCTTCTGATATTTCAAAGTCAGCAATAACGCCGTCTTTCATTGGGCGCAAAGCTTCAATAGTTCCTGGAGTACGACCAAGCATACGTTTGGCTTCGGAACCAACTGCACATACTTTCTTACTCGTTTTGTAGCGAGCGACCACACTTGGTTCACGAAGCACTATTCCACGATCCTTGACAAAAACCAAGGTGTTGGCCGTGCCTAGGTCTATTCCAATATCATTGGAAAGAAAGCCGAATAGGTTGCTTATCATGAGACTATTATAAAAAGAGTACCCATGATTTCTTTCGGTTTTCTTGCAGGTGTCAAAGAGAAAGCATTCACATAGCTAATAAGTTGGGGAAAACTTGCAATGACCAGCCTCAAATTAAGCTAAAGATTTGTTTCTTTTTTCAGAGAGAAATACTACAAGAAAGCCACCAATAAGAAGGAAAATAGAGTAGAATTGCCCGCGCGACATCCCAAAAATCAATGAGGCATCTGGTTCGCGAAAAAATTCACCTAAAATACGTGCAATAGCATATGCGATTAAAAACTCTCCTCCTAACCTTCCGGGAACTTTCTGAGTAACTTGAGAATTCCAAAATCTTGATTGAACAAAGATGAATACAAGAAGGCCTTCTAAAACTGCTGCATAAAGTTGAGATGGGTGCCGAGCTATCCCCATTAAAAAATCTGGAGCTTTAGGAAAAAGAACTCCCCATGAGCAATCTGTTGCTCTTCCCCAAAGTTCTCCATTTATAAAATTTGCCAACCTTCCAAAGAAGAGACCGGGGGGGACAACGCATGCAATCAAGTCTGCCACAGGCCAGAACGATTGATGAGATTTCTTTGCATACCAATAAGTGGCCAATATGACTCCAATAAATCCACCATGACTAGCCATGCCGCCCTGCCATACATAAAGTAACATTAAGGGATCGTTAACAAGTTCTTCTGTCCGATATAAAAGAGCAAATCCGATTCTACCTCCAAGCAATACTCCTAACACCTGAAAAGTCATTAGGTTGACAATTTGATCCTTATCATAGGGACTACGATTTTTTCGGTAAGCAATAAGCAAGAGAAAATAGGCGGTTATAAAACCTGCTAGGTAGGACAAGCCATACCACCTCAATCCTCCTGGTCCCCAGTCTCCCCATGAATCAGGAAATTTCCATAAAAAGGGACTGAGGTCATGAACCCAAAATGAAGCAAGAAAATCCATGTTTAATCTTAGTTGCTAGGTTTTATCTCTAAATTGGACTGAGCGTCATGGCGACGTTTGGCCAACTCGCGCATATCAACTGCCAAATCATCATGTTCAAAGATTTCTTGGCCCAAAATACTTTCCATGATGTCTTCCATTGCCAGAACCCCAGCTACCGAACCAAACTCATCCACTGCAATGGAAAGTTGAGAATGCTCAGCGAGTAACAATCTCAAGGCTTTATCTGCACCAGCATTTTCAGGAACAAATAGCGGGTTAAAGGCTAAACTACTTAGTAAGGTTTGGGGTTTTTCCTCGACCATTGCATTGTGAAGATCTCGTCGGCGTACCACGCCGGTAATATGGTCAATATTATCGGAGTAGATGGGAATCCTGGCAAATGGGACATTGGGATAATTTTGAAAGACTTTTTCGACCGTCAAGTTTTCATCTAATGCAAGCATGACAGTACGAGGAGTCATAATTTCACTTACCTTCACACCATCCAGTCGAAGTGCGTTAGTTACCCAGTCGCTTTCATCGTTGGAAAGCGTTCCTTCTTTTGCGCCTTTGCGAGCTAATAAGATAATTTCTTCTTCGTCTTTATCACTCGATTTTTTCTTGGGAGGAACCATAGCCTGCATCGTAAACTTGCAGATCTTTGAAAATGGAGTCATGAGCCATCGCACAGCCACAAGAGGAGGTATTAAAAAAGCAAGCATTTCTGCCCGATAACTAACGGCTAGATTCTTCGGCAGTATTTCGGAAAAAAATAAGATTCCTAAGGTCATTCCTCCAGCAAAGAATAGAATCGAATTACTTCCGTCGCCAAAGGTTTTCTCGGCCAAACCGCCTGCAAGTGTAGCACCGAGTGTGTTTGCTATGGTGTTTAGGCTAAGGATGGCCGCACTTGTTTCCTCAATCTCGAACCTCGCCTGGTCTAGTAATCTTCCTCGTTTGGGAGCTTTCTTTTTAAATTGTTCAATTTCAGCAGTTGTTACACTGAGAACCATCGCCTCGAGAATGGAGCACAGTGCGGAAACACCGATAGTCAAACTTACGGCAATTACTAGCTGGCTAGCCATTCAAAAATCATTTCTTGTACTTTGACAGAGCAGTGGCTCATCCCTATTACAAACTACTCATCTGCCGGATTTGGCAAGCTTTGAAAATGACAGACTTAAAAAAACTCACTCTTTACAATCATCACAAGAAGAACGGGGCTAAATTTACTCCGTTTGCTGGCTGGAATATGCCGGTTTCATACCGTAGTTCAATAGATGAGCATTTAAGCGTAAGGGAAAATGTCGGATTGTTTGATGTTTCACACATGGGAGAAATAGAGGTTTCTGGGCCTCAGTCGCTGGATTTTCTAAATTTCGCCCTGACCAATGATTTAAACAAATGTTCAGTGGGCCAGGCACAATACAGTCTTCTTTGCAACGAACAAGGAGGCACCTTGGATGACCTTTTGGTTTATCGTCTAAAGAATGACCATTTTTTACTTTGTGTTAATGCTTCCAATGTAGAGGCCGATTACAACACTTTGTTAGAACGTTCATTGGGATTTAATTGCTCAGTTCACAATTTGACCTCCTCATTTGGACAACTCGCTTTGCAAGGGCCATCTGCTGAAAAGGTACTTAGTCAAATCATTGATCAGGACTTGAGGAAACTTTCCAAAATGAGTTTTCTTGAGGGTCATTGGATGGGGCAGAAAACAATTTTGTCCAGATCTGGATATACAGGAGAAGATGGCTTTGAAATTTATTGTTCTCCAACGGAGTTGAAAACCTGGGCCGATGCAATGGAGCAGTTTCATGTGCCCTGGATTGGTCTTGCCGCCCGTGATAGTTTACGTTTGGAAGCAGGTTTTCCTTTGCATGGTCATGAACTATCTCCGGAGATTTCTCCGGTCAAAGCCGGTCTTTCCTGGACTGTTGGTTGGAAAAAACAAAACTTTTATGGTTATACTGCATTAAGTGTTGAAAGAGACAATGGGGCAGCCCAGCGGGTAATTCATTATTTGGTAGATGATCGAAGAATTCCCCGTCATGGATGTGTAATTAAATGCCCGAATGGTAAAGAAGTTGGATCGGTTTTGTCCGGGGGATACTCTCCTCTGCTCAAAAAGCCGATGGGGACGGCACTGATAGATTCGACTGCATCAACAAACCTTAGCCTTAAAGGATGGAGAGCGATGCTTAGAGAAAATGAGATCCAATTGGACTTGGGATTACCGGTTTTAGGCAGAATTAAAGCAGCGGGAAAAAAATAAGCTTCTCCATATGGTCCTATGCGATAGTTGAACTATTTAGGGTCTTGAAATCCACGAATAATAACATCGACACCGCCAAAATTGGAAAAGTTTAAATTTTCAATCATTACATGCTCTAGTTTTTCTCGGAGTTGTGACCTAACTTCCTTAACCTTGCAATCCGGCTCCACCCTTAGACGAACTAACAGGCGAATTACTTTTGATTTTTTATAAATCTTGGTAGCTGGTGAATGTACTCCAGGTATGCTCGAACAAGATTTTCGAACCAATTCTCTCAACGCTTGAGGAGTAATTTGCACAGCACCTTCTTCGTCGGAAAATACAGAGACGAGTTCGGTTTTTCCAAGTCTCAGAAACCACCAAGCGATAAAAAGTATAAAGGTGAAGGCCAGTGAATACCAAAAAACTGGGGATGCAATTGCCTCACTTGAATCAAGACTTAGGTAGTCTTGAATTTGAATGAGCATTGACACTAGTTATTCGGAGTCAGGTCCAGACCAGGTATCTTCACCATCCTCGTCCCGGTCCAAATTCTCTTGTTTGATATCATCAATGACGACATCAATTATGGATGCATGATTACCAGTCATTGAAAGGATCTGATCACGAATAGCTTCCTGGATTAGGGCTCCTGTTTTGGCAAGGTCTACTCCAAACCTTAAAACCACTCGGACTTCGATTTGATAAGTCCCGTCTTCTCCTTCAGTAACCGATACTCCGCGCTCTGATTCTTTTTTGGCGAAAAAATCAGTCAAGCCTTCGACTACACCTGCTCCGCCAACATTAATAACGCCTTTCACCGATTGGGTAGCAAGCCTTACAATGCCCGCAACCACACTGTGATTAATTCGAATGGTTCCTAAGTTCCCACTTTCTTCTGAGAATGTTGGGATACTTTCGTCAGAATCTGAATTTGTTTTCTTTTTAGTCATGCTGAGTTTCTCCTACTGAGATTTTTTAAAAACATCCTTGGGTGCCCGGGCCAAAAATTCTTCCACATACGAGGTAGTAGCCTCACCTTGTCGGAATCCTGGATCCAATACTATGGCCTTGAGAAATTCGATATTTGTATCAATTCCCCGGATTATATATTCACTGAGTGCCCGGTACATTCTATCCAATGCAATTTTTCGCGTTCTGCCATAGGTAACCAGTTTGGCAATCATGCTATCGTAGTAAGGGGAAACTGTGTAACCACCATAAACATGGGAGTCTACACGCACACCGTGTCCGCCAGGGGCATAATAAAGACCTATAGTCCCAGGGGATGGAGCAAATCCGTTAGATGGGTTTTCCGCACAAATACGACATTCGATGGCGTGCTTCTCATATGTGACCTCTTTTTGAGATATGCTGAGACGATTTCCAGAAGCTATATTAATTTGTTCTTTAATTAAATCGATTCCAGTAACTTCTTCAGTAACTGCATGTTCCACCTGAATACGGGTATTCATCTCGATGAAATAAAAATTCCCTTTTGAATCAACTAAGAATTCGATGGTACCTGCATTTATATAATCTGCTGCGTTGGTTGCCTTAATTGCAGCCTTTCCCATACGGGCTCGCAAATTTTTATCCAAGAAGGGAGACGGTGCTTCTTCGATGACTTTTTGGTGCCTTCTTTGCACAGAACAATCTCTTTCGCCAAGGTGAATAACATTTCCATGTTTGTCCGCTAATACTTGAAACTCGATATGTCTTGGATTCTCTAAATATTTTTCAACATAAAGCGCACCATTACCAAATGCTTTGGTTGCTTCTAAACGAGCAGATTGAAATTCCTTAGCAAAGCTCACCGCGTTGTGGGCTATTCGCATTCCGCGACCGCCACCTCCTGCAACAGCTTTTATAATAACCGGAAAACCAATTTTTTGAGCAACCTTAATTGCATCTTTTTCATTCTCAATAGGACCATCGCTTCCGGGAATAATGGGCACACCCGCCTTGCTGACCGTTTCACGGGCCATTGCTTTGTCCCCCATTTTACCAATAGTTTCAGCTTTAGGACCTATGAAATTGATATTGCATGAGGCACATTGCTCGGCAAATTCTTCGTTTTCCGATAAAAAACCATATCCGGGATGAATTGCATCCACATCAGCAATTTCAGCAGCACTTAATATGCGGTCTGCTCGGAGATAACTTTCTGCTCCTGAAGCTGGGCCAATACAAATTGCTTCATCTGCAAGTTGCACATGAAGCGACTGTTCATCGGCTTCCGAATAAACTGCAAGTGTTTGAATTCCAAGTTCACGACAAGCTCGGACTATGCGAAGGGCGATTTCTCCCCTGTTGGCAATGAGGATCTTTCGAATCATAGGGAAATTAGGATGGACGGATCTTGTACAAAGCCTGGCCAAACTCAACGCTCACACCGTCTTCGACTAAGATTTCTAAAAGTTCACCAGATACATCAGATTGAATTTCATTCATTACTTTCATTGCCTCGATAATGCACAAGACATCGCCTTTTTTGATTTTATCTCCGACTTTAATAAATTCGGGATCATCAGGAGAAGGGCGCCGGTAAAACGTTCCAACCATGGGAGATACAAATGAATTAGCGTCTTCCTTTTCTTTTGGTGCATCTGTGGATTTGCTAGATGCAGGGGGATCAAGAGGTTGTGCTTGGATCGGATGCGGATGAACCATAACTTCCCGATGGGAAACGGAACCTTGATTAGATCCTGGGCGTGCCAGCCTCAGCTTCAAGTCTTTTACTTCGATCTCAAGTTCTGTGAGATCCGATTTTTGCATTAATGAAACAATTCCTTTTAGCTCGCTTAAGTCCAATCTATGGTCCTCCTAATTTGAAGATTATCATGTTCCCCTTATCAAAGCTGATTTGGAACTACATGCAATGCTTGTTTTTGTAGAATTCTTGAAACACATTAGAATTTAGGGGCCAGGGGATTTGTTTTGAGATGAATAGTCCACTCAGGGTTTTCCCAGTCACCTTTAATTTTCACTGTACTTAGCCTCGACAGAGGGTCGGCCAAATTAACAAGTTGTTTTAATACTGGAATATTCAAATTACCTGCCAGTTTTAAATCTGCCAGTAAGTCGACTTCTGACTTAATCCAGTTTACTTCACCTTTGGCGTCGAAAGTTGACAAGGGACCGGATAGGGTTGCTTGGTCAAAAAGAATTCGGTCGTGATCTAAAAGAAATGGAGCATTTAAGCGATTAAAACTTAAGGCATCTGATGGCAAAGGCAGATTAAATGCTCCCAGTTTTGATCGTATCCCTCCAAGCAGATGCATGGTTCCAATCTCTACATCATAAAAGTCAAAATTCCCACTTCCTTCAAAATGTCTGGGTTCAGATAAAGGTCCTTCTGCTTGCAGTGAGAAATCAATACGACCACCTTCTTTCGAGTTTTCTTTATAAGTGCTAAGTGCACCCTGGTCAGCATCTTCAATTTTTTGGTCCTCCAAGGGTGAACTTTTCTTTAAGCTTTGTGTCAGTCGATTTCTGTCAGCATTTTTAAGCTCAATGTCTAAACTAATGTGATCGGTTTTCTCAGAAATTTTGCTGACAGACAGCGTACCTTCTCCACCAGCGATTCCAATTTTGTCAAAATTGACCTTGGTCAGTCCTTCTAAGTTGTTAATCGTCCCACTGGCATAATCAAGTTCCACGCCCGAATATGAAAAAGGATGGTTGGTGGAAAGGTAGACCTTGTACCAAGAAACATTTTTATCCATTTCATTGTTCTTTTGGTCTTTGTAAATTTGCCCGGTTGCCTCACAGTAAACAACGGATGCGTTCACATCGGATATAGCTTGGTAAACCTCAACTCCCAGGACTTCTTTTGCTTGGTTCACTGGGTAGTCACCCTTAAAGGAGAAATCCATCGATAAATTGGATTTTTCCAAAGTTCTTGGGAAAACTAAAGTGCCAGTCGCCTGTCCGTACTCGTGCTTTATATTCTTTGCTTTTAAACGGGTTGATGTTTTGTCGACCTCAACCTCGATTGATGACCGATCTAACTCAAAGCCTCTGTATCCTAATTTGTCAGTTTTTATCCAACCCTTCGTAAGTGAATTCCCAGGAGGACCAGCCCAAATCCCAGAAATCGAGAAATTACCTTTCGGAATTGTTTCTGAAAATGAAAACTCTTTCCAAATTGGTTTCCACCAAAGTCCTAACCAATTATTTATGTCTGGGGGGTGGCAAGTTCCTTCAATTAAAAATCTGTACTTATGAGGATTCCATTTTTGATAATATTTTCCGGTAACCTTACTCTTACCAAGATTCCCATAAGCCTGATTTACCCAAACAGTAAAATCTTCTGCAATTTCTCCAACTACACGAAATTTACCAGGTGGAGTTTCCAGTACAGAGAATTTTTTTGCGTTAAGTAAGAATTGTACAGGTTGATTTTGTCTTATTGGAGTAGGGTTACTCCAAAAGTGAAGACTGAATTGATCACCATCTAAAACTTTGAGATTTCCTTGTGGAAGGTCGTAAAAAAGATCGAGGTTTTTAGGACTTATTCTCATCGAACCTTGCAATCCCCATTTGTTAGGTTTTATTCGAGCATTTAGACAAATTCTCGTTTGATTTGTGTCCGATAAAACTTGGACATCTGTGAGATTTTCTTGGCTTTTGGAATAGATGAATATTTCGTTGATATTACCAGTCATTTTACCCTGAAGGAAAAGATTTTGGAACGATGCAAATGAATCTGTTTCTGAGATTTTTAAAGTTTCCAAATTAATAAGACTATTTGCTTTTATGTATGGTTTGAAAAAACTTAATTCCATGCCTGCATTATTAAGTTTTATTGTTTCAGCAGTTGCCTCAATAGATGCAACTGTTAGGTTTTTGCCTCTTTCTGGTTTATTCCATGAAAGTCTTGCTAGCAGGTCTTTTATTTTTTGGCCTTCACCTTTTTGTTGTGAAATTAAAACTTCGCCCATTTGACCATTTAATACTCCTCGTGCATCCACATGAACGACCGGGAAATTTTTATTCCATAATAAAAGGTTTTTCTTAAAGGCGATTGCATGTTCGAAAAATTTCTCCAGGGGTATAGGTTTTTGTGCTGGTCTAGAACCTTGGTTAAAGAGTCTATTTAATTTTCTCAGTTCAAGATGAATAGATGACTGTAATGAACCCAAAAAAATATTTCCTTTGAGAAATAATGTTTCTTCCTGTGATCGATTTTTTAATGAAAATTGCTTAATTTCAATTTCTGGACCCATTTTTTCTTCTTTTAGAAAATTAGCTGAAGAAAACTCTATTTTATTGATTAAAAAAAGGGCCTTATTCATGGCACCTGATGGATTGAGTGAGATTGAAAGGTCTTTAATTTCTAAAATATTGGAACCTTTTGCCCAGATTTCTGCTTTCCCACATTCTAGCACAGAAAATCCAATGATTTCGGGTCTTTCTAATTTTATAAGGATATCATTTGGCAAAAGAGAATTTACCACAATTTCTGCAAATTTACTTGGTAATGGTATCCGTTGTGAACCGGTCAAAAGAAAAAATATTTGTGCGAGCAAACAGATGAAGAGAAGCAAATTTACTTTGTTTCTCACTTTATAAAGGGAGGCATATGCACGCACAGGCTTCATATAGAAGCTGAAACTTTAAGGTTTAAGAGGTTTTGAACTCAACCCCTTGGATAATTCATCAATCACTGATATCGGTAAATTGCAGACGAGTCCAAGCTCTGGAGACCCCGCAAACCATTTCGTAGCCCCGTACCGGTCAGTTAAATTAAAAAGGATCGAATTAACACCATTTTCGGCATTGTTCTGGAATTCAACTGAATATTTCCACGGTAGCCAATCTCCCTCCACCCATACGCCTTCATCGTTATATGAAAGTTCAATAAATGAGTCAGCTTTGAACTCCATGATTCTATCATATGCTTCTCCATCCATTTCGTAAGAGAAAACATGAAGATTTTCTTTTTCTGTAATCGAATTTATGATCACGCGATTCGGAATGAATTGATCAGGTAAAAGCTCGCGGTTTTTAAAATTAATGGCTCGGGTAGATATAAGTTTATTCCATTGCGTGTTAACCAAACAAATCAATGCCTGTTCTGCAATGTAGGTATTCCATAAGGAGGACTCGATATTGGATTTACTGATCAATAAATTTTGACGGGTTGTATTCATTTGCTCAATCTCGAGTTTTAATTGAGGATGCTCGAAACCATGCATATGTAGAGCAGACTGATCTGGGCTAAAAAGAATAAAGTCCTTTACTTCGACCATGTTTAAATTGTGGATTAGTTCTACAATAACAGAATGATCTGCCTGGAAAGTGAAAGAGTCGGTTCCATTGTCTTCTAACCCAACCCAAGAATTCATTTCGTTTTTCCGAAGAGTCAGTGAGCGATTGCCCTCGACCATTCTAAGCCTTTTTACTTGATCAATTTCCAGGTTAAATAATCTTTTTTCACGCAGTTTTGTTGATAGATTTTGAAAAATCTCTGCGTATGATGCCTGTACCCGAAAGGCTTGTGTTTTGCCTGAAAACAAAGCAAGCAATTCAGTAACATCACCCTGGGGAGATTGATAAAGTGTCAGGCTGTGAGTTTTTCCCATTGCCTGAAGAGAAATATCGAAAAGTTTAGACAATTTCTGATTGTCTGTAATCTCGGAAAACCCAATGAGTTTTTCAGAAACAATTTTATGGAGCAGTAAAGAAACTTCTGCATTGTTTGCAGGTCCATTGATTGGTGATGAAAACTCCCAACTGTCCGTTAGCTTGGTGAAAGCAGTTTCAATATTTTCTTCGTCGGGTTTGAATTCAACAACTTTCAGTGCTTCAACTGCATACAAGGGTATTTTCCAAAAAGTAAGCGTCGTCCAATCAACTGTGGTCCGGTTTAACAGGTCTTCAATTTGGCGTGGTGCTCGCCAAATTCCCTCTCCCTCAGAATTTTCGATCATTAAAAAACGGCTGCGTTGATCCCTAGTCAGGTCACCTAAAGTAAAACTTAAGGTTTTGCTCCCAGCTGATAATTGAAGTGAGGAAGAATTCGTATCAAATCCATAGTCTTGTTCAATTTCTCCCTTACTGGGAAGCTCGTCGACTGAACATATAAAAGTGGGCTCCAAATGTGAGATTTTAGAAATAAGGTTTGCCAATGTAATCGGTTCTACGGGCCAGGAAACGGGCTGAGTAAGAAACCAATCCATTTGATTTTTTTTCAGGATAATTTCTTGCCCTCTGACTGGTTGTCTAATTGCAATCTCATTCATGTTGGCAATAATTTCTGACAGGATACCGTCAATATTACCAATGGATGAAGGCTCATCGTCCAAATTTAATATAATGAATACGGCTAATAAAATATTTGCCGCCAAGAGTAGAAAAGTTCGATTTTTGATCATTTATTCATAATTCCTTTCTTAACCAACTCACGAAAATTCCGCTAAACAGAACCATAAGCGGTACGCTGGCAAAGTAATAAAAAAGAAGTTCAAACTCATTTTTCGACATCGAAACACTGTAAGATTGTAAAATTCTTGGAGGTACATCCAACATTTCATTGTTTTCACCCATCCAGTAAACGATGTTGCGGGCAAGTGCCTGGTTTCCTGCACCAGATCGAAGTTTTTCATTAGATAATATTTTCGAAGAGCCAAGAACCATTAATTTACCAGCCGCAGTTAAGCCTGCTTGAGATGCCTGTTTAGGATTGGGCTGTGAAACTGAAAGTACAGGTACTGGCCCGGCTAAATCTAGCAGGGTATTTTTTTCAGGAGGAAATGATCTTTCAGTCCAACTTGAAAGAGCCCAGGAATCTCGAGATGAAAAAATTAATTCTTGTCCCATAAAGGGGGACTGTGTGGAATTTTCTATTTCTACGGGTCTGCAACGATCTGCTAAGATTGAAAAACCTTCGTTCATCAAGTTTTTAATAACCGGGTGGGAAGCCTCTCTTTGGTAAGTCCTTAAAAAATAGGCACCAGAAAAGAGATCGAAGTTTTCCCGCTTAGGGTCAAAAACTAACATATCATGACATCTTATTCCCCATTCTTTAAGTAAGGGGCGTAATCCAAGAGCGGGACGATCGCTCAGTGCCATTTCCTCGACTGGGTCTAAAGCCAATAAGACTCGACCCCGGTTTTGATTTAAGAAATTTCGAAGAAGCTTAACTTCTTTATCTTGGAAGATGGCTTTGGGCCCAGAAATGACTAAGGCAAGTGCATCATTAGGCATTCTTTCGATTGTGCCCAAGTCGAGTGTAGCTACTTTTATATTTCTGTCCTCCATCAATCCCCTAAAAACCGAGTTTCCTTCCCTTGGGTCGAGGTCTTGTGGACTCGATTCGCCGTGACCTCTTGTGAAATATACCACCCTACGTTCCATGGCAGGGCTGGCCAAGTCCAAGATATAGCGCATGAGAGTTTCCTCTCCTCTAAATTTGCCCGGTTCCATGACTCCATTCTTTACCTCTTGCCAGTCGGAATAAAAGCCCGCTTCCCAAATGGCTTGCCGAGCAAGGGACTCGGTTGAGCGAAACGCTTGACTGGAATCATATGGATTACTTCCTTTTTCTTCCTTGTATCTAAAGATAATACGAGTTCCATTTTGGGGAGAAGCGGCAAGTACGAGGTTTGGCTGAGTTATTTTATAACGGTCCAAAATATTTTCACGGGACGGAGGAGTGTGAACATCCATGCGGTGGACCCTAATTGGGAAGGGGGTGTCAGCTCTCTCAAAAGCGTCCAAAAGCAAATCAAGGTCATGAGTAAACCGTTGAATTATCTTAGGCATGCTAGCCTTTTCCGGCAAAGTAATGATAAGGTCAACCGGTTGGTCCATTTTATTTAAAAGAGCAAGGCTTTCCCTAGAAAGGCTGTACTTCTTGTTGGGGCTCAGATCGATTTGAGTATCTATACCAGAGACAAGAAAATTAATTCCAAAGGATAGGCTAAAGAGCAAGGCTACAACAATCCAAAGGTCGAGCCTGCGATTTCTTTTAGCGTGTTTAAAATCCATGACCTAGTGCTTGAGCCTCTCAACTTGCAAGGCGGATAATCCGAGAAATAAGAAGGTGAGTACGGCTTGATGCAGTAGGGTAGAGAGATCAATAATCCCAACTGCAAAATGCTGTGCCTTGTTTAATCCCTGATTTAGAGATCCTAACCCAACTTGAAGAAATTGGTTTAAGTCAGAAGGGGAAGAGATATTTTGGTGTTCTCCAAAAGTAAAAGCCATGACTGCTAGGTATAAAGTAAGCAGAGTGAATGTAAGCATGCCGGCAACCATTTGATTCTTGGTTAGACAACTTGCGAAAATTCCAACCGCAGTAAAACTAGCCCCAAAGATGGCCAAAAAAGCACATCCGCCAATCCAGTGCTCAAGCACGTTAAAGCCCAAGCTTACTGCTTGCTCAGGAAATCCGTACCATAGAAGAAGGGGGAAGCAGAGTGCGAGTGCACAAATAATAAGGAAGAAAAAGAGGGCAGCCGTCCATTTTCCAAGCACCAAGCCAAAGGAACCAACAGGAGCGGACATTAGGGTTTCTAGAGTGCCCAACCTTCTTTCTTCAGCAAATGATCGCATGGTAAGAAATGGAACAAGTGCAGGTGCCCCAAAGGTCAACCCAACGACTAAGGATGAAAGGGGAGGGAGGATCCATGCAGTATTGGTAAACCCTTCAATGAAAAAGCGAAAACCAATGCCTAGCAGAGAGAGAAAATAAAAGCTAGCAACATAGGTTGATGGAGATATGAAAAGCCCAAAAAGCTCGTGTTTTAATATGTGCCAATAACCGTTCATGAGGTTTTTGGCTTAACAGGCTCAGTTTTAGCAGGGCGGTTTTTCTTTCTTCGACCTAAATAATCTTGCACTTCCCAGTTTTTCTTAGTCGCACGCAAGAAGATGGTCTCCAAATCAGGCCTAGAGATTTGAAACTCTGAAATGCTTAGCTCTTCATTTTTTATTAGTGCCCGTAATATTTCTTCCGCTTTTTCTTCTCCCCTGTTGGTCGAAAAGGTGAATCTGCGCTTGGGCAAAACTTCTACAGGATCATCGTATAAAAGTTCGCAGCTTTGATCGATCCGACGGATAGCTTTTTGCAGGTCAATTTTGCTATCGGAGGAAACAATTTCAAAAACTGTTTTATTGATAAACATTTTTTGTAAATCATTCATGGTTCCTTCTGCGACAATTTGTCCATGACTTAAAATGATCATACGATCACAGCAGGCTTCTACCTCCGAGAGTATATGACTGGAAAGAAGGAACGAGACATCTCCGCGAAGTCTTTCCATCATTTTTCGGGTAATGGCAGACTGTCTTGGGTCTAAACCGATCGTTGGTTCATCCAAAATAACCAATCTCGGTTCCGCCAAAAGGGCGTCGGCAATCCCCACTCTTTGACGATAGCCCTTTGACAGATTGCCAATTTTTCGTTCTGCAATCCGCCTCTCTAAATCGCAGGCATCTAAGGCTAAGCGAATTCTTTCTCGCTTTCTACTTCCTTCAAGCCCCTTTAAGTTTGCACGAAAATTAAGGTATTCAATAACCCTCAGTTCTTCTGGTAATGGATTGTTTTCAGCGAGGAAACCAATGTGTTTACGAACCTCTCCTTCCTCTTCCGCGAGGTCAACTCCGCAAACCTTTGCCTCACCGGAGTCTGCAGGAATTAGACCTGAAAGTATTCGAAGGGTTGTACTTTTTCCTGCTCCGTTAGGACCTAGGAATCCAACGATTTCTCCTTTGCCGATGGAAAAACTTATACCCTTAAGAGCCTGAACCAAGCCGTAGCGTTTGCGTAGATTGATTACATCTACGATTGGCAAGGGTTTTGATTCGGCACTCATGTTATATTGGTAACACCTTAAACTTGTTGGTTGGCGAACGCCAAGCCAAGTCCTTCCAAAGTAAGGTATGGATAAATCGAGCTCCCATGAATTTGAAAGTGATTGGACTCACCACCTGTTTGAATTAACGATTTGATTTTTCCATGTTTCTCCTCCAATTGCTCTTCAAGTGCATTGAGGATACCCTGTAGCATTGCCGGATAGCCGAAACTTAAGCCACTTTGTATTGCACCACATGTGCTTTTTCCAATTGGGTCAACGAGGGTTTCGTTAGGAGGAAGCCTAAGAGTGGGCAATAACGCGGTATTGTTTCCTAAGAAATCGAGCATTCCCTGAGGTCCAGGTATAATTACTCCACCCTCATAGCCTCCGTTTGCCGTAACTACATCAAAGGTTGTGGCAGTACCTAAGTCAATGACCACCGCTGGTAAATCAAAATTTTGATAAACTGAGATGGCGTTGGCAATCCGGTCGGCACCAATCTCTTCAGGGTTAGGATATCCAATGGGGAGAATTGATTGGGTGCGAGCTGTTAGGCTGTAAGGAGTAAGCTTTCTTGATACAAGAGCTTTCAGTAGCGACGATTCTGCGTTAGGGACAACCGAACAATAAGCAATACCGTCTTTCTGTGACCATTCCTTTAGCCATGGTTGCTCTGAATCAACAAAAGTTTGAGTAGGAATTATCCGTTCTTTGCTAATTTTACCATTTTTCCAAACCCCAATCTTGCAAGTTGTATTTCCCAGATCAAGGCAGAGGATAGGTTCATTTAAATCGCTCATAAAAGTAATGAAACCTCACCAGCATGAGCAACTCGGTCTCTGCCATTTCGTAATTTCAGGCGTAAGCCACCTGAATGATCAATTCCATCAGCCCGACCAGTGTAAGTTTCCTTGCCACTTTGAACTTTAATTTTTTTACCCTTTAGGTAATCCATTTCTTTCCACTCTTTTAGAAGTTTAGTATCAGCATCTTTGCCCAAACATTCTTTACTTGCTACGAGACAGGTCTTTATAAGCTTGGCTGCTAATTCATGGAGCCTCCAACTTATTCCGCTTGCTGCGAGTAAGGAGGTCGAAGAATCACGAAGGTCTGTGGGGAAATCTCCGAGCTTGGAGTTTACATTTAGACCAAGGCCGAAAACCATTGATCTTACCTGATCACAATCGATTGAGGCTTCGGTAAGCATGCCTCCCAATTTTTTATTGTCACAGATCAGGTCATTTGGCCATTTAACGAGCAGGTTTTGAATCCCAGTAAGGTCTTTAAGGTATTTCCCAATGGATATTCCCTGCCATAGAGTAAAGTTGCGAAATTTGACTAACTCCACATTAGGCCTGAGTGCTATGCTCAGGTAGAGGTTTCCACCTTTCGGACTATGCCAAGTTCTGCCCATTCTTCCACGTCCTGAATCTTGTTGGTGACTAAGTACGGCAAAAGGAGCTTCGGTTCCCTGGGCTAATAGTCTTTCCGCTTCTGAGTTTGTGCTATCGGTTTTTTGCAAAAGGTAAAAGGGGCAATCCGTCTTGCATTCCTTTAACCAAGCTTCCAATAAGGGTGAAACCAATAAGTCTGGCTCCCCTGCAAGGCGGTAGCCACGATTTTGGCTAGCTTCAATAGATAGACCAGCTTTGCGCAGTTTATCTACATGTGCCCAAACACCCACCCTTGACATCTTTAACTTTTCGGCGAGATGGTTGCCAGAAACATAATGCGGGGAAGCTTGCAACAGGCAGCGCAAAACATAAACATCTGGATTCTCTCGTTTTCGCACACGACCTTGTTTCAACTTAGGGGTGTAAGTTTTTTTAATTCCTTTTGGGTACTTGGCCATTTAGTTAATCCAGTCTAATCCAATGTCTACCCACTTGGCTGAATGAACCGGAGCACCCGTGGAAATGAAATGAGGTTTAGCCTTGGCGTATTCGTGGAGATTTCCGCGGTTTATACATCCACTTGCTTCGAGTACAACTCGGTTTTGATTAATCTCTACTGCTTGGGCAACTTCTTGGGGCGTGAAATTATCGAGTAATACCGCATCTACACCTCCCAGGATTGCATATTCAAGCTGTTCCAAATGATCGATTTCCAGTTCAATTAATTTTTCCTTCGCCTGTTTCCTGACTTCTCGAAGAAAATTGACCAAAGAGTTCGGGTCTTTAATTCCAGCAGCGGCAAGGTGATTGTCTTTAATAAGAGCCCGATCAAACAGTCCCATCCTATGATTGAAAGAACCTCCACAGGCAGTGGCATACTTTTCTAAAATTCGTAGGCCCGGGGTTGTTTTGCGTGTGTCAAGCAGGCCAACTTTTTCAGGCTGCGTAACCATTACAAATTCTGCCGCATAGGTTGCAACTCCAGACAAACGCTGCATGAAATTAAGCAGGGTTCTTTCAACCGCCAAAAGTTGCGGGATTGAACCCCTGAGGGTGCCTAGACTGTTTCCTGCTTGGTAGCTTTCACCATCTTTCCCTTTAGTAGAGAATTCAAGATTATGACAAGAAAATGTATCGAAAAGAATATTAGGCAGTTGAATCCCGCAAAGAACAAGAGGTTCGCGAGCTACTAATTCAGCAGCTCCATTTCCTTTCAGTGAGCAAAGAGACGATGTTAGGTCACCTTTCCATGCCTGCGAAGCAATTGGCATGTCGAGATCTTCCTCCACGCATCCTGCTAATAGGCGTTTCCAAAAACACTCGGACTGTTCGATCTCACGCCATGATATTTTTTGGCGAAAATCGTTTAGTCGGGCAGGGGAAGATGTCACGAAGCGACCGGCAATGGCTCTGAAGAGACGGATTCCAATAATTGGCGGGTTGTGGGAAGGTCTGAGATAATTTCTCCAGGGTCAGGTCCAATGCCAATAAAACGAATTTTAGGAAGTGCTATGTCTGACCAACCATTGGGGTAGGCGACCTCGATGATAGCGGCAAGCATTTCGGAAATGTATTCCTTTGCTTGGGCGGGCAGTTGTTCGAATGACTTCATGCCTTTAAGGTTCTCATTCCATCCAGCTATTGTTTTATAGACCGGCTTGAGGCTTTTTCTTGAATTTTCATCCCTTGGTACAGCCCGAGTTAGTTGACCGTCAGCCAGTTGGTAGGCCGTGCAAATCTTTAGTTCAGAAGGAACGGAACTATCAAGGGTAAGGGCATCAAGTTTATTGATAACAATCTGATCAAAGCCTCCATACCTCAATGCATTACCTTTTTCGACAGCATCAAACCAACCGACCATACGTTGTCTGCCTGTAGAGGTTCCAAATTCTAATTTCGCCAGTTTCTGTCCCCATGGGTCGGACAGATGATCCATTTGGGTTAGAAAGTGGTGTGTTCCAACCTTAGTATCATATGCTTTACAACAGCCAACTTGGTTAATGGGTTGCACCGGGATGCCTCCAGAATGAAAGAGCTCAGAACTGGTGGTATGGGATGCGGTTACATTTGGGGTGAATCCGTGTCTTTTGTCCAGCCAGTAAGCCTGTCCGAACTCGGCCACTACCAGGCGCTTTTCCTGAGCAGCACCAAGAAGGAAGTCACGGCCATCCCCTACACAGGCTTTAAGTTTGTTTCCTGCTTCCCAATAAACCTCGATCAATTCGTCTAGGTTGAGCGAGAACGGTTCGTTTCCTTTGAACCGTTGAAAGTCAAATTCATCGACTGAAAAAATCTCCTCATCGAGGGATGCTTGATTTGCCCTTGTCTCGGCAGAGGTAAGTGTTTTGAAAAAATCATGCCAGTCTGCCTCATTTACTTTGCATACCCATTGAATGGTGTCCAAAGCCCGTTGGCAACGTTCTCTTAGGGCCTGGGCGAAAGAGTCCTTATTTCCCAGGAAGCTTTGATAAAAAATTTGCCATTGTCCGGTTTCGTCTCCGTAGGCCGGGCTTATCCCTCGGCCAGTAGATCCCCGACTTTCCATACCTAATTGATTAACCCGGTAGTTTTCCCAAGCCAAATCAAGGAGTCGGTGGCTCAAATCACTTACCTGACATCTTTGATCAATGAGCAAACGATTGATCACCTCAAGCCCGCGGGCTTCTAGTGGCATTGCTTCCCAGAGAAATTTGCGAGGGTCCGCGACCACACCTGATCCAATCAGTAAAGTTTCCACCTCAGGATCCCCGACGCCGGAGGGAAGTAAGTTGAGCTTAAGTCCAGCTGCAGTGTGCCCTGCATTCGCTCCCCCGTTTACCTTCATGACTCCAGCAGCTGGTCTGCCAAGACTTTTCTTTTCGTGTTCGAGGATTTCATGGACTACCCGGCCTTTGCCTTCGTCTCCCATACTAATTCCGGTTACTGAAACCAAAGAAGATACAAATGATTGATCCATGTCAGCCATGATAAAAAATAAATTAGTTAGGAACGCTTGAGGTCGGAACGTTTGATTTCTACGACATCATGAGGAGCAGACTCTCGTTGACCTGCAGGAGTCACCCGAATAAACCTGGCGTTTTCTGAGAGTTCGGTCAGATCATCTGCACCTAAATATCCAAGTCCTGCACGAATTCCACCAGCCAAGTTTTCTAATATTTCTCGTAGTGAACCGGATACTTCTTTTAAAGCTTCGATGCCTTCAGCGGTACTTTTACCTTTTAGATCAGTTGTTTTGTGACCGTAGCGTGCAGCAGATCCTTCGCGCATCGCTTCTAAGCTTCCCATTCCTCGGTATTGTTTATAATACTTTCCTTCGATCTCGATGATACCCCCAGGTGCTTCTCTGCAACCTGCAAGTAAACCACCACAAATTACTCCATCGGCTAGAGTTAGGGCTTTGACAATATCTCCAGATTTATTGATCCCACCATCGGCTAGCAAGGTTACTCCAGATTGCTTCTTGGCTTTAGACGCAGCAAAAAGTGCGGTCATTTGCGGGGTTCCAACACCGGCCACAATACGGGTGGTGCAAATTGATCCGGGACCCTGTCCAATCTTTATAACATTAGCACCAGACGAGCCTAAAAACTCTACACCTTCTCCAGTTGTAACATTACCTGCCATTAAAGGGAGTTCGGGAAATGCATTCCTTAAGAGACGGATTGCATCGCCCACCCCTTTGGTGTGTCCATGAGCAGTTGAGATCGCAACCAAGTTTAACCCTTGATCTACCATTTCTCCTACATGTTCAACCAAAGAGTCTCTGAGAATGGAACCATCATCATCCCGGGGTACCGAGACAGCAGCACCACAAAGTAATCGAAAGTTGGTATCTCTTGATGGTTTTAAGTGATCACTGGATTCGTCCATGATCCGTTCGATATCACTAAGCGTGTAAAGCCCGCACATTCTGTCTTCCTCGTCGACCACCAAGAGTTTATGAATCCCCATGTGCTTACTGAAAAATTTGTCGGCGGTGGCAATTGGATCGTCATCGACCTCGGTTTCACGAATAGTAAAGACCTTGTCTCGGGAAAGCATTCCATCCGTTACTTTTCGATCCTTGTAGCGTTCTTTGACTACCCTGCCAGGTAGCAGTCCCTGTAACTTTCCATTTTCGTTTACAATGGGAAAAGTGCGAAATTGAAAGTTTTTTTCCTCAATCGTTTTGAGAACATCTCCGATTAGTTTGTCTGCTGAGAAGCAAATTGGGTCTTGGATTAAGCCATGCACATGATGTTTAACCCGTGTGACCTCTTTGACTTGCTGGCGCTGTGTCATGTTGTAGTGAATCAGGCCAAGTCCGCCATTAAGGGCCATACCAATTGCCATTTCCGATTCGGTTACGGTATCCATATCGGAAGAAACGATAGGTAGGCTTAGGTGGATGGATTCGCACAGTTTAGTATCGAGCTTTACTTGACCAGGTAGAACATCTGAATAGCGGGTGACCAATGAAATATCGTCAAAAGTCAGGCCATTAGGAAGCGTACGGGTAAAAAACTCATCCGCTTCGAGGAATAATTCGTTATCCATGATTGGTGCTTACGTTGTCCATCGAGTATGCTTTATAATGATACATACGCTTTTATTCTCAAGGATATTTAATGATTAAACCAAGAACATACATGCTTTTCCGGCAATCTTTTGTTTGTCCCATAAAGACTGCACGAGGTGTTTGGACAGATCGAGTGAGTTTGGTGCTTCGACAAGATCATGAGAATGGTTTTACTTCTTTTGGTGAAGTTTCTGCTCTTCCAGGATTTTTTGATTTCAGTCTTAAGGATGCCCAGGAGGAAGCGGAACAATGGAGTAGGGAAGGCGGGCACATAGATGAATTTTCGATTATCGGGCCAGCATTAAGTTCCTTGGCATCAAATATTTGGAAAGATGGGGATAGACAAATTAAACTTCCTTCATCCGCCAGGCTTTGGGGTACGCCAGGCTGTGAGGATGCGAGGGTGATCAAGCGAAAGGTTGGGCTTTCTCTTCCTCAAAATGAAATTCCTGAGATTGTGGATTGGTTGGAAACCTTAGCCCCTCATATTCAAGTTCGTTTAGATCCCAATGAAAGTTTTTCCAGAGATGATTTATTGTTATGGATAGATGCCTTGCAGCAATACCGGTCAGTTCAATTCATTGAGCAACCAACTGGGCCCACTGATGACGAATGGTTATTTAAATTCGCTGAGGATTCCCCAGTTCCGATTGCTTTGGATGAGGGACTTTCCCGGATTAAGTCTTTTGAAGAGTTAGTAAACCTTCCTTCCCAACTATATTTGGTAATTAAGCCCCTTTTATTCCCTAATTGGGGAAAGACCTTAAATTTATTAACCGATCAATTCGAGCGGGTTATTTTTTCAACCGCTTTTGAAAGTCCCTTTGGTTATGAAGCTTTATTAAGGTTGAGTTCTCACTCTTTAATGACTCCTGGATTGGAACGTTCCTGTTTTCGTGGAAACCAATATGAATTCATGGAACATCATCTTGACACTCTTACCAGTCCTTGCGTTTCGAACCATAAACTCGTCGAATTATGGGATAGAACTTTCGCCCTATGAATAACCCTTACGCTACCTTACCTGATAATTGGACTTCTTCCTCCAGTAAACGGGGTCTTCAATTGATTAAATACGCCCAGAGAGTATTAGATGTTTTGAAAAAGGGTTTTTCTGTTCAATTTGCTTCAGACCAAGCAGTTCAATATGTGGAGTCTGGGGAAGGAGTACGGTTACGCTTTTTATCTGGGGGTACCAGTGGTCAGCCAGAATTTGTGGAACATAACCATGGGACTTTGCAATCAGCAGTAGGAGGTTTAGCTTCGCGTATCGGAGATCAGGCGATGAACTCCATTTGTTGTTTACCCCTTTGGCATGTGGGTGGATGGATGCAATTAGAAAGAGCCTGGAGTACTGGTGGAAAAGTATATTTCTGTGATTATCGGGATCTTGAAAATCCAAAGGTTGCAGCAAAAGTATCCGGGAATTTAATATCTTTGGTTCCAGCACAGTTGCATGAACTTATGAAATCACCGACCGCCATAACTGCATTGAGCGAAGCCCGTGGCATTTTTGTTGGTGGAGCCGGAATGAATTCACATTTAGTTGATGTTTCCCGTTCTCTTAATTTGCCCGTTTGTCCATGTTATGGTTCATCGGAAACGGCAGGGATGATAACCTTGCTCGAATCAAGTTCTTTTCTTGTTGGAATAAATGGAGTGGGCCCTTGTTTACCCCATGCAGAAGTTAGGCTTTCAGAGAAGAATCAACAAGTTTTGATTAAATCTTCAAGTCTTTGTATTAGACGGGGTAAGCGTACTTTCGCAACAAATGAATGGTTGCAAACCCCAGATTTTGGAAAAATCGATCCTTCAGGAAATTTAATTATAGAGGGACGTTTGGATCGTCTAATTAACACGGGAGGAGAAAAGGTTGATCCAACTAGGATCGAAACGATATTACATTCCACAGGCCTTATCGAAAATTGTTTGGTATATGGAGTTTCCGATCAAAAATGGGGGCAAAGAGTTGTCGCATGTATCACCCCGGCAGATGTGAACCTAAAATACCTTAAACAAGAAGTTAAAAAGAAGCTTTTAGGGCCGATGATGCCCAAGGAGTGGATAAAAACAGATAAGATCCCAATGTCAGAAATGGGAAAGCCTAATTATACCTTAGAATGATAAGAAGGAGAAGATTAGATCTTGTCTACGATCTTGTCAGCTAACCCATATTCAATTGCTTCCTCAGCATTGAGGTAAAAATCCCGATCTGTATCTTGTTGGATTTTTTCCATGGGTTGTCCTGAAGTGCGGGCCAAAATCGTGTTGAGTTCTTCTCGTAAACGCTCCATCTCCTGAGCCTGTATATTAATATCCACAGCTGCCGCCACCATTCTTCCTGTAATCAAGGGTTGGTGGATGAGGACTCGCGAGTGAGGATATAAGAAGCGTCTACCCTTCGATGCCCCGCAGAGCAATATCGACCCCATACTTGCGGCCATACCAGTCACCACCACTTTGATCGGTGAGCTGATCAGTTGCATAGTATCAAAAATGGCCATACCTGCAGTGATTGAGCCCCCAGGAGAATTGATATAAAAGGTAATTTCTTTTCCTGGATCAGTGGCTTCCAAATGGAGAAGTTTCTCGGTGATATCCCGGGCGGATTTGTCACTAACTTCTCCCCATAGAAAGATCTTACGATCTTCAATGAACTTTGATTGTATAGCCTCAGCGACCGATGCGGCTTTCTTTTCCTTTTCTTTGTCTTCGCTCATGAAAGTGAATATGTATATCGGACTATATGTTTTTGTCGAGCATCTCGATTCTTCGTATATGTCGATCGCCTTCAAAATCAGCATTTAGCCAGGTATCGATAATATTTAATGCAAGTTCCTGACTGATCTGTCTTTGGCCAATAGAAAGAACATTTGCGTTGTTGTGTTCTTTAGCCAAACGGGCGGTCTCTTCACTCCAGCAAAGGGCACACCGTACCCCCTTTACTTTATTTGCCGCCATGGCTTCACCATTTCCACTTCCTCCAAAGACTACACCAAGATCACAAGATCCATCGGCAACAGATTCTGCAGCTGGTCGTACGAAAGTCGGGTAATCTACGGATTCTTCGGAAAAAGTTCCAAAGTCTTGCACCTCATGGCCTAGTTTTTGCAGGTGTTCTTTGACAGCTTCTTTATAATTAAATCCAGCATGGTCTGTACCAAGAGCAATTTTCATTATCTTTTGAGGTGTTTGAGTATGCCTTTTAAATGAGGCCAAGTTCCATTTTACCTTCCTCGGAAATCAAGTCCTGGGTCCATGGAGGATCCCAAACTATTTCCACCTCTGCATGATCAATGCCTGGAAGTTCTAGAACTTTTCCTTTGCAGTCATCTGCAATGACTGGTCCCATACCACATCCCGGGGCGGTAAGAGTCAGATCAACATAGGCCACACGACCATGGTCTTTTGTATCCTCTAATTCCACCCGGTAAATTAAGCCGAGGTCGACCACATTTACGGGAATTTCAGGATCGAAAACGGTCTTTAGGTTTTCTTTAATCTCCTCAACGCTTGCAGGCTTAGCATTTCCATCATCAGGTAGCTTGGACGCTTCTTTAAGATCTTCGCCCAAGGAATCGGCATCGCGGGCAGCAATCCGGTACATTCCCTGGAGGGTCATAACGGTGAAGTTTCCACCGAGCCGGTGGGTGATGGTAACTTTTTCCCCACGACCTAAGGTAAATTCCTCACCGTGTGGGATTAAAGTAGCAACTACATCACGGGTAAGTTCAACTTCTTGTTGGCTCATATATTTAAATAGCTAGGACGCAAAAGAAGATTCCAGGCATTGCATAGCCCATTCTCTGCTGTTTTTATCGTTTATCCCCATCAATGGCTCGTTAAGGAATCCAAGGGCAATTAATTTTTCCGACTTTTCTGAAGTAATTCCTCGGCTTTGTAGATAGAATAAATCCTGAGGATCAATCCTGCTGGTGGTGGCACCATGACTGCATTTGACTTCGTTTGCTAAAATTTCCAACCCAGGCAAAGAGTCTGCTTTACCTTCCGATCCGAGAAGCAAGTTGCGATTGGTTTGATAAGCGTCGGTATGCTGAGCTTTTTCCTCCACTTTGATTAATCCTGAAAAGATCGATTTAGACTGGTTGCACAAAACATTTTTGCAAAGCAAGTTGCTCGTGCAGTGAGGGGCTTCATGTACCTGAATGGTCCGTTGGTCAAAAAGCTGATCATTCCTACCAAGGTAAACTGAGCCGTAATCAAAATTAGCCCCTTCTCCCTGCAAAACACCTTTAGACTCAATGCGGGATTGGCCGGATCCAAGATGTAAACTAACTGTGTTTAAGTTGGCATTTTTCCCAACAATAAAATTTTCCATTTGTACCAGAGAGGAACTCTGGGAACATTCTTGTAGGACCACTCGATTTAGGCGGGCACCTTCCCCTAGGCGTACTTTTAAAAGATTGGAAATGTGACCACCCGGATTACGTGGATGTGCCGTAAATTTTTCAATTAAGGTGACCTCTGCATGAGCCTCCAGTTCGATGAGGTTGTGATGAAACGCGATTTTGCCTGCCTCTGGTTCCCGATGCTCAATGATTACAGGGTCATCTGATCGTGCTGAAGCCTGGGCACGCAGTATAAACCCTGTTTCTGCAAAGGCCCCGGTTAGCAAGGAGTAATCATCAGCCCCTAAATTTGGACCGGAAATTTTAGGAAGCAGCGAGATTGAATGAGCTTGGTCAAGGATCAACCGATCCAAAAGATCAAAGGATATACCATCCACGGTGCTGGCAGATTCGATTAGCAGAGATTCTTTTGCGTTTGCTAATCCGTCGATTTTGGTAAGTCCAAAACGAGCGCGAGGTGAAAAACGCCATCTCTCATCTTTGAGAACCCTTTTAGGTAGGTTGGAGAATTGTTCCCAACATTCTTTACGGTAATCGGCCAACCAACCGGGTTCCCAGGATCTGCCTTCAGCAAAGAGTTCGAAGGTTTGGGGTTGATCGAATGAGAAAGGAGGCATGGAAACCGGTGATGTAAGAATTTCTTGGCTCATGACGACGAATTATCCTACGGAGCCCTCCATCTCCAGATCAATCAGGCGTTTTAGTTCCACACTGTATTCCATCGGGAATTCTCGAATCAGATCATTAACGAATCCATTTACGCACAAACTCATCGCTTCCGCTTCACCTAATCCACGTTGTTTCATGTAAAATATTTGCTCAGCACTGACCTTGGAAACACTGGCTTCATGCTGGACTGAATTAGCATCTCCTTGCACGGTAATGGCAGGATAGGTGTCAGTTTGGCTTTTGTTGTTAATCAACAGGGCATCGCATTCGGTATTATTTTTACAGCCCTTTAAATGACCGGGCATTTGCACCAGTCCGCGGTAAGAAGAACGACCGTCACCAATGGAAATAGACTTGGAAACTACATTACTGGTGGTTTCATCCGCTGCATGAACCATTTTTGCTCCGGTGTCCTGATGCTGGCCATCATTTGCCAAGGCTATGGAAACAACTTCGCCCCGGGCTTTTCTTCCCTTTAAAATAACTCCAGGATATTTCATTGTTAGGCGAGAACCGATATTACAATCGATCCATCTTACCTCAGCCTCTTCCTCGGCGATTGCACGTTTGGTAACCAAATTAAATACATTGTTTGACCAGTTTTGAACGGTTACATATTGGATTTTAGCTCCCTTTAGTGCGACCAATTCAACCACTGCACTGTGAAGGGTTGATGTTTCGAATTTTGGTGCAGTGCAACCTTCCATATACATTACTTCAGATCCTTCATCTGCAATGATTAAGGTGCGTTCAAATTGACCAAAATTTTCTGCATTAATACGGAAATAAGCCTGAAGAGGCTGAGCAAGTTTAACTCCCGGTGGAATATAAATAAAACTACCTCCGCTAAATACCGCACTATTTAGAGCTGAAAATTTGTTGTCTGAGGTTGGGATAACTTTTCCGAACCATTTGCGGAATATTTCCGGATGTTCTTTTAAACCCTCCGTTGAACCTACGAAGATAACCCCTTCTTTTGCTAGGTCCTCCTTCATATTCGAGTAAGCCGCTTCACTGTCGAACTGGGCTTCCACGCCGGCAAGAAACTTTCTTTCCTGCTCAGGGATACCCAAGCGCTCAAAAGTGTTTTTGATATCATCCGGTACCTCGTCCCATGTCCGGCTTGGTTGCTGACCTTTTGACAAGTAATAACGGATGACATCGAAATTAATATTTTTCAGGTCATCGGTTGCCCAATGAGTAGGCATAGGCTTTTTCTCGAAGGTGGATAATGCTTTTAATCTGAAATCAAGCATCCAAGGATCCTCTTTTTTAACCTCTGAAATGTAGCGGACTACATCTTCAGATAAACCGATACCGGCATCGAAGGCATAATCGGTATCGTAGTGAAAATCGCCTTTATCGCGGTCAACATCGAGTTGGGAAGGACTAATCATTTAAAAAGGGGTAGGGGGGTTAGGAAGCGACGGCTTCTTGCTTGATCCAATCGTATCCGCGATCTTCTAATTCAAGGGCAAGTTCCTTGCCACCAGTACGGACAATTTTTCCTTCTGACATCACATGGACATAATCCGGCACGATGTAATCTAAAAGTCTTTGATAATGCGTTATTACGAGGATTCCTCGCTCTGGATTGCGCATCCTGTTAACCCCGTCTGAAACCACGCGCAATGCGTCAATATCCAAACCGCTGTCTGTTTCATCCAAAATCGCATACTTAGGGCTTAACATCGACATTTGCAGGATTTCACAACGTTTCTTTTCACCGCCCGAAAATCCGTCATTAAGTGAACGGGAAGTAAATTTGCGGTCCATGCCCAAATCATCCATGTGAGCGTATAAATCTTTGTAATATTCAACAGCCTTTATTTTTTCGCCTTCTTTTAATCGAGCATTTAGAGCAGCTCTTATAAAGTTAGCGATACTTACACCTGGAACTTCCATCGGGTATTGAAATGCGAGAAATAATCCAAGCCTTGATATTTCATCAGGCTCCAACCCAAGCAGGCTGTCATCATCTAAGGTAGCGGTTCCACCTGTTACTTCGTAATCGGGATGACCAGACAATACCTTAGCCAAGGTACTCTTTCCACTTCCGTTCGGGCCCATGATTGCATGGACTTCGCCTTTGGGTATTTCCAGGGATAGTCCGCGGAGTATGCTTTTGTCGTCTATTGAGGCTTGTAGGTTATCGATTTTTAATGAGTTCACAATTGGTAGGTAGGTGTAAAAGATTTGAGCCGCTAATTATCTGAAGGTTTACCTGTTCCTGAAAAAGAAAGGTCCAAGTTTTCTGCTTCAAATCCTTCGGGTACAAGTGCTTGTATGAGAGATAATGTATTATTGTCGATTTCGACATCATAAATTTTGCCAGACTGAGTACACCTGAAATGAGCGTGAGGTGTAAGATTTGGACAATACCGGGTGGGGGATCGATCCATGTTAACTTGCCTGACCAAACCGCATCCAACTAAAGTCTCGAGGCAGTTGTAAACCGTAGCAAATGAAGTTCCTGGCAAATGCCTCTTAACTCGGTCATAAATATCATCAGCAGTTGGATGATCGCGCTTACCAAGAATTACTCCGTAAACGCAGGCTCTTTGTTTAGTCGGGCGTAGGCCTTTTTCACGAAGAGCTGAATTAAAAGTATCTTTGCTGGATGATGTAAGCGAATAAGGCATCGGGGACTTAAACTTATTCCATTTCAGATACTTCACAAGCTAAATTGGAATTATTCTAATTCCTGAAAGGCTTGGAGTGGCGGGTTTAAACCCGCAATTTCGTGAGTTAATAATCCGTGTAAGTAAACAAACCCCAAAAGAGAGTGGTTTTTCCACCCTGGTGATCTCTCCGGTTCACCAACTCATCAGAGCTTACACGAAAAGTTCCTGTTTCGATAGGAGTATAGGAAGCAGGTTCGTGAGTTATCACCCCTGCTAAATTTACCTTCTTAGAAAAGTATTTTTTAGGATTCAATCCACAACTAGATGAAGCCAAACTTACCAATGCAAGCAAGCAAAGAGGAAGAAGCCTTTTTTGCATCGTGAAGTATTTTCCCATCTAGAGTAATACAAAATTTTTCCTCACTCGGAGTCAACATGAACTTTGATCAAAAACTGGCTTGTTATTAGATTGTCCAGTAGTCGGCTAATGGCTAAGTTATTATATTTTAAAAATGAGTAATGAAAATAGCTTGATCGAGGAAATCATTTCCCTCTGCAAAAGGCGCGGATTTGTATTTCAATCATCTGAAATTTACGGCGGTTTTAATGGTTTCTTTGATTACGGCCCGCTTGGTGTGGAGTTGCGTAAGAATATAAAAGATGCCTGGTGGGAAGACATGGTGCGTCGTCGGGACGACATGGTGGGGCTCGATTCGAGCATCATCATGAATCCAAGGATATGGCAAGCTTCCGGACATGTGGACGGATTCACAGATCCAATGGTAGATTGTAAGGAGTCTAAAATGCGTTATCGCGCGGACCAGCTCTTTGCTGCAGAAGTTTTGGTGGACGGAGATTCCTTGGGTTGGATTTCTATGCTTGAGTCTGAATCCATGCATGACGATGCAACTAAAATGGCAGAATCTATCAAGCGAAAAGCAGCTAAACAAGGAAGCCTAGGTGAGCTTAAGCTTCTTCCTTACGACGAATTGTCAACTGAGCAGCAACAACTCGTGCCATCCCCAGCAACGGGCAAGCCGGGTTCTCTCACTCCTCCACGCGAATTCAATATGATGTTTGAGACAAATGTGGGAGCATTGAGAGATGGTTCTTCCAAATGTTACTTGCGTCCAGAAACAGCTCAGGGGATTTTTGCCAATTTTAAAAATATCGTGGACACAGGCCGCGTTAAAGTTCCTTTTGGCATTGCTCAAATTGGTAAGGCCTTTCGTAATGAAATTACCCCTCGAAATTTTATCTTTCGTTCGCGCGAATTCGAACAGATGGAAATTGAATACTTTATTCCGCCTGGAGATGAGCATTGGCCTCGCTATCATCGCGAATGGATTGATGCTAGAAAGAATTGGTTTCAATCGATTGGATTGACCTCAGATATGTTAGGGGAAGAGGTTCATCCCCAAAATAAACTCGCCCATTATGCTCAGGCTTGTACAGATATTACCTTTAAATTTCCCTTTGGTGAACATGAGCTCGAAGGAATTGCCGCTCGAGGAAACTTTGATCTCACTCAGCACCAGGAACACTCAGGCAAGAGCTTGGAGTATTTTGACGAGGGATTAAAAGAACGTTACCTACCAAATGTGATTGAACCCAGTCTTGGAGTAGACCGTACATTCCTGGCAGTTTTGTGTGCCGCCTATCAAATTGACGAAGTGGGTGGGGAAAAACGAACCGTTATGAAATTTCATCCGAGGGTCGCACCCATTAAGGCATCGGTTTTTCCTCTGGTTAAAAACAAACCGGAATTAGTGGAGAAGGCTCAATCTCTTTATCAACGATTACAAAGAAAATGGAATGTGATGTATGATCAGTCTGGAGCAATTGGTCGCCGTTACCGGCGGGCGGATGAAGCAGGTGTACCTTACGCATTAACCGTAGACTTTGATACTTTAGAAGGTGACGGATCAATCACCTTACGCGATCGGGATTCCACAAATCAGGAAAGACTGTCTGAGGACGAAGCGGTTGCTTATTTGGAAGAAAAAATAAACCCCTGAGTGCAAGAGTTATTCCCTTCCACAGGTTTTTTTAAATAGCGGTTCATTAATCAGTTGGTTTCCAATCCTCTAATACTAGTTGAATCGAACTACGTCCGTTCCAATAATTTCTTCTTAGTTTAAAGGCGAGGTCAATAGATTGATTCTCTTTAGGTATTCGGTCTGCCATTCGCCAAGCAATTCCTCGGATATATCCATTAGCATTGCGTAACGAAAATTGAAAATGTTCACCATTTCCAATTTTTCGGACGGGGGATTCCAGCGAAACCCTTTTTATAGCTAGTACGGGTTCGCGATTATCCTGCCCAAAAGGGCCTAAGCCATTAATCTCGTCCAATAATTCATAGCGTAAATCGTTTTTCGATACCCACGCATCTATAACTAGGTCAGAAGTTTGTTCGTCTGTTGACTTACTCTTTTTTGAAGCCTTTAAAAATTCCGCAATAAATCCATCAAGTTGATCCTCTTTCAAACCAAGTCCTACAGCAACGGGATGTCCACCCCAGTGCGTAAGCTTGTCTTGGCAGGATGCGAGAATTTCGACTAAGTTTACCCCCGGTACACCTCGTCCTGAACCACAGTATTCTCCGCTTTCAGCCTGAGCTAAGACCAGGCAGGGCTTGTTCAAAGAGTTGGCAAGTTTTCCGGCCACGATTCCTACCACCCCAGGGTGCCAAGCATCTCCAGTTCCACAAACCACCACGGCAGGTTCATTTGCGAAATTTTTTTCAGCTTGCGCTAGGGCATCCGTGGTTAGATTGGCTTCAATCCCCTTCCTTTCTTCGTTAAATTGAGTAAGTTGGCTGGCTAGGCTTTTACATTCCTTCTTGTTTTTTTCTAAAAGTAGGGAAACCGCGGTTTCAGGCTTATTTAACCTTCCACAAGCATTGATACGGGGGGCAAGTTTGTAAGTGATGTCTTCGGTTTCGGGTTCAATAGAATCGTCCAGGCCGCATTCAGCGAGCAGAGCGAGTAAACCAGGTGAGGCATCGATAAACAAACGCTTGATTCCAAATCGAGAAAAGATCCGATTTTCATCCTTCAGGGGCACAAGATCTGCCAATGTACCAATAGCGCAGAGAGGCAGGAAATCTCTAGGTGTTAGTTCAGAAGAATTAGGGAGATTTAATTCACGAGCCCGTTTATAGAGTGCATGCACTAATTTGAAGCACAGTCCTGCGGTGCAGAGGTTTCGCCAAGGTTCTCCTTTATCTTTCTGCAGGTGAGGGTTGACCAAAATCGCTTCTGCTGCTTCATCTCCCTTGAGTTGATGATGATCAACAACAATCAAGTCGATTCCTTCAGATTTAAGGTATTTTGCTTCAGTCGCCGAATTGGTTCCGCAGTCCAAAGCCATGACCAATCCAAAATTATCATGACCCAGGCCTCGTTCGAGAGCCTTTTGGGTCAGTCCATATCCTTCACTCAAGCGCTTAGGGATTATATTTTCTACAACCAACCCCAAAGACTCCAATGCCAGGCGTGTTATTACAGAAGATGTAATCCCATCCACATCATAATCTCCAATAAGTAAGATTTTCTCTTTTTTCTCGCGGGCTTGTAAAATTCTAGAAATGGCCAAGTCCATATTTGCTAAGGCAAAGGGATCCTCTAGGTGCCTTAACTTGGGCCTGAGGAAACGTTCGACTGCGTCAGGGTTTAACAGACCACGCTTAACCAAAAGATTAGCCAAAAGAGAGGAGATTCCCAACTTGTGTTGTAGAAGCTCAACGGACTTTGGTTCCGCAGAACGCTCGGTCCATTGTTTCAAAACCGAGCGGGAATTAAGAAACTTATATAAATTCCTTAATTATTTAGAGGTTTGCCAGTCGTACTTGGGTAACAACTCTCCTTCTTCCACATGCTTTCGGTCTCCTCGGTGCCAAAAGTAGAAGATTGGACTGGCAATAAAGATGGATGAAAAAGTTCCAGTTAAAATTCCGATAACAAATACAAAAGCGAAATCATTGATAATTCCGGCTCCAAAAATCCATAAAGAGGTAGCAGCCAAAAGGGTAGTAAAACTAGTAAGGATCGAACGGGATAGTACACGATTGATTGCAATCATTACGATCTTTCGAAGATTGGTCACCGGGTTGAGTTCCAATTCTTCCCGGATCCGGTCAAAGACCACAATTGTATCATTAATCGAGTAACCCACGATCATGAGGATTGATGCAAGCATAGGAGCAGTAAACTGGCCGGAGCAAAGCATCCCATCTGATAAATGACCTATGAGTACAAATAACCCAACGGTCATTAAAATATCGTGCACCGTTGCCACAACCGCTCCAATGGCATAGCCCATTTCAAACCGCAAAGCAACATAGAGTAGGATACCAAACAGGGCGACTGATACCGAAAGAATCGCGTCGCTCTTAATTTGTTCGCTGACTGATCCTCCAATGTTGCTCAGTCCTTCTTCGACCAATGAAACCTCGGGGAAATTTTCCTGCAAATGTGCGAGTGCTTTCCGGGATTTTCCTTCTTCGGTTTGTAATACTAAACGGCTTGCCCCTTCGCCCGAACCCACTTCAGAACGATAGACATGTTGAACTTCTCCGAGCTCTGCATTGGACTTGAATGACTCGTCAAGGGTACCGGCATCAATGGGTTCGGAAAATCCAGCAACTAATTCCTCTCCTCCGCGAAAATCGATTCCAAGAATTGTGTCTTGTTTCGAATATACCGAAAAAATACCAATTCCCACAATGATCCAAGATGTGAGAAAGGCGACCTTGCGGTACTGGTGAAAATCAATTCCTTCTTTGGGTGCAGATTTTTGAATGCTTTGCAAACTGATGAGGTTACGAACGCCCGATTTTACAAGCAAAGTAAGTAACATTCGGCTAACGAAAAGGGCACAAAAGACAGAAGTTGCAATACCGATGGCAAGAGTGATACCGAATCCTTTAACGGGTCCAGTACCAAGCCAGATCAAAATACTTGCAGTTATAAGAGTCGTAAGATTTGCGTCAATTATGGTTGAGAAAGCTTTGGCGTATCCGCCCTCAAGAGCATTTTCCGGACTCTTGCCCGCCCTTAATTCCTCCCTGATTCGTTCAAAGATCAAAATATTGGCATCCACTGCCATACCAATGGTAAGAACCAAGGCAGCCATACCAGGTAAAGTAAAGGTAGCCTGGAAAATACCAGCCAAAGTGGCTATTACTAGGAGAACATTTAACCCAACCGAGAAAATGGCAACCATTCCACCCGCTTTGTACCATACAATCATAAAAGCAACTACGAGGACGGCTCCAAGCAAACACGCATTTAAGCTACTGGATAAAGCCCCGGCAGCCAATGTGGGGGAGACTTCATATTGCTCGCCAATGGTGAGGGATACTTTTAGGGGGTTGTTAAGAATATCCGATAGCATCTTAGCCTCACGAAAGCTAAAGTTCCCCGAGATTACAGCACTTCCACCCCCAATACGTTCCTTTACGGTGGGAGCACTTTCTAGTTGTCCGTCAAGCACGATGGCTAAACGACCAGGGATACCCGTAGTCAAATCAGCCGTCTCGGCAATTTTGCCCGTGAGATCTCCAAAAGTCTGTCCGCCCTCTGGAGTAAAGTCCAAGCCGACTTCCCATCCGCCCATTTGGTCCTGTCGTGGATAAGCCTCAGCAATAATTTCTCCATCTGCAGACCACAACCTACGAACCCAAATCGGCCGTTCGTTGGGTTGGGCATCACTGCGTAGAAGAGCAGTGTATGGAATGCCTTCATCGTCTGTCCACTCCTCTCCTTCCTGCACGGGTACTGGTGCCTCGCTGTTTGTATTAACGATCCGAAATTCAAGCTTTGCCGGTTTTTGCAATTCATTAATGATTCCTGGATCTTGCTTGGTGGTAAGGTCTGGAATTTGCACTTCAATCGCCCGGTCTCCTTTTTTACGTACCACAGTCTCGGCAACTCCAAAGGCATTGAGACGTTCACTCATAATCTCTACGACTTTGTCCATGGGCGAGGCTCCGGAAGCCTGGTCCAAGTCTGTGGAGATGTTTAAGTCGTTCGCTTCCATGGTAAATGCGATACCACCACGCAGGTCTAATCCCCGCTTGATCGCAGCCTGAGAGTTCTTGAGTAGCGTACGGAGAATTAAATCGTTGCGTTTGTCACGATCCTTGAGATGACCGGCTCGAATTCCTGGCTTAATTAAAAAGGGAACCAACCTTGATCCTACTGTACCAATAATTCCGCTGGGAGCTTCGAAATAAGCAGCATAATCGAGACGATTGCGTTTTCCGTAGTCTCGTAAGGCGGCATAATCGATTGGTTGATCTTCGGGTAGTTGCAGACGCAAGTTATCAATCACCTCGGAGAACTTTTCGTGTCCTGCATGGTTCGATGCATTGGCATCGGAGGTCACTCGGGAGAGGGCATACTCGCCAAGGACTCGATCCTCAAAAGGGAGGATTAGAGATATGCTGATCGCCATTAACAGGGCGGTGAAAAAGAGCTTCCAGGTATTTGAGCGGTTCATCGATTAGAGGCTGGTAAGTATGAAAATGCGGGAGCTCCGCAGAAAAGAGAAAGTAAGGATTAGTCGAGTTTGGCCGATATTGCCTCTCTGGAGACTTCAACCTTTACGTTTTCAGCAATTCTGACCACAAACCGATCGTCTTTAACACCAGTAATCGTACCAAAGACACCTCCAACCGTTTTTACCTTGGCACCTTTTTCAAGGGCTTGGATCATTTTGTCGTGCTGTTTTTGTTTCTTTCTTTGTGGTGCAATCAATAAAAACCAGAAGGCTACGAAAATAAGAATCATGGGTAAAAAACCCATTAATCCACCTCCGGGCGATGATGGGTCTCCTGAGGGAGCCATCGCAAGCACTTGAATAAAAGAAGAAGGGTCGAAGCTAGTGTGTATCATGAGAAAAGATTTATAAAATATATTGCCCTGCTAATTGGCAAGCTTGGAAGGCACTCTAGGCAAACCCGTACAACCCGCCGAAAATGAAATATTCTTTTACTTTTTAAGGCTTTGACCAAATCCCTCTGGAACGCTTCGTAAGTGTAAATCTCTTTGGGGAAAAGGAATGGAGATTCCAGCCTCTTGAAAGCGATCCCAAATGCTGAGCAATACCTCACTTCGTGCATTTCCAACTCCATTGGATGGATCATTAATCCAAAACCTTAATTCAAGGTCTACTGAGTTATCTCCAAAACCCCTAACAAGGCAACGGGGTTCAGGATCATTGAGCACACGCCCGGATGAAAGTGCAGCATCCACGCAAAGTTTCATGGCTTGACGGGGGTCGGAGTCGTAGGAGATGCCAACTGGTACGCGTACCCGGATATTCTTATCGCTGAAGGACCAATTGACCACGCGATTGGTGATTAAGTCCTCATTGGGAATTAGATGTTCTTTGCCATCTCGAGTGATGATTGAAGCATAGCGAGCTCTCAGGGAATTGATCCAACCATAGGTATCGTCAATTTCAATCACATCTCCAGGTTTGATCGAGCGGTCAAGTAAGAGAATTAATCCACTTACCAGATTCGAAACTACCTTTTGAAGACCAAATCCAATACCTACACCAATCGCACCGCCAAGAAGGGCAAAGGAGGAGAGGTCGAGCCCGATGGTAGACATAGCCACGAGAAAACTGATAAATATCAAGAATACTCGTATAACCTTGGCGAGTAGGACCTGTAGGGATGGGGGGAGGTTGGAGAGCTCGCGTATACGGGTTTCTCCTGCACTCCCTAAAAGAGAACTCATCCATAGTAAGAGGAGCAATATAAAAACTCCGTTTACCAGATCAAGTATTGAGAGCTTACTTTTTCCTATCGCGAAGGATGCAGAACTTAGAAAATCAAGAGTGGGCTCAAGAAGGCCAAAGCTTTGTAGTGCAGCCATCCCGAAAGCCAATACCGCGACCAATCGAAGCCAAAATCGGTTATGGGTTAAGCCTGCCACCAAACGGTAGATCAACCAAGCAGTCGTGGCATGAACAAATGGATTGAGCAAATCTACCGATGCAAAGCCAAAGCGATCGAGTACGCCTCTAGCCAGAAGGGTGCAAAGAAGAAGGATGAGAGGAAGTAAGAGTTGTGCAAGGATACGGATCGTTCGTTCAATCCATGCCGGTCTGGTCTGATCTTGTAATAATTTAAGGATTTTCGGTTTGGCTCTTTGGCTACTTATCCAGGCGATAAAAATGGAAAGTCCGATAACAGCCGCCTGAATCCGAGCAGATGGAGTCGTCCAGAATTGGAAGGCGTTTTCCCACACTTGGGTGAGGGCAAGACTCAGATCATTCATGCAACCTCAAAACTGAAAAGTTCTTTCTTTTTTGGCAACTTGTAAAAAGTTATGGTCAGATGGCTAGCACCAATGCAACCTGGACACATCCGATAAAAAAACCAAGTACCGCCCCAATTTTTTCGATGAAGCGAAATTCTTGCTCCATAAATCCGATCAGTAATTCCTCAACCTTGTCGGATGAAAAGGTACTTACCTTTTCCCGGACTAGGGCTTCCACATCTATGGATTCTTCCATTTTAAGAGCTAGCCCGCTAGCGGATGCTTTCATAAAGTCTTCAAGCTCTCCCTTGAATAGGTTGGTCACTTTTTCAATCATATCATCACTTAGAAACATCGAGAGCATAGGAAAGGCAGAAATAAGTTTTCCTCGTATTGTCTTTTCAATTCTCTTCCCCACTTCTTCCATTGCTTCTGGTTGGGTGGACAATTCTTCGATCCTTTGCCCAATATCTTTCATCGAGAATAATTCGTTGGCCACCAAAGTTCCCAGCTTTTCGGCAATTTGATTTTGCCTTTTGGGAAATACGCCTTGGATGGAAAGCCCAAGTATTTTTTTAGGTTCACGCGGATGGAACAACATTTTAATCGCCAAGTAATTGGTTGCCCATCCAATAAGGGCTGCGATTAAGGGGAGTAAGAAAAGTAAGGAAGAATTTTCTGTCATCTGCGGAAAATTTCTAGGTGATTAAAATCAGGTAAAGATTAAAGGAGGAAGAGAATTTGTTTGCGAAGGCTAGCTGATTACTACTTGTCAATGCCATGAGCAAGGAAGTTTTATTGGTTTTTACGCTGTTATTCGGGGCCTCCTTCACTAGCAGTTGTGCCAGCATGGTAACCAAACCAATCGGCTTGGCGACCAAGGCAGTAACCACTCCAGTGAAGGCGGTGGTTGGTGTAACGATGGATGTGGTGGGCAAGCCTATCCGCAAGACTGCACAAATACTCAAACCGGTCACCCCGGTTATTCGAGTACGTTAACGTCTCCGACGTCCGCCAAAAGTTAACTGCTTACCAAATCCTCGGTTGCGCTTGCGCGAAACCTCCGGTGCACTCGGGGCTAAACTTTCAGGTTCATTACGGTAGGGGAAATCGTCCACAAACTTACGGGGTAGGGGATTGCCCAACAACTTTTCAATGGAATCAATCATCGAAATATCTTCGGGTTTGCAAAGGGTAAAAGCTTCACCCTCGGTTCGGGCACGTCCGGTGCGTCCAATCCGGTGAACATAATCCTCTGAGTGCTGAGGAACATCGTAATTAATCACATGGGTGACATTGGAAATATCCAAACCTCTGGATGCCACATCGGTGGCACATAAAATCTTTACATTTCCAGCCTTAAAATCTTCCAAGGCCTTGGTGCGGTCACGTTGTTTTAAATCCGAATGCAAAACACACACAGTTTGTCCATGTTCGGTCAACCACTGACTAATTTTGTCTGTTCCCCTTCGTGTTTGAAAAAAGATAATTAGGTTATCGAATTTAATCCGTTTGAGCAGGGCGATCAGAAGATCAAATTTTTGGATGGCGGGCACAGGGTACAAAGCATGACTGACTGTATCGGCAGCTGATATTTTAATATCTATCTTCGCTTCTGCCGGATTTTTTAAAGCCCAATCAGAAAGGCGACGCACCGAATCAGGGATAGTCGCGGAAAAAAGGAGGGTCTGCCTGGATCGAGGAGTCTTTTGAATAATCCGGGTAACATCTTCGATAAACCCCATATCGAGCATACGATCAACTTCATCGAGAATGAGAATTTCGATTTTTTGGAGACTCAAATTTCCCTGGCTTAAATGATCAAGCAATCGTCCAGGAGTGGCCACGATTACATCGGGCTCGTTGTTTAACTGTTCAAGTTGTTTTCCGTATTTTACGCCTCCGTAAAGGAGTGCCATTCGTAAATCGAGGAATTTTCCATATTTGTTAAAATTTTCTTCAATTTGAATGGCAAGTTCGCGGGTCGGTGCAAGAGCAAGGGCACGGCAAGCTCCGTGTTCTCCCAAGCGATGGAGGCAGGGAAGGGCAAATGCCGCGGTTTTTCCTGTACCTGTTTGGGCGGATCCGACAAGGTCGCGTCCTTCCAAAATCGGATTAATCGCTTTTTCCTGAATGGGGGTGGGTGTTTCATAACCCATCTCCTCGATGGATTGTAAAATTTTTGGGCTTAAGCCCATTTCACTAAACTTCATATTTTTGAGTGATGGTGGTGCGTGGCTTCTTCTTGCTCTTCTTTTCTTTCAAGGAATGATCATAATCTTAGTTTACATTAATGAGCGAGGACAAACCGACCACACCTTACCGCGGACGATTAGCTCCGACCCCTTCCGGCTATTTGCACGAAGGGCATATTCTTACTTTTCGGACAGCTTGGGAGCGAGCACGGGAGAACGAAGGTAAATTGCTTTTTCGTATGGATGACCTTGACCCCAATCGCTGTACTGCGGCTTACGCAAGCGCATGTATCGAGGACATGCGGGGCATGGGATTGGACTGGGACGAGGGTCCAGATCTCGGTGGGTCTTCCGCACCTTACGAGCAAAGCAAACGTTCATCATTCTATATCGATGCAATGAAGAAATTGTATCAGCTAGGTTTAATTTATCCTTGTAAAAAAAGCCGGAAAGATATTCGAGCTCATGGATTAATCGATGCTACGGGCAATGAATATTTATACCCTGAGAGTTTTCGTTCTTCGAGAACGGATATTAAAAACTCCGAATTTCCCGGGATGATAAATTGGAGGTTTTTAACCCAGGCGGGAAAAAAAGTGGAATTTTTGGACGCAAAAAAAGCCGGTCAATCTTTCCTTGTGGGAAAAGATTTATCCGACTTTTTAGTTTGGCGAAAGGACGGTTTGGTTGCCTATGAACTGGCAACCGTGGTTGATGATTACTTTATGGGAATTAGCGAGGTTGTTCGCGGGGAAGATCTTTTGCTATCCAGCGCCCGTCAATGCCTACTGTTTGATGCTTTGGGTTGGAAACGCCCAAGTTTTTACCACTGTAAATTACTTTTTGGTTCGGATGGTCAGAAACTATCCAAGTCAACCCGTAGTCTTCCCCGTCTCTTTTCTCCCTCTTAAAACGGCTTCGGCTTTTGCCTGAGACAAAAACTCGTATTGGGCGTGCAGGCGGGCAAAGACATAGCCCGCCCATCCATCCAGGACTCCTCCCTGCCACAAATAGACGTAGAGGAAACGTAGGGTGGGGCGAAAGGGGAGTTTTCGGAAGATTCGGCGTAGTCTTCGCTTCCCTTTCACTCCCTCGTGTTGCAGGGCAGAGTCTTCATCTTTCGCCGAGCTTTCGACAATGGCTTCCCAATTGGAGTAACGGTTGTGCTTTTCCACAAAGCTATCGATGGTGGGAAAGGCATGGTGGTCCATGATCGAAGTTAATTTACCAGTACTTCCTTGCACCACCACATGCTCATGGATTTCATGATCTCCACTATCGGTGGAAAGGTCGGTAATTTTTTCGTACCTGCCCAGTTTGTGCCGAAACAGCCGAAGGTTCCAGTTGGGAAAGTAAGCATGCTTCAAGGGTTGGCCCAAAAAGAAGTACCTTCGGTTTATCCAGTATCCGGCGTGTTTCACTTCTGGGTTGGTGACAATTTTTTTGATCTCCTCCTCCGCTTCGGGTGGCAGGCACTCGTCGGCATCGAGAATCAATACCCATTCATGGGAAAAGGGAAGGTTTTCCAATGCCCAGTTTTTTTTCTTTGGCCATCCGCCCTTGTATTCGAATTGGACGACCTTTGCTCCATGCTCTTCTGCAATGCTTGCGGTGCGATCGGTGCTCTGCGAATCTACGACAAAGATCTCATTTACCCATGGTACCGACTGAAAGCACCTCGCTAAATTGGCCTCTTCGTTTTTACAGGGAACAAATAAACTGAGAGGTACTTTTGTCATCGGGTCATCAATTAATTAGTTTTTGAATGGTGGCTTTATTGAGGGGGCCCTGAGGATGCCATGCAAAAAGGTTGGTGGTTTTAGGATTAATGGAAGTATGATGATCGGCATCCATCGAACGATAGCCAAGTTCGTGCAACAGAGAAAGAACTGTGGATTGTTTGGGTGGAAAAGATTCAATGATCATCATCGGTTTTGCTTCCCTTATGGTATTTCTTGCACCTTGCAAGACTTCAACTTCATGCCCTTCCACATCTATCTTTATCAAGCTAGGAGTCCTGTCTTTTCTTAGAATTGAATCAAGAGTCTCGGTTTTTACTCTAATTTCATTTGCAGAACCGTTTAGGTATTGTTCGATCCATGGCTTGTCTTTTCCTGCAACACATCCAGTCGCGGATGTTAAGTTGTCCTGAAAAAAGGAAACCTCTGCGAGTTGATTACTCAGTGCACACTTGCAAATTTCAACATTTTGAAAATTGGCTCCGTTAAGGGTTTTTTCGAATAGTATTATGTTTTCTGGGTCCGGTTCGAAGGCCAAAATTTTTCGGTGCGGAGAAACTTTACAAACTTCCCAACTATACAGTCCAACATTTGCACCTACATCAAAGAACCATCCTGAATCCTTTTGGTTATCCAACTCTATTACGATGCGAGTAATCAGCTTATTAATACCGGGCTCAAATTGTGTTTTTCTCCATCGAATGGATGCATGAGTGAAGGGCCTTAGGGCAACCCGATGACTATAACCTAGATCATAAAGTTTTGGATGATTCAATCGACTGCTGAGCAGGGTTTGAAAAGCCTTGGTTTTTCGGAGTAAGTGAAGCGGGGCGGTAAAAAGGAGCATATACTAAAAGTAGAACCTGATCAGTTTGCCATCATCTGCTCGTAGAGATCGAAATACTGATGTCTGCAGTCTTCATGGCTTGGTAAAATAATAGGATCCATTTTTGACTTAGATGATACTATTAAATCTATAACTCCTTGATCGATTGATTTTTGGTTATCTGTCTCCACATAGTTTGCATAGCTACCAATTAAATCTGCTATTGCGCCCGTACGAGTTGTGATTACTGGGCATCCCCGAATAGCAGCTTCCAAGGGTGGCCACCCAAAACCTTCAATGAAGGAAGGAAAAACCAAGGCTTGGGCATATTTGTAGAGTACATCCAAAATATTTTCGGGAAGGTTCTGTAAAGAGTGGATGGTACTCGGGTTCGATGTAAACCAATTCTTCAATTGATCGTCCAATTCCTCTTTTTGTGGTTCGGGTCCGACTAAGACAAGCTTTAGGTTTTGGTCGGGCAGGCATGTATGAGCATGGATAAAAGAACGAAAAACAGCTTTTCGATTCTTGTACCAAGCGGCACTCCCCACATGGAGGAGAAAATTTGTATTCAGTGGGTCAAAAGGCAGAATTTTTGAGAGGTCTTTCTTTTCCGAAATCGAAGATGAATCTGGTTCGGTTCCCAGATGAATGACGGATGATTTTTCTTTGGACATCGGGATCAACTGGTTCAAGTTTTCCAGAGTCTGCCTGGAATCGCAGGCATAATAGTCTGCGTGATGGAGAGAGTCTGATATCCAATTTTGCAAACGCTTGCCCGATTTTGAGGTTTTTTGAGCCTGAGCGAATTCTCCCTTTGCGGTACGAATGGCGATTAAATCATGGCAGGTTATGATTTTCTTTGCCTGAGTTATCCTGCTTAGCTTGGGTAGGTAAGTAGCATTTGAATGGTCGATGATATGGATCAAGTGAAGTGGATCTTTTCGGCTCTTTAGCTCTCGCTTTAATCTCTTGGGGAAGAGTAAGTACTTGTCTAAATAGGCTGCCCATTTACGCAGTTTTCCGATGGGGCAAATTTTCCTGAAAACGGGGGTTGGATAAGTCTCCTCAATTTCAAGGTTTTCGAGGTTATTTTTATTGGAAGTTAGGAGGTTGCCAAAGCGCAACATGCTTTGTTGTTGGTCTGGACGATAATTTGTAATTACCAAGACCTGTTTCTTCAGCTTCAAGTGGGCTTTTGTTGCGAAACCGCGGCAGCGAGACATAGGCCACTGCCAAAGGCGGCAAATCCGAGATTTGTTGGTTGGCCTAAAAGACCAAATAAGAGAATCGGTCCAGCTGCTCCAAATAAGAAAACAGCTAGATAGCTTCCACGCTTTACTGCCCTTATGCAAGTAATAAGCAAATCTTTGGTAATCCAGATTCGCCAGATAAGAAATAATCCGCCTACAATTAAACCATTTTCAATAATGGGCCTGGACCAGGCATTCTCAGCTCCTCCCCATCCGCCACCAAGAGCCGCACCTGCCCGGGTCGCTCCACCTAAGCCGCTGTTGCCCAGCCAATCCGTCCACATGTTGTAGTAATAAGGTGCGACAAGCATTTGGTAGTACCGATTGAAGTAAGCCTCAATTGGATTACCTTCCACATTGGCCGCTTCTTCAAATCGTAAAGTTAGGAAATCCATGCCTTCCTCAAACAGATCAATTTGTGAGTAAAGAACCAAGGTAAGAGTACTAAATGCCAAAACTGAGGTGGCAATTTTCCCAAATTCAGATGGTCGGTAGTAGGCCAAAAAAGCAATACATCCAACTACCTGAAGGGATTCAGCTATCACCGCACGGCTTCCAGCAGTTACCATGGCAAGCAAGGTAGCACTGGTACCCAAGTATAACATCCATTTGGGAAAGGTGTCCTTGATCAAGAATCCGTAAATAATGAAAGCTACGGTAAAGCAGTAGTAAAAAACAATTCCACTCACAAAAGTAAAAGTCCCGGATGCCCGCACTTTTCCTCCTGATGTTTCCAACTGACTACCCGTTCCTCCAGCCGCGACATTCATGATATCTTCGGCATCTCCTTGGAATTGTTGAGCGACCACCCAAGTCATGGGCAGGGCGAGTACAAGGAATGCTTTTCCAAAATTAATCACATCATTCCAGGTAAGCACCCGTGCCATAATGAAGATAAGGGGGAAATGAAGCAGGTTGGTTCGGGCTCCATAGGCAATGGTGGCCGGATGGGTTTGATTAATCAGTAAGGATAATACAACTGCAAGTCCGACCCATTGAAAGCATTTGTGTAGGTATTTGTTGTTAAGAGGAAAGAGACCTTGGGCATAGCAAAGGTAATAAATCCACATCACAAGTGGGTCCCGAATAATTAACAATCCTTGCGATAAGCCTGGTAGAAACCATTTCCTTAAGGCTCCCTCAAATAGTAAGAGGAAAAAATAAGCCCAGATCAGTTTTTTGATGAAAGCATAATCGGTTGCCACTGCTTGTGAGACTACCTTTCTCTTAGGCAGATTTCTTGGCAGTGAGATGGTTTCCGTCGTGCTCATAGATCAAGCAATTTCAAGCCTTTGTGCATGGTTAGGCAAGTTGAAATCAATAATGTTTTGAGCATAGTTTGCCCAGGTGTATTGCGTCGCTTTTTTTTGGCACAACATCCGTATCTCCTCTTTGGGATTTTTATTTTTGATCATTGCACGGATGGCCTCTGCAATTTTTTCCGGGGATCGAATAGGGACAAGGTGTCCGGTTATCCCTTCTTCGACTAAATCTTCGCCGCCGGCGTTAGGGGTCACGATAATCGGCAACCCACAGGAGAGAGCTTCCTGTTGTACCAAGGCCCTACCTTCTACAATCGAAGGTAAGACTACGGCATCGTGCGTCCTCATAATTTCCCGAACCTTTTGATTTGAACAAGGTGGGAAATACTCAAATACAGCCAATTGCTTTCGGTAAAACTCCATCGGCATGGAGGGTTGCCCCAAGATCGACAAGGATATCGGTTCTCCTTTAAGTAGCTTCATTGCTTCAAAGAGATCGGCAAGCCCCTTACGCTGGCTCATCGATCCGACAAATAAAAGCTTTATTGTCTCATTTTCTTGGGGGCGTTCAAAATCAACTGGTTTACACGGGGGGCTCCCGAACGGGGAGATTTGGCAGGGCGTTTTCTGCTTGATTTCCAACGGGATCGAATCCAGGACAAACTGGCTTGGGCAGGTGATGCGATCTGCTAGCCTTAATTCTTCTTCTTTTCGGAAAAGTTTTTCTTCGGGTTCACGGGTACTCTCGAGGGTTGGTTCCCATTCAGGGTATCTTTCGGCTTCCTCGGCAAGCAACCTCCTCACCGTTGCCCAGTGTGCGATGGGTAGTTCGTAGGAACATTGCATGCCCAGTTGCTTGGCTCGGGCAAAGGAATCGGAGCAACCGTCCTCATAAGCATGTAAAACTTGAGAGGAATGATTGCTTAATTCGTGGGAGACTTTGCTATCCAGGGCTTGGTAACACTGATCAGTTCTTTTTCTTCTTTTTTCCTGATTACCTTTGGATAGCAATCGGATAACTTCTGGCACCCATTGCCGAGAAATCTTCGTGTCCGGAATAGTATATTTTCTTTTCTCTCCACAAAAAGCTGAGATTAAGGAGTTGGCTCCTTCCTCGGCCCCAATGGTGGTAAAAAACTTTTCCAATTGGTTTTGGGTGTTGAGCTGATGAAGCAGGGCTCGAACAAAAGTGTTTCCAGTGGGGTGCGAAACCACAAATCTTTGTCTACTCACCGTCATGGCTTTCTTTTTTTCTTCGACCACTGATGGATTGGGTCTTCCACCCACTTAAAGAAGAGCCAGGCAAGAAAGATTACTGGGAGTAGATAAAAGAGGGAGATGAGAAAGTTGGCAGGTTTCTCTCCAAAAATCTCACGATGCAGGTAGCCGAATAATTTAAAGAGCGGAAAATGAATCAGGTACAGGGAGAAAGAAATTTTACCAATCCAGGAAATAGCTTTCGTCAGCCTAGTACCGATCATTCTGTTGAGTAATCCTGCATGAGATAAGCAGAAAATAAAAAAGAGGGAGTAAACAGCAGTCCATGCGAAATACTGTGTCCAAGTCTCCCAGTTTTGATACCTGCTCATCAGGGCAACTCCCAAGCTTAGTCCGGTAAGAGTAAGTAAATAACCAAGCTTGATTCGATTTAATTTTTGGTCCCGAAAGAGCTTGGCAATCCATGCTCCAAGCAACCAACTAGGCCATAGGAAAAGGGCGGTAAAACTAAGCCACTGGTACCCTTGGTAACTAAGCAAAATACTGAGAGCACTCATGCCCAAAGAAATGATCCATAACAAAGAGGTTCTGTTGGATGCGAAAAATAAAAAAGCAGTAGGGTATAGAAGGTAAAATTCTACCTCCAACGGAATGGTCCATAGGGAAGGATTGCTGAGGAATTGTCCGCTCTCCGGTGGATAGTTTTGCGTCAAGGTGGCCACCCGAAAGATTTTACTTACATTCCAGGTATTGTCTCCCCACAGGGTTAGGCAGAGGTAGCTTATGCACGCAGTGAAAAGCAAGGCGGCAAAATAAGCCGGGTAAATTCTCCAAAATCGACGAATTAAATAGGTTTTCCAGCAAAGCTTGGCGTTTCCAGAAGTATTCGGATAATGGATGCAAAATCCGCTAATCAGAAAGAAGAGGACTACTGCAT
>ENA-OQVM01000658-OQVM01000658.1-marine-metagenome-genome-assembly--contig:-NODE-658-length-52372-cov-9.255875_pt1 | contig 52372 bp, 49 predicted proteins | sample MGYA00237776_ERZ505498 | MGnify/ENA primary metagenome ERZ505498 (study PRJEB26159, sample SAMN06265151) | marine metagenome | isolation source: Helgoland LTER site | place: Germany:Helgoland, sampling...
CGCTATACCAGTCTCTGCGCGTCCTGAGGTTATATATGCATCAAGGCGTAACTTTGCCTTGCTTACGCCCGTTGCAGATGTCCTGCCGGTCGTGGAAAAGATATAGGGACAGGGGGTATCAACCTGCTGCTCTTTCAGCCTGCGCAGCTCTGCCATCGCAGGATCGCTCAGATGCACGATATGAGGCCTACCATTCTTAGGCTTGGGGATTTCATAACGACAGCGGTCCATATCTATCCATGACCAGCGCATCTCCAGAATATCTTTGCGGCTCCGTTGACCAGTTAGGATACACATCCGAAAGAACGGACCCCATAACTCACCCATCTTAAATGTCTGCGCCCAGATCTCCTTTACCTCATCCAAAGAGGGCGTCCTTTCTCTCGGGGTCTCTTTGCCAGCTCTCTGAACAGACACGCCTACATCTTCAGGCATATGACCTCGCCGGTAGGCCCACCCTGTAAAGGCGCTGAGAGCAGCGTGGAGACGGTTGGCCATTACGACCTTACCCTCAGCTTGCTTGCCATCCACGATGATCTGCAAGTCAGAGCGCGTTAGAGAGCCGATGAACTTGGAGTAGTAGGGCGCAAGATAGGTGCGTAGTTGGCGTGTCCTCTCCTCACGGCTCTGACCCGCCTTCAACTCCTGTTGGAGGTAGGTGGCAACATATAGTTCAAGAACATCGCTAACAGAGCGTGCTTTAAGCCCGTCGGCTGCTAGCCGGGCTTTTGCATCCTCTTCAGTTAGTACGCGGTCCACACCACTTTCTGCTTCTATCTGTATTTCAAGTGCTGCGGATCTGGCTTGAGCCAGTGACATTGCGGGATAGCTGCCAAGTTTAAATCCCCTGCGAGTGCCGCCTTTTATCTTCTTTTGGTAAAGCCATGAGGCATTACCTTTCGGTGACATACGAAAGCGCAGACCGGATCGCTCAGTATCGCTGAGTTCAATACGAGCCAATGGATTTGGCTTGATTGACCGGACAGTGATGTCTGTGAGTTTGATCTTCAAGGGTGAGCTCCACTCTGGTGGCACAAAACTACTGGCTGTTGTGATATGATACTGGAGTATATAAGCATAAAACAGATGGGGACATCAATTATAAACGTAATAAAAACAACATACTAGTTTACAGTATTGTCAATAATGGAGTACATCACTAAAAACATAATACATGTATTTCACTGATTTGTAATCAGTAGGTCCGCGGTTCGAGTCCGTGTGGGGGCACCATATAAATCAACGACTTGGCGGATATTCACTGGAGACGAGTTAGTCTTTGGGTTACATATGGGTTACAAAAAACTCTGCCTTGACCCTTAATTGTGCCCAAATCACTTGGTTATTTCGCTCCTGAAAATCCAGCCTTACCCCCCATATCATAATCGGTCAGACCCAGACCCCCACCCTAGGGGCACCGCCGTTTGTAAGCATAGGTACCTGAGCGCCTAGTAATACGATTACGAACGAACGTTTTGGTTTTGCTGGCGTACGTCAAAAAACAGATCATAACCGTAATAAAGAGAAACCCGCCTCGATTAGGAGACGGGCCATGTCGTTTAAAGATTACAGTCCTGACTTCGGAAGTACCTTTAGGCCGAAGGATCACCGCAAGTGCTAGTTGCTTCATCCCAAGACTTACTATTCATTTCGCATTTAACTTTGTCGGCGCTATGGGTTGCACAGTTACCTGCAAATGCAAAGTTGGCCCCCGCTAGTGTGAGCGCGGTGGTAGCTGCGTAAATCATTACTTTCATAAACCACCGGACTAAAGCACAACTATCCAATCCGCGATAACAACTTCAGCAAGAGTGCGCCCTCATCTTCGTCCAATTTGTCAATAAAAACGCGATCTTGTTCTTCAACATCTTTGCGGATTTGGACCATTCGAACACGCCCAAGATCGGTCAGCAATAGATTGATTTGCCTATTATCTTGCGTCCCGATTTGACGGTGCACCAAACCATCGGAGACCATGCGATCAACTAACTTGCTGAGTGTGGGAGGGTTGATCAACGCTTGTTTTGCCAGATCCCCCATCGTCAGGCGTTGACCAGCATCCAAGCATTCCAAAACACGCCACGCTTCAATTTGAATCTTATGCTTCTTCATTCGCTCACTGAGCGAACCGCTCACCGAGCGATGTGCCGCCGCAAGGGCGTAAGACAGATGGGACTCAAATAGATTTTGCATTGTTGTTATGGCGCTCACCAATTTCCACTGGAGTGAAATTAGTTGACTTGGAAAGCAATTTCAATTGCAATGTGACATCAAACCCGATTTTAGGGTGAAAATATTGTGAGGTGAAGACACTGCGAGAGTCTTTGACAATGCCAATCGAACTCGCAGATTATCGCGAGGACGCGCTTTTTCATGCGCGCAACAGCTTTTGTGTTGCGCTGTTGATACCGCTTTGCGGATCAGCGGGGATTTGGGCCCCGTCGTGTATCTCAAGCGCGCAGGTAGCAGTAGCGGAGCTGAACCAAAGTGGCGGCATCTTAGGGCGCAAAGTCAAACTTATTATGATTGACGCCGCGGTTGAAACTACGGAGCCAATTGAAGAAATCATCAATGATCTGATTGATTTAGGTGCGATAGATGCGATTGTTGGGATGCACATCAGTGCGATCCGCCAAAGGCTGTCAAAAGTGGTATGTCAGCGTATCCCGTATATCTATACACCCCTCTATGAAGGCGGCGAGACAACCGCCGGGCTGTTTGCCATTGGTGAAACGCCACAAGAACAACTGGGACCTGCGATTGCGCGATTGCAGCAAATATATAAGCCAAAAAAATGGGCGTTGATCGGGAATGATTATGTTTGGCCCCGCAGTTCGAACTCTTACGCCAAGATCTGTCTTAAACAGATGAACGTCGACGTGGTTATGGAACATTACGTCCCATTTGGCCTAAAGAATATGACACCGTTACTGGATAATCTGGAGGCTTCGGGTGCTGATGCGGTGCTGGTGTCGCTGGTCGGACAGGACGCCGTTCAATTCAATCGGGCTTTCGGGCGTCGGGGCCTAGACAGCCGGATCTTAAGGCTGGCTTGCGCGCTGGAGGAAAACGGACTGCTGGCATGTGGGAAAAGTAATCTGGAACGGCTCTTCTCTGTGTCATCTTATTTCGGGTCAATTTCAACACAAGAGAATGCAGCCTTCAAAGAGCGATATTATAACTTGCTGGGAGAGACAGCCCCTGCGCTGAATACGATAGGACAATCGACCTATGAAGGGATGCAGTATCTCGCTGCACTTTTGCAAGATTTTGAGGACGTGTGGCGCGAGCGTTCGACACAAGATTGCTTACCTGTTAGTTACCATAGTGGCCGCAGCTTTTTACGCTCGGGGACCGTAAGTCGACCAGCTGTCTATCTTGCTCGAGCAGACGGGATGCAGTTTTGTGACTTTAAGATATTGTAAGTAATAATAAATTATAATTTATTTTCCATTTCAAATAAAATACTTGAAATGGAAAATAAAATCCCTCACCTTGAGTGGAACGGAATCGTCACAGCCTTAAGCAGGCTGGTACACGACGGATGGGGGACTGCACTTGTACTGGATTTTGGCAATCGTCATAGGCGTGATCGTGGTGCTTGCGGGCATCTGGTTTTTCCAACGCTTCTACGTCAAGGCAAGCTTGGAAACCGCTCTAGTGCGTACAGGCTTGGGGGGGTGCAAAGTCCTGACAGATGGCGGCTGCATTGCCTTACCAATCCTGCACCAAGTTCAGCGTGTTTCAATGCAAACAGCCACCGTGACAACGTCTCGCACTGGTGGCGATGCCGTCCTGACCGCTGATCAGCTACGCGCCGACATCGTGATGAAATTTGAACTGCGTGTCGCCCCAAATGATGACAATATCGCGACCGCAGCGCAGGTGTTGGGCCACAGGATCGCACGCAGCGGCGAGGTCTTTGCAGATGTTTTGGCAGGATCTTTAGTCAACGCTATCCAAAGCGTGGCAGCCACCCGTGACCTGGGTGATATTCACCTCAATCGCGCTGAATTCACCCATGACGTATCCGAAATGATTTCAGATCACGCACAACGTTTGGGCCTTACGCTTGTATCTGCATCGCTTGTGGGGGTGGATCAAAGTGATCTGTCACAACGCGATGAAAACAACACGTTCAATGCGCGTGGAATGCGCCGCACAGCCGAACTTGTCGCCGAAGAACGCAAGGTACGCATTGAAATTGAGACGACCACAGAAATCGCTGTGCGCGAACGTTTGTTGTCTCAACATAAACGCCAGATTGAACTGAAAAGCACCGAACGCGAAGCCGAAATCGCGCAGCATGAGCATCTGGCCCGCCTTGAGGCCGAAGCAGAAAGCAGATCTGATCAAGTCCGCGCTGAAGCCCGCCGTGCTTCAGAAGGTGTCCGCATTGATCAAGAGCGCCAGACCAAAGCCGCGCAGGTTTCTAACGATGAGGCCTTACGTAAGGCCGAGATGGATGCGCTGCGCACATTGGAAGAAGCCAAAATTGCCAACGAGATCAAGCTTTCCCAAGCCCGCTCCAAAGAGGCGCAGGCAAAAGCTGATGAGGAAGAAGCGCGGGCCTTGGTGATCCTTGCGGCAGAGCACGTGCAGGCCCAAAAAGAACATGCCATCACAGTACGGGAACGCGATATTGCGCGCCTCAAGCAAGAACGCGACATTGAGTTGGAAGGTGCAAGGGTCAAAAGTGATGTCAGCACGTTGCTAGCTCGCGCTCAGGCGGATGCATCTATCAAGACGGCCGTCGCCAATGCCGACAAGATTGCAATGGAAGCCGAAGCCGCAGGTCGCGCCGCCTTAAATTCTGCGGAAAACACACTGAGCGATGCTGTGATCCGAATGCGACTGGAAGAGCGCAAGCTCGACAGGATGCCCGATATTATGACCCAGATGATGAAGCCTGTGGAAAAGATAGATTCCATTCGGATCAATCAAATTGGTGGCTTAAGCGGGTCCAATACCCCGGGCGAAGGAGTCGAGGGCGCCTTTGGTGCCGCGATGGATCAGATCCTTGGGATGGCCGTCCGTCTGCCTGCCATGAAACAAATGGGCGAAGAAATTGGATTGGATTTCGACGCAAACCTTGCCGGACGTACTGCTGATTACGCCAATCGAATCAAAGCAAAAGACGATCCAAAACCAAAAGACAAAGCGTGATCTGAAGTCACCTTTCATACTTTCCAACAGCAACTAACGGAGGACACCAACATGTCGCTGAACAGAAGAACTTTTCTTGGCCGCTCGGCCGCTCTTGCCACAACAAGCTTGATGCCGATGGCAGTCCTTGCCGCAGACAGTATCAAATTGGGATCGATCCTAGACACCTCTGGGCCTTTTGATGCTTACGGCAAGCCGATGGATCAGGCGATGCGCTTGGCAGTATCAGAAATCAATGAGGCGGGCGGTCTTTTGGGACGTCAGGTCGAAGTGACGGCCTATGACACCCAATCAGACATGGCGCTTTATTCGCAATACGGCCAACAGCTGACCCGTCAAGACCAAGTTGATGTGGTGCACGGGGGCATTCTTTCAGCTTCGCGCGAGGCCATCCGCCAAACCATGCGCAAAACCAATACGCTCTATTTCTACAATGTCCTTTATGAGGGCGGCGTTTGTGATCGCAACATCTTTATCAACGGGGTCACACCGGCCCAACAAGTTGAGGCGCTTGTGCCTTATGCGATGAAAAATTCCGGCAAGAAGGTTTATATTCTGGCGGCTGATTATAACTATGGGCAGATCACCGCGCGCTGGATTCAAAAGTTCGTGGCCGAAAATGGTGGCGAAGTTGTCGGGACCGATTTTTTCCCACTGGATGTGAGCGATTTTGGATCAACCATTGCCAAAGTACAAACTGCGGCACCTGATCTGGTGATCGCACCTTTGGTTGGGGGTGCGCATTTGTCGTTCTTCCGTCAGTGGGCGGCAGCAGGCATGAAAGACAAAATCGCGCTTGCCTCGACCACGTTAGGTGTCGGGAACGAGCACAAGGTTTTAACTCCCGAAGAGGGCAACGGGATCATGTGCGCATACAATTATTCGCAAGAACTCGACACAGCTGAAAACGCCGCGTTTAAGGCGAAATGGGCTGGAATGTTTGATGGTGATCAATCCATGCACGAGATTGCTGTATCGCATTATCACGGCATCAACACATGGGCCGAAGGCGTGCGTCAGGCAGGGTCACTTGATCGTATGGCGATCATTGAGGCGCTCGAAACAGGCATTTCAATTACAGGTCCAGGCGGCAAGGTGACAGTTGATCCCAAAACCCACCACGCGGTTTTGGACGTCCACTTGATGAAGATGCAGGATCAGAAAATGGAAGTGGTTGAAACGTTGCCCCAGCGCCAACCTGTCGACACTCAGGCTGTCTGCGATCTGAGCGCAAACCCTGATGACAACACACAATACGAAATCGACATCTGACTTTAGATTTCTACCGGAAGGGGCGGCATTTTACGCCCTTTCTCCGTCATTTCCTCTTTATTTTCCAAGCAGGCTCAAATGGATCTTAGTTTCGTCATCCTAGTGGAAGTGTTGTACGCGATCGCGTCTCTGGTGCTGATTAGCGCCGGGCTTGCTGTGGTTTTCGGCATGATGAAGGTGATTAATCTGGCGCATGGAGAGTTCATGATGCTGGGTGGCTACGCGACAATCACGGCTGTTGGCTTGGGGGTGAATGTCTTTGTTGCTATGCTGATCATTGCACCGTTGATTGTCGGCCTAATTGGGCTGGTGGTTGAGCGATTGGTGATCCGGCATCTGTATGGCAGGCTTGTGGACACTATGCTGGCGACATGGGGGTTGAGCCTTGTGTTTATTGGTCTGGCCAAGATGATTTTTGGCAACACCACAACTGGCATCTCAACACCGATCCCCGGTTTCGCTGTCGGCAACTACCAGATCAGCGGTTACAATTTTTTCATTATTCTCGTTGCTGTGGCCTTGGTGATTGCGATGTTCGCCGTGTTGCGAGGCACGCGGGCGGGCCTGATTGCCCGTGGCACAATGCAGCGCGCGGATATGGCAGCCGCATTGGGCTATAGTCCGGACCGCATCTACATGGCCACATTCTTTTGTGGCTCGGCTTTGTCGGGTTTGGCAGGCGCGGTTCTGGCCCCCTTGGTTGGATTGGTTCCGACATCGGGCGGCGCATATATCGCCAAAGCATTCATAACGGTGATCGCGGGTGGCCCCTCATTGATCGCTGGTTTGGTAAGCTCTGCCGCATCTTTTGGCTTCGTCAATCAGATCTTTACCTTCGCAATCTCCCCAGTGATCGGCGAAGTCGCTTTGCTTGTCGCGGCAGTTGTTGTGCTTAGGCTGATACCCCAAGGGATCACCTCGCGCTTTTTCAAAGGTAAATTGTGATGACGCGCCCCATTGGAAAAGACGTCCTGAATATACTGATTTTTGCGGCGCTGCTGATTTGGCTGATGCCGATGATGATCAGCACCTACACGCTGACTGTGCTGGTGATTTACGGAATGCTGGGCCTGAGCCTTGGTTTAATTTGGGGCTTTGGCGGGATTTTGTGTTTTGGGCAGGCTGCGTTCTTTGGCCTTGGGGCCTATACCTATGCGATTGCGGCCATCAACATTGGCGAAAGCACGATCCCGATGATCCTCGCCGTTTTGGTGCCCGCTGCCTTTGCGGCACTTCTGGGCGCGGTGATGTTTTACGGGCGTCTGACGGATGTGTATCTTGGTGTGATCACTTTGGTGGTGACATTGATCTTGTTCAAATTCGTGAACTCAACTGCTGGACCGCAATACGTCATCGGAAAAGCGCGGCTGGGTGGCTATAATGGTATCCCGGGCTTTCAAACGCTAAACGTGCCGGGTGATCCCAATGCCTACATCTGGGGTGATCCGTATTTTTATGTCTGTACGGTGGCGCTGGTCATCGTGTTTTTGTTGGTCACATGGCTGTTGCAATCTTCCTTTGGCCGGATCGCTATCGGTATCCGTGAGAACGAGACGCGGATGAGCTTGATGGGCTATGACGTGGCCGCGCGCAAAACCGTGTTGTTTGCCATTGGCGCTGCAATCGCGGGGTTGGCGGGCGCGCTTTTTGCTAATTGGGGAGAGATCGTAACGCCCGGTCTGTTTTCTCTTGGCCAATCGGCCGAGATCATTATCTGGTGTATCGTTGGCGGGCTAGGTACCCGGTTTGGCCCTTTTCTCGGGGCCGTAGGCCTTGCCTATCTCAAGTTTATGTTGGGCCAACAAAGCATGATCGACAACACGTTGATCACCGGTTTGATCCTTGTGCTGTTCGTATTGTTCCTGCCACGCGGCGTGGTGCCGGCAATTGCATCCCTTTGGAAACTCAGCTTTGGCAGGGCAGGGCGTTGGCCTCAGCGTTCAAATCGGCGGAGGGCACGGCATGGCTGAAACCGTTTTGGAAACGCACGGGTTGACCATGCGTTTTGGCGGGGTAACCGCCAGCGACAACGTCAATTTCAAACTCAAAGCACGCGAGTTGCGATGCTTGATCGGACCAAATGGTGCCGGAAAATCCACGTTTTTCAAATGCGTGACCGGCTTGTTGACCCCGTCCGAGGGGCAAGTGTTCATGCGCGGTCAAGACGTGACAGGATGGCAACCCCATCAAATCACAGCCCTTGGCGTCGGCATCAAAACGCAAACACCAAATGTGATGGACGCGTTGAGCGTGCATGAAAACATCTGGCTGTCCGCACGTCGTTTTCACTCCACTGTTGAGGCGCGCGAACGTGCAGAAGCTATCATTGATCGCCTTGCTCTTGGCTCCATCGCACGTACCGAGCTTGGCCAATTAGCCCACGGCGAACGCCAAAGGGTTGAGTTGGGCTTGGTCGCGGTATCAGATCCGTGGCTGGTGTTGCTGGACGAACCCGCCGCCGGGATGAGCGCGCAAGATGTGGATCAAATGACCGAAATCATTCACGAGCTGACCCGCACCGCCGCTGTCGTGATCGTGGAACACGACATGCAGTTCATCCGCTCCATCGCTGAAACCGTGACCGTATTCCACCAAGGTGCCGTGCTGATGGAGGATCATGTGGATCGGGTGATGTCTGACCAAACCGTGCGCAGCGTCTACCTTGGAAAGAAAGCATAAGATGACTGAAGAGCGTAACATCCTGCTTTTCGCAAAAGGCATTTCGGGGGGATATGGCCGTGTGCCCATCTTGCACGGAATTGATTTGGACGTGGGCGAAAATGAAGTTGTCGGGGTGCTGGGTCATAACGGCATGGGCAAGACAACGCTTCTGAAAACGCTCATGGGGTTCTTGCCTACGACTGCTGGGCAATTGCGCTTTGATCACGCCGATATTACCCGCCTGCCACCCAATGCCCGTGGGCAAATGGGGATTGGATATGTCCCACAAGGGCGCGGGATATTTCCGCAACTCTCTGTGCGCGACAATCTGCGATTTGCTTGGCACGATTATGGTGGTGGATCTGAAACCGAAGTTATGGAAAGCGTCTTGCGCGATTTCCCGCGTCTCACACGTCTGCTGGATCGGGATGGCGGGGCGTTGTCGGGTGGTGAACAACAGCTTTTAGCACTGGCGCGTTGTTTGATGGGTGATCCTGAATTCCTGCTGCTGGATGAGCCAACCGAGGGCATCCAACCCTCAATCATCGAAGAGATGTCAGAGACGCTCCTGCGTTTGCGTGAAAGCCGGGGCCTGTCCATTTTGCTGGTTGAACAGAACTTTGATTTCATCGCTGATTTGTCGGACCGGGTGTTGGTGTTGGAACGTGGCCGCATCACCGGCACACTCACCCGCGCAGAGCTTTCTGATCAAACCAAGGTCGACCAGTTTTTGGGATTTGGTGCGGCGCGGGGCACCCGTCAGGGCACATCCCGCGGGGCTGACACCTCGAACTCGCCACGCATCCAGAGCTTTCCACCACCTTCACGCCCTGCATCCGGCAGCGCTCAACCGCAACTTAGCATTCCAACGGTGACATCCATGACCATCAAACGCCCTACATTGTCGCAGATGCGCACCATGGCTGACCGTTTCGGTATGAGCCTGTCTGACGAGGATCTGCTTGAATACACAGAGATTATCGAACCTTACATGCAGGCCTATGACCGGCTGGATGCGATGCCCGACAACCTGCCAGAGGTGCACTATCCTCGCAGCCCCGGGTATTTTCCGGATCGCACCGAAAACCCGTTGAACGCATGGTATGTAAAGACCGAAGTTCGCGGCGCGCCGGACGGCAAGCTGCGCGGCAAACGCATTGCCATCAAAGATACCATTTGTCTGGCTGGGGTGCCGATGATGAACGGGTCGTCCATCATGGAAGGCTATACACCTGAGATTGACGCCACCATTGTCACGCGGATGCTGGATGAAGGTGCAGTGATCGCAGGTAAGGCACATTGCGAGAATTTCTGCCTCTCAGGTGGATCACACACCAATGCCAAGGGTCCAATCCATAATCCGTGGAAACGCGGTTATATGGCTGGTGGTTCCTCTGCGGGATCAGGGGCGTTGGTGGCAGTGGGTGAGGTCGACATGGCCATCGCAGGGGATCAGGGCGGATCAATCCGCATTCCGGCCTCCAACTGCGGTGTCTACGGCATGAAACCAACCCACGGGTTGGTCCCTTACACGGGTACCATGCCCATTGAGCAAACCATCGACCACCTTGGTCCGATCACCAACAATGTCTCGGACAATGCATTGTTGCTTGAAGTCTTGGCGGGCGAGGACGGGCTTGATCCGCGCCAATACAAACCAAAGACCTACAGCTACACTGAAGCGTTGGGGCGCGGCGCACAGGGCATGCGTATTGGAATCTTGTCTGAAGGCTTTGCGCATCCCAACTCTGAAAGCGACGTCGATCAATGCGTCATGGCCGCCGCTGAACGGTTCCGCGAATTAGGGGCGAGGGTCGACGAGGTGTCGGTGCCTGAGCATTACACAGCAATGGACGCATGGACCGCAATCACACTGGAGGGCCTTCAGGATGGCATGATGTGGGGCAATTCAACTGGCACCAATTACCGCGGTCTGTTTTTACCGTCGATGACCGATCACATGGCCCAGTGGAAAGGGCGTGCAGATGAGTTGAGCCATTCGCTCAAGGCCTGCATGTTTGTGGGCGAGCATTTCCAACGCCAATATCGCGGGCGGTTCTATGGCAAGGCGCAAAACATCATGCGCAAGGTGAACGAGCGATATCATGCGGCGCTTAAACAATATGATCTTTTGTTGATGCCTACATTGCCGATCAAACCACAAGAACATCCGCCCGCGGATTGTTCGTTAAGCCTGTATGTCCAGCGCGCATTCGAAATGGTTCCAAATACCGCACCATTCAACGGCGGATTACCTGCGATGAGCGTCCCATGCGGGCTTAGCGAAGGGTTGCCTATCGGAATGCAACTGGTTGGCCCAAACTATGGCGAGATGAAGATATATCAAGCAGCTCACGCGTTTGAACAATCAGGCGATTGGCGCGACATGTAAGGAGAGATCGTTATGACTATTCTGAACGAGAGCATTGCTGGGCGAATTCAAAATTTCGGACTGGACCTGAATGCACCTGCGCAAAGCGATCTGGCCCCGAAAGACGGCATGTCCTATGTTCAAGGCCCAACTGTGCCGCCGCTGGCCTTTGCTACCATTCCACAACTTTTGCGCGATGCCGTTTCGCGATACGGGCCGCGTGACGCACTGGTTTTTCAGGATCACAGGCTCAGCTACTATGATCTGGACAGGGCTGTTGATGCTTTGGCAACAGGTTTTCTGGCCCTTGGGTTAGAAAAGGGCGACCGGCTGGGCATTTGGTCACCCAATCGCCTGGAATGGGTATTGACTCAATTTGCGACTGCGCGGATCGGGGTCGTGCTGGTGAATATCAATCCAGCCTATCGGTTGTCAGAGCTGGAATACGCGCTGAATGTAGTTGGTTGCAAAGCGCTGGTGTTGGCACGGCGCTTCAAAAGCTCCGACTATCTGGGGATGGTGCGCACTTTGGCACCCGAACTTGGCACTGCGAGCCCGGGCAAATTACAGGCCACCAAACTGCCACACCTGCGGCATGTGATTGTGATGGAGGATGCGGATGACGCTCGCGGGCTCTGGTTATTTAATCAGATTGCGACGCTTGGCGGACCTGCACAGCAGTTGCGCTTGCCACAGATTGATCGCGGCCTTGAACCAGATGATGCGATCAACGTCCAGTTTACTTCTGGCACGACAGGGCGGCCAAAAGGGGCCACGCTTTCCCACTATAACATCGTCAATAACGCCCGCTTTGTCACCGACAGGATCAAGCTGACGGAGAACGACAAACTGGCGATTCCAGTGCCGCTATACCACTGTTTCGGCATGGTCATGGGCGTGCTCGGCGCTGTCAGCAAAGGGGCGGCAATGGTCTTTCCCGGCGAGGCGTTTGATGCGGCGCAAACTTTGGACGCATTGGCCAAAGAGCGCTGCACCGCGCTATACGGCGTGCCTACGATGTTCGTGGCCATGTTGGAAGAACTCAAAACCAAACCACGCGACCTATCAGCGATGCGCACAGGCGTGATGGCCGGCGCGCCTTGCCCCGTTGAGGTGATGAAAAAGGTCAACGCTCAGATGAACATGGGCGAGGTTACAATTTGTTATGGCATGACCGAAACCGCACCCGTGTCATTCCAAAGCTTTGTAGACGACGCTGTCGAAAAGCGTTGCGAAACCGTTGGTCGGGTGCATCCGCATCTAGAGGTGAAAATTGTAGATAAAGCAGGCCAAATTGTTCGCGCAGGCACCCAAGGCGAGCTGTGCACACGGGGATATTCGGTGATGAAGGGGTATTGGAACGATCCGGAACGCAACAAAGATGCGATCCGTGACGGCTGGATGCACACTGGTGATCTGGCGGTTTTTGACGACGCTGGTTTTTGCACAATCACAGGTCGGGTGAAGGACATGATCATCCGTGGCGGCGAAAATATCTATCCGCGCGAGATCGAAGAGTTCCTTTTCGCCCACCCTCAGGTGTGCGAAGTTCAGGTGTTTGGTATTCCGGATGAACGTTTGGGCGAAGTAGTTTGCGCTTGGGTTGTGGCGGCAGCGCATGGTGACGTCAGCGAAGACGCGCTACGTCAATTCTGCCAAGGTCAAATTGCTCATTTCAAGGTTCCAACCCATTTCAAAATTGTAGATGAGTTACCGATGACGATCACCGGCAAGCCACAAAAGTTTATTATGCGCGACATGATGGTTGCAGCTATGGCAGGACAAGTACCAGGGGCCATCATCCGTTGAGCCTTGCTACCGCTTGGGCAGCATCACACCCCGGTATTACTTGTCCAATCATTGGGGCCCGCAACACCGATCAGTTAAAAGCATCATTAGCCGCTGTGGACATAACCTTGTCGCCCGAACAACGTGACAAAATTTCTGCTCTATCTAGGACACCGCCAGTTGCAACTGACCGCTTGGAAGACCAACGTTAATGGCAACTAGGTAATCTCAAAAGCGGCGCTGTGATCTAGCCGTCATAGAATGACCCCCTAGGTTTATTTTTGGAAATTTACGTCTCAGGATTAAAGCGCGCGTATCGACAATGCTGGACTAGGTGATAACCCACCGCGGCTGACGTTGCGCGCGCGAGATCAGTCGATACTGCTTAATCACCTTTAGTTTAAAAGATTATGGTCGGCGTTGGCGCCAGTGATTATGTCCTAAGCCTGTATCAGTGTCTTACTCCGCTACAACTGCGCTATGTCGCAGCCGGTCTAGTCCTGACAATCAGACCCTGGTTGAACAGGTCTGTCTTTATAGCACTTAGTTCTGCTAACTTCACACTGCGCTTTTGCTTCGCCTTGAGTGTTTCTAGGCCGTGTCGGTAGTTTAGGTGGTATGGACCTGCTTTTCTTGAGCTGCGCTTCCTAGCGCCGTGTAAGCGGCATGTGCGACACTGGTAAGCCGCTGGGTTAAGTTTTTATCTTCAGGCTATGCCCACCCCCGTGGTACACTAGGTCTTACCGATAAGGTTCCATATGCGTTTAGTAAAACTATTGCAGACGAACGTTTCAACTTTTTGAGGTTTTTCAGTCTACTATTTTCACCAGTTCAAGCTGTTGAACAGCGCCTTCATCTCACGGAACTTCTCAGCGCGTATCTGACGTTTCTTGCGTGTTTCCCACCCGTGTATAGTCTTAGCCGCTGCGCAGCGTTTTCGGCCTTGCTCAGAGCGGGGACCAGTAGATTTACCACCGTGGCCCTACAGACACGTTTGCCCCGCATGGCGGCTTTGCGGCATTGTTCTTGTGAGCGTTTGGCCTTGGCTTGGCACCTATGGGCAGTGATGCGCCCAGCGGCGATTGTGACCGTTTGTTGTAGTGTGTTCATAATAGTGCTCCGCCGAGAACGTTGGGCTAAAATATTCTTGCGCAGGACCTCAGATATCGAGGTTGGAAAATAAGCTCGGACGATGCAAACACCGGCTCTGAGCATTGCCCCTTTACCCTCTAGACATGGGCACATTTACGGCGGCAAAACTGTCCTCTACAGTCATCAGAACCGTTCTTACCAAGTTCTGGGCGCGGCAGACTCGTTTAATCGTAGCGTCACGTTGTTTTGTTGGGTGGGCGATAAAGGATCGGTTATTTTCGCAATCTTTCACAATATTAGAGGCATGATCTTCAGCCCCTGAGGCTAGTTTTGCCGATTCCGGCGTTGCACCGGCATACTCGCACAGTGCTAAGACCCCCGGCAAAACCCGCCAACCCACGTCAGAGGCTAAACTTTCGGGCAGGCGTTCCAGCTCACCACGCCAATCAGCACCAGTCCAGCAACCGAGTTGATAGTCAGCAGATATCAGAATGCGGTTGTCCAACGCGCTCTCGAGCAGTTTCAAGGTATCGTACAGACGTTGCCAATCCCTGTACGCTTCTAACAACTTATAAGTTCCCGGCCCCAACGGGTGCGGTGCCCTTTTTGTTTTGCCCGCAGTGAAGGCTTTTGGCATTTCTTGGTCATAACAAACCTCTAAATAATTTGTAATATTATAACACTATTTACGGGCTTTGTGAATCGGTCAACTGGGCTTAGCACGATAAATTACTTATGCGGCAGCGTGCGACTTGAGCTGAAACGCACGAGGTATCCCCGCTGAGGAAACGCAGGTGATTTTACGGGCATTAATCCCAAATCATAGATTTTGCTGGTGTTGTCAGATAACGTTATTGGTGAGTTTTATTAGTCCCCAATTGGTTTCGGTCCAGAATCCTCGGATAAGGTCACAAGTGATGTTCGGATCCGTCGTAAGTTTTCTTTCACCCGTTCGGGACGTTTTCTCGCGGCACCTGCCGCCAAGACGTCAACAATCGCAATGTAGACTAGGCGAGATGCAGAAGGCTTGTAAATATCCTGATCTTCGGGGATGTCGATCTGGATTGAGATGTCTGCAAGCTTGGCGAGATCTGAGTTTGTTTTGGTCAGGCTTATAGTCACCGCACCGTACTGTTTGGCGATTGCGACACTATCCAATAGCTCGGCGGGTTGACCGCTGGATGAAATTGCCACAATCACGTCTCCCTCAGTAAAGGTTGAGGCCAACATGCGCTGCAAATACCCGTCAGCATGAGCTTCAGAGGGAATGCCAAGACGAAAAAATCGGTTGGCCCCTTCGCGGGCGACATTAGCCGAACCGCCTCCAACGCCAAGAAAAGCAATTCGGCTAGCATTAGCAAGTGCGTCTGTAGCAGTTTCGATGAGTTTTCCGTCAAGCTGTGAGCGTGCCAGTGTCAGTGTGTCAACTAATGTACTGAACACCTGAGTAACCAATTGGCCAGATTCTGACCGATCGCCATTTGGCCCTCCCAGATATTGAAGGCTCACTGCCACGCTCTGTGCCAGTCTAATCTGGAAGTCGCGGAACCCTTCACACCCCATTGTCGTACAAAATCTGTTTACTGTTGCCACTGAAACTTTAGTCGATTCTGCGATTTTGTACTGCGACAAAAAGGAAATCTGTTCAAGATTTGCCAGTACAAAGTCGGCAACCAACTGCTCGCGCTTGGGGAACGTACCTTCAAGCGTGCGCATATGTGAAATGATATCGATGACTTTTGGCATTGTACTAGTTTGTCTCTCACTCAGGTTTGTAGGCCACAACATCCATTTCCACCTTGGCATCAACCATGATAGCACTTTGAACAGTTGAGCGGGCAGGCGGATGGGCAGTGAAATATTTAGCAAAGACTGAGTTGAAGCTCGAAAAATCACGCGAATCGTCGAGCCAAACACTAACCTTTATGACATGTTCAAGCCCGCAATTCGCAAGGTTTAAAACTGATATAATATTCGCGATAACCGCTTCAGATTGTGCGATAATACCACCTGATACCACCTCGCCATCGACCGTGGGTACCTGTCCAGAAACGTAGATAAAGTCGCCGGCGCGAACCGCTTTAGCAAAGGGGCGTGGTGTTCCGCCTGCTGCTGCATCGGCACCATCGAAGCGGGTAATTCCTACGGGTATATCGCTCATGTTTTCTTCCTAAATGTAAGTAATTTACGCATTGTATAGCTAATAATCTATATTTCCTATTAAAATTTGACATGAAGGCAATAAAATGGAAGAAACTTACACCAAGGCGGGAATAACCCCTATAAACCTGACAGTGGAGAATAAAAATGAAACTGAAAATATGGATGCGATCAGCTCTTGCGGTAGGGGCGCTGATGTCTCTAACGACGGGTGCGCTTGCCGGTGGAATGTTGCGGTATGCGACTGTAGGCGAACCGCCTAGCCTTGATCAGCAGGTGATTACCTCTGACTTAGCAACCACCATTGCACATCATATGTTCGAAGGGCTTTATACTTTTAACGCTTCTAACGCACCCGTGCCGTTGCTTGCTTCTGGCGAAACAGTGTCCAAGGACGGAAAGACTATCGTGATTTCACTGCGCAAAGGCGTGCAGTTCCACAATGGTCAGGCAATGACGTCAGCTGACGTTCTGGCATCTCTTCAGCGTTGGGGCGAGTTTGGTTCTCGTGGTAGTTTGATCTTTGATCACGTTGCAAGCGTCGAAGCCACGGGTGATTATGAGATTACGCTGAACCTGAAGGAACCATTCGGCCCATGGAAAAACTTGATGGCCTTTATCAATGGTGGCCCGGCGATCCATCCAGCCAGTATTATGACTGGTGCCACCAAGGAGCCGATAGCACCTGAAAACTACATCGGTACGGGCCCGTATAAGTTCAATGCGTGGGAGGCAAATCGGTACGTCGAACTTGTAAGTTTTGACGATTATGTATCACCCAGCGGCAAAGCTGACGGCTATGGCGGCGCGCGCGTTGCTGAATTTGACACACTGCGCTTCATCCCAGTACCCGACGTAGGAACGCGCATTGCGGGCGTTCGCGCCGGTGACTATGACTATGCCGAAAGTATTCCTGGCGATTTGTTCGCTGAATTAGATGCGGACGTGGGCGTTAAAACAATGCTGAACGGCGGGCCGATTTTTGGTCTGGTTTTCCTGAACTCTAGTGATGGACCGTTAAAAGAGAACTTCGCGTTGCGTCGCGCTATCCAAACTGCAATCGACAAAACTCCTGCCTTACAAGTTGCGATTGGCCCTGAAGGTCTATGGCGTGCAAATGGGTCGTTTGCACCTGAAGGTAGCGTTTGGGCCACTACTTCTGGCACTGAAAACTACAGTAAAGGAGATGCTGAAGCCGCTAAGTCGATGGCAGCAGCGGCCGGCTATGATGGTCAACCAATCAAGTTCATGGTCTCAACCAACTATCCGTTCCATTATGACAGCGCAATTGTCTATACCAAACAACTTGCGCAAGCTGGGTTCAATATTGACCTACAAGTCTATGATTGGGCTACTCTGATCGAAAAACGTGCACAGCCTGACCAGTGGGATTTGTTCTTTACGCACCACGGTTTTGTGCCCGACCCAATCCTTATTTCCGTCATGAACGACAACTATCCCGGTTGGTGGGCGACACCGGAAAAGAAGGCGTTGAAAGATCGTTTTACTGCGTCTTCGGACCCTGCGGAACGGCAAGAAATCTGGGCCGATATCCAAGCTCTAATTTATGATCAGGTACCAACAATGAAGACAGGCGATGTTTACACTTACAATATAGCCTCTCCAAAACTTAGTGGGCTTGGTGAACAGACTTTGATCTGGCCAAGCTTCTGGAATGTATCTAAATAACTCTATTCTCAGTCCCTCGCTATTTCGTATGGCGGGGGCTAAATGCTTACTCTCTTTCATTGAGGTTGACATGCTCGCTTACACAGTCAAGCGCCTCTTCACGCTCATCCCGACACTTCTGTCCGCCTCAATTTTGGTGTTCCTTTTTGTTCACTTAATCCCAGGTGACCCTGCCGCGATCCTTTTGGGAGACACGGCTACCCCGGAAGAAGTCGCACAGCTTTCTGCTGAGATGGGATTTGATCGCCCACTTGCGACCCAATATTTTCTTTGGCTTGGTAATGTCTTGCAAGGCGATCTGGGAATTTCCATTTTTTTTCGTGAACCAGTTTTATCGGTCATAGCGAGTGGAGCCGAAACCTCTATTCTCCTCGCGTCAATGACAATGGTCTGGATCATCTTGTTCGGTTTGCCTATTGGGGTTCTATCCGCAACAAAACACGGCACGTGGGTTGACCAAGTCACCTCGAGTGGTGCTATGCTGGCAGCGTCCGTACCAACATTCTGGCTGGGCCTGTACTTAATCATGATTTTCTCTGTGACGCTGGGATGGTTCCCAAGTTCGGGATTTCCATCTCTGTCAGACGACGGCGGCATAGCAAACCTGCGCTATTTGCTTTTACCCAGCCTTACCTTAGCCGCGCCGAACGCTGCTCTTATTGTCCGTCTGGTGCGTGCATCTATGTTGGACGTTGCGCGCGAAGATCACGTTCGCACTGCCCGTGCCAAAGGCTTGCACCCAGTCCGTGTAACCATAAAACATGTTTTTCGAAACGCGCTTATCGCTGTTGCCGCGGCATTTGGGTTCACTTTTGCGGCCCTAATATCGGAGGCGGTAGTAACTGAAACAGTCTTCTCGCTTCCGGGAATAGGGCGTCTGGTTGTCCAGTCGATTTTACGCCGCGACTATCCTGTCATTCAGGGTGTGATCCTTGTAATCGTCGTCCTTTACATGGTTGTTAATCTTTTGGTGGACCTTGCCTATGCGCGCTTGGACCCAAGGGTGTCCCTGAAATGAATGCTTTCAATTTTCTCCGCAATGCATTTGCTGGCCGCAAGCTCGCCACGGCTGGTTTCGTCTGGCTTTGCCTCATTGTGGTGGCTGCAATCGTTGCGCCGCTTATTGCGCCTTTTGATCCGCTTGAGATTGACCCCGTTGGTCGTTTAGCTGAGCCGGGTTGGCCAAACTTGTTTGGTACTGATCACTTTGGACGCGACACCTTTTCGCGCGCTATTTATGGCGCGCGGATGACTGTGATTATTGGAGTTGGCAGTGTTATAGTTGCTCTTTTTTGCGGTGGACTGATCGGTATGCTTTCGGCTTATTTCACCCGTCTGGGTCATTTTTTGATGCGTGGTATTGATGTCTTGATGGCGTTTCCAGCCTTACTGATGGCTCTTGTTCTGATCACCCTGCTTGAACGAAGCGTGTTCAATACGGTCCTTGTGATCGGTATCGTCTACGCCACGACGACTGCTCGTATTCTCTTTGGCATGACGCTGAAACTGAAGGGCGAGGTGTTTGTTGATGCTGCCGTTTGTTCGGGTGCGGGGCACTCTTCGATCCTCTTTCGGCACATCCTGCCGAACCTTCTCTCTCCCTTGTTGGTGCAGGCCAGTTTCATTTTTGCTTTCGCCCAACTACAGGCAGCCGCACTTGATTTTCTCGGCCTCGGGCTGCCTCCAGAGGTACCAAGTTGGGGCAATATGCTTTCGGAAGAACGTATTTATATAACGCGTGCGCCTTGGTTGCTGCTCTATCCCGGCATGCTGATTGTGGTTTCGGTCTTTTCGATGAACCTTGTGGGTGACGCGTTGCGCGATAGTATCGATCCCCGCTTCAAAGACGATATCGCGGGGGTCTGATTATGGCATTGCTAGAAGTTGAGAACCTTGAAATCGCTGTGAGCGCACGAGGGAAGCTTTTGCCCGTTGTTCAGGGTGTGTCCTTTGATGTCGATGAAAACGAGACCCTCGGAATTGTTGGCGAAAGTGGTTGTGGTAAAAGTCTGACGTCCCTTGCGATCATGGGGCTATTGGGGGGAACCACGGTGCGGATTACAGGTGGAAGTATTCATTTTGACGGGATGAACTTGCTAACGCTTACAGAAAAAGAGCGACGTGCAATCATGGGCAACCGTATGGCAATGATCTTTCAAGAGCCAATGACCAGTTTAAACCCTGTCTACCGGATTGGCGACCAGATCGTTGAAAATCTCCGCCAGCATCAAAACCTGTCGCGCGCCGCTGCGCGTGATCGCTCGGTTGAGTTGTTAACACTTGTGCGCATTCCGAACCCGTCCGAACGGATCGATAGCTTTCCCCACCAGATGTCAGGCGGTCAACGGCAACGCGTCATGATCGCGATGGCCCTGTCGTGTGACCCCAAGCTCTTGATCGCAGACGAGCCGACGACGGCCCTTGATGTCACTGTCCAAAAGGAAGTTCTTGATTTGATGGCGGACCTGCAAACCCGCATGGGCACGGCCATTGTTCTAATCAGTCATGATTTGGGTGTGATTGCCGAAACCTGCAACAAAGTTGCTGTGATGTATCGCGGTAAGATTGCTGAGGCGGCCTCGACAGCAGACTTGTTCAGGAAATTGCTCCATCCCTATACGCGCGGCCTACTGAACTCGATTCCTGTGGTGGACAGCGACGTTGAATGGCTTGAGACTATACCGGGACGAGTGCCAACATTGGAGGAAACCCTGACCGGTTGCGCGTTTCATCCACGGTGTGCGCTGGCAACCGATTTGTGCGCGTCCACTGCGCCACAAACAACCCAGTTTAAGCCGGGTCACAGCGTGCAGTGCCACTTTGCTGGACAGGGTATGTCATGACCGATCCTTTGTTGCGCATTGTTGACCTCAAGACCCACTTCCAGACAAAGGGAGCGGGTTTGTTTGGTGAGAAAAAGGTGATTATGGCTGTTGATGGGGTGTCCTTTGACATCGCTCGGGGGGAAGTTCTCAGCCTCGTGGGTGAGTCTGGCTGCGGAAAATCGACGGTTGGGCGCACATTAACGCACTTAGAAAAAGCGACTTCGGGACAGGCATTTTTCGAGGGGCAGGATTTCTTGTCGATGACTCCACGTAAATTTCGCCCGTTGCGCCGGGAAATTCAGATGATCTTTCAAGATCCGTTTGCATCTCTCAACCCCCGCCTTAAAATTGAACAAACGTTGGGGGAACCGCTTTTTATCCACGGGCTTTGCAAAAACTGGGATGAGGCAAGAACCAAAATTGCAGCGACGCTCGAACTCGTGGGCATGGACCCAAAAGTTATGTCGCGTCATCCGCATGAATTCTCAGGCGGCCAACGCCAACGAATTGGGATTGCGCGCGTTATGATTTTGAAGCCAAAACTCGTGATCGCAGACGAAGCGGTTTCTGCGCTGGATGTTTCAATCCAAGCGCAGGTCCTGAACCTGATCAAAAAGCTGCAACGCGATAGCGGCGTGTCAATGCTGTTCATCAGCCATGATCTGGGAGTGGTGCGGCATATTAGTGACCGCGTCGCTGTAATGCTTGCAGGTAAAATCGTAGAGATTGGTGATAAGAATCAAATATTTGAAGCGCCTCAACACGAGTATACGCGCAAACTGCTTGATTCAATTCCGCGGATTACAATCGGAAAAGAGGCCTGATAATGCAAAACCCGAAGCGTGTATTCCTTGGTTCTATTGCGACAGAGACCAATACGTTTTCCCCCTTAAGAACGGACATTCTTGATTTCCAAGAAAGCTTTTATGCTCCGCCCGGTCAGCATCCTAAAACCCCGACCTTGTGCAGTGCTATCTATCCGGCGGCCCGTGCCCGCGCTACAGAATTAAATTGGCAGATTGTCGAAGGCACGGCCTCTTGGGCCGAGCCGGGCGGGATTGTAAACCAGCAGACTTGGGAATTTCTGCGTGATCAATTGTTGGATGAACTTAGGGCCGCAATGCCGGTTGATATCGTCTTACTGGGGCTGCATGGCGCGATGGTTTCGCAGGATTGTCTTGATTGCGAAGGTGAGTTGGTGGCTGCGGTTCGTGAAATTGTAGGTGGCTCAACAATTGTTGGCGCAACCTTTGATCCACACAGTCACCTTTCCCAACTGCGAACTCATAACCTAAATTTGATGACGGTGTTCAAGGAGTTCCCACATACAGATTTTGTTGAGGTTGCAGAAGTTTTGGTAGAGCTCACGCACTGCGCATCACTTAACAAGATCAAGCCTGTGATCAGCACATTTGACTGCAAGATGATTGAAATTCTTCCAACAAGCCGAGAGCCAATGCGCAGCTTTATTGACAAAATAAAGTTACTCGAGGAGCTAGAATCCATTCTATCAATTTCGGTTATTCACGGGTTTATGGCGGGGGACGTACCAGATCTTGGATCGCGGATTTTGGTTATTACTGACAACGCAAAATCTGAAGGCGATCGGTTGGCCGCCGCACTTGGTACCGAGCTGTTTTCGATGCGTGGCAAAACCCGACCAGAGTTTCTGACCGCAAAAGTGGCCTTTGATCGAGCAGAGTTATCAACTGCGTCGACGGTCGTAATTGCAGATGTCTGGGACAATCCCGGTGGCGGCGTACCGGGAGATTCGACGATTTTACTTCGGGAAATGTTGCGGCGCGGCATTAAGGATGCGGCCCTCGCAACTATTTGGGATCCTATCGCAGTGCGTACCTGCTTTTCTGCTGGGGAGGGTGCAACCTTTCGTCTACGATTTGGTGCAAAACTATCTGAATTTGCCGGTGAACCACTGGATGCGGATGTCGTTGTTAGGCGAACGCAGCGTGAGGCTGTTCAGAGCTTTGGCCAAAGTGTCGTACCCTTAGGTGATGCTGTCTGGATCGACGTTGGTGGTATCGATGTAATCCTTAACTCAGTACGAAGCCAAGTGTTCAATCCTGATACGTTTTCAAATTTTGGTATTGATCTGGAGCAGAAAAAAATTCTGGTAGTCAAATCAACAAATCACTTTCACGATGCATTCTCGCGAATATCCGATGATATCCTTTATGCAGCAGTTGACGGGCCATATCCTAGTCACCCTGAAACCAATGCATATAGTAATTTACGACGGAAAATTTGGCCTCGCGTAGAGAACCCTCATGGCTGAGGATTTCAATTGGCTTCACGCACATACTTTGTTTTTAGTGGCTTTGTTAGGAATGACCATTTTGTCTCTTTTTGTTGTGCCGAAGGGATGTCCAGATCTATTTTGAGAAATATTTGGAATAGGGAACGTGGTGCCAGTAAAATTGCCTAGTTAAGCGACTTCGACATTGAAAAGCCGGTCAAAACTCAGTCGCTCACTGCAGGCCTCACGGAACATTCTAATGCCATTTCAAGCCTTGTGTGGCTAGACTTCTCTGCTGTGGCTGCGTTATTTTCTGCCATTGTATAGAGGTATGCCTCTTGCTTTAGCTCCCCCACAACCCGAGGCCCGACCTCTGCCGCATGGCGCTGGGCGGCTAGCTTGTCCGTCGTCTGCCGTCAAATGACTAACCCCATGCGCAACATCCTAGTGTTCTTGATAACGATTGGCGCTCAGGTTAAGCCAGAATTTAAATAAGGAGACTACAATGAGCTTATTCAATAAATGGTGGGATGCAGCAAACACAAAAGATAGAGTTCAAATGGCAGAGTTACTGGACGATGGCTTTATATTTGTCAGGCATAATACGGGTGAGGAATGGAACAAGGATAAGTTTCTTGATGCCATGATGACAGATGTCAGAGATAAGACGGCATCAGAGGGTAGACGTTTGATCTATGAGAATGACGAAATTATAGTTAGTCATTCAATACTAGACGGTCCAACAGGTAGGAATGCGGTGATGTTAGTGCGCCTAGTGAAAGGCGGAAAAATTATTAGAGCGGAAACAGGTATGACACCATTACCTGTTAAGTAATTTGGGGTCAGACAGAGCTATTATAGCTAAAGAAATGACCTGACAATCCATAGAAATAGCCCGAACTATGGCGCAAGTGTGCATGAGAAGTAATTATAAGAACTGTGGGTATTAACGGGAGACGTGCAGACTAAAAATCTTTTCCAAGATTATCGTTTCTGTGAAGTCCTAATCATCAGGCATCAAACCTGCGTCTACGATCCGTCGTTCAATCCGCTTTAATTCACCTCGAACCCGACGCCCGACCTCTGCCGCATGGCGCTGGGCTGCCAGCTTGTCCTTCGTCTGCCGCCCGTGTTTGAGATTGGCCTCTGAGATGCGCTGTAAGCCCCGCTGGGCCCTAGGTCCGTTAGATAGGCCGCTTGTGGGCGCGCAACAATCGTTGTTCTTGTAAGCGGCCCTCTGACAGGCTGTACTCCGATATGTCTTTGCTAGGTATCTGATATCCGGCCAATTTGGGTTAGGCCCTGTTGAAATTGCTTTCTCCAGTGCGGACTTTGGCCTAGTGGAGGCTCTCGTAGCCCTGTCAGCTATAATTTAATCTTGGACAGCCTTGCTGTGAACTCATTGCTATTGGCTGAATAAACTTCCTCTCTACGCGCCGCATGGATAACCTTTTTGCTATGGTTGCGATTCAGCTCACCTGCCTCGTTCCGGCTGGAAATGACACAGTCACCACATACCAAAATACGGTTCTTCAATACCCTCTTCACATTGTAATTTTTGGCAAAAGTGTTATGATTTATGGCTTAAAGTCGAAGCCACTAAAGGGGCGAAAGACATGGGAATTAGTATCAAAGAGGGCAAGGAAGCGGCGCTTGGTCAGGCTGCAAAGTGTGGTGACCTCTCGCTGGTTAATTATTTCTTAGCCTTGGATGCAGATCCGAACATTTGGGATGAGCACCACATATTCCCTCTGCATTGGGCGGTCCAAAGTGGTGATGCTCGTATTTGTGAAGTCCTAATTAAAGCAGGGGCTGACGTGAACGCGAGAACTGACGTTTGGAATAGGGTAGGGGGGCACACACCGCTTCATTACTGCAATATCCCATCAGCAAATTTATCGGTAATTAAATTGCTATTGGATCACGGCGCAGATCCTAATTTGAGGTGTAGATCTTTTCCATCCTCACACACAGCGCTGCAAAATCTTATATTGAGAGGGCGGCCAATTGTGGCTTTCGAAGTTATTGACCTGCTAGGCGACCGAGCCCGGTTCTCAAAACTTCAAGCAATGATATATTCTGAAAACATGGAGGTTGTCCGCTCAATGCTGGGTAACGGGTTTGATGCTAAATCAAAAGTGCCACAGGGAGGTTCCGTGCTTGCTTACGCAAGGCGATTAAACCGAAGGCGCCAAACTGCCAAGCTCAACTCAATCATTGAATTGCTTGAAAGCCACAGGCGTTAACATGGACTTGGGTTATTAGTCGGGTTTCCGAGGGGGGCGGCCTTCTGACAGAATTGTATCGGCCATTTTTGATAGCCGTTTGATCTCTCGCCGTAGCGCGACGCTTTCCTTCCGCTTCCGGACAGCGTCCGCTGATCGCTGACCATGTTTCCAGTTTGCTTTGCGGATATTCTCTATACCCTCCGCGGTCTTTGGGCCGGTGCTTGCGCCGCCGTGGATGCGGCATCTGCCGTTAGCCATTGCAGGCGATCCGCAGGGTGTTCCCTTGCGTCGTTTCTTAGCCCCGCAGCGAGGTGCTGCGTTGGCAGCCAAGAGCGACTTGCGCCAGCCAGGAACGTAAGGTTTTGTGTTAGTTTTCATGATTATCCCCTGTGCTAATGCCCCCGGTTACCAGGGCCTGTCCGCCATCGGTGACGTTGACGTGCTGGACGGTAACGACCTGTTTGCCGCCTGTTCTGAGCTTGTGTAGGGCTAGAGTGCCCTTCTGGAACGCATCCATCATGCGGGCTGCAGAATTGGCCACACGGGCTGCCTCTGCGGCACAGGCGGTATCCTGTCGCTGCCAGTTACCGCCTTCCTCTTCAATCAGTGACTTTGCCTTGCCTGCAAATGTCATTGCCAGCTTGTGGGCCGCTGCCAGCTGGTGAGCCATCATCTTCTCAATGCTGTTTGCCGCCTGTATTGTTTCTGCCGCATCGACTGCTAAGGCTATACACTCAATGCCGTCATCTGCCAGCTTGAGGCGGTCCATGCTGGCTTCAGCTGTGATGGCATCTGGACGCTCAACGGTGTCAATAAAATTTGCCCCGCGCTTTCTCTGATCGTTCTCAGGGACCAGCTCGCCGCCCGTGCCGATGGAAGGTTTGGTGTCGAGCGTGAGGACTGCGGCTGCACCTTTCTCAAGCTCGGCGGCATCATAGCGCATAAATTCCGCTAAGAGTGGGTCTTGGTTTGCTGACCTTTCAATATTGTTAGCTTCTGACCGGAGCGATTTCGCTTCTGCCTGATTAATGACGGCTTCAGCCGTGGCATTATTTTTTTGGATGCCGCTCATACCTATCTACCGTGTTTGGAATTGTGTTTCTGGTGTTTCTGGAGGTGTAGCACTAAGCCCATAATGGCTGAGGAAAACCAAGAAAGCTGCACCCCCAAAAATACCAGAAACATCTCTCTCTCTTCTATCTATTAAGATATATTTTGTAAATTTTATCAGTGATTTGGCACGGTAAAAGGTGTTTCTGCCCCGGTTAGAAACCAGGGTGGTGTTTCTGGTAAACACCTTCGGCTGGTTCACCTGTTTCGGCAGAAACACCTTAGCTGTTTCTGCAGGCAGGGTCGCTTGGTTCAGTTCCTTACTTGACCACTGTTTCATCGGCGCTCATCAACCTGCAGGCCGCGTGATCGGTAAAAATGCGAGGACTGACCATTTATTTCACACTCCTTGACCTCCAAATCGCCGGCCTCAACCAGAGTTGCAATAGCCTCGTCACGATCCCGTTTTTTGACGCCGTTCTTAAACTTCAAGGTGATCAAAGTACGTGGTACCCAACCGCCAATGAGGTGATTTCGCAATTTTTCCCGATCGGGAGGTATATTAATGGACCGAGGGTTACGGATACAGTCTTTGCAGAACTCTAGTATGCTAACTGGTAGTCGTCCTGTGTCGGTAGATATGAGCTGTTCGTCCACAAAGGTCAGCATTTCATTCATTGAATATTGAACAAGATCCAGGCCATACTTTGCATGGCTCTGCTCTAGCGCGCATTCATCAGGTCCTTTTGCCGCACCGACGGCGACAACACCCGCAACTCGGATAGATAATTCAGTGGCGCGTGCTGCAAGCGCAGCTCTTACGCCACCGGCCTCTTTCACTTTATCTAGTTTACGATCAAAACTTTCAAAGGATTTGCGGGCTTCCTCGGTCGTCTGGACAATACGGTAAGTTTGGTTAGCCTGCTTAATTGTATTTGTAGCTTCGCTCATTTTAAGCGCAGCGACTAGTTGTATGGGAGAATCTGTTCCCATCCAAAATTTCCGGCATTGTTCAACTATTTTCTCAGGAATTTCTTTAAATGAACAATGATCATTGCGGATTAACTTTACGGGCTGGGGTAGATACAAAAACCGATTTAACGTTCCATCAAAGATGGCCATATTTTCAAGTGCTAAGCCCCCGGGCGTCATATGCATGTGGTGGGCGCAATTGAAGGTCTGGCCAGATTGAAGCTGGAATATCACCAAGTGTGTTTGGATTTTCCTTTGCATAACCTTTGGCGGTCAACTCCCCGCGGATCAGTTTTCTTTGAAGGTCGGCGAGGTTCGCAGTTTGCTTACGGTCATCAGGCCACATCGTTGGGTACGCTGAAATTGCGCCAAATGAGTGTTGTGTGGGATTGGCTAGTTGCTCGACCAGCTTCTTCTCTCGATATACAACCCACGCTGCAGTTTGAGCCAGGTTCCAATACCGGCTGTTAAAACTGCTCACGGTCATTCTACTCTCTCAACTAGATTAACGACCCCACTTGCGCTGCCAGTGACGAAGTCAGCCCAACGTTCCAGCAGGACAAGCCGCTGGTCTAGGTAGTCAGTCCGCCGATAAGTGCGCACCACCTTACTGTCTGTCATATGGGCTAGCATGGCTTCAGCGACCTCGTGCGTTGCGTCTGTGGTTTCTGCCAGCCAAGTCCTCAGACTAGATCGAAAGCCATGCGGGCGAGCTTCCATACCTCTGCGCTCCATTAATCGTGCCATGGTAGCATCGCTAATCACACCCTTTCTAACTGATGGAAACAGGAAGCCACAACGCTCAAATGGCCGGGCCTGCTCGATGACAGCAAGTGCTTCTGCAGATAGTGGAACAGGGAAGTTTTGAGCAGCGCCAAGGCGCGCTTTCATGTTTTCAGCAGGAACCGTCCAGACATCACCATCGATCTCATCTAGCCGCAGAAAACGGATCGGCCTGGAGCGAAGCCCCGTCAAGATTAGCAAACGAAGCGCCAGGTGCGTGACGGTGGCTTCATCCAGCGTTGAATAGAAATCTGGCACCTCTTGCCAGGGCAAACTGGGGATGGATTTCACCGTATGCCGTTGGCGGCCCAACAAGGCCTTGGCCTTCGCAACTGCCTGAAGATCAACGTCTAGGCCCAGTGCTGCTGCGTGGTTTAATACTATGTTCAGCCGATCTGCTGCCTTCTTTGCTGTAGCGGCCTTAATATGCCAGATTGGGGCAAGCGCATCACGAATGTCGCGCTGGTCGATATCAGCGATTGGAACTCGTCCAAGCTTAGGCAGAACGTGCAGTTCGAGCGGACTGAACCATCTTCCAGCCTTGCCGTCCCCTTTCAGCTCGGCCTTTCGGCTTTCAAATGCGTCCAGCGACACATCAGCCAGCAGGTGCAGGTTACGCGCTGCTTCTCGCCTCTCATGTTCACGCTCCCTGATGGGGTCGGTGCCTTTGGCCGCTAGTCCTCTGAAATGGGCAGCAAGTTCACGGGCCTCTTTTAGGGATACCGATTTCAATCCACCCAAGCCCATTTCCCGACGACGTCCGTGGATGGTAACCCGCAGCACCCATTGACCTGCGCCATCGGCACGCTTGACTAGGCGCAGACCGGAACCATCCTCGTGCTTGCCGGGTGGGGCGTTCTTGACCGCGACGGCAGTAAGTTTCCCCATGATAGCATCCCCCAAAATATCCCCCATATTATGGGGGATGCAATGGGGCATCACAAGACTGTATGGGACATTTATAATATAAAATTTGTTTATTATCAGTGTCTTATATACACAGTGGGATAGTTTGAAGCACTAGTTCAATGCAGTGTGGGTGCACCATTTAAATCAATGATTTAGATGCTGATCTCTCAAACTTGGCATTCTTTTGGGTTACAAATGGGTTACAAAAAACATCTGTTTGACAGTAAATTAGGGTCTTTTTGATACGATCAGGCAGGTCAAAACCCATATCTCATCTAAGACGGAAGCCACGTTTAGATTCGAACCTAAAGGGCAGTGCCCCATGCGTAGATATTTGATCGCTGAAAAGTAGGGGTTACTGTTCCTAATTCCTACAGCTAAGCCGCAGGCCGCAAGACCGGCCCCCTCTATCTCAGGGCCTCGCGTCTCGGACCATGGGCCTTTAGTGTTAGCCTTATAAATTCATTCGGGGGTGGTTTTGTTTGCCACCACCAACTGAGGAAGCAGACATTGCTTTCGCCAAGCACTAACGGCTGTTGTGCAGGACAAAGTTAACTTTCGCTGCATTTGCCCCAATGCCCGCTTTTGGAGCTTCGCGTTTGGTAGAGGCAGCACAGAATTCAACCTTCTGCGAAAAATGAGCCCGGCAAATTCGCGCTCGCGAACTAGGGTCGGCGCAAATTATCATCTCATATAAGAACTCTACCGACCTCTATATGGCCCATCCGAAAATTGTTCGGTGAGACACCTGTTTTAGATTTGAAAAACCGGGTGAAATGCCCTTGAGCGGAAAAACCGAGCACTTCAGAGATTTCTGCGATTGTATGCTCTGGATCACTGAGCAGATTGGCGGCGCGTTCACAGCACAAGGTGTCGATGTATGTTCTTGGGCTTAGCCCTGTGCACTGACGGAACCGGGCATAAAATTGCGAGCGGGACAGTCCGACGTTTTTAGCAACCTCCGTGAGGTCTATCTCTTTTGAAGGCTCTTCTCGAAAAGCGCGGATGGCTCTGCGGACGCGTGGATCGCTGGCGAATGCCCTGCGCGAACTTACATCCGAGATCGCATCTGTTTTCGAACACTGCAGGACTGAAAAGACCAGTTCGCGAAGCAATGGGTCAAAATGGTCTTCTTCGGTATGAAAGTCAGCCATTTGATCCGCTAAATGCCGTGCCTGACTGTGCAGTTCGGGACTGACCTCTGCTACTATCTGATGAAACGGCAATTTGTGGAAGCCAGTTACAATTTGATTGCCCTGCTCACCAAACCACAGCGGATCTATGTAGAGCGCCAACAAGATTGTGGGGTCGATTCCGATCTCTCTGTCATTGGAGTGCACGATCCATGGATTGACCAATACCATTTGACGATCCGTCATTTGGGCGGTTTGTCCATCAACTAGAAAGCTTGTATCTGCTCCGGATATTTTGATCAGCGCATGAACTTGAGAATGAGCATGATCCTGAACGGGTTCCGTTGCTGACAGCAGCGCAACCCGCCCAAACGCGCCTACAGCAATTCCTAGTGCATCAGCCAAGTCGCCTCCAAAAGCAGCGCAATCAAAATAATCGGACAAAAAGGTAAATAGCACTTGGGCCAGGCAAAGACCACCCCATGCCTACCGGCTAGTATCTCATCAATAAACACTATATGGGGAGGTAACCATGAACACCACTAGGAAAAAAGCGCTGGCACTGATGTTGGCAACGACCCTAAGCATCGGCGGAATGGCGTCTGTTGCACATGCTGAATATCCGGACAAACCGATCACCCTTCTTTTTCCTTGGGCACCTGGTGACCCATTTGAGGCAGTGATGCGCACACTTGGGGAAAGGATGGGCGAAGAGCTTGGTCAGCCAGTGGTTGTCACTTCGACGGTTGGCGCTGGCGGCAAGAAGGCGACAGCCGCCGCAGCAAAAGCTGACGCAGACGGTTACACGCTCCTTAACAATTGGGTTGCGCCGCAGATCGCCGGAAAGCTGTTTGATCCTGATCTGCCATATGACAATTCAAGCTTTGCACCCATCGCTGGGGTGTTGGCGATCCCCTTTACCATTACAGTCGCTGAATCGCATCCCTCAAACACCATGCCGGAGTTTATCGAGTGGGCTAAGTCCGAGGGAAAGACGCTGAACTATGGCGTCTGTGCACCTCAGTCGGTGCCCCGTCTTGTGGGGGAGCAATTTATGCGTTCAGCGGGGCTTGAATTCAATCCTATCCCGTTCAATGGCGGTTGTATGGGGGACAATATTACCGGGCTGCTGAATGGATCACTTGATGTATCAGTGAGCGTTGTTCCGGCCACGCGGGTCATGGAGGGGCAGGTCAAGCACTTGTTACTGCTGGCCGATGAAAGCCATCCAGTAGCACCTGATCTGCCGACTGCAGCAAATGTTGGCATCCAAATCGGTTGGGGTCCCGCAGCTTTGGGGTGGGGCGGTTTGGTGGCTCCGGCTGGGACGCCAGATGATGTGTTGGCAAAGCTGCGACAGGTTAGTGCCGAGATACTGCAGGACGAAGCGTTTATTGAAGAGCTGGGGCCACTCGGGAAATTGATTGATTACGCATCACCCGAGGTTTTCGAAGCGTTGTGGAGTGAGACCGAACAACTTCTGACACCTCGCGTCGAAGAATTGAGAAACTCGAACTAGGGTCACTATAGGTCAGTGGGCACACCCCACCCGCTGACCTATGTGTCATACGAAAGGGCCAATTGATGAACCTTCAGCAAAGGGAAGTGCTTGGCGCTGCCGCGTTACTCGCGATTGTTGCGTTCTTCTTTTACCTCACAAGTCAGATCGACCTTGCGTTCAGTTCCGATCTCGAAAAACTCACCGGGCCGCGCGCTTATCCGCGCATCATCCTTGGCGCAATGAGCCTCATCGGCCTGCTATTGCTATGTCAGGCATGGATTTCCCCCAAGGACAGGCTGGAAAAAATCAGCTGGAGCAATCTGCGTTTGGTTGGAGTTGCTCTGACACTTATCACTTTGTTTGCGTCACTCTTTGAGCCGCTTGGGTATCTTCTGACTGTCCCACCGCTTGTATTTGTGGCGGCACTCCTAAATCGCGCAGAAAACCTAAAGGCTGCCCTTCTGGTGGCCATCGCAGCCTCGCTTATCCTGTTGATAATCTTTCGCTATGGGCTGAACACTGTTTTGCCCGAAGGCATTTTTGCCATTGATCAGGTGTTTTGATTGATGAGTGATTTTTTCCAAACTTTGGCCAGCTTTCCATCGCTCCTAAGCGGCATTCAACTGATGTTTCTCGTGGTCGGCATCGCTGCGGGTGTGGTGATCGGTGCCTTACCCGGCGTTGGTCCATTGCTGGGCGTTGTCATGGCAATACCGTTTACGTTTTACATGGATCCTGTTTCTTCGATGGCCCTTTTGATGGGGCTCTATCAGGGCGGCAGCTATGGCGGGGCTTTGTCCGCGACCGTCATAGGCATTCCCGGCACCCCTATGGCGGCCGCGACTCTGCTTGATGCGCATCCCATGGCGCTTAGGGGAAAGGCCTCATATGCCGTAACCTTGGCAACTCTTGCCTCATGTATCGGCGGGGTCATCAGCGGTCTCGTATTGATTGCTGTCGCCCCGGCACTGGCGGCTTTTGCCATTAAGTTTGGCCCGGCAGAGGCTGCGGCTTTTGCACTGCTTGGCCTGACTACCGTTGGTGCATTGTCAGGTGGTTCTGCCCTGAAGGGCTGGATGATGGGTCTTTTGGGGCTGCTCATCGCGGCGATTGGCCTAGACCCGGTGAGCGGCGAATCCCGTTTTACCTTTGGCTCGCTTTATCTGGACAGTGGCATCGCTCTGGTTCCTTTGCTGGTAGGTTTGTTCTCAATCTCCGAAATCCTGCGCCAGGTCGAAAAACCTATCCGCGTCCATGATACGTCTTCAAATGTTTCTGCATCGGCAGATGCGTTTCGCACGCTTATCAAACGCCCGCTCAACTATCTGCGCTCCAGCACTCTGGGAGTCTTCATCGGCATCTTACCGGGCATCGGCGGAGTGACCGCAGCATTCCTAAGCTACCGCGCGGCAATGATATTTAAGAAACCAGCAGACCCTGAATTTGGCGACGGTAACACAGATGGCGTGATTGCAAGTGAGGCCGCAAACTCTGCCGTTACAGGCGGCGCTTTGATCCCGATGCTGGCTTTAGCGATCCCCGGCGATCCAATTGTCGCAGTCCTGATGGGGGGATTGATGGTTCAGGCCATTCAACCGGGTCCAGCAATGTTCCTCAATCACCCCGAGATCATTGACGGCATCTTTGCGGTCTTCATCTTGGGTGCGATTCTGCTGTTGCCCATTGGGCTGCTGTTTGTGCGGCTGATCATCCGCCTGCTGCGCCTGCCACAATGGTCGATCATGTGTGTCGTGCTGATGGTTTCTGTGGTCGGCACCTATTCCGTATCGCGTGAAATTCTGGACATCTGGACGCTCATAGCGTTCGGCGTTGTGGGCTATCTTCTCAGGAAGGTTGACTATCCACTGGCACCGATTGTCGTGGGCTTCGTGCTTGGTCCGATCTTTGAAAAGAACTTTCGTCGCACTGGTCTGATCTCCCAAGGTGATTTTGTGGGCTTTATTACGGACCGCCCCATTACCCTTGCAGTTCTGGCGCTGATCCTTGTCTTCTTGGCGTTGCCTCTCTTTCGGTATCTTCCCTCAAGGTCCGGCGATAAGACCTCCTGAACGTGCCAAATTGGTGACAACTGTTGCTGTGGCTCACTCCAAATTTCAACAACCATCTGAGCTCTAACCGTGCTCGACGTCTCAAGAGGATTTATGCGATGCCCTATTCAGCCCAGCCAGGTCCGGTCAAAAACGTCTTGTTCATTATGGTCGATCAACTGCGGTGGGATTATCTGGGATGTACGGGCCATCCAAGTCTTCAGACCCCCAACCTTGATCAACTTGCCGGGCGGGGCGTTCTGTTTGATCGAACATATGTGCAATCACCGATCTGTGGGCCATCGCGGATGTCGTATTATACGGGGCGATATGTTTCGTCCCATCGTTCCACCTGGTTGATGGTGCCGTTGCCCCTTAGCGAAAGAACAATGGGGGATTATTTGCGGGAAAATGGACGGAACTTGTCACTGATCGGGAAAAGCCATTTCCTCCCGGACCGCAATAGTATTGAGCGATTGGGTGGGCTGAGTGATCCTGATCGATCTGAATATGCGATGGAAGGCGGTTTTGAGAACATCGCCAGAGACGACGGGATTTTTGGCAGCGGGCCAATCCAAACGAAATATGCCGAATATCTGCGCGCCAACGGCTACGACAGCCCAAACCCATGGCATGACTTTGCGAATTCTGCTGAAGGCCCGAACGGAGAAATTCTATCGGGGTGGCACCTGAGATACGCGAAAGAGCCAGCGCGCGTTGCCGACCAGCATGGGGAGACGGCCTATACAACAGACCGCGCCATCGAATTCATCGAAGGAAAAGGGGATGACCCGTGGGCACTGCACCTAAGTTACATCAAGCCGCATTGGCCGTATGTCGTGTCCGCACCTTACAATGCGATGTACGGCCCCGCAGATATTATCCCAGCCAACCGCGCATCATCGGAACTGACGCGTGCCAACCCGGTCTACAAAGCCATGGCGGACCGTCAGGAAAGCCGTGAATTCATGCGTGATGAGGTGCGAGAAGCAGTCGTGCCTGTCTACATGGGGTTGATCAAGCAGCTTGATGACCATTTGGGGCGGCTGTTCGCGGTGTTGGAAGGCCAAGGCAGAATGGACGATACTCTGATTGTGTTCACCTCTGATCATGGGGATTACCTTGGGGATCATTGGATGGGGGAAAAGGAACTTTTTCACGAGGAATCTGTGCGCGTTCCGATGATCATCTACGATCCACGTGCGCAGGCAGATGCCACGCGCGGCACCACCAGCAAGCATCTGGTCGAAAGCATCGACCTGATCCCGACGTTTTTAGAAAGCCTCGGCTTTGATGGTGCCCCCGAGGCACTGGAAGGGAAATCTCTGATACCGCTTCTGCATGGCAAGGACGTGCAGTGGCGCGAAACAGTGTTTAGCGAACTGGACTACGCATTTCATGCAGATGTTAGAAAGGACCTAGATCGCTCGGTTGATGAATGCCGTGGCTACATGGCATTTGATGGCAGGTGGAAGTTTATTTTCTGGGAGGGCTTTCCACCAATGTTGTTTGACCACGAAAGTGACCCGGACGAACGTGTCGATCTTGGCCAGTCAAATGCGCACAGCGCGGTTCGCGAACGCATGGAAAAGGCCCTTTTTTCGTGGCTGAGAGGGCTTAAGAACAGGACAACCGTGAACAACAAATTTGTCGAAGAATGGCGCGATTCAGAATTTCAAATCGGGCAGTGGTAAATTTTGACCACAACAATCTACGCTCATGATCTCGCCCACCAAAATAATCGGACAAAAAGGTAAATTGCAATTTGGTGAGCCAAAGACCAACCTGACCTGATCCCTTAGTTTTCATTCCAACAGAACAATGTTGTGACATGCGAAAGCTAGGGGAATCAATCGTGGTGAAACTGCCAGAATTTTTGAAAACAGACTGCTATGTAGGTGGCAAATGGATGGCTGCGTCCTCGGACAAACGGCTGGACGTCACCGACCCTGCGACGGGCGATGTCTTGGCCTCAGTCCCGCGCATGGGCGCGGCTGAAACGGACACTGCGATTGCAGCGGCGCAAGCCGCGTTCCCTGACTGGAGCGGCCGCACGGCTGCTGATCGGGCATTGGTGCTGCAAAGATGGGCCGCATTGGTGCGCGCGCATGCGCAAGATTTGGCCCGCCTCATGACGCTTGAACAGGGCAAGCCGATGGCGGAATCCCTAGGGGAAATTGAGTATGCTGCCAGTTTCTTAAGTTGGTTTGCCGAAGAGGGCCGTAGACTTTATGGTGATATCATTCCACCTCATCGCAACGACGCCCGCATCTTGGTGACCCGCAATCCGTTGGGTGTTGTCGGTGGCATTACGCCATGGAACTTTCCTGTCGCCATGGTCACGCGTAAAGCCGCGCCTGCGCTTGCTGCTGGCAATTGCATGGTTCTGAAACCCGCCGAAGCGACACCACTATCTGCGCTTGCGGTTGCAGCACTGGGCGAAATGGCCGGACTGCCTGCCGGTGTCTTTAACGTTGTAACTGGCGCTCGCGAAGATGCTCCGGCAATCGGTAAGGCGTTGGTCGATAGTCCACTGGTGCGCAAGATTGGCTTCACGGGCTCTACAGCTGTTGGCAAGCAGCTTATGCGGGATTGCGCCGGCGATCTGACAAAAATCAGTCTAGAGCTTGGCGGCAATGCAGCCTTCATCATCTTTGACGACGCCGATATTGAGGCCGCATTGGACGGTATTCAAATTTGCAAATTCCGGAACTCCGGCCAGACCTGCATCGCCGCAAATCGTATTCTGGTGCAGGAGAGCATTCACGAGAAATTCGTCGCGGCCCTATGCGCCCGCGCCCAGCAGATCCAGGTTGGGCACGGGCTTGAGCAAGCGACGCAAATGGGCCCCCTGATCGACGAGCGAGGATTGGAAAAGGTTGAACGCCTTGTTGCTGATGCCACTGACAAAGGGGCGAAGGTACAAGTGGGCGGCGAGCGGCATGAGGCCGGTGGCACGTATTTCCAGCCCACTGTGATGACGGATGTTTCGACGGATATGGATCTGGCCCACGAAGAGTTATTTGGTCCTGTCGCGGCAATCTCGACGTTCAGCGAAGAACAAGACGCCATATCGATGGCAAACGATACGCCCTATGGCCTCGCCGGTTATTTCTATAGCCGGGATGTTGGTCGGATCTTTCGCGTCGCTGACGCGCTTGATGTGGGCATCGTCGGCGTGAACACAGGTCTTATTTCAACCGAAGTCGCCCCCTTTGGTGGCGTCAAGGAATCCGGCATCGGCCGTGAGGGATCAAAGTATGGCATCGATGATTGGACCGAGCTTAAATACATCTGCCTCGCAGGTTTGGGGGCAGTAGCATGATCGTCGAAGAACGCATTTACACCCTGCATATCGGTGAGGTTCCTGCATATCTCAAGCTTTACGAGGCAGAAGGGCTTGCCGTACAGACACGTATTCTGGGCAACCTACTTGGCTACTATCAGGTCGAATTTGGCCCTCAAAATCAAATCGTGCACATGTGGTCCTACACTGATCTTGCGGACCGAACCACGCGGCGCAAGGCGCTAGTCGGCGATCCCGACTGGCAGGCCTACGTCAAGAAAATCCGCCCGCTCGTGCGCTATCAGGAAAACAAATTGCTGATCCCCGCGCCCTTCATGCAGTCAAAATCTTAGAGTTTTAAGGAGAGTTACAGATGGAACTTCATTTGTTCGAAGACAATATTGCGGCTGGGCAGGAGGTCACGTTTTCAGATACCGTTGCGCGGGCGATTTATGTGACTGCTGGCAAAATCTCGACCGATGGACAGGACATTGCCTGTGACGACGGACTTGTTGCTGATGGGCCGGTAACGCTTGTTGCAGGACCAGAAGGCGCATCGTTGTGGCGTTGGGATTTGTCGGACACAGACCAACAGGCGTCCACGCACAGGGTTGTTCACAAGCTGTCAGGGTCAGTGCCTGACGCTTTGGCAATTTCTGAAAGCTTTCTGCGGCTCGATAGCGTGGCGTTCCCGCCCGCCGGTACAGCCATGCTGCATACACATCAGGGGCCAGGTATTCGCTGTCTTCGTGAAGGCCACGTTCGGATTGATACCGAAGGGTCGTCAACCGCTTATGGTCCCGGTGGTGCGTGGTTCGAAGGTGGGCCAGAGCCGGTTTTCTTGCAAGCCGTTGAGGACATCCCAAGTCGTTTCATTCGCGCCATGGTGCTGCCCAAGACACTGCTTGGGAAATCATCTATCCACTATGTGAACGAAGAAGACCGCGCAAAACCCAAGTCGCAATCCTATCGCAGCTTTGGTGAGATTGGGCTGGCACTGTGAACATCTCGCATCAAGATATCGCTCTGACAGGCGCTCAAAATTTGGTTGAATGTCTGCGCCAGCAGGACGTGAAGCACGCGTTTCTTGTTCCGGGTGAAAGCTATCTGGCGGTGCTTGATGCCCTGACAGATGTACCTGAAATCAAACTGACGGTTTGCCGCCAAGAAGGTGGTGCGGCGATGATGGCTGCGGCCTCCGGTAAGCTAACCGGGCGACCCGGCATTTGCATGGTGACGCGCGGGCCGGGGGCGACAAATGCGTCGGCCGGTTTGCATATTGCCCGTCAGGACGCGATCCCAATGATCCTGTTTGTTGGTCAAGTGGCCCGCGACATGCGCGAGCGCGAAGCTTTTCAGGAAATCGACTATCGCCGGATGTTTGGTCAGGTTGCCAAATGGGTGGCCGAAGTTGATAGCCCGGACCGTATGGCCGAAATGGTGTCACGCGCCTTTCAAGTGGCTATGTCGGGACGTCCCGGACCCGTGGTGCTGGCCTTACCAGAAGATATGCTGACCGAACTCGCAACAACCCCAGTGTCGAATTTAGGCGCCGCGACGCCACCGCGAGCAACAATCACTGTGCATGATGCTGACCAGCTTTTGAATACGCTCGCGACAGCAACTGCCCCGCTTATCATTGTCGGTGGTGGCGTGTGGTCTGATAAGGCGCGCGTTGATCTGGAAACCTTCGCTGAAAAATGGGCTATCCCAGTCGCGGCGTCCTTTCGGTGTCAGGACTACTTTGACAACGAGCACCCCGGTTATGCTGGCGATTCAGGCATCGGCATCAACCCAAGGCTGGCCGCTCGGATCAGAAATGCGGATGTTTTGATATTGCTCGGCACACGTTTCAGCGAAATGGAATCCAGTGGATATTCGTTGGTCGGTATTCCGAAGTGCGACCAGCATCTTATCCATGTGTACCCTGAACCAGATGAGATTGGCCGCGTCTACAAACCGCAGCTTGGTATTGCAGCCCCTCCTGATGAGGTCATTGCATCCCTGTTGCGCTGTGCAGGTCCAGACACTGACCTGAGCAACCGACAGGCAGCCGTTGCTGAATGCAACGCGGATTACCGTGCTTGGTCGACTTTGCCCAAGGGGCGCGGTGATTTGGCCATGTCAGAGGTTATGAGCCAAATAGAGGGGGCGCTTGCAAAAGATGCGATCGTGACCAACGGTGCCGGAAACTACACCGTTTGGGTGCACCGGTTTCACAGACATCGCCGCTATGTCACGCAGCTTGCGCCAATTTCGGGATCTATGGGATATGGGCTACCGGCTGCTGTTGCTGCGGCGCGTGTCATGCCTGATCGGCAAGTGGTCTGTTTTGCCGGTGACGGGTGTTTTCTAATGCACGGTCAGGAACTTGCGACCGCCGTGCAGTACAATGCAAATCTGACGGTGATTGTAGTGAACAACGGGATGTATGGCACCATTCGCATGCATCAGGAACGGCACTATCCGGGCCGAGTTAGTACGACGGATCTGGTCAATCCTGATTTTGCGGCACTTGCCCAATCCTATGGATGTCACGGTGAAACGGTAAATAAGACCGATCAGTTTGCGGGTGCGTGGGAACGTGCCTGCACCCATGAGGGGCCAAGTCTGATCGAGCTGCAGGTGGATCCTGAGTTGATCACGCCCACACAGACAATAGAAGACATCAGGCGGGCGGCGCAGTCGACATAGGCGTAATGGCAGAAATATAGGTAGGAAAATCAATGGATCATCAAGAAGTTGTAATCGTGACAGGCGGATCAATGGGCATCGGTCGCGCCATTGCGGATCGGTTTGCCAAAGAGGGGGCTGCAGTTGTCATTGCTGACGTTGCAGGTGCCGAAACGGCGGCGGCCGAGGTAACCGCGACGGGTGCCAAGGCCATTGGCATGGCTTGTGACATCTCAGACCCTGTATCATGTGAAGCAATGGCTGCGGCTGCGGTAAAGGCCTTTGGTCGGATCGACACGCTGGTCAACAATGCGGGGCTTTATTCCACGCTGAAGCTTACGGAGTTTTCCAAGATCACGCCTGAAGAGTGGCAAAAGGTTCTGAATGTGAATGTGATGGGCCAAGCCTTGGTGACTGCTGCCGTTTTACCCACCATGCAGGCGCAAGGTGCGGGCTCGATTGTGAACATGTCCTCAGGGACACCATTCAAGGGCGTGCCATACCTGCTGCACTATGTTGCAAGCAAAGGTGCCATCAACGCGATGACAAAGGCGCTGGCCAAAGAGATTGGTGCTGATGGCATTCGGGTCAACGGGGTCGCCCCTGGGTTTACAATGTCAGATGGGGTCAAAGCGAACCCACATCAAATCGAGAAACTGCAGGAAATATCGTTGAAATCACGCGTAATCGCGCGCGATCAACTGCCCGAAGATGTTGTCGGCGCAGTGGTGTTTCTCGCCTCAAACGAAGCCGCCTTCATCACAGGCCAAACGCTTGTTGTCGATGGCGGCGCTTACTTTCACTAACAATTTCTATCAACAAAAACCGGAGGATAAGAAGATGGAAAGACGTACTTTTTTGAAAACAACAACACTGGCTGCAGCCGCTTTGGCAACACCTTGGCTGGTTCGGGCACAATCGGCGAAAACGCTGCGGATCGGCACGATCACACCGGGCAGCCATTTTTGGACCCAGACAATGGACCGGGTTGGTACATCACTTGCTGAAAAAAGCGGCGGGATGTTCGAAACCCAAGTGTTCCCATCAGGACAACTTGGCAACGAAGCGACTATGATCCAGCAGATTCAGGCTGGTGGCCTAGAGATGGGTTTCCTGACGGTCGCCGAATTCTCTAACCGGATCGACGATATGAGTGCGCTGTTTGCGCCTTACCTTGTGCCGGATGTCACCCATGCCTCAAAGCTTCTGACAGGTGCCACCGCGACAGGCATGCTTGATCAGTTCTCGAGCTTGGGCATGAAAGGCCTCGGTTTTGGTCTAGGCGGTATGCGCCATCTGATCTCACGTGATGAGGCACAAACATCCGCAGACCTTGCAGGGCGGAAATACCGGATTACACCCTTTGCAGCCTTGCGTGACTTTTACGGACTGATGGGTGTCGCTCCAACTCCGGTGCCTTTACCGGGATTGTTTGACGCTTTGGCAAATGGTCAGGTCGATGGTGCAGATATCGATCTTGAACTGGCTTGGAAATTGAAGCTGTATGATCAGGCTCCGAACCTCAAGACCACAAGCCAGATGATGTTCCCCGTCGTCGCCGTCGTATCGGGTCGGTATTGGGCCGCTCTGAGCGATGAGGAAAAGATGATGTTGTCGGAAACCGTTTCGGAGCAGATCGATTGGCTCTTTAGTCAGTACATCGAATTCGAACCCAAGTGGCTTGATGACCTTAAGGGGACCGGCATGAACGTCACCACGGCAGATCCCGCGTTCTTTGGTGATACCTTGGGCAAGTGGTCAGGAATTTGGGAGCCGAAGGCACCATCCATCATTGGTCTGCGCGAAGAAGCCGCAGCTTTGATGTAAAGAGCAAGAACCGCCTGTTTTCCGAAACAGGCGGTTCAACCGGACAACAAGAGGCAGTTATTATGAACTCTATCGTCAAATTGTCGGCCCAGATAACCAGAATAGAGGCCACCGCATTAAAGGTGTTGGTGGCGTCCGTATTACTTTTGATGGTTGTCAACGTCGCAGCACGTGCATTGAATTCGTCTTTGTATTGGGCGGACGAGCTTGCGATCAATTTGATGGTCATCTTCGCCTTTATCGGGTCCAGCCTAATGTTTGCGCAAAGACGAAACTTTGCTGTCACGCTTGTGTCCGATGCGGTTTCCGAAAAGAACCGCCGCCGCATGTCGATCTTCGTTCAATGCGTGAATGTGCTGTTTGCTCTGTTTCTGGCCTATGCCACCTGGCTTTGGTTTGACCCGCTGACCCTGGCAAGGAATGGGTTTCAATTGCAGGGCTTTTTTGAAGAGACCTACAACAGCATCTACCAAGAGGCCACCAACACCATCGGTGTGCGCCGAGTGTGGTTTTTCCTTGTGATGCCTCTTTTCGCGTTCACATTATTGGTTCACAGCACGGCCTGTCTCATTCAAGACATCCGTGCCGAAACCACGTTAGGCACACCAAAATGATCACTGCCATTGTCTTTGTCCTATTGCTGTTTGTTGGTGCGCCAATCGGAGTTGTTCTGGCCGTCTCTGCCGCCGCCTATCTGATTGATGCGGGCAACACTGCCTTGATCGGATCCTACGCGCTTCAATTGATGTCAGGCATCGGTAAGTACGGACTACTGGCAATCCCTCTGTTCATGCTCGTTGGGGAAATGATGAACGGGGGCGGTATCACCATTAGGCTGGTTGGCATGGCGCGCGCTATTGTCGGGACCATGAAGGGTGGCCTAGTTTATGTGAATATCCTTGCAAACATGATGATGGCGTCGATCCTTGGGTCGGCCACAGCGCAAATTGCGATCATGTCAAAGGTCATGGTGCCCGAAATGGAACGCGAAGGGTATTCAAAGACATTCGCCGTTGCCACAACAACGGCTGCCGGGCTTTTGTCGCCCGTTATTCCCCCTTCCATGATGTTTGTAGTCTATGGGGTGCTCGCTCAAATTTCCATTGGTGATCTTTTCATTGCTGGCATCATTCCGGGGTTGATGATGGCTGGCGGGTTCATGGTTGTGATCTTCATTATGGGGTTGATCAATCCGTTTCCCGAGGCCACTCGATTGTCACGGGTTGAGCGCATCGCACTGCTTCGCGATGGCTTGATAACGCTGGTCATTCCGGCGTCGATTATTGGCAGCATTACACTGGGATTGGCGACGCCAACCGAATCCGCGGCTATTGCTGCTGTCATGGCCTATCTGATCGGCAAGTTCGTGACACGCGAACTGGTTGAGCGGGACATCCCGCAAATGCTGCTGACAGCAGGGTCTAATGCCGCACTTGTGCTGTTCATGGTGGCCACGGCAAATGTCTTTAGCTGGATATTGATCTATAGTCAGATCCCGCAAAGCTTGGCCGCTTGGATTGTCTTCATTGCTGACAACCCTATCCTCTTCTTGTTGCTGCTGAACATAATCATGCTGCTGGTTGGAATGGTCATTGATGGCATTCCTGCGCTGATTATGGTCGTCCCGATTGTGCTGCCGGTGGCGACATCGGTTTACGGGATCGACCCATATCATCTGGGGATTGTCCTGTGTCTGAACCTGACCTTGGGCCTTGTCACGCCGCCCGTGGGTGTCGCGCTTTACGTCGCCGCAACGGTGTCAAATGTAAAAGCCGGGGCGATCTTTAAATCGGCGCTGCCTTTTGTGGCTATTGCCGCTGTGGTCGTGGTTCTGATCAGCGTGTTTCCGGCATTGATCATCCGCTGAGCAATCAAAAATTATGAAAATTAGTCACCAATGGGACATCAAAAGACATGACATTCACACCACATGGCAAACATCTGATCGCTGGAAGCTGGGTTGGGGGAGATAGCAAATTCACCTCAGAACCCGCACATGGCTCTGCATATGAATTCTCAGCCGGAACGCCTGATCACATCGATCAAGCCGTCACTGCCGCTGAAGAGGCTTTTTGGTCATTTGGGTATTCCAGTCGTAAAGACCGCGCTGCATTTTTGAACGCAATTGCGGATGAGATTGAGGCGCGCGGCGACGCAATCACCGAGATAGGCACGCAAGAGACCGGCCTGCCAAAGGCGCGCCTGCAAGGGGAACGTGGTCGCACAACAGGTCAGTTGCGTCTTTTCGCGGATCACATTCTGCTAGGGGAGTATCTGGATCGTCGTCATGACGAAGCACTGCCCGACCGTGCGCCGTTGCCACGCTCAGATCTGAAAATGATTGGGCGGCCCATCGGCCCCGTCGCGGTGTTCGGTGCGTCCAACTTCCCGCTGGCATTTTCGACCGCTGGTGGCGACACAGCTGCTGCCTTGGCGGCGGGCTGTCCGGTGGTTGTCAAAGGCCATTCAGCGCATCCCGGCACGGGCGAGATCGTCGCAGAAGCGATCCGCGCGGCAGTCGTCAAATGTGACATGCACCCCGGCGTTTTCTCATTTGTTCAAGGTGGCAATCTTGAGGTCGGGCAAGCTTTGGTGCAGCATTCACTGATTAAAGCGGTCGGCTTTACAGGATCATTGGGTGGGGGTCGTGCCTTGTTTGATCTGTGCGCCCGCCGTCCTGAACCCATCCCCTTCTTTGGCGAACTTGGCTCAATCAACCCGATGTTTATTCTTCCCGCTGCGGCTAAAGCACGAGGGGCTGACATTGGCACAGGGTGGGCAGGCTCCCTGACAATGGGGGCGGGCCAGTTTTGTACAAATCCAGGTATTGTTGTGATCCTGAAAGATCAGGCCGACGCGTTTGCCACAACAGCAGCCAAAGCGCTGGAACAGACGGCTGCGCAAACGATGCTGACGGATGGGATCGCATCAGCATTTCGAAAAGGACAATCGCGCATCGCAGCCAGCAGCGGCGTTCAGGCCGTACTGACGACAACTTGTTATGGGCGCGATGCCACACCTTTCCTCTATCAAACGACCGCCGCACAATGGTTGACCAATAAGGACTTGGGTGAAGAAGTTTTTGGCCCGCTTGGTTTGATCGTCCTCGCCGACGATGTACAGCAAATGCACAGTGTGGCACACGCACTGCAAGGCCAGCTGACATGTACACTACAAATGGATGCCTCCGACAAAGACGTTGCTAAATCTCTGATGCCGATTTTGGAACGTAAGGCCGGACGCATCTTGGCCAATGGCTTCCCTACAGGCGTCGAAGTCAGCGAGGCGATGGTTCATGGTGGACCTTATCCGGCCTCGACCAACTTCGGAGCGACGTCTGTCGGGACCATGTCGATCAGGCGTTTTATCAGGCCCGTTTGTTACCAAGATATTCCTCTTGGGTTTTTGCCCGACTGAATTGATCTCTATTGGGGTGGGCACTCGTTGGACATTCACAAGTTGCCGGGCGAGTGCCCCGCCTTGTCTGACACCGCAATCTGCCATATTCGATCTTCTGGCCAAGGGCCGATTGGGTGGGAATAAAAGCAGCCAATCACCGCTACCGCCTCTTTGCTTCCATTGCTGAAGATTGCAGCATCAGGTGAAATGGGCTCAAAGCAGCCTTTCGCTGCAATTTGAATGAATGAGTGCTTTAGCCCAATTGTGACCAGTGCTGCAGCCCGTATAAATGACGGCTTCCGGTAGTATAGTGGGCGTTCACTGAAAGTCTTCTATGCCAATCTTTAGTCCGGTTTTTAACTTTACTTAGCTAGAAGAAATGCAAGTTGCGCGGCTGATGTGACGCCATCGATAAGCCGTAAGTGTCCCTCTTCAAAAAAATATGCAGGAATGTGGACCATACCAGCGCACCCAAGAACCACCACATCAACCTTGTCTTCAGCGACAGCACGTTTGATTTCCCCAATCACAGCAGGGGCGGTCCCGGCAGGATCTGTTTCCAGATCTAAAACTGGGACACCACAGGCCCGCACGCGGGAAAGTTTGGATGTGAAGCCGTAAGCGTGGATGTTGTCTTCGAGAATGGGCACAGAAACAGCCAATGTAGTGACGACTGAAAACCTGCGCGCCGAAAGCACAGCCATGTGATAGGCGGCTTGACCGATACCGATGACTGGACATGATGCAATGTTGCGGGCGGCGTCTAACCCAGTGTCATCAAAGCAGCCGATAATAATGGTCTTTGCGCCGGCATCAGATGCTTTGCGCACCAGCGTCAGCAAGGGTGGGATGCAGGCCGCGCCGTCCTCAGGACCTTGGATGGCGGCAGGCCCTTCTAGGGAGGTCCAACCTATCAATTTTACACCCACTTTTGATGCTGTCTCTACCATGGCTTGGGTCATAGCCTTGGTACTGTTGGGGTTGATCAGGACAATCATCAGACACCCTTTCCAGCGTCACTACCCGCGCGTGATTTGCGCCGGTTGCTCAGAAGCGCCAAGGCAAGGAAGCCCCCGATGATCAGCAGAGAGAACAATGTCGTCAGCGTGCCAAGCGCATACAGCACAGGCGAGGTCACATTGGTCGTCATCCCGTAAATTTCCAGCGGCAGCGTGTTGTAGCTGCCCGCCGTAAGTAAGGTGCGCGCGAACTCGTCATAACTGAGCGTGAACCCGAACAAGGCGACGCCAATCAGCGAGGGCGCGATGATCGGTAAAACGACATGGCGGATCGTTTGCCATGGGGATGCGCCCAGATCGTGGGCGGCTTCTTCGAAGCTTTTGTCGAACCGATTGAAAACGGCGAACATGATGAGCAGGCCGAATGGCAACGTCCACGTCAGTTGCGCGCCAAAGCCCGATGTCGACCAATGCACGTTCAGGCCCGATTGCGAGAACAGCAACCCAATGCCCAGCGAAACCAGGATTGACGGGATCACCAGTGCCGTAATGATAAGATAAAACAGGATCCCCGAGCCTGCAAACTTCTTGCGAAAGGCCAAGCCGCCCATAACCGAGACGACCACTGTTGTGACCATGACCATCAGGCCCAAAAAGATGGAACGACGGAAGCTGCCCCAGATGTCGCCAACTGCCTGTTGTTCGAACAGATCGTAGAACCAATACATCGACACGCCCCGCATCGGGAATGTTAGCCCACCACCCTCACCTTGGAACGAAAGTATGCCAATCGTCAGGGTCGGACCGTAAAGGAACAGCAAAAACAGCGCGAAGAACGCGGAGAGAACGTAGAATGATCTTGGGCGCGGTTCCATTACAGTTCCTTCCGAATGTCGACAAAGCGCAGAAGGATGCCAATGGTGATTAGCACGGTCGCCAGCAGTACAATTGCCGTAGCCGACGCGCTTGGGTATTGCAGCAAGGCGATATCGTTTGAGATCAAGCGACCGACGTTCGCGGATTGGCTGCCCGACATGAAGCGCACTGTGATGAAATCGCCCATTACGAGTGTGACCACGAAAATGGTGCCGATCATAATGCCGGGCTTGGTCAAGGGAATAATGACGTTCCACAAGATTTGTGCGCCGTTTGCGCCCGCATCCCGCGCAGCTTCGATCAGGGATTTGTCGATCCGCATCATCGTGTTGAAGATCGGGACGACCATGAACAAGGTGTAGAGGTGCACAAATGCGAGGATGACGGCGAAATCTGAGAACAGCAGCCACTCGACCGGTTCGTCTATTACGCCCCAAGACATCATCGTGGAATTAGCGATGCCGTTACGCCCAAGGAACGGGATCCAACTGATCATGCGGATGATGTTGGACGTCCAGAATGGGATCGTGCATAGCAAAAACAATGCAACCTGCCACGTCAGGCTTCGAATGTGGAATGCCAGATAGTAGGCAACGGTGAACCCGATTATCAAGGTAAACGCCCATGTAATGAACGCATATTTGAACGTGTTGAAAAAGACGGTGTAAGTGACGGGTGACCCAAACAGGAAAGCATAATTGTCCCATTCAAAGGCCGGAATGATGGAAAATTCGGTCGCACGCCAAAAGCTTACGATTACGATAAGTACAATCGGCATCACGAGAAAAACGAGCAGTACAGCCGCAAGCGGGGACACCATCAGCCAGCCGGTTACATTGCGATTTTCTAGCAGCTTTTTCATGAATATTCTTTGTATTGGATTGGGTGGGTGCGCCGGTTGGCGCACCCGTTGGGTGTTCTTAAGCGGCGATAAATTCGTTCCATTTGCGGACCATGTATTGGTTCTCGTCCATGACAGAGTTCCAGCACACAACTGATCCCATGCGGTCAAGGAAGGCCCCACCATCGCGAACTTCGCCCGCACCGGCCAGTTTGTCGCCAGTTGGGGATAAGATGTCACCTTGGGCAGCTTTGCCTTCGTACCAAAAGCCCCATTCGTCTGCGGTCATGAACTTTTTCGACGTTTCGGGAACAGCAGAGTAGTAGCCCTGACGCATCAGATAGCCGCCAACCCAACCGGACAGATACCAGTTGATGTATTCATAGGCAGCTTCAAGCTCCAGACCAGACAGTGCAGCAGAGATGCCCAAGCCGCCGCCCCACGAGCGGTAGCCTTCTTCCAGCGGCTGGTAGACGCATGGAACACCTTGCGATTTAACAGCTGTGATCGCAGGGGACCACATGGATTGGATCACAACTTCGCCGGACGCCATAAGGTTGACGCTTTCGTCAAACGACTTCCAGAACGCACGGAATTGGCCGTTTTTCTTGGCCTCAGTAAAGATACTGAGCGTCAGATCTATCTCTTCTTTCGTCATATTGCCTTTGTCGGGGTATGTGTATTCGCCCATGGATTCCACGACCATTGCCATGTCCATGATTCCGATAGACGAGATGTCGAGTATCGATGCTTTACCTTTAAACTCAGGGTTCAAAAGCTCAGACCAATTGTTGATCGGACGGCCGATCAGATCGGGGCGGATGCCCAGTGTGTCGGCGTTGTAGATCGTCGGGATCAAGGTCATCCAGCCGGATTCTTCTTGTATAAAGTCCGTACCGTTTGGGCCCGATGTAAAGCCGACGGTGTGTGGTGCTGTGCCCTGTGCGATCGTGCTTGTCGGTGTCAAAAGACCGCTGCGGAAGGTACCAGCGATCTTGTCGTAATTGGCGATCTTGGATGTGTCCATTGCCTGCATGTTGCCAGCGGCCCAGACCTTTTTACAGATAAAGTATTCGATGTCTGCGATGTCAAAGCTGTTGGGCTGCGTGGCTGCGCGTTGTGTTACGCTGTCCGTATCCAGTGCAGTCATTTCAAGCGTAAATCCAAGATCTTCTTTTACCTTATTGGCGACGTCATTAAGGTTGGACACCCCTGTGCCGAACTGGCGAATTGTGACGTCCTTGATGTTTTGCGCCCAAAGCATAGGTGCGCCCAATGTTGTTGATCCGGCAGCGATGGCAGTAGAAGCGGCACCTTTCAACAATGTGCGGCGGCTTAGGCCTGTACGGGAAGTAAACTTAGTCATTCGTCGTCTCCTTGTCGGTTGTGAATTGCCGCGTTCATGCGGTCAGTGGGTGAAGGTTTTTGGCATCCCAAAGCAGACCTATCTGGTCGCCAGGTTGATGCGGGGTGGTAAAATATTCTGCTTCGGGCATGATGGTCGTCACCTCTTGGTCACCGGAAATACGCGACATCAAAGAGACGTGGGTGCCTTGGTATTCAACGGCCGTCACCTGTGCGCTCAATGTACCTTTTTTTTGCGCAGTGACGGTGACGGCATCCGTGCGAATTGCGAAACAACCATTGGGCAGCAAGATAACGTTGTGCCCTCCCATAAACAGCGCCACAAAACGGGTTTTAGGGGCGTTGAAAACGTCACGCGCAGGGCCCGCTTGTTCGATCACAGCGTCATTCATCACAACGATTTCATCAGCCAGAGCGAGTGCTTCGTCTTGCCCGTGGGTGACATGAATAAAACTGATCCCTAGCTCTTTTTGCAGCTTTTTGAGTTCGCCGCGCATTCGAACGCGTAAAAACGGATCGAGCGCGGACAGTGGTTCATCCAGCAACAAGACCTCAGGGCGAGTAATTAGTGCACGGGCCAGCGCAACGCGTTGTTGTTGTCCGCCAGACAATTGATCAGGCAGTCGGTCTGCAAGTGCCGTTAGATCGACCAACTCGAGCATCTCGCCCGCTTTGGTGTGGCGTTCCTTGACGCCTACCCCCTTCATTTTCAAACTGAAGGCGATATTGTCGCGTACGCTCAAATGTGGAAATAATGCGTAATTCTGGAACATCATCGCTGTGCCACGCTGGGCTGGCGGCAGATTGGAAATATCGCGCCCAGACAACAAAATCGAACCTTTGGTCACGCTTTCATGGCCTGCGATCATCCGCAGGGTTGATGATTTTCCGCAGCCCGAAGGGCCAAGTAAGCAGGTGTATGAGGACGGCTGGAACCTATGCTGTATCGCATCCACCGCAACGGTCGAGCCATAGCGCTTGGTGACGTCGACCAGTTCCAGATCATGCTTTAAAGCCATATACGCTCCTTTTGTTGTATTCATCCGAGCGCTTGTGATGACGTAAGTTCAAACAGTGCTTGCGTTTTCTAGGAAGAAGTCAGGCCAATGGGGCAAAATTGAGCGGATAAATTCCGCGGTGCATAAATTTTGAACACAATACATATCCTGCATTGTATACAATATTGCTGCATCTTGTTTACGCAGTATGCCTCTGGCATCAGTGATTCTGAAGGAAACACCCATGTCGTTACTGCACATCTCCACGCCCAAACCAAAAGATGTCACACAAAAAGTGGTTGATGCGCTGGCTTTGGCGATCCACGAACATCGTCTCGCGCCAGCGACAAAGTTGGGTGAGGACGAAATTGGTGAAATCTACAACGTGTCTCGCACTGTTGTGCGCGCGGCACTCCAATCCCTCGCGCACATTCAGCTTGTGGAAATTCAGCGCAACAAAGGTGCCTTCGTCGCAAGCCCTACACCGCGCGAGGCCCGCGAAGTGTTTGAAGCGCGTGCCTTGTTGGAACCGCGCACCGCTCGTTCTGCTGCCAGCAGGGCCACCCCAAGCGACATTGAAATTCTAAAAAATCACATTGCCAAAGAGCATGCCGCTTTGGATGCGGGTGACAATGGTCGCGCGCTGAACCTGTCAGGGCGCTTCCATATCGAGATCGCACGGATTGCCGATCAGGACACGATTGGGCGATTTATCGAAACGCTGATCGCGCGCTCCTCGCTGGTCATCGCGCTCTATTGGCGTCGCGAAAGTGCCTTATGCGAAAGTCACGCCCATGATGCATTGGTACAAGCAATTGCCGATGGGGACGAACAAAACGCCGAAGAACTGATGCAAAGCCACCTCGTCGATCTAAACTCGGCCCTCGATTTCCGTGATCGGCCTGCTCAAGCCCAAAACCTTCGGGAATTGCTCCAAGCGACAGATCAATAGTCTATCTCTTTGGACGCTAATTTCTATTGGTCACCCCTGACGGCTAAGCTGACGTCGGTCCATACTCAGTGTACGGCTACTTCGTCCGCATAGTGTGAGTTCGGCCATGCAAGGTTTTGCATTCGTGGCGAATGTCCGCAATGACGGGCCGCACTGTAGCATGGTTGAGGACGCGCCAAGGTCGGCTATGGGCCGTTTGTGTTATTCGACACCATGGGCGGATAGTGGCAATAACCCTGACCTGTCGGAAACGTTCATGCCACCGTATTTCGCTTTGAACTTGTAGAACGATGCAGGGCTCAACCCATGTTGGTCTTGTTCGGCTTACGTTCCGGTCTCCCAACTCATTTATGCAGCCCTTCGTTCAAAGGCCAAGGGGCTTTTTCCACCCCGTGAGGAGTGTCGCCGTCTTGGATTATAGAACCCGTTGATATATTGAAATATCGCCCCTTCGGCTTGGCGTCTTGTTTCCCAACGATTGCGCCAGATCATCTCCGCCTTGATGGATTTGAAGAATGTTTCGACCATGGAATTGTCATAACAATTCCCTTTGCCGCTCATTGATACTTCGAAGCCATGCTTTGTTAGGAGCTTTTGGTAGTCATTTGAACAGTATTGCGAGCCACGATCCGTGTGATGAATGCAGCCCGTGGGTGGCTGGCGTAAGGCCACGGCATTATTCAACGCGCGGATTACCAGATCCCGTTTCATGCGGTTGCTGACCCCTGTCCGGCAGGGTTTGCGCAGCATGCCCGAGAGGGGCCCATCCGATGACCCGCCGTGAGTAAAGATCGAGGATGACGGCAAGATAAAGCCAACCCTCACTGGTCCAGATATAGGAGATGTCACCTGCCCACTTTTGGTTTGGTCCGGTGGCAGAGAAATTCTGATCCAACAGATTAGGCGCGATGTTGAACGCGTGATTGCTATCCGGTGTGGCCCTATATTTCTGGGTCCTGATGATTTTGATGCCGTTATCACGCATCAGACGGCCCACACGCCGGTGCCCAACCTTCACTCCCGGTTCCTGCAACTCTTCGGTCATCCGTGGCCGTCCGTAACTCTCTAGGCTTAAACGGTGCTGCTCACGGATATGAGCTAGAATTACCATATCACCGCGTTGACGTTGGCTCATAGGGCGACCCCGCCACGCGCGGAAGCCACGCGATGTGACCCGCATAACGCGGCACAGAAACTCAACTGGCCATTCTTCTTTCCAGGTATCGATAAAGGCGAACCTCACCGGCTTTGGCCTGCAAAGAAACCTCTCGGGACATTGCTGTGCAATGCCCTG